>Ga0207646_10000706_pt1 | contig 43354 bp, 63 predicted proteins | sample KBSK5502metaG_FD_184343 | JGI IMG/M metagenome (GOLD analysis project Ga0207646, IMG submission 184343) | Corn, switchgrass and miscanthus rhizosphere microbial communities from Kellogg Biological Station, Michigan, USA - KBS K5-50-2 metaG... | ecosystem: Host-associated > Plants > Roots >... | reverse complement strand
GCTACGGCTACGGCTACGGCGACGGCTACGGCGACGGCGACGGCGACGGCTACGGCGACGGCGACGGCGACGGCTACGGCTACGGCTACGGCGACGGCTACGGCGACGGCGACGGCTACGGCTACGGCGACGGCGACGGCGACGGCGACGGCTACGGCTACGGCTACAGCGACGGCGACGGCGACGGCTACGGCTACGGCGACGGCGACGGCTACGGCTACGGCTACGGCGACGGCTACGGCGACGGCGACGGCGACGGCTACGGCTACGAAGTCTAGGAACCGCCCCCTCGATGCTCCGGCTCCTCGCTCGACAGATCGACCGCGACGGTGGCGAAGGGCTCCGCCCAGCGCCGCGCGCGTGTGAGACCTCGAGCGAGGAGCCTGGAGCCGAGTCGCGGAACGCGACGAGTGGCCGTATCCTCGGCGGCGATGAGCCCCTCACTGCCGGCGAGGAGGACCTCGCGCGCTGGCTCCTCGAGGAGGCGTTGAAGCGATGGCAGCGGGCACACCCTCGCTGAGCGCCGCGCGCGTCGCCGTCTACGCCCGCTACTCGAGCGACCGGCAGAGCGAGACGTCCATCGAGGACCAGGTCGAGCGGTGCCGGCGCTTCGTTGCCGACCGGGGCGGCCGCGTCGACGAGCTGCTCGTCTTCGCCGACCACGCCGTCTCGGGCGCCTCGCTCGAGCGCCCGGGCATCGAGGCCCTCCTCCGCGCCGTCGCCGAGCGCCGCGTCGACGTCGTCGTCACCGAGGACCTCTCGCGCGTCTCGAGGCGCCAGGCCGACGCGCATGCGCTCCTCGACCGCCTGAGCTACGCCGGCGTCGCGCTCCTCGGGGTCGCCGACGCGATCGACACCTCGCAGCGGAGCTCACGCCTGCTCTTCAGCGTCCGCTCGATGCTCGCCGACGCCTACCTCGAGGACCTCCGCGACAAGACGCTCCGCGGCCTCGAGGCGCGAGCTCGCGCAGGCCTCGCCACGGGCGGCCTGCCCTACGGATACCGCTCACGGCCGCGTCCGGGCGCCGGGCACGAGATCGAGATCGACCCCGAGCGCGCCGACGTCGTCCGGTGGATCTTCGCGTCCTACGTCGCCGGCAAGTCCCAGGCGGCGATCGCGTCCGAGCTCAACCGCGAGGCCATCCCACCGCCCCGAGCCCACAGCACCCGTCGACAGCCCGGGTGGGTCGCCTCGGCGGTGCGCGCGATCCTCCGCAACGAGCGGTACGCCGGCGTCTGGAGCTTCGGCCGCCGCCGGTGGGTGAAGGTCCCGGGGACGAACACCCGGCGGCCCCAAGCGCGCGCCGAGGGCGAGCTCGTTAGGCTCGAGCGCCCCGAGCTGGCGCTCGTCGACGCCGAGACCTGGCGCGCGGCCGCGGGGCGCTTCGGCGCCGGCGTCAGGCCCGGCGCGGCCGCTGCAGCCCGCCGGCGTCGCGGCTACCTCCTCTCCGGGCTGCTCCGGTGCGACGCGTGCGGATCGCTCCTCGTGATCTCGGGCGGAGGGGAGGGCCGGCGCTACTACGTCTGCAGCGGGGCAAAGTCCCGCGGCACGTGTGCCGAGCGCGGAGCGATCCGCGAGCAGCTCGTCCGGGAGGGCGTGCTCGCCGAGCTGGTCGACCGCTTCTTCTCGCCGGCGAGGGTCGACCGCATGCGCGAGCTCGTCGCCGGCGTCCTCGGTGCGGCCGCGCGTGCGTCGACGGCCGACCGGGAGCAGCTCGCTGCGCGCCTCGCCCGCACCCAGGACCGGATCCGGACGCTCGTGCTCATGCAGGCGGACGGGGACCGCTCCGAGCACGTGGCCCAGCTCCGCCGGGACCTCGAGGCGCAGGCGCGGTCGGACGCCGCGGCGATCGCGACGTCGGCCGAACGGGACCGGGCAGTCCGCCTACCGTCGCCGGCGGAGCTGCTCGCGACCGCACAGGACCTCGCCGCGGCCTTCGCCGGCGCCGACGTCGACGTGGGCCGCGAGCGCCTCCGGAGGGCGTTCCGGGACGGCGCCCTGCGCGTTGCCCGGGTGGAAGGGGGCGTCGAGCTCCGGGGGATGGTGCGGCCCCTGACGCTGCTCTTCGAGACGTCGACGCCGCCCGCCGGGGTGAGCCAGCGGGCGGCGTTAGACGTTGCGGGTTGCGGGGGCGTGCAACCCGCGTCGTCTCACGTCGAGGTGCCGTTCCTCGTCCGGCTGGCCGCATAGTAGACTTTGCCAATGGACACCGCCGAGCTCTACCGCCCGATCCTGTCGTGCACCGAGGACGCCATCCGCAAGCTCGGGGGGCCGGTCGCCACGGGCGGCCTGGTCGCCTCCATCGAGCACGAGTGGGGTCGGAAGACGCTCTTCGGGGCGGACGGGGAGCCACTCCTCGTGGTCCGCTTCGAGTTGCTCGTCGAGGGCGACGTCGACACGAAGCTCACCGCCCGCACCCGGGCCTGGCAGGAGCTCCCGGGCGCGCCCGGCGAGCACGCTGCCGACTGCATGTGCGACGCCCACCCGGCTCCGCACAGCCACGCCTGACGGAACGACGAAACCCCGGCCACCGCCTCGAGGGCGATGACCGGGGGCTCGTCTTGCGCGCGGATCGCCGCGCCGGGTGCGTCAGGTGAAGCGGCCGTCCTGGAGGAAGCCGTGGTAGGTGCCGGTGTCGATCGAGCCACCGCCGGCGGCGCAGGTCCGGCCCGGCCCGCTCTTGCTCACGGTGATTCGGGGCGGCGTGCCGGTGCGGAGCCAGCAGCGGTGCTCGTGGTCGTTCGGGAGCGTGCAGTTCTTCGCCGGACCGTCGATGGCCCAATGGCGGCCGTCGGGGCAGACCACCTGCAGGGACCGCCCGTCGTGGCCCTTCCAGAAGCGGCCCATCCACCACGCGTCCCACATCGCGCCCGGCGGCGCGTCGTCGAGCGTGATCAGCTCGCGCGTGTCCGTGCGGCGGTAGAGGAGCAGCGAGAAGACCTGTCGGACGTCGCCGGCGGCGAAGCGATGGCCGCACGCGCAGGTCTTCGGCCACCGGCGATGGCGCGAGTACTTCTCGCGCGGCGTCTGGTGGTAGCCCTCCGCGTCGAGCCGGGCGCGGCGATCACCGATGAGGGCGCGTGCCTCGTGAATGCGACCCTTCGCGGCCGAGCACCGCGAGTCGGAGACGTACCTCCGGAGCCAGACGCGCTCGAGCTTGGTCGGCTCGAGCCAGAAGCACGTGATCACGTCTCGGCGAAGCGGCGGAGCTCGGCGTAGTGCGCGGCCGCCGTGCGCCACTCCACCTGCTGCAGGCGCGAGGTCCACACATCGCCGTCGACGCCGGCGGGGAAGCTCTCGAGGTAGGCGCGCTGGCGCTGCAGCGTCTTCGGGATCGCGACGTCCTGGCCGGCCGACCCCTTGATCAGCTTGTACGTGCCGACGCCCGCGCGCGTGCTCCGGAACCCCTTCGCCCGCCACCGCTGGATCCACAGCGCCGCGAAGGACAGCGACGTCGGCGAGCCGAGGGATTGGTCGTCCTTCCGATCGTAGACCTGGACCGAGCAGTCCCGGTCCGCCGCCGCGAACGTCTCGATCGGGAAGCTCGGGTACGACGTGCAGACGATCGCGATCCCGGGGTGCTCCTGCTGCACCAGGCGGAGGGCGGCGCTGCCTTGCTGGCGGCGCTTGCGATGGAAGATCGTCTTCTGGTAGCCGGGCTCCCAGTCGGGGTGGAGCTCGTCGGCGCCGAGCTCCTGCCACTCGGCGACGGCGAGGCGCAGGGCCCGCTCACCGCGGCCCTCCTCGTGCACCTGGTCGCCGTCCTCGTCGGCGAAGGGCGCCGGCATCGGGAAGCCGGGCGAGACGCCGAGCTTGAGGCCGGCCTTGTGGATGTCGCCCGTGTGCCGCATCCACGGGCCGTTCGAGTACTCGCCGATCACGCCGTAGAAGCCGTGGTCGACGAGGAAGTGAAGATACCCCTGCCAGTCGTGCGGCCGCTCGCGGAGGTAGAGCCGCAGCTTGCGGGTCACGATGTCACCCCGAGCGCGCGTAGCACCTTCGTCACGAGCGGTGCCGCGACGTCGGCGACCTCGAGCGCCTTCTCGACGGCGCCCGTCGAGTGCGCCTTCGTGGTCCGCTCGATGGTCACGCGGATCATGGCTCCGCACTTGCCGCACCGGGTGCGGATCACCTGCTTCGTCTTCGGCATGGGCTACTCCTGCGGGGGGGGTCCAGTCGGAGGCGGCGCCGGCGGGTTGCCCGACGTCCGGCGATCGCGCGCGCCGTGCTTCTCCGCGGCATCCTCGATGCCGATCAGGATCGCGAGGCCGCTGAAGATCGCGATGACGGTGTCGAGGAAGTGCGACGAGTCGATCTTCCCGAGCGCGACGAAGACGGTCGCGACGAGGACGCAGACCATCGCGAGCACGAACTTCCGCGACTTCGCGAGGGCGAGAATGGTGTCCTTCATGGGGTGTTCTCCTGTGCAAACCGGTCGAGCCGCCTCCCCGCCGCGGAGATCCAAGCCGGAGTGCGAGGAGGAGGTACGGCGAGGAAGCGGCTCGAGCGGTCAGCGGCGGCGGGCTTCGATCCGATCGAGGCGGCGCTCGAGCTCGGCCTGGTGGGCGCCCTCGACCTCTCGCATCGAGCGGAGCTGCTCGCTCAGCGTCGAGACGTCGCGCTCCAGGGCCTGCAGCGTCTTGGCGGTGCCCGGGTGCCCCTCGAGCTGCTCGTGGCGCTCGAGGCGCCGGTCGGTCTCCTCGGTCTCGACCGCACGGCGGTGCGCCCAGAAGATCGCGGCCACGGCCATGGCGAGAAATACGCCGAGAAACCACTTCACGGCCGGCAGGCCGCGCGTCCAGCCCTCGATGTTGCCGATGCGCGTGCCCTGCGCCTCCTGCTCGGCCTTCACGGTCTGCAGCTCGGCGGCCGTCGACGAGGTGCAGTCGCGCACCTCGTGCAGCTCGCGCATGAGGGCGCCAAGCTCGTAGTCCTTGTCGCCCGGAAGCGGCAGGGGTCGCGGCACGCCGAGGGGGTTCGATGGCTTGCTCATGTCGCTGTCTCCGCGTCGTCGTCGAAGAAGCCAGCGATGCGCCGACGGAACTGCACGGCCGCCCCTCCTTCCGACGAAGGCCATTGCGCCTTGATCGCAGTCGCTACGGCGCCGTTGTCGGCGCGGAGCAACGGGAGCGAGCGCCACGTGCGCACCGAGCCGGCCGACTCGATCTGATCGAGCATCGCGCGCGGTCCGACGAGGACCCAGAGGCCGCGAGTAGGGTCCCCCGAGTCGCGGACCACGAGGCACGCGTGCGCGAAGACGTCCGGGCGCGCGTCGCGGCCGAGAGGCCACAGCGTCACCCATCCGTTTGCGGCGATCTCCCAATCCCATCCCCCGGGAACGTTGGGCCGCAGGCCGGCGCCGGTGTCGGTGAGGCCGCGCACCGCGAGGAGAGCGTCACGCGGCATAGATCTCCCCCATCCGCCCGAAGAGCTCCCCGGCTCCTGCGTTTCGCCCGCCGACGCGCAGCGAGCTCGCAGCGATCGACCATGGCGTTCCGACGACGGTGCCGTCGCCGGTGGTCGCGCCAACGATGGAGATCGACCCCGCGATCGGATCGCACGTTACCCGCATGACTTGGTGCGCGGAGAAGGTCAGGACGTTGGACGTGACCATCGTCACGCCACCTACGGCCACTCGGACCACGGCTCCGGCGGAGGACATGAACCGCACCTCGTTGTTCGCGTCCCGCGAGATCAGGACGCGCGTCGCAACGAGCGTGCTCCCCCAGTAGGGTGCGACGAGAAACGTGAAGGCCCCGGCGTTGAGCGCGGCGTAGATCGCCGTGGCGTTTCCAGCCGACCAGGTGAGCGAGTCGGCCGGGCGGGTCGCCTCGATGTCTCCCGTCGTCTCGATGTACGAGTCGGCGTAGAGCTCGACGCTGCTCGTCCCGACCATCTCCCCCATGGCGCCCCACGCCACGACGCCGCCGGCCGTCGCGCCCGCGTCGTTGAGGATCGTGAAGATCGGCTGCACGGCGCCGGCGCCGACGCTGGCGGTCGTGACAACGAAGCGCTGCCAGGCGTTGGTGACCGTGATGGCCTGGTCGGTGGTCGACAGGTCCTTGCCGACGATGCGCAGACGAAGGGCCTTCGTTCCGCCCTCGGTGCGCAGCCAGACGGAGCAGACCGCGCGATTGTTGTCCGCCGCGGTCCCGTTGAAGGTGTAGGAGATCGCGTCGGTCGCGCTCGCCGTGTACGTCAGGCGATCGGCTTCGGTCGTTCCATCAGGCGCCACGGTCGCGACGTTGGCCGTGACGGTGACACCGACCTTCACCCAGGCCGCGTTGGAGAACTGCTCGCTCCGGCCCACCGAGTTGGTGCGGGCGCCCTCGAACAGGGGCATCGGCCCGGTGTCGGCCGGGTCGTCCAGCGTTCGGAGCACGTTGTTGCCGACGCTCGCCTGCGTCGCCGAGGTCGGGAAGTACCAGCCGGCTGAGGCGCGGGTGAACGTGCCCGTCGCGAACTCGACGATCGGAGCAGCCATCCCCGGCGGGCCTCCGCTGCCGATCGGGCCGCGAAGCGGACGGCGCTGGCCGCCGTAGCCCGCGCCGCGGCGGCCGCTCGCCTCGAGGCGCTCGAGCTCGCGGACCGCGCCCATGCCGGAGGCGAGCATCAGCCGCTCGTGCCCGCCCAGTAGATCGTGGCGACGGCGCCGTTGCCGTAGAAGCGGCCGAAGCTCCGCGAGCCGTCGCGCGGGATGTAGAACTCCTCGCCGTCGCGGATCGGGAGATCGTTCGTGGTGGCGGCGCCGACCGCGCTCGTCCCGAAGCGGCCGTGCACGAGCTGCGTCTCGGGCTCGAGCTTGATGGTGACGAGCTGGCCCTCGAAGGCGCTGAAGTCGACTGCGGCGCTGCTCGAGCCGCTCGGGACGCTGATGGGCGTCTGGCCGGGACCGGGGGGCCGGCGCTCGGCGGCCTGCTTGACGATCGGCATGGATGATCTCCTGTTCAGGGCGGCGAGGCCGTCCGTTGCTCCTCTGCGTGCCGCCCGGGCCCGGTGCTACGTTCCGGACCATGGCGAAGGTGATGACGGCGATCGCGGCGGCGGCGTTGCTGGTGGGGTGCGGTGGCGATCGCGGCGGCGAGCCGCGCGATGCCGGGCCGACCGTGTTCGCGGTTGAAGACAGCGATGCCTCGGTGACGCTCTGCGAGCAGTGCATCGGCCGATGCGCCGGGCCCGGCTCCGAGCCGTTCTGCGAGCCGTTGCCGAGCTACCCGGACGCCGATTGCAGCGTCTGTCGGCCGACCTGTTTCGAGGCCCGTCGCCCTGGCACGGCGCGCCTCCTCGGAGCGCCGTTTTGCGGCATGGATGGACCGGACGACTGTCCGGGGGTGTCGGGCCTGCGTTGCGTCGAGGACTACCCCTAGCCCGCGTACACGCTGCAGCCAGTGATCGAGATCGTTCCCGCGCCGGCGGTCCGCTTCACCTTGAAGGTCATGTCGTCCCACCGAGGCGAGCCGCCGCCCTCCCGGCCATCGGTGGAGGCGAGATCGTCCGCGTCGACGCTGAAGGTCGCCGGCGCGCCGAGCCACGCGTAGCTCGTGCCGCTGATCACGATGGTGGCGAGGACGACGCCGGCGCCGCCGCGCGTGGTCTCGACGGTGATCTGTCCCGTCGTCGTTCCGTCGCTGCACTTCGCGCGCACCTTCCAGCTCGCCGTCGACGTCACGACGAGGAGGCCGGTCGCCGGGTCGCGATAGACCGGCCTGCCGAGGATGGGCACGCCGAGCTCGAAGAGCGCGACGTCCGTCGTCGACGTCGTCGTGAACGCATCCGCGTCCGCGACGGCCCACTGGAAGTAGGAGTTGCGACGCGCCTCGGTGGAGGCCTGCTGCACCGCCGTGCCGACCGCGACGATGCTCTCGCCCGTTGCGCCCTTGATGATCGGCTGCCGTGGGGCGATCGTGGCGAGGTTCACCCCACCGTCCGAGCCGGTCGGATCGAGCGTGGCCCTCGGGATCTCGACGCACCGGATCGATTCGACGAGGCATTGGTAGTCTACGGCGTCGACGTCCAGGCTGATCTCGCCGGGCGTGCTCGATTGGGCGGCGCGAACCTGGAAGAGGCGGGTGCGCTGCATCCTTTCGCGCACCGACTCCGCATGGGCCTCGGCGTAGCCGCCCGCTCCAGTCGGCGCGTGGAGGCGGACGCGGCTCGTGCGGCCGCTGCCGTCGGTCGAGCGCGCCCAGACGTCCCAGCAGAGGTTCACCGCCTGGAAGCGCGGCTTGACGTAGTAGCGTGGCGCGCTCGTCCCGGCGGCGGCGATCGTCGTGAAGGGGCAGTACGCCGGGACGAGCGCGCCACCCAGGCCGAGCAGGCTGTTCGCGCCGGCGGCCGCGTCGAGCCACGTCTCGGCGCGCACGGCGCGGCCGATGAGCACCCCGCCGGCGGCGGGGAAGGTGGCGTTGCCTCGAACCGCGGCCGTCATCCGCCGTACTCCGCGACGTAGACCCCGGTGAGGCGCGGCATCGAGAGCACGTTGCTCGTCTTGCCCCAGACCTGCAGGTGCGCGAGCGCCCAGCGGATCTCGTGGAACTCGGATGAGGCGGTGTCCGCCGCAACCGACTCGCCGCGCACCATCTCGGGCACCGACGAGACCGAGAGCGCGATCAGCGTCGAGCTCGCCCCTCCGACCACGTTTGTCGTGGTGATCCACGTCGACGCCATCGACGTTGTCGAGCCCTCGAGGCCGGAGCTGCTCGCAGCGACGTCGCCGGCGAGGACCTCCGCGGCACCGACGACGGCGCGGAAGGTGACGCTGTTGCCCTGCGAGCTCTTGCCGGCAAGGCGCACCCGAAGCGCGTACGGCGTGCCGTCCTCGCGCAGGCGCAGCGGAAACGGCCCGAAGCTCGCGATGTACTGGAAGGCCGAGGTCGAGGCCGTCGCCGGCTCGAGGTACTGGCTCGAGGTCCTCGTCACCCACTCGACGCAGACCTGGCCGTGCACGTCGAAGAGGTGCCGGACGTCGTTGACCATGTCGCGGGCGAGGCCCGTGTCGAAGGGCTCCTCCTGCGCGACGTAGTCGGCCGCGTTGAAGCGCGTGTAGTAGCCGTACTCGCTGTGCGCCGTCACGGGCCAAACGTCCTCGCCGGCGCGCCCGCGATCGCACCGTCATGACCGCCCGTGTCGCCGATGAAGCAGTAGGCGGTCTGGTTGGCGTTCACGGTCGAGCCCGTCCCGTACATGAGGTCCCAGATCTCGTGCGCGCCGATCGACCAGGCCGAGCTGAGCGTCACGCGGATGGTGCCCGGCAGCGTCACCGAGACGACGGTCCCCGTCCGCACGCCGGGCGCCTCGGAATCCTTCTGCAGCACGCGGATGGAGTCGCCGGCGACGAAGTAGTTCGGCGACGTCGTCACGCCGTCGGGCCCGAAGTAGAGGCCCGTGTTGATCGTGAGGTCGTACGTCGTCCCGCTGACGAGCGCCCTCGAGGTGATCCGCGCCGTCGGGGTGTACCCGGCGAGGTTCTGCCCGTGGATCATCACCACGAGCTCGCCGGCGGGATGCCAGGGCCGGAAGCTCTTGCCGACGACGAGCCCGAGCTTCGCAACGATCCCCCGCACGCCGCGGACGTCGTCGGGGATCTGGTCGGACGTGAGCAGCACCGAGTCGCCGAGGCCCACGTCGAAGTGGGTGAGCGGCACCGGCACCGCGATCATCGCGTAGGGCGCACCGAAGACGCCGAGGAAGACCTGGGCGAGCCGCCGCGCGTCGTCGGCAGGAAGGTAGTCACTCTCCCCGGTGTAGACGGGCCCGGCCGCGAAGTAGCTCCGCGGCGCGATCTCGAGGCGCTGCCAGATCTTCTGGCGCGCGAACGCGGTGAGGTCCGGGATGTCGATCGAGCTCCGGTGCTCCTCGGCGATCGGGTCCCACCCCAGGCGGAAGAGCACGCGGTTGATCGACCCGCGCGGGTTGCGCTTCCAGCCGGGGAAGCCTTCGGACGAGAGCTGCGAGCCCGCGTCGATCGTCTTGACGCTCGTCTCGGTCGGCGCAAGGAGGCGGAGCTTCTTCGGGTTGAGGTGTCCCGTGGCGTCGACGACGAGGAAGGCACCCCGGAGCCGGAGCTCGTGCTGCAGGACCTCGGCGAGCTTCGCCGAGCCGAAGGTGACGTAGCGGCGATGGTTCGCCCACACGTAGCCCTCGTCGGCGTCGAGCTCGACGTGCCAGTCGCCGACGTCGTCGGTGCTGACGTCCGGGACGGCACCGAGGTTGCCGAGCTCGGGCCCCTGCACGGCCAGGGCGTCGATGAAGTCGGCGACCCCGCCGACCGCGTACTGCCGGCCGACGCGCACCTTCGGCAGCTCGCCGGCGCTCCAGGCGATGTCCTCCGAGCTCGGGTGCAGCTCCACCCATCGCAGCGCCGCGTCCGAGTCGGTGACGCTGTACGTCTTGGTCAGGTCGGGCCACTCGACCTGCACCGCCGTCACCCCGGCGTCGACGGCGATCCGGCCGCCGAGGTAGAGGCGCGTCGCGGGCGCCGTCGCGCGTGCGCTCGAGTCCTGGTGGCGCGGGTGCCGAGGACCGTTGCCGAAGTAGGCCCGCGGCGCCGGCGCACCGATGTAGTCGAGGTCGTAGCTCGTGCTCGCGACGAGCGTTCGGATCTCCACCCCCGTGCTCTGGTCGAGGAGGTGGCACGTCGCATCGCCGTCGACGGGCGAGTAGATCACCACGCTGAGGTAGCGGACGGTCGCCGCGTCCGTGGTCGCGACGAGGCCCCAGCTCGAGCCGTCTCCGCGCGCCACGGCCCGGAGCTTCGTGTTGCAGGTCGCGTTGACCTGCGCGTCGAGGATGGTGTTGAGCGCGAGGAGGAAGTCGCCGTTCGTCTCAGTGAAGCCCGTGTAGTAGAAGACCTTGCGGAGCGTCGCGCTCCCGCTCGACTCGATGCCGGCCGCCGTGTGCTCGGTGACGAGGAAGAGGATCGGCGCCGACCACGGGTAGTAGACGCCTCGCGGCGCCACGGCCTCGCGCACGTCACCGCCGAGCTCGCCGTCGAGGATCCGGGTGATCGCCGCGGCCGCGATCTCCCACGTCGTGTCGTCCTCGGTGAGGACGGGCTCGGCGTCGACGACGCCGTAGAAGACCTGGTGGCCTGCGTTGGCGGCGGCGTCGGTGACGACGTCCGCGTCGTCGTAGGCGTAGAGGCGAAAGCGCCGGCCGAGGAGCGAGATCGGCCGGTTGGTGACCTCGACGTACGGCTGGTCGAGCCCGTCGGGCGCGTAGTGCTTCTGCGGGACGGTGTTCCAGTAGCCGCGGGTGAGGCTGGCGAGCGTGGTGTCGTCGGGGACGTCGCCGACGAGGATCGCCTCGGTGCCGACGTGGACGACGTCGCCGGCGACGATGCCTGCGGTGCTCATCACCTGCATCGAGCTCGCGCCGCTCGAGAGTTCGGCGGTGAGGTACGTCGTGACGTCGGGGAGGTAGCCGAAGGCCTTCGTCGCGTAGAGGTCCTCGTCCTCGACCACCTTGAGCGCGTCGACCTTCGCGTCGAGGTTGCCGCTCGGCAGGTCGACCTTGAGGCTGAACCCGACCGAGCTCGCGAGGAGGCCCACGACACGGCGGCGCCCGTCGGCGGTGGCCATCGCCATGTCGCTGTCGGTGACGAACTCGTACGGGCAGCCGGCGATCTGGAGCCGGAGCCCGACGGCGGCGTCGCCCGTCGCGCGTGCCTGGTTGTAGGCCATCTACTGCCTCACGAGGAGCCGGGTGAGAAGGCGAATCGTCCAGTAGTTGAGGACGTCGGGCTCGGTCGGCTCGCGCGTGGCGCGGTTGAAGCCCTCGCCTTCTTTTCGGAGGCGGTGCACGGTCTTCTCCGAGGCCGTGTTGTCGAAGACGCCGAAGCGCTCGCGGTGGAGGCGGTGGTGCTCGAAGAACTTCTGCCACGTCCAGGGCACGGCCCCGGTCGCGTACTGGTCGAGCACGAGCTCCTTGGGCTGCAGCTCGAGCGCGAAGTCGAGATACTTCGGCGCCGTCCGGCGCGTCGTCCCGTAGGCGGTGCCATCGTCGGCCTCGGCCTCCTCGGTGACGATGGGCGAGTAGTCGAGCTCGATGAGCGTCTTGGCGGCGATCGGCGAGTTGCCGTTGACGTCGGGTTTCCCGCCCGAGCTGAGCATGTAGTAGGGGTAGATGTCGCTCGTGTACGAGCTCGCGCCGCTCTGGTCGCCGGTGAAGCCGAGGATCTGCCGAGCGCGGACGCCGGCGGCGCCCCTCGACGAGAACGTGAGGGCGAAGTTCGCGACGGTGTCGCGCGAGATGGTGTACTTGCCGGCGTTCGAGCCGCTCGTGTTGAAGGTGACCGTGTACGTCGACGTGTCGGGGCTCGCATCGAGCGCGGCCTTCAGCGCCGTCGGGTGCGCGCTCACTCCTGCCGTGAAGACGTCCTTGTGGACGTGCTTGCCCGTCGTGAAGCTGATGAGCCAGGGCCCGCCCGCGCCGGAGCTGAGGTCGATCTCGTAGGACCCGACGCGGGCGTAGTCCCAGACCGACTCGACGTGGAAGAAGGCCATCAGTCGTCGAGCCTCGCCTCGTGGCCGCCGAAGCGGCGTGCCTCGCGAATGTGGCCGAGCATCCAGAGGCCCATCGCGCGCGGGTTGTCGACGGGCGCGTTCACGATCAGCGTGAGGTTGGTGGCCCCTCCCCCGCTGTCCGCCCGCATGCGCGCGGGCTCGAAGTCGCGATCGCGGCCGAGGCTCGGCCCGCCTCCACGGCGGCCGCCGCCCCCGATCGCGCCCGTGGCGAGCCCGACGCCCCCGGCGACGCCGGCGACGCTGCCCCAGAGCGCGGCCGCGGTGAAGAAGCCGACGGCCGCCTGGGGCTGGTAGGAGGCGAGCGCCATGAAGCCCCGCGCGGTGTTGACGAGGGCCTGCACCACCGACTCGGCGACGAGGGCTTGAACGACCCCCTTCGCCATGTCGCCGGCGGCCTTGATGAAGCTCTTGCTGCCGGAGAGCCACGCCTCGACGTTCGAGCGGAGCGCGTCGGTCGCCGCGTCGCCGAGGTAGTCGAGGATCTCCTGCCCGGTCGCCTTGGCGCTCTGCGCCATGAGGCGGCCCGTGGAGACCTGCCGTTCGCCCGCGGCCGCGGCGGCTTCGTTCGCCCGCTCGAAGGCCTCGACTACGGCGCCGACGCCTTCCTTCCAGGAGTCGGCGAACACCTGCGCGGCGTCACGCGAGGCCTCGACGAACTTCCGCTCGTTCTCCTCGGCCTGCTCGACCGTGCGCTGCCAGTCGCTGAACGCGCCGGCCTGGTCGGAGATCCAGGCCTGGAGGTCGCTCTCGCCGCCGCCTCCCATCCCGCGCTCGAGCGCCGCGGCGTTGCGCGCGCGGGCCTCGGCGACCAGATCCGCGATCGGGTCGTACCCACGCGCGCCCGTCGACGTCGTCCGGCGCCCTCCACCCCCACCGCGGCCGCCCGAGCGGTTCTCGCGTGCGAGACGGGCCGCGGCCTGCTCGGGCGTCTCGTCGACCGTGGCGCCGGTGGCGCCCGCGCGGGATCGCGCCGTCTGCAGCCGCTCCTCGGCTCCGGCGAGCTGCGCCTCGAGGAAGGCGATCCGGTTCTGGGCGGCACCGCTCAGCAGCGGATCGTCCGAGGCGCCCGACTGGGCCCGGGCCGCGTCGAGCTGCGCGCGGAGCTGCTCGACGGCGGCGCGCTGCTCGACCACCGAACCCTGGGCGCTCCGGATCCGGGCGTGCTGGGCCGCGGCCTCGAGCCCGCCGCGGATCGCCTGGATGTACTGGTTGAGCGTCGGCAGCGCCTCGCGCACCGCCTCGGCGTGCCGGCGCACGGACGTCGTCGCGCGATCGGTCTCGCTCCGCGTGTCCGAGACGGCCGAAGAGAGCAGTCCGAAGGCCGTCGTCGCGATCCCGATCGCGATGCCCCACGGGCCGAACATCGAGGACATCGCCCCGATCGAGCCCGTGGCCTGGCCGAGGATGGAGACGAGCCGGCCGGCGCCCTGGTTGAAGCGACCGACGCCGGCGCCGACCAGACCGAGCGTCGAGCCGAGGCCGCCGAGCTTCTGGGCCGCGGCGACGGCGCCCTCGCCGAAGCGACGTTGCGTCGCGTCGGCGTCGCGGACCGAGCGGTTGACCTTCTCGAAGGCCGCGGCGACGCGCTCGTCGCCGGTCGACTTCAGCTCCCACTCGACGGGCGTCGTCATCGGCGTAGCCTCCGGACCGCGGCCGCGCCGGCGTCGGCGGTCTCGTCACGGGCGCGCTGTCGGCTGCGGGCGCCCTCGCGCGCGTGGTGGAGGGCGCGTGTGTAGAGGAGCAGGCCCTCGACGAGGTGGTGAGGGGTCGCGGCGGCGATCGCGGCGGCGGGGGGGCCGTCGCCGGCGAGGGCGTGGAGCTCGAGCACGTCAGCGACCACGGGGTCGACGAGCGCGCGCCAGGGGCAAGTGTCGGCGAGCTCGGGCTCGCCCGCTTCCTTGCTGAGCCGCCGCCGCCACCCGAAGACCTTCGCCCAGGCGCCGCCGGCGAGCGGGTGAGCGGGCAGCGGGCAGCCCACCGCCCGGTGGCTCACCCGGTCGCAGTCGCAGCGCCAGGCGAGGCGGAAGAGCTTGCGGACGCCGGCGTCGGCGGTTCCTTGCGCTCGTCGCTGGATCGGTCCGCCGGGGGCGTCGTGACCGCAGGGAGGAAGCTCCCCGCCCTTCTCTCCAGCGCGGACTGCGACGACGGCGGCAGCGGAAAGAAGAGCCCGCTGCCGTGCCGTAAAAAAGCGTAGCCGTACGCGGCCGCCCCGACGTCGTAGATGTCATCGGGGTGGAAGTACTCGAGGTGCTCGGGCGGGATCGCGTGCGTCTGCCTCCCGGCCGCCATCACCACGGGCGTCTCGTAGATGGGCAGAAACTGCCCCTCGCGCGTGACGAGGTCCTCGACGCGGATGACGCCGACCTCGAAGGCGCGGATGTGCCGGAGCTGCTCGCTCCCCGCCTCCTCGACGTAGCCGGTGAGCACCGCATTCGGGATCCGGCGGATCACGAACGTCGCCGGCTTCACGCCCGGGATCGTCACGAGGTACTCGGGCTTGCGCTCGAGCTGGTACTTCGTGATGCGCGAGCGGTCGAGGTCGATCGCCGGATCGAAGACGCTGTGGACGCGGAGCTCCTTGGTGGACTGCATCGTGGTCACCCGAAGTCGATGCGACCCGCCGCGCGGCGGATCTCGGTGGACTGGTCGGTCGCGTCGGTGTCGAGCCGGGAGTGCGCGACCACCTTCTGGGAGAGATCGTCGTCCTGGTTGACGGGCTGCACGTCTTCGATCTGCGCCGCGGGGAGCGTGATGCCAACGAGGCTGCCGGGCGCGTAGCCGCCCTGGACGGTGAAGCAATAGTCCGTGCGGGCGTCGCGGGCGCTGAACCAGCCGATGTCTTCGAACATCGTCACGAACTCGATCGCGTAGAGCGGCACCGCGCGCTTGCGGCGGAAGCGGTAGATCCCCTCGAGCCCGGCGTAGCTCTTGACCGGCGTGTACTGGAAGTTCGGGGTGATCGTGCAGCTCTGCACGTGCACGCGGTTGAAGGTGCGCGTGCCGGTCGCCTGCGCGATGAAGTCGCCCTTGCCGAAGACGGGCGCGTAGTTCTGGTAGGTCGCGGCGGCGAGCGAGCCCGAGCCGAGGTTCGACCACGTCGAGCCGACGAGGTTGAACGTGATCGTCCAGAGATCGTCGATGCCGAGGGAGATGGTGAAGCCGCCGATCATGCCGCGGAGCAGCCAGCGGAAGTCGTTCTCGGCGCCCTCCACGACGAACTGGAGCGTCGTGTCCGGGTTCTCCGCGGGGTAGATCGTCGTCGCGTTGTAGATGGTGTTGCCGACCTGGGGCGTGGCCGAGAACGCCACCTTGTCGGTGAGCGTGTCGGTCGAGACGGTCGCGAGCTCGCGGAGCTCGGCGAGGCCCGTGGTGGGGTTGCTCCAGACGATGCCCTGCCCGGCCGTGAAGCGGCTCCCCTGGCCGCCGGTGACGACGTGCTGGGACGCGCTCGTCGCGGTCGCGACCGCGCTCCCCATGTTGCCGCCGCGCAGGCCTCCGCAGATGGCCTTGAGCATCCGGAGGAGCGCCGAGGCCGTGTCGGTGATCGACGCGGTGGCGGCGTTCGCGGCGACGCCCGTCGCGTGCAGCTCCATCGAGAACTGGAGCGAGGCGGCCTTCATGCCGAGGACGTCCTGTGCCTTGCCGTCGAGGTACTGCTGCAGCGGCTTGGGCGGGAGCATGTTCTGCGTCAGCGTGAGCTGAGCGCTCCCCTCCGACAGCGGGACGTCGAGGAAGGACGCCGCGCCAGCGCCGGCCGCCCAGATGTCCACGCCGAAGGAGCCTGCGGGCTCGGTGGCCACGCGCACGCGGCCGAGCTGGTAGCTCTCGATGCTCATCTCGCCTCAACTGGTGGCCATCGTGACGAGCACGCGGCCGGTGAGCAGGATCTCGGTCTCGAAGAGTCCGGCGCCTTCTTTCGCGCCGCCCGTGCCGAACTCCTCGCGGAGGACGGCGTACGCATCGAAGCGGAGGCGCCCCGACACGAGGCCCGTGGGCGTCCCGCCGCTCGTCTGGAGGAGCACGTTGCCCCATCCGAGCGCCTGGCGGATGACGTCGGCGTCCTGCTCCGCGAGCGCCCGGATCTCGTCGCGCTTGTCGTCGTTGAGCGCCGGGTGCTTGAGCGCGTAGCCGCAGACGAGGCGGACCTCGATGTCGTAGAGCGCCACGTTGCCGGGCTCGGCCGGCGAACTCCGCCCGCGCGGGATGCGGCGCACCTGCACGTCGTAGCGCGGCCGCGTGAGCGCCCGGAGGCGCTTGGCGTGGTCCTCGAGGCGCTCGTACCACTCGCCGCCGAAGCGGCCCGCGGTGACCTGCCTCGGTGGCGTCGCGATGGTTCCGGCGAGCCGCTCGCGCACGGCCTTGCGGATCGCGACGAAGTTGGCGAGCGCCATGGGTCACCTCGAGCGCGCGGGGTCGCCCGTGGCGACGTAGTTCTCGATGTAGCCGCGGATGCGACGGAAGGCCTCGGCGGCCGGCCCGCGATCGATGAGCTGCCAGCGTCCGCCGACGAGCTCCACGGGAAAGACGGCCCGGATGGCGATGAAGCGCGTGCCGGCCTGGTGGAAGATCGCGTAGGCGACGTTGGTGCCGAAGCGGATCGACCGCGGACCGCCGACGACGCTCACCGAGCGCCGGTAGCGGGCCGTGTCGACGAGCGGGGTGCTCGAGCCCTTGCGACGCTTCGCGATCGTCGCGGGCTTGAGGGCCGCGAACGGCGTGCCGTCCGGGGCGCGCGAGAGCGCGAAGCAGTCGTCGATCAGCGTCGCCAGCTCGGCTGCCCCGAGACGCGTCGCCGGCGAGTGGTCACGGACGCGGCGAGCCATCGCGCGGAGCTCGGCGTCGGCCTGGGTGAGCCCGCGGACGGTGAGCTGCGCCGTCACGTGCTGTCGAGTGCGCGTCGCGAGAAGATCTGCGGCGCGACCTCGTCGCTCTCGACGCTCGGATCGCTCTCGGTGAAGTCGACGCCACCGACCGCCGTGGGCGCGGACGGCTGCATGTCCGGCATCGGCAGATCGCCGTCCTGGATCTGCTTGCGGAGCTTCACTGCGCTCGAGTACTCGTCGGGGACCTCGAGCTGCTTGCGGCCGTAGGCGAGCGCGATGAACTCGCCGAAGGCGGCGAGCCGGACGAGGGCGAAGGACTTGGGGTTGGCGGCGAGCGTGGGCTCGCCGTACCCGGCGTTCAGCAGCGCGGACGTGACGAGCGCGTCCGCCGCGGCCGTGTGGGCCGAGAGGAACACGTCGCCGCTGTCATCGCCGTAGAGCGCCTCCTGCACCTCGTCCGAGATCATCGCCTCGATGAACGCCTCGTCGAGAAAGGCCACGGCTCAGGCCGCCGCGGTCTGCCGCCGGCGGGGCTCCTCGCCGAGCTCCTCGAGCTCCTCGAAGGGCGGCAGATCGCGATCGAGGGTGAGCTCGCGGAAGCACGCCTCGACCGAGAACGGGCAATGCCGCTCGGTCAGGTGCGGCGCCTTCTCGAGGAACATCTCGAGCTTCTTCTGGTAGCGCTGCTGGGCCGCCTCGATGAGGCGCTTGTCCTCGTCGGTCTGGGCGAGCTTCTTCATCTCGGCCACCTGCGAGCGGTAGACCTCGATGACGTTCTCGCCCTTCTCGACCGTGTAGCCGGCGACCACCTGGCGCTCGGTGCGGCTCACGATGCGGAGGCGCACGCGCGCCTCGTTGCGGGGGACGTCCCTCCGGACGCCGTCGACGACGATGAAGGCCATGGCTTGGATCTCCTTGTTGCGGTCTCGAGCTCGAACGCGATCAGAGGATGCCGGCGTACGTCGCCTGCCACGCGCCGGCGACGCCCGTGGCGTCCGACTCCACCGAGTACTGGTAGATGTCGTTGTTGAAGCGCTGATCGTCCTCCATCCGGTCCTTCCGGACCGCCTGGGGATCGCGCCCGACGTAGAGCAGGATCGGCGGCGCGCCGGTGATCTTGCCGAAGAGGTACCAGTAGTCGTCGTAGGTGCCGCGCAGGCGCCGGTTCAGGACGTACCGCACCTTGCCCTGCCAGACGTTGTAACGGGTCGTCGCGGCGACGTTCGTGCCCGCCGCGTCGCCCGGCTGGCGGAAGTTGTTGCCCGCGTCGACGCCGACCGGCTTGGCGTCGGCCTCGATGATCTCCATCGCGATGGGCCAGAGCTTCGGGCCCGTCATGAGGGTGATCGCCTCCATGTCGAAGGGCTCGCCCTGCTCGTCGGCGAGGAGCTGGAAGTTCACCATCGCCGTCTCGAACGTCGAGAACGAGAGCGCGCTCGTCGTCGTGTTCGACTGCGTGGCGCCGCTCGGGCCGTGCGGGTGCGAGCTCGAATAGAGCCCGACGCCGTCGTAGCCGGTCGGGTTCGCGACGAGCGTGTCGGTCGCGATGGTGTCGTACCAGCGGCCGACGTCGGCGAGCGCGGCGTTGATGCGCCGGTTGACGAGGCCGGTCTGGTCGTACTCCACGTCCATGCGATCGAACTCCCACGACTTCTCGTACTTCTCGAGCGTCGCGACGAACTCGTAGGGCCGCATGACCTGGAACTCCTTCGGGCCGACCCACTTCCGGAGCTTGGGCATGGCGCCGAGGAAGTCGACCTGGATCTTCTTCGACTTCGCGGGCACGCGCTCGGTGAACTCGGTCCAGAAGCCGGGCGCGCCGTTCTCGAAGATGTCCTGGAGCCGCTGCTCGAAGGTGACCGAGGCGGCGTCGAGCTTGTCCTGATCGGTGACGGGCATGTCTGTGTCTCCTGCCGTTGAAGTTCAGCGCTCGTCGATCAGACGAAGCGGCGGATGGCGATCCACGCCTGGTTGCTGCCGAGGTACTCGACGATCTCGCCGACGAGGACGTCGTTCGTGGTGGTGGCGGCGTTCGAGATCGTGTCCGAGTCGGAGATCGTCCCGTTCGCGCCGATGTCCGCGGCGGTGACGCTCGCGGTGGTGAAGAGCTCCTCGTGGCCGAAGTAGACCTCGACGGTGAGCGCACCGTCGGCGAGGCCCGTGCCGTCGTACTTCCTCTTCGCGACCCCGACGAACTTGCGGCTCGCGGTGTCGCCGCCCGGGTAGGCGAAGCCGCTCGTGTCGACCATCACGAGCGAGCCGGCGTAGATCACCTGGCCGCCCTTGATGGGGTACTTCGCCATCAGGCGCGTCCGGGTGTTGCGCGTCTTGCGCGCGGTGTTCGCGGAAAGAGCAGCCATGAGAAATGTCTCCCTTCAGTCCGCGATCAGCTCGCGGCCTTCTTCGTGCGCGTGCGGAAGCGCTCGAGGAACTTCGTCTCGTTCGTGCCGCCGCTCGCCTTGTAGGTGGTGAGCGCGTGCGCCTCGGCCTCGCTCAGATCGAGGCGCGTCGTCGGCTGCTTGCCGGGCGCCGGCGGCGGAGCGATCTCCTTCGTCGGGACGACGGGCCGCCGCGCGGCGAGCATCCGGTCGAACCGCTCGGGGTCCGTCTGCGAGAGCCAGACGAAGTCGTCCTTCTCCGCGTCGAGGATGCGGCCGTCCTTGAGCGCCGCGCCGATGCGCTCGTCGACGCCCTTCTTCGCGCCGTCCGTGCCCTTCGCCTCGAGCTCCTCGACGCGGGCGGTCAGGCGCGCGACCTCGCCGTCGGCGAGCTTCAGCGTGCGGCTCAGCGCGATCGCGTCGTCGGGCTTGCTGGAGGCGCCCGTGGGCGAGCCGGCTGCCGCCCCGAGACCCTTGATCGCGTCGAGGCGCTCGCGCACCCAGGCGACCGTCGCCGCCGGGTCGGTGCCGAGGGAGTCCATGAGCAGGCCGAGCAGCTCGTCACCGGCGGCCGCGCGCGCGGGGTCGGCGCCGGCCGCGCCCGGAGCGGCAGCCGCGGCGGGCGTCTTCGTCGACGCGGCCGACGTCGCGGGCTTCTCCTCGGCCTTGGGGGCCGGCTTGTCCGCGGCGGGCGCCGGCGGGGGCGCGTCGCCGGCGGGCTTGTCGCCGCCCGCGGGCTTCTTGCCGCTCTGCGCCTCGGCGAGCTGGATGATCGCCTGCAGCGCCTTGACGATCGCGTCACCGGCCGCCTTGTCCTCGAGGCCGAGGGCCTTCTTGATCTGCTCGAGCTGCTTCTCGGGGTCCATGGATCCTCCACGCGCGCTGAGCGCGATCGGCTGCTGACCGTCGATGAACGGGACGTTGGTGAGGGCGATCGAGTGGATGGCCGGCCCGATCGGCTCGCCCGTCTTCGGGTCCTTCGCGTTCCACACGAAGACGGCCGAGCAGAACCGGTACTCGCCGGCCTTCACCTGCGACGCCGCCTTGGCGGTGAACTCGACGAGCGCCCAGAGCCGATCCGCGCGGCGCTCGAGCTTGTGCACCCACCCGGCCGCCGGCGCCTCCTGCTGCAGGAGCGAGCTGTGCTCGTAGTCGAGCGGGGTCGGGTTGGCCTTGCGCTCGAAGTTCGTGACCATCGCGTCGAACTTCGCGGCCGTGAGCTCGAAGGGCCCGCTCGGGTGCCCGAGCCACTCACCGGTGGGCGCGACGTCGACCCACGCGATCGGCGCGTCGGCGTTGACGAGGGGAAAGAGCGCGCGGAGGAACACGGCGCCGCCGTCGCGCGCGAGCGCGATCACGTCGAAGCGGTGCATCGTGCCTCCTCAGAGCTCGCGCTCGACGAGCGCGGTGGGCGGCGCGGCGAAGCCCTCGTCGGGCTCGACGTCGACGCGGCGGCGGAGCTGCTCCTGGTCGAGATCCTCGGCCGAGAGCGACACGATTGCGCACCGGCATTGGAAGCCGTTCGGCGGCGCGACGCGGTGCCAGGCCTCATCGTCGGCGCGCCACTGCTTGCCCTCGAGCTCGGCGTGGTCGGGGCGCACCCGGCTGTCGCGCGCGGTGCGGTACTCGACGTACGGCCGCGCCGCGATCACGTCGGGGTGGGTGAGCTGGCGGAAGCGGCCGGCGCCGTAGGCCTGCTGCACGTTCGTCCGGAACACGTTCTCGAGGTAGCCCTGCGAGAGCGGCGAGGTCGCCTCGTCCTCGACGCCGGCGGCGAACTCCTCGAACGTCGAGCCCTGCTCGAGCGCCCGCACGAGCTCGTCGTAGGCGCGCTCGCGAAGCGTCTCAGTGAGGAGGCGCGTCGCCGTGAAGGCGCGCGTCCGGTAGAGGTCGGAGAGCGCGTAGAACTCGTCGGCCGAGAGGATCCGCCGCTCGCGGAAGAGCCGGATGGCCTCCTCGAAGGGCATGTCGAGGAAGCTCGGGGTGCGCCGCGCCGCGAGCGCGGTGACGTCGGCCTCGACGCCGCGCACCATGAGCTGCCCGGCCATGTCGGCGCGGAGCATCGGCTCGAAGACGCGGGTCGCGATCGACTCGTCGCGCTCGTGCCGCGCCGCCCAGGCCGCGAGCGCCGCCTTCGCCGCGGCCTTCCCGTCGGCGCCGCGGATCGCCGCGGCGAGGCCGGTGCGAACCGGAGCGAGGTCCGCTACAGCGGAAAGCGCCGCGCGCGTGGAGAGGATGCCGGGCCGGCCGATCGAGAGGTGGACGCGGCCGCGGCCGGCGTCGTCGAGCGAGTGGTAGTCGGCGAAGTCGGCAGACGTGGCCGCGAGCTCCCCGGCGACGTCGGCGGAAAAGGGGCCGCCGCGGGCTCGCCCCCACCGAGCTCTTGCGAGAACGCCGGCGGTGCGGGTGCGGCCGCCGCGATGAAGTCGTCGCCGCCCTCCTCGGGAGTGAGCGCGGGCAGGTTGAGGCTCGCGCGCACCTCGTTCTGGCGGACCTTCACGCGGCCGTCGAGGTGGTGGGGCTGGAGCTGCGCGGGGGCGCCGGCGGCCTCGCGCGGCCGGAAGCACGGGAGCGCCGGCCAGCGGCCACCAAAGAGGTGCAGGTTGAAACCGATGACCGCCCGCACGAAGTAGCGGTCGAGCGTCTCGCAGAGGTCCTCGACGTCGGCCTGCGTGCGCGGGTCGATGGTGACGTCAGCCTGCGACTGCGAGCTCGCGTACGTGCCGGTGCCCGTGTGCTCGACGTTGTCGACGCTGCCGAGCACGGCCTTGCTCTCCTCGGCGTTGAACGCCTCGATGAGCGGCATGTACGCCTTGCCGTCGCCGAGCACCGCCTCGAGGAGCTGGATCTCGGTGCCCTCCTCGATGATGCCCGCCTGGCCGGCGGAGAGATTCTGGAGCGCCTTGCGGAGCGTGGTCCGCACCTCGGCGGTCGCGTTCTGCACCACCTTGCCGATGGGTAGGGGGTGGCCCCAAGCCTCGGCGGCGTTGACGGCGAACTTCCGGATCCACTGCTTGAAGAGCCACGTCCAGGCGCACTGGCGGAGCACGCCGTTGTGGGCGGGGTTCGTCGAGCGGAGCTGGGGCAGGTGGACGATGAACTTCTGCGGGTCGAGCGCCTCGCCCGTGGGGCCGTGCTCGCCGCCGTCGTAGAGCCGCACCTCCCACTTGTCGCCGAAGCGGAAGCGGCGGCCCGCGCGCCAGCGCACCTCGGAGACGCGCCAGCCGGGGAGGGCCTCGACGCGGTCGAACATCATCTCGCCGACCGAGAGGCCGGTGAAGACGGCGTCGCAGATGTTGCGGAGCACGCGCGTGCGGTTCGGCAGGACCTCCCAGTTGGCGCGGACGAGATCGGCGGCCGGCTCGGCGTAGCTCTGCGCGACCGGATCCGGAGACGTCCCGGCGACGAGCTCGAGGTCGACGCCGGCGGCGCGCTGCAGGCGCGTCTCGCGCACGGACGCGAGGTGCGCGTCGGTGTCGATCATCCAGTCGCAGAGATCGAACCACTCCTGCAGGTAGCCGAGCTCGACGTTGCGGAGGATGGCGGCGAGGCGCTCGGGCGTGATGCCGCCGAACTGCGTCGCGGCGGCGAAGCGGTCGCGCCGGGTCGGCTGAGCGAGCTCGACGAGGCGCGGCGTGCGCTCGCCGGCGAGCTCGGGCATCTCGATCGCAGGCGCGGCCATGGGCTACCTCAGCGGAGGTGGATCTCCGGCGGCGGGCCCTTCGAGGCCGGCGCGCTCGGACGCAGGACCTCGCCCTTGCCGGGCTGCTCGGCGGGACGCGTCTCGATGAACACGCCGCCGCGCTCGTCGGGGCGCACGTCGACGAGGCGGCCGCGCGAGGCCTGGAGCTCGTGCGCGTCGAAGTGCAGGCGCCCTTCGCGCATCGCCGCGGTGGCGAGCAGGTGCGCCAGCATGGCCTGCTTCTGCTCGAGCGCGCGGAGGACCTCCTCGGCCTCGCGCAGATCCTTGAACCTCGCCATGTGACCTCCGGTTGCGGGCCAGGGATTCGAACCCCGCGCGGCCCGGGTATGAACCGGGAGCGCCGCCAGGGACCCGCACACCAGGATTGCCCGCCTGGTCGGGGGTGCGCGCTACTTGCCGCGGTCGCGACGGTCGGCGAGCTGGAGCTGGTGCACGAGCTCGTCCTTCGTCATCGACTTCTTCACGTGGCCATCGTCGACGAGGCCGCGCTTCTCGGCGAGGGCGCGCAGCTCCGCCTTCGTCGAGCCGGCATAGCTCGCGGGAGCCTCGCCCGTCTCGACCTCGCCGGCGGCCGCGGCGCGCTCGGTCTCGGCGTCCTCGTCGGTGACGAAGGGCTCGACGCCCTCGTCCTCGAGCGCCTTGCGGTACTTCGCCGGGACGCTCGTGCCGCGCGCCGTGTGCGCCTCGTTCAGGTAGTGCGCCCAGGCGCGCCGCTTCTGAACGTGCGACGCGCTCTGGGCGTTCTCGCCCTCGAACTCGACGTCCTCCATCGCCGCGTTCGCGGCCTCGAGCGCGTCGTGCTCGGCCTGCGCGACGTAGTTGCCGTCGTTGTTGCGGAAGAGCGCGAGCCGCTCGTCGTTGGGCATGAACGTCGCGATGTCCCCCATGCCGATGTAGATCTTCGCCATCGTGGTCCTCTCCTCGGTCAGTGCTTCCGTAGGCCCCCAGTGATCGAATCGCCCAGCGTCTCGACGCTCGGATGGGCGTTGACGTGGTGCACGGCCAGGGCGAGCGCGTCGGCACGGTCGGGCGACCGCTTCAGCTCGCGCTTGAGGTCGTCCTTCGAGCAGACCGCGAGTCGGTTGCGTGCGTCGGTACGATACGTCGCGGCGAGGAGCTCGGCGTCGCGATCGCGGTCTTCGGGGAGCGCGCCGTCCTCGAGCCAGCCGGCCACGCCGAACCAGAGCTGCGAGCGGAGGTTGACGTAGTCCTCCTCATTCGTCGCCTTCATGCCGACATTGATGTCCACGACGTAGACGAGCTGCTGGGCCCGCTTGTCGCGGCGCAGGAAGTCCACCACCGAGGCGCCGACGCCGATTCCGTCGACCTTGACCACGGCCCTCTCGTTGCCGTCGCGGTGCTCGATGACCGCGGCGAGGACGAGCCCGCCGACCTGCCAGCCGTCCATCGAGTTGACGACCTTCGAGGGGTACGCCTTCTTGCCGCGCCGCGGCTGGACGACGCTCTCGTCGTCGCCGAACCGCGCCACGTCGACGCCGATCTCGAGAGTGCCCTCGCCCTTCGTCGCCGGCCACCGCTTGCGGGCCGCGCCTGATCGCGTCGAGCCGATCACGCCGTTGGCCTGCTGGCCGGGGAAGTTGCCTTCGACGCGCACGCGGTAGTTCGGGTTGCTCTCCGGATCGGGGCCGTACTTCTGGCGCATCATCGCCAGCCACTCGGGCCCGGCCAGGCCAGGGATCGTCGACGCGCCGTCGGTGACGTTCGGCGACTCGGTGCTCGAGATGTGGTGCGTGTCCCAGAGCCCGGCGTGCCGGTGGAAGGCCTCGAAGAAGAACCCGGTGACGCGCGTCGGGTTGCCGAAGAGGAGCGTCGTCGCGCCGCCGGCGGTGTTGCCCTCGACCGCCTCGTAGATCTCGTCGGGGAAGCCAGAGGCCTCGTCGATGACGAAGAGCAGCTCCTCACCGGAGAAGCCGGCCATCTTCTCGGCATCGTCGGTGGTGAAGCCGAGGACCTCGCGCCCATCGGGGAACTGCAAGCCCGTGCCCGGGTCGAGGAAGAGCGTGCCGCCGATCGGCGTGCGCGCCTCGCGGTAGAGCTTGCGGAGCTCCTTCCAGAGGATGCTCTTGACCTGGCGCTTGCCGCTCGAAGTGAGGATGACGCGACCGCGCTCGCGGGTGGTAACCCACCAGAGCGCGAGGCCGGCGGCGAGCGTCGACTTGCCGACCTTGTGACCTGACCTGCAGGCGACGCGGAGAAACTTCGCGGCTGCACGTGCTACCTCGGCCTGGCGCTTCCAGAGCTCGATGCCGAGGACGTCGCGGAAGAAGCCGACGGGATCGTCGCGGTAGCGTCCGAACCGCAGATGCGTCGCGCGCTTAGTGGACGGGGTCCTCTTCGGGGTCCGTGCTCTCGTCAGTGCCCTCTCGATCCGATTCGCTTGCTGCTCCATCCGCTGGAGTCGGGAGACCGAATCGAGCATCGAGGAACCTCTCCGCTTGGGCGACGTCGGCGAGGATCTTGAGCGAGCCGTTCACGGAGCGCAGCGCCTCGGGGTCCTTCGGATCGGCTTCAGCGCAGGCGCGGTTGATGAAGCCGATGGCGTTCGAGATAGCCGGGGCGAGATCCTTCGCCCAGAGGCGACGGGCTGCCTCCGTTTTTACGCGGACAAGCTCGGCCAGCTTCGGGTCCTCGTCGAGGCGTGCGCGGTACCGCGTGAGGGTTCGTTTCGAGACGCCGTGCCGCTTTCGGGCTGCGTCGTCGCCGAAGATCGCGGCCTCCGCGAGGACTGTCGAGGCGCGTCCGTAGGGGAAGACCGGAGCGGCCATCAGCGCGCTCGCTTCGCCCACGATAAATGTGCCGGAGCGATCCCCCTCCCGTCAATAGGACACGAGCGGACATAGACGGACATGAGCGGACAGGCCCTAGCCGGTCCGGCGCCGAGCGGCCTCGCGGGCCGTCTCGCGCTCGATCCAGGCGGCGAGCTCGGCGCTCGAAGCGACGACGCCGCGACCCTGGTAGCCGACGGGGAGCGGGTCGTCTGCAGCGTCGCGAACTGCTGCGCGCATGGCGGTTTTCGTGCTGCGGCCGATGGCTTCAGCGATGGCCTCCCAACCGTCGAGGTCGTTCTTTCCGATGCGGGGCATGTCCTCCTCCATGGCGCCTGAGACCAGCCCGGCCGCCTGCAGGTGTCGCTTGAAACGTGAAACGCCCTCCCCGACGATGCCGCGCACCTCGCCCTCGTCGAGGCCGAAGGCGTGCGCGATCTCGGAGATCGTGCGGGGCTGACGGGTGACGATGCGGCTCTTCGGTCGGACGTCGCCGGCGTGCTCGAAGCTCGGCGAGTACTCGACGCGTGCGCGCGCCGGGATGTAGACGCGCTCGCCAACGATGACCGAGACGAGGATGGTGCGGCAGGTGTCCTCCGATACGCGGGAGCCGTCTTCGCGGCGGTAGTGCGACTCGAAGGCGTGGCGGTAGGCGAAGGCGACGCCGGCGAGGTGCTCGGAGGCGCGCTGCGCGCGATCGCCGTCCGCGGTCCAGCGCGGCGGCATGCGCGGCATGCGGGGGTCGAGCTCGATGATGGGAAGCGGCTCGCCGACGTCGCGGGCCAGGACGAGCGCACGGAGAGCTGCCTGCCACGTCGGCCAGGCGCGGGGTCGGTCGCGCTCGGGCGGGAGGTCGGCAGCGACGCGGGCACCGACGCGTGGGACGTACGTGGCGGAAGGCGATCTCGCCGGCGGCCGCGACACCGGCTCGCGGAGCTTGGAGCGGCACTCGCGGCACGTGACGCGGTCCTCGTCGCGCACGAAGCGATCGAGGCGGAGGTCGCCGATGGGCAGGCCGCCGGGCGCGGAGTACCCGCCGCAGAGCGCCTCGAGCCGGCCGCTCACGTTCGGGTCCTGCAGGTGCACGCGCCCCTTGCCCATCAACCGTCCTTCGCCGCGAAGAGCGGCTCGACCTGATCGAGCGCGTGGCGGAGCAGCACCGCCGTGATCGCCCGGATGGTGCGCTTGCCGCCGATGCGCTCGCCGAGCGCCGCAAGCCTGGCGTGGACGTCGCGGGGCAGGGCCACGTGCAGGATGGAGCTCGATGCGCCGCCGTGCTCCGAGCCCTCCGGTGGTTCGCGTTGCTCGAGGTCGCTCACGATGCGCCGGCGGAGGTGCGCGCGCTCGCGGTTCTTACGGTTGATGTCGTCGATCCAGGTCACGCGAGCCTCCGCGCCATCCGGATCGGCTCGCACTCGAGGCAGCCCACGATCGCCGCGAGCGCGTCGTAGGGGTGCTCGCGGACCCCGCCCGCGAGACCGGCGAGCAGGCGGTAGTCGTCGAGCACGATCTCGCCGTAGCGTCGATCGAGCGCGCGCTGCACGTCCTCCTTGCTCGCCGCGGCGCTGCCGGTGACGGCCTTCTTCGCCTCCTGCGGCGTGCACTGCAGGATAGGCAGGTCGAGGTGCGCCACGGCGATCGCCGCGACGACGCCCCAGGCGATGCCGACCATCACCTTCGCCTTCGTGCCCGTGCGCGGCATCATCTGCAGCGACTCGGCGCAGATCGCCACGACGTCGTGCTCGTCGTCGGTGACGAGCTGGAGCAGCTCGCCCGCGATCTCACGCGCTCGCTCGATCCGATCGTCGGACTGCCGGACCGCGCGCTTCTTCGGCGTCGGCTTGGTGCGCACGACGCCCATGCCCACGACGCGATCGCCGCCGGCGTCGGCGCCGAGCTCGAGCAGCGACCAGCCGAACGCCGCGAAGCCCGGGTCGAGCCCGAGCACCTGCCGGCGCGTCACGACGCGGCCTCGGAGATGACGAGCAGCCGGCCGCCGTTCGGGCCAGCGCCGAGGTCCTGCACGCTCCAGCCGAGCGCCTCGAGGACGCTGCTCGCCTTGGCGACCTCGACCAGGTGGCGCGCCTCCTGGAGCGGCGCCTTCGCCGGCGTCGGCTTCGTGGGCCGCGCCTTGCCGTTCGACGCGCTCTTCGGCTTCTGCGTGCCCTTCTTGCGCTCGGCTTCGTAGTACTGCTGTTTCTCCTGCGCCGAGTGGTCGCTGCAGATCCGCGAGTCCTTGCGCGGCGCGTCGAACTCCTTCTTGCACATGACGCACGTCTTGGTCTCCATGGTCTCCTCCTCCTCGCGCTCCGGGCGCGGTGAACGAATGGCCGGGGCCGGACGCACCAGCGCGCCCGGTTCCTCCACCCGCCCCGGCCGGGCAGGTCTCTCAGCGCGAGCGGGCCCCGCCCCCGCCGTGGAGTTCGTCGCGCGGAACTGATCGCGCTCGAGCGCGTCCTGCCGCTTGGTGCGCCGCGAGCGCCGGACAAGCAGCTCCGCCGAGCACAGGGCGACCGGTGCCGGCGTGGCCGCGGCGGCGACCTCCCCGTCGCGATGCGCCTGGCCGACGGGGCAGCCGACGCACTTGCTGTTGGTGAGTGCCGCCCGGCTCGCTGCGTCGAGGTGCGCCGCGCCCGCGTTCGCGAGCTGGTGGCGGCGGGCGCACGCCGCGCGCGTGAGCGTCGTCGCGTACGGCTCGCACCGGAACATCGTCCCCGCCGCTTCACCCGCCATGGTGCACCTCGAGCAGACCGCGAGCTCGCCCGGATCGCCGCCGGCCGGACACGCCTCGCCGTGCGGGCAGCGGTGGCCCCAGGCCTCGGCCCACTTCGCCCCGCCGCGGCCGTGGGCGCGGAAGCGATTGGCCCGGCCGCACCACGGGCAGCGGTCGATCGCCAGACGTTGCATCGCCCGCCGCGCCTCCACGCCGCCCCGGAAGCGTTTCCGGTCGGTCACGCAACGATGCCCCCCCCCCCCGCGATCTGGCGCTCGACCTCGATCATCGCGGCGTGGCTCCCCACGCGAAGTCGTTCTGCTCGGGCCCGGGCTTGCCCGCTGCCTCGGCTGCGCGCTTGGCCTGCTCGGCGAGCGCACGCTTCTCGAGGTCGCTCTCCTTCGGCGCACCGTCCTCGAAGTCCTCGCTCCGGATCGGCGCGGCCTCGACGAGCGCGCCGTGTGAGAGCTGCTCCCATTCCCACTCGAGCCCGTTGCCCTTGCCCTTCGTCTTCGTCAGCCGGCCGAGGATGTAGCCGCGGCGCTTGCTGTCGCGGCGGAGCATCGCGATGTGGTCGCTCTTCTGCTCGATGTTGCCGCCCTCCTTCAGGTCGCCGCGATCAGGGCCGCCGCGGCGCGGGCCCTGGCCACGCTTGACCTGCGAGAAAACGACGCCTGCGACCTTGAGCCGCTCGAACGCTCGCCGCAGGCGCGTATAGATCTTCGTGAACGAGGCGTGCGTCGTGTCGGCCTCGATGCCCTCGAGGTTCTGCGCGTAGTCGAGCTCGACCTGGGTGCAGCCGTGGTCGAGCACGAGCGAGCGCATCGTGTCGATCACCCCATCGATGTGCCCGTCGAGGCAGAAGCCGAAGAAGATGCCGAGCTCGTTCGCGCGCGCGATCGCGTGCGCCACCTTCGGGTAGTCGTCGCGGCCGAGCTGGTGCCGCTGGATCGCCACCCCTTCGAGGCCCGACAGCACCGAGGCCAGGCGCACGCCCCAGCGCTTCTCCGGGTCCTCGAGGCTGATGATGCCGGTGCGGTGCCCGTCGCCGGCGCGCTGGAGCGCCATGGTGAGCGCCACCCAGCTCTTGCCGACGTTGGTGTCCGCCCCGACCGTGAGCCAGTCGGCCGGGTCGAGCCCGCCCGTAATCGCGTCGTAGGCGCGGATCCCGCTCGGGAGCCGCACGCTGGCGGTCGCCGAGTCGTCGAAGGCGCGGTACTCGGTCATCGAGTGCTCGACGACGGCGCCGGCCGAGAGGATCTGCCGCTGCCCCGCGAGCCGCGCGCGGTCCGAGACCTCGTTGACGATCTCGAGCGCCGCGCCCACCCGCCGCTCGAGCAGCTCGAGCTTGGCGCGCTCGATCGATTCGAGCATCCGGCGCGCGAGTGCGAGCTCGCGGATGCGCGGCGCCGTCGAGATGGGCATCGGCCCGAACGGCGCCGGCGTCGCTTCGAGCAGGCCCTCGTCGCCGCCGACCTTGGCGAGGAGACGCTCCGCCTCGAGCACCGATCGGAGCGAGGAGGTGTCGATCGGCAGGCCCTTCTCCCAGAGGGCTTGCATCGTCCGCGCGATGTAGACGTGGCGCTGGAGGTGGAAGTCCTCGGCCGGGACGGGGTAGGCGCTGAAGAGCGCGTTGTCGACGAGGATCCACGCGAAGTAGGCCCGTTCGGCGTCGACGTCGTGAAGCGCGCGCGCCATCAGCCGCCCTCCATGATTCGGCGGTTCCACGCCTCGAGCCGCCTGCGCCGGTCGGCAGTGCTCTCGCCGTCGATCTCGGGGAAGACCGGATTGCCGTGCTCGTCGATGTCGCCCTCGACGCCGCCGCCGACGTCGGCGAGCTGGGCGGCGACCCACTCGGCCCACCAGGCCGCCTTGATGCCGCGCTTCCTCGCGCGCGCCTCGCGGACGTAGGTGTCGGCGAGCTCGCGCAGGAGCTGCTCGACGCGCCGGCCCGTGCGCTTGGCGGCGTCCTCGGCGGCTCGCTCGATGTCGCCGAAGGCCGCGACGACGGCCCCGACCTGCATCGCACGGATGTCCGAGACGCGCTCGAGCGCAGCGATGAGGGCCCCACGGGCGAGCTCACCCGGTGCTCGGATGGGCACGGCGCCTGTCCGCGGACTTTCCTCGGACGAGCGCGTGTCCGCGGACGCCACCACTACCTCTCCTGTCTTGAGAGATCCGGAGCCAGAGAGATCTTCTCTTTCTGAAAGGGGGGTGTGGGGGGGCCTTGTCCGCGGACGTGTCCGCGGAATGTCCTCGGACTTGTCCGCGGACAAAGGTGGTCCGGATGGTGGTCTTGGCGGTGGCCTGTCCGCGGACGTGTCCGCGGAATGTCCTCGGACACGCGTCTTGCGCTCTGCGTCCGCTGCCCGTCGCGAGGCGAGGAGGGCCGCGTCAGCGGCGAGCTCGCGTACGAGGGGGACGTAGATCGCACCGTCCGTGCGCTCGAGGTGCTTCAGGAGGGCCGCGATGGCGATCTCGCGGCTCATGGCGTCCGCTCCAGTGCCGAGGCGCACGCGCGCGCCCAGGCGTCGCGCTGGGCCGTCAGGGCGTCGGCCTCGGCGTGACGCTGCTGGCCCCGCAGGACGAGGATCAGCGCCGCCATCGCCTCGAGGGAGGCCGTGGCGGCCTTGCCGACCGCGCGCTGCTCGGCGCCGACGGGGCGCAGGTGCGCCGGCCTCGTCATCATCGGAGCGCCTCCCGGCCGGCGTCGGTGATGACGAAGTACCGGCGCGCGGGGAACGCCACCGATTCGCCCTCGAAGGCGCAGAGGCCCTCGCGCTCGAGCTCGCGGAGCAGCAGGTAGGCGCGCGAGATATTCCCGGGCCGCGGCTGCCCGAGGCCGTCGCAGATCGACGCCGAGTACTGCGGCCCCTGCGCGAGCAGCTCGAGCACGGCGCGGCGCAGGGCCGCCCTCTCGGCGATCAGCTCGGCGTGGACTTGCTCCACCGTCTTCACGCCGCTCGCCTCCCGCGGCGCGACGCCCAGACGCCGTAGCCACCACCGCACCCCGTGATGCGGAGCGTCAGCACGCGCTCCGCCCAGAGCCGCTCGCACTCGTCGACGAAGCGGTAGTGGTGCTCGCCCTGGTAGACGAGGAGCTGCGCGTACTGGTTGCCGCGGAGGATCCTGCCCCGGTCGATGAAGTTGATCCGCGGCGGGTACCCCACGGCCGCGGCGTGGCGGAGCACGTCGCGGTACCAGGCGGTGCTCGTGTCGCAGTGGAGCAGGCCCAGGTGCTCGACGCCGCGCTCGGCCTCGCGGCGGGCCTTGTCCCACCAGCGCGCGATCTGGCCGCCGCTATACGGGCAGTTCCAGTAGACGAGGCCCCCGCGCGCGAGCCGCCTCCAATCCGCCTCGAGGCCGCCGCGGCGGAGCTCGACCTCGGCGCCGACGATTGACCAGCGGTTGCTACAAGGGTCGAGCGCGATGCGACCGCGGCCGACGTTGCGGACGAGCTGGACGACGTCGGGCGGCGTGCAGAGGTGGTCGCCGCGCCGGTCCTGCTTCGGTTTCGTGTAGAGCGGTCCGCTCACGGCTCAATCGGCCTCGGAGGCGGTACCGGTCCGAGCCACCGGCACACGTCGAGCACCACGAAGCGCCGCCGGCGACGAGGCAGCGACTCGCTCCGGCCGGCGTGCGCCCAGGCCGTCTTCGAGCGCCGCGTTCGCCGGTTCGGAGGTTGGCGCTCGCCGTTGCGCCCGCACTTCGGACACGGCTCGACGATGTGCCCCCCCCCACGTACCGCCGCGCCCGCGGGGAGCGCGGTGAAGTCGACGACGAGCTCGACGCCCTCGATGCGATACCAGTTGCTCATCGCGTCGCCTTCGGGTCTCGGGTCTCGAGTCGAATGAGCCGGCCGGGCGCTCGCTGCGCCGCGCGGCCGAGCTCACGGATCGCCGAGGCCGCCCGGATGACGTCCTCGGCCTCGCGCTCGAGGAGCGCCCCCTCCGAGGCGTCGACACGGCCGTCCGCGATCGCGAGCGCGTGGGCCGCGAGCAGCTCCCCGCTCTCGCGCACGGCCCATGCGTGCTGGTGGTACGCGTCGCCGGCGTCGACCTCCGCGGGCTGATCCGCGAGCACGCACCCGAGCGACTCGGCGAGCAGCTCGGTGAGCGCGCGGCGCACCGCCGGCGGGAGCGCGAGGACGTCGGCGAGCGCGATCGAGCGCTCGGAGTCCGGATCGAGCCAGGCGCGGAAGCGCGTCTCGCTCGTGCCGATGGTTGCGGCGACGAGCGCCTGGACGGCCTCGGCCCGATCGAGCGCCTTCGAGAGCGTCCGGGCGATGAGCCTCCGGCGCTCGATCCGATCGATGCTCGGGGGTGCAGGGCGGAGCTCGGTCACGATTCACCTCCTGCGCTCGCGGCCGTGCCGGTAGCCTCGGTCACATGGCGGCGTGCCTCGACTGCGGCGAGCGAGTGCATCTCGGCGAGCGGTGCTTCGCCTGCGGCGGCCGGCGCGTGCTCCGCGTCCGGCTCGACCTGGTCGACGCCGGCGGCGAGCTCACGCTCCGCACGGAGGTCCTCGGCCACGATGAGCGCGAGAGCGGCGCCGCGTACGCCGCCGAGCTGCTCGATCTCGAGCAAGGCGAGGACGGCTGACTCGATGGGCCCTGGCACGTCAGGTCCTGCCGATCTGCGGCGCGTGGCCGAAGAGGCGACCGCTGAACGAGGGGCCGACGTAGAGGAGATTCCAGGGGAGCTGGCGCGCGAAGGGCTCGCCGAAGACCTGGACGACGATGGTGCCGTCCTCGAGCGGGCGGCTCATCACGCACGCGGTGAGCCAGCAGCGATCGTCGCCGCGCTCGAGCGCCACGCCGACCCGCTGCCCGGGCTCGAAGACCGGAGGCCCCCCCACGGATCAGCCCGTTCCCGTGCGCTTGCGCCGCGGCGGCTCGCAGAGCTCCTCGATGGAGACCTCGCCGCCGGTCGCCTCGGAGATCCGCTTCGCCGTCTGGTACTCGGCGATCGGCTTGCCGTTGATGTGGGTGTGGAAGGTGGAAGCGGCGCAACCGGTCTCGCGTACCAGCCGCGAGATGGCACCGCGTCCCTCTCTCTCGATCCAATCCGCGAGACGCATGCCGGTCAGTATCGTGTACAGACTATAGTCTGTCAACATGGTAGCGCGTGCACGATGGCGGACGCGCTGTATTGCGAGGAATAGATGCCGTTGGCGATGCTCGCAGCCGTGTCAGATCACGTCGAACCCAAGCGCGAGCTTCCGCCGCTGCGCGGCACCACCTTCGCGGAGCGGCTCCTGGAGGCCATCGCGAACGCCGGTCTCGAGAACCCGCACCAGCTCGCGTTGAAGGCCGGGATCGCCTACGACGCCGTCCACGATTGGGTGAAGGGAAAGGTCACGGAGCCGCGGCTGCCGAGCCTCAAGAAGGTCGCGGAGGTTACCGGGTACTCCGTTCCGGACCTCCTCGGAGGCGCTCCCCGCACGAAGGTCGAGCGCGATGCCGAGCCGGACGAGCCGCCCTATCCCGCTTGGAGGGAGTTTCTGCGGAACCACCGCAAGGACCTCTCCGACGACGAGCGGGCCGAGCTCGCCGATCACCGTCGACGACGCGGGGCGCCATCGGTGCAGTACTACGAGTCCCAGCTTCGGCTACTGAGGCTAGGGTTCACGCTCGCGGAGCGCGAGGAGGGTGGGACCGAAACCGATGCCGGTCGCGCCGAGCTCGACGAGGGTGGCGGGCGGGTTGTCGATCGGAAGGCTGCGCAGAAGCGTCGCAGGAAGGGGGGTTGATCTCCGGAGCGGCCTGGGGATCGATCGGCGCTCCTCGTGGACGCCGAATGGTGGGAGACGCTCGAGGGAATCGCTCGATGGTTCCTCGAGGAGGCATGCCTCACAGAGCCGCCGGTGCGGCCGCGCGCGCTCACCGTCGCATGGGGCCGGCGGTTGATGCCCGCCCGCGCTCGCGTTCACCTCGCGTCGACTGACGAGATCGTCTTCTACGATCCGGCCGCCCCTCCTCACCGCCGCGCCGGCGACACCTTCCACGAGCTCGGCCACATCGCGATGCGCGAAGCCGGTTTCAATGCCGGCGCCGACGAGGAACGCTTCGCCGGCTATCTCGCCGGCGCGCTGGCCTGTCCGCGCCGAGCCTTCATCGGCGATCTGAAGCGTGTGCGGTGGGACCTGCAGCAGCTCGTCGAGCGGTACGAGGTGTCGTGGGAGATCATCGCGCGTCGCGTGGCGGACGTGCGTAGCGCCGCCGTCACCGTCGTCGACAACCTCGACGAGGTGAAGCGGTTCGTGTCCCCGTGGATCCATGGCCGCGTCGCACGAGAGGTAACGCCGTTCGAGCTGGAGCTCGCGCGAGCGACCGCGATGAACAACGGCCACCTCTACGAATCGAATCTGATGACGGGGTACGCGATCCCGCAGAGCGACACGCCGTGGATGCGCGTCATCACCGTCTGCGGGGTCGAGGAGCTCGAGGCGCGGATGCTCAAGCGCGCCGCGCCACCGCTGCAGGCCGGGCTTCGTCTCGTCGTCAACGACGACGACTAGCTCGCCCAGACGTGCATCACGGCGACGGTCAGCGCCGCGATCGCGCCGAGGGCCCACCACACGAGGTTTCCCCATCCCATGCGGGCGAGTTCTACGCGTCCGTCGCACCCAACGAAACATGGTTGACAGACTATAGTGTGTGAGCCATAGTCCGTGCATGGAGGTCGCGATGGACACGGGCAGACGGAGCGTGCGGAGGCAACTGGAGGACCTGCAGGAGGAGCACGAGGACCTCGTCTCCGGTCTCGAGGTCCTCATCCGCCGGTGGATCGAGTTCGCCAAGAGCGACTACGAGCGGTGCGAGAAGCATCGCCGCGCCTACCTCCTCGGCGGCTCGCAGTACGAGCGGGCCGACGCGCTCCAGTACGACGCCCAGGCGGAGGAGCACCTCGAGCACGCCCACCAGCTCGCCGAACAGGCGCACCTCCTCGACCGCTTCGAGCAGCTCTGCTTCTTCGCCGCGTGGAGGGTGGAGCGGTGGCGGCTCTGGGACGCGAAGTGGCAGCGCGAGAAGGCGGTCCACGCGATCGGCGTCTTCGCGTACAGCCTCGGTCGGATCGCGGCGGCAGCCGCGGCGAAGGAGGCGGCGTGAAGTACGCCTCGCCGCAGGCCGTGCGTGGCCGCTGCCTGATGCACGTCCACCCGCCGGGCGGTCCGCACGAGCGCGGCTGCGCGCGTCCCGTCGGCCACGCGGGCCCCTGCCGCGGCTACCCGCCGCCGCTCGCCGGCTGCTGCAACGCACTGCCGATCTTTGCCGGGATGGGCGGGCACTGCACGCTCCCCGAGGACCACGACGGCCCGCACGCCTTCGCCGGAGGCCTGCCGTGAGCGACCCGCTCTACCCGCCCGACTACGGTGACCTGTACGACGTCGCCGAGGGCACCGGCGCCGTCGAGCGCGTCTACCCGTCGCTCCCGAGCTGCCCGGGCGCCGCGGCCGCGCGCGAGGCCGACCGCCGGTACGCCGAGGCCGAGTACCACGATCGCGAGGCGCCGACGCCGCCCCGCTGCGTCGACCCGGCCGCCGTCTGGGACTACTCGCGCCGCGACCCGCGCTGCGCGACGGCCCCGTGCCCCACCTGCCTCCGAGAGCGCCGCGAGGCCGCGCTCCGCGATCCGCGCGTCATCGCCTACGCGCGCGAGCTCGGCTGCTCGGTGCGCCTGCTCGACGACGCCTCCATCGCCACCGCCCTCAGCAAGGAGATCGACCATGCCGCCGAGTGAGCAGCGCCCGCACGAGACCCTCAGGGAGTGGCGCACCCGCACCTTCGAGGCGCCCGTCCAGATCGCCGCCGCGGCGGTCGAGCAGGCCAAGCGCGAGGCGGAGACCGAGGAGACGCGCATCGTCCGCGGCGGCGCGTTCGTCTCGCTGCTGCTCGTCGCCGCGCACCTCTCGCGCACGGCCAGCAAGCTCGCGACGGCGCCCGTCGCGGTGACGGTCCACAGCCTCGACGTCGCGCAGGCGGCGCTCCGGGACATCCGCGACGCGCTCGTCGCCGCCCAGATCGGAGGCGAGTGATGGAGCGTCTCGTATTCAAGGTCGAGCTGCTCGTCGAGCTCGACGTCCCCAAGGCCGCTCGGATGGTCTCCGGTTCGGAAGTCGTCGAGGCCGTCGAGGCCATCATCGACGACGCCGGGGCCGAAGCCACGAAGGGCCGCCTGCCGAAGGGTGTCGTGTGGCAGGGCATCCACGGCGTCTCCGCGCGCGAGGTGCGGTGATGCGCTGGCGTCGTGAGCAGACCGAAGAGCACGGCCGCGTGTGGCTCGACCACGTCTGCGGCGAGTACCGCATCGCCGAGGGCATGAACGAGGACCATCGCCGGCATGGCTTCCGGTGGTGCCTCCTCCGCGGCACGGAGGAGCTCGGCTTCTACCGCACCGTCGGCGCGGCGAAGGCCGACGCCGCGATCGACTCGAAGGCGGTGGCGTGATGGGCCTCCCCCTCTACGAGCTCGCCGCCGAGTACCGCGCCCTCCTCGACGAGCTCGTCGACCCGGAGACGGGCGAGGTCGCCGAGAGGCCGGACGCGCTCGCGAAGCTCGACCAGCTCGGCGACGCCCTGGCCGTCAAGGTCGACCGCGTCGCGATGATGGTCCGGACGCTCGACGCCGAGGCCGACTCGCTCCACCTCGAGGCCGGCCGGCTCAAGCTCCGCGAGCAGGCGCGCCGCAACGCCGTCGAGCGCCTCAAGGCCTACCTGCTCCGCTGCCTCGACACGGCGGCGACCACCAAGCTCAAGACGCCGCTCTTCTCGGTCGGCATCCAGGCCAACCCCGCGCGGCTCGTGATCACCGACGAGGCCGCGCTCCCGCGGGAGATGACGATCGTCGAGGTGAAGCCGGACACCGCGGCGATCAAGTCCGCGCTCAAGGCCGGCAAGCAGGTCCCCGGCGCCGAGCTCGACGAGAGCGGCCGCCACATCCGCATCCGCTGAGGAGGAGATCACCATGTCTCGGTTCAAGAAGGCGACGTTGTCGCAGGCGAAGGCGCGCGTGGCCCTGACCGGCCCGTCGGGCGCCGGCAAGACCTGGAGTGCGATCAAGCTCGCGCGCGCGCTGGTCGGCGAGAAGGGCCGCATTGCGGTGATCGACACCGAGCACGGCAGCGCCTCGAAGTACGCCCGGCTCACCGACTTCGACGTCCTCGAGCTCCACACGTTCGCGCCGGCCGAGTACATCAGCGCGCTCGAGGATGCGGCGAAGGAGGGCTTCGACGCGATCGTCGTCGACAGCCTGTCGCACGCATGGATGGGCCCGGGCGGCGTCATGGAGATCGTCGACAACGCCGCCTCGCGCAGCAAGGGCAACAAGTTCGCCGGCTGGAAGGAGGGCACGCCGGCGCACAACGCGCTGATCCAGGCGATCCAGCGCTCGCCCGCGCACGTGATCGCCACGATGCGGAGCAAGACCGAGTACCTCCTCGAGGAGGAGAACGGCAAGACCAAGCCGAAGAAGATCGGCATGGCGCCGGTGCAGCGCGAGGGCATGGAGTACGAGTACGACGTCGCGCTCGACCTCGACCTCGACCACCTCCTGATGGTCACCAAGACGCGGTGCGAGGCCCTCGATCGCTGGGTCCTCCGGCCGCCGCACAACGTCGAGAAGCTCGGCGAGATCCTCCGGGCGTGGCTCTCGGACGGCGCGCCCGCGGACCCGAAAGCGACGCTCGGGAGCGAGGCGCGCGTGCTCGTGGGGCTGCTCGAGGCGATCGTCGCGGCCGAGCCGCTCGCCGGCGCGATCGCGTCGGCGAAGAAGGACTGGAAGAAGATGTCGAAGGCCGACCAGGCCGCCGTCACCGCGGCCGTCGAGGCCGCGAAGGTGCGCGTCGGCGAGGCCGAGCGTGCCGCCGCCGAGAAGGCGCAGGCCGAGGCCGCGGCGAAGGCCTCCGAGCAGCCGCCCGCGCCCGCACCGGCCGATGAGCTCGAGCCCGGTGGCCACGACGAAGCAGATCCGGCGGACGTCGCCGGCGACGAGCAACCCACGCTGTTCACCTGAGGAGGGACCGTGATCCAGGACATCCCGATCGAAAAGTGCGAGGTCGACTCGCAGAACCCCCGCGAGACCTTCGACGAGGACGAGCTCGACGCGCTCGGCGCGGCCATGCAGGCCTACGGCCAGCTCACGCCCTGCATCGGGCGCAAGCTCGCCAGCGGCCGCATCGGGCTCTTCGTCGGCCAGCGCCGGCTCCGCGCCGCCGAGCGCATCGGCTTGCCGATGCTCCGCGTGGACGTCATCGACGTCCCCGACGAGGCCGGCGCGCTCGAGCGGGCGCTCGTCGAGCAGACGCAGCGCGAGGACCTCCACCCGCTCGAGGAGGCGGCCGCCTACGAGACGCTCCTCGGCAGCCCCGACCTCGCCGAGGCCGGCGCCGTCGCGAAGCTCGCCGACCGCTTCGGCAAGTCGCCCGGATACATCCGGGGCCGCCTGCAGCTCCTCAAGCTGTCGCCGAAGGCGCGGAAGGCGTTCGGCGCCGGCGAGATCGACCTCACGCGCGCGTTCGCGCTCGCGCGCATCCCGAGCACCAAGGTGCAGGAGCAGGTCCTCGGCAAGGCCCTCGACGAGAAGGCCTGGGACACGGACGAGCCCGCGACGGCCCGCCAGCTCCTGCGCGTCATCCAGGAGGAGCACCAGCACGATCTCGGCAAGGCTCCGTTCGACACGGCCGACACGACGCTCGTTCCGGCGGCCGGCAACGGCGGGTCCTGCCTCGGGTGCCCCGACAACACCGCGACGCGGCCGGAGCTCTTCGACGACGTGAAGGCAGGCCCGCTCGGCGTCTGCACCAACGGCGCCTGCTACCGCTCGAAAGTCGACGCGAACTACGGCCGCGAGGCGAAGACGGCGAAGGAGAGCGGCGAGTTCGCCAAGGTCCTCGACCCGGGTCAGAGCGCGAAGGTCTTCCAGGTCTACAACACGGGCCGGTTTGGCTTGCGCCACGATGCCGGCTACGTCGACCTCGACGAGAAGCACTACAGCTACCAGACCGGCCGCGAGCAGAAGTGGTCGACCGTCGTCGCCGAGGACATCAAGAAGGGCGCCGTCAAGCCGGTGCTCGCTCAGCGGCCCGACGGGACGACGGCGACGCTCCTGCCGTCCAAGGCGGCGCACGCGATCGCCGACCGCGTGGAGAAGGTGGGCAAGCACTCGCCGGCGATGTCCCCCGCGGAGAAGAAGAAGCGGCAAGAGGAGAAGCGCGAGAACGATCTGCTCCGCTCGGTCGCCGGCGCCGCCGTGCGCGAGTGCGTGAAGGCCGCCGCCAGCAAGGGCGAGGCGGCGATCCTGCAGATCGCGATCACGCAGGCGCACCTCTACGACCTCGACGAGGACCTCGCCGGCATCATCGGCGTGAAGGACGGCAACGAACTGCAGGACAAGGCGGCGAAGCTCACCGTCGCGCAGCTCCGCCAGGGCATCGTGGCGAGCGCGCTGCAGGGGAGCGACATGCTCACCGGCGGGGAGATCCGCGGCGAGCTCAAGGCGACGTGCAAGCTCCTCGGCGTCGACCTGAAGAAGGTGGAGAAGGACGTGCGCCGGGCCGCCGACCTCGCGGCCGTGGGCGCGAGCGCGGATCCGGAGGCGACCGCCGCGGCCGCCGCGAAGGCGAAGGCCAAGCCGAAGAAGAAGGGCAAGCGCTGATGGGCCTCGTCGCCATCCCCGGCACGTGCTCCCGGTGCGGCTGCACCGAGGACAACGCGTGCGTCGACGACGACGGAGAGCCGTGCGCGTGGGCGGACGCGGAGCGCACGCTCTGCACCGTCTGCGAGGCCGACGAGACGCGGTGCCCCGTGCGGTGCGCGGGCTACCGCTGCGTCCTTTCGCGCGACCACGAGGACGACGTCCACATCGACGGCTTCGGGTCGGAGTGGGACGGCAACGGCGATCTGGTGCACACGTGAGCGCCTGTCGCTCGTGCGGCGCCCGCGTGCGCTGGGTCAAGACCGTCAACGGCAAGCCGATGCCGCTCGACCCGCAGCCGAGCGCGCGCGGCAACATCATCGTCGTCGACGGGATCGCGAAGTACGTCCCCGTCGACGACAACGCGACCTTCGGGACGCGGTTCGTCTCGCACTTCGCGACGTGCCCGAACGCCAAGAGCCACCGGAAGACGTCGTGAAGACCCACATCCCCGGCGTCGACGCGTACCCGCTGCAGTGGCCCGACGGCTGGCCGCGCTCGAAGAGCCGCCTCGAGGCGCCGTACAAGGTCGACTTCGGCCAGGCGCGCGACGAGCTGCTCCGCAGCGTCCGGCTCCTCGGCGCGCGCGAGGTCGTGATCAGCTCGAACATCCCGGTCCGCACGGACGGGCTCCCCTACGCCAACGTCGCCAACCCGACTGATCCCGGCATCGCCGTCTACTGGACCACTGGCAAGAGCGAGCCGAAGGTGATGGCCTGCGACTGCTGGCGCCGCGTCCGAGAGAACATCCGCGCCGTGGGCCTCGCTGTCGAGGGCCTGCGCGCGATCGAGCGTTCGGGCGCGACGCAGATCCTCGAGCGCGCGTACATGGGCTTCGCCGCACTGCCCGCCGTGACCGGCCAGGCGAAGGTGCGGATCTGGCGGGACGTGCTCGGCCTGGCCGGCGAGTTCACGCGCGAGGTCCTCGAGTTGCGTTTCCGCGAGCTCGCCCGGTCAGCGCATCCCGACGTCGCCGGCGGCTCGCACGAGGCGATGACCGAGCTCACCCGCGCCCGCACCGAGGCGCTCGCGTACCTGGAGGCGACCCGTGGCTGACGTCGACTTCGCGGCGCGCGCGGCCGCGCTCAACGGGTGCGGCGACCAGTGCGGAGATCGGCTCTGCCGCGACGCTCGGGTCCGGCTCGAAAACGCCCTCCGCGGCATGTACGCCGCCGGCCTCGACGCCGCTGCCGACGTCGCGCTGCAGAAGCGGGAGGAGTCGACCGGCAAGCCGGGGTGGGCGGCGTGGGACACCGCCGACGAGATCGCGCTGGCGGCGCGGCTGAAGGCCGACGAGGTTCGCCGTGGCTGAGGTGCTCGTCTCCGGCATCCGCGCCGAGCAGCGCGGCGACGGCTGGCACCTCGTGGCCGTCTGCGACAACGAGCAGTACTCGTACGGGCCGATGCCGGAGGCCGAGGTGCGGCGCTTCGGTCGGCAGATCACGCAGCTCACGACCGACTTCGCCGAGGAGATGGAGCGCCACGGCGCGCCCAAGTCCCAGCACTTCGGCGCGGCGCTGCGCGTCGTCCTCGAGGAGATCGGCGTACCGATTCGTCCGCCGCCCCCGCCCTCGCGGCCGTTCTACGAGACCGCGCGCCGGCTGTGGAACGAGTTCGAGGCCAGTGACGCGAAGGCCGGCGTCGGGAAGGTCGAGTCGTGATCTTCCTCGACCTCGAAACGTCCGGGCTCGACCCGGCGCGCCACCGGATCCTCGAGTGCGCCGTGCTCATCACCGACGACAGGTTCAACCCGGTGAGCGCGCGGGTATGGGTCGGAGAGACGCTGCGCCCGGACGAGTGCACGCCGGAGGTCTACGCGATGCACGTGGCGAGCGGACTCGTCGCTGCCGCCGACGCATGGGGAGGCGGCGACTCCCTCGACGGGGTCCTCGCCCGCACGCTTCCGGCCGTCTCGAGAATCGCCGGCTTCTCGCCACACTTCGATCTCTGGTTCCTGCGCACGCGTTGTCCGCTCATCGCGGATCGACTCCACCACCGCGTCTACGACTGCTCGACGTTGCGCGACCTCTGCGGCGACTACGGCCAGCCGCTCATGGACGGCGCGGCCGAGCCCGCGCACCGGGCGCTCGCCGACTGCTTCGCGGCGCTGCAGGTGATGCGGCGGTTCCGAGCACTGATCAGCGCGGCGACGTCGCCGCAGAAGGAGATCTCACATGGCGAAGGGTAAGAAGGACGAGGGGCGCTACGAGGCGAAGGACGGCGAGATCGGGGTGCTGGTCACCACCGAGCGCCGGGGGATCTTCTTCGGGTACGCGACGGCGGCGGACATCGCGCGCGTGCCCGACACGAAGACGCTCGCGGTGAAGTCCTGCCGCAACGCCTGGCAGTGGAAGACGGCCCAGGGGTTCCTCGGGCTCGCGAGCATCGGCCCGCAGGAGGGCTCGAAGATCGGGGCGCGCGCGCCCGAGTCGACGCTCACGCAGATCACGAGCGTGAGCCGCTGCACGCCCGAGGCGATCGAGGCGTGGGAGTCGGCGCAGTGGGCGCGGTAGAGGTCCTCGTAGGAGCCGTGCCGAGCTGGGCGCACGCCCAGAACGGCGACGGCGACGGCGACGGCTACGGCGACGGCGACGGCGACGGCTACGGCGACGGCTACGGCGACGGCGACGGCTACGGCTACGGCGACGGCGACGGCGACGGCGACGGCGACGGCTACGGCTACGGCTACGGCTACGGCGACGGCGACGGCGACGGCTACGGCTACCGCGACGGCG
>Ga0207646_10000705_pt1 | contig 43354 bp, 39 predicted proteins | sample KBSK5502metaG_FD_184343 | JGI IMG/M metagenome (GOLD analysis project Ga0207646, IMG submission 184343) | Corn, switchgrass and miscanthus rhizosphere microbial communities from Kellogg Biological Station, Michigan, USA - KBS K5-50-2 metaG... | ecosystem: Host-associated > Plants > Roots >... | reverse complement strand
CGGAAGAGATCTTCGTCGCAACGGTCGCGGTGGGGCGCGAAGCCGTCGCGCGCGCGCGACTCGGGGCGAACGATATCGCCGCGATCGGTATCACGAACCAGCGCGAGACGACCGTCGTATGGGAACGCGCCACGGGCCGTCCCATCCACCCCGCGGTCGTCTGGCAGAGCCGCGCAAGCGCGGCCATCTGCGAGCGTCTGCGCGCCGAGGGACACGAGCAACTGGTCCGCGAGCGCACCGGCCTCGTGATCGACGCGTACTTCTCCGGGACGAAGATCCGCTGGATCCTCGATCAGGTCCCGGGCGCGCAAGAACGCGCCGAAGCCGGCGAGCTCGCGTGCGGGACCATCGATTCCTGGCTGATCTGGAAGCTCACCGGCGGGCGCACGCACGCGACCGACGTCTCCAACGCGGCGCGAACCATGGTCTTCGACATCCATCGCGGAGCCTGGGACGACGATCTGCTCGGACTGCTCGACATCCCGCGCTCGATGCTGGCCACGCCGGTGCGCTCGAGCGGGCGCATCGCCGAGACCGATGCCGCGCATTTCGGCGCGGGCATTTCAATCGCAGGCGTCGCCGGCGATCAGCAGGCCGCGCTCTTCGGTCAGACCTGCTTCGCGGCCGGAGAGGCGAAAAACACGTACGGCACCGGATGCTTCCTGCTTGCGAACACTGGTGAACGCGCGGCTTCGGCGAGCGGCGGTCTCCTCACGACCATCGCCTGGGATACCGGCGAGGGCATCCGCTACGCGCTCGAGGGCAGCGCCTTCATCACCGGCGCGGCGGTGCAGTGGCTTCGCGATGGCCTGGGGATCATCGCGACGGCAGCCGAGACGGAGTCGCTCGCGGCCGGGCTGGCGGGGAACGACAACGTGTACCTCGTGCCCGCGTTCACCGGGTTGGGCGCGCCACACTGGGACATGTACGCACGCGGCCTCTTGATCGGGATCGAGCGCGGGACGACGCGCGCACATCTCGCTCGCGCGACCCTCGAGAGCATCGCGTACCAGACGAGGGACCTCATCGAAGCGATGCGCGGGGCGGGCCAGGCGATCGAGGTGCTGCGGGTCGACGGCGGCGGTACAGCGAACCGCTTCCTCATGCAGTTCCAGGCCGACATCGCGGGCATCCCCGTGGAGGTCGCGAGGATCCAGGAGACGACCGCCCTCGGCGCCGCGTTCCTCGCCGGACTCGCGACCGGCGTGTGGAAGACGGCTGACCAGCTGCGGCAGCAGCGCGTCGTCGCCACGCGGTTCGAGCCGCGCATGTCGGCCGACGAACGCGAGAGCCTCTACGCCGGATGGCAGCGCGCGGTCGAACGATCGCGCGGGTGGGCGCTCCCCTAGGTTTTCGGGACCCGCTCCGGGAAATCGGACATGATCCCGTCGACTCCCCATTCGGCGAAGAGCGCGATCTCTCGCGGCTCGTTCACCGTCCACACATTCAGCTTCACGCCCGCGGAGTGCGCTGCCTTCACCAGCTCCGGCGTCACGTACGTTCGGTTGGGGTGAAGCGCCCAGAGCCGCATGCCGCGAGCGCTCTCCATGAGCGACGAGCGGTCCGGCGATGCCGCGAAGATGAACGCGCGGCGCACCGACGGTCCAGCGACACGCGCCCCCTCGAGAGCCGCCCACCAGAAGCTCGAGACGTAGACGTCCGGATCCTTTCGTTCGGCGAGGACTTTTCCCACCTGTGCTCCGGTCTGCTGAGCGCCTTTCTCGCTCATCTCAGACTTGAGCTCCACGTTCACGCCCATCTTTCCGCGGCAGAAGTCGAGCACCTCCTCGAGCGTGAGCTTGTGGTCCGGCTTCGGCCGATCGTGCGAGATGAGCAGACGACCGTCATCGGTGAGCCACACGTCCGTCTCCACCTCGTCACATCCGAGCGCATGTGCTTTCTCGAACGATTCGATGGTGTTGTCGGGGGCGTGGCCCTTCGCTCCCCGATGTCCGATGCGCCGCATCGCGCTAGCGTCCCACGTCGCGGCGGCGCATGGCGACGATCGCCACCACGGTGCCCAGCGCGCCGATCCCGACGAGCGTCGCGAGGCCGCTCCAGTCGTCCTTGGACATCGGCGTTCCATACAGGGAGTAGAGCGAGATGTTGTCCAGCCAGTCGGGCCATTGGAAGAGCGGCGCCAGCTGCTGCTCGAAATAACCGACGATCGCGAGCGCGCCGACCGCGCCCACCGCAACGCGCGGACGCCAGCCAACGAGGGCGTGGCCGATACCGGCGAACGCGTAGCCGACCGGCAGCACCGCCGCGGACGCGAAGACGAAGCGGCCGCCCGGCAGGCCAATACCCGTGGACGTCGCGGTCAGGTACACGGCGACCGAGCTGACGGTCACGATGGCGGCGCAGGCGAGGACGACCGCCGCGAGGCGCTCGACGACGATCCGCGCGCGCGCCACCGGCGCGCTCAGGATCACCTCGAGCCGGCCCTCGGCGTCGTCGGCGGCCCAGCCGTTCACCTGGGCGACGACGAACAGCGAGATGAGCAGGAGGAGCGTCGAGAACCAGATCACTCCGACGAAGTCGGCATACGCATTGATCCCGGCGCGCTCGAAGTACGCGCGAAGCAGCGGAATGTCCGAGCTTCCGAACGCGTCGACCATCGTTTTCGCGATCGACGTCAGGAACGCCGCCAGGACCGCCAAGCCAAGCGCCCAGGCGAGGATCCACACGCGCTGTTGATCGACGATCGCGAGCACCGGCGCGCGAAGCAGCGGGTCAGCGGCGGGGCGCCAGTCGACGTGCGTCTTCCGCGGTGCGCCGCGAAAGAGCGGGCCGCCGATATCCCGACGAACGAATGCGACGATCGCGACGACGGCGAGAACGAACCCGCCGACCGCCAGCACGACGGTGGCCGCGACATCGAGCGAGCCGCCACGGAGGACCGGCGTGCTCCGCTCGTAGAGGTAGAACGGCGACAGCCAGCGGATCGCGCCGACGTCGACGCCGGATCGTGCTGCGGAGTTCAGCATGAAGAGCGCGAGCAGGACGATGCCAGCCACACCGGTTGCGCCTCGCCGCGTCGTCACGAGCTGCGCGACCACGAGCGCGAAGGCGAACACGAAGAGGGTCAGGGCCCAAATCGCGAGTCCTTGCAGAGCAAGCGGACCAAGAGGCAGCGGCTCGTTTCCGACGGCCGCGGCGGCGTCGGTCACGGCGAGCATCACGGCGATCGAGGCGGCAGCCACAGCCGCGAAGCCGCCGACGCGTGCCGCGACGAGCCGCACGCGAGAGGTCGCGGCCGACAGCCACAGCTCGACCAGCCCGCGCTCTTCGTCGCCTCGGCCGGCGCCCGTGCCGGCGAGCAGCGCCCAGAACGCGTAGACGATCACGGCCGAGCCGAACCATCGCCAGGTCAGATAGCCCGCCATCGTGTCGAGCTGGGCCGGCGCCGGGAGCAGGTACGTGAGCTGCCGCGCGAGGAGCTCCATCTGCTGCGCGAAGACCGCTCTCGCAGCGGGGGTGTCGCCTGCGATCTGCGAGAACGCGATCGCGTTCAGGAGGCCGCCCGCCGCGCCCACCAGTGCGCTCATGAGAAGCCCGGTGCGATGCGAGCGCAGCGCGAGGCGCAGGAGCGTCACCGCTACTTATAGAACCCGAGGAAGATCTCCTCGAGCGACGGCTCGCGGCTTTCGAATTTGGTGACGCGCGAGGTCGCGAGCGCGGCGAGCAGAGGCTCGAACTCACCGCGAAACATACCGGTCACGCGGTGATCTTCGACCGCGAGCTGTTCGAATCCGGGGATCGCGCGGATGCGCTCGAGGGGCGGCGGCCCGGCGAACACGATCTCGATGCGGTGCGCCCGCATGCCGGCGAGCTGGTCCAGCTGACCGACGGTCGCGAGATGTCCGTCACGCACGATGCCGACGCGATCGCAGACGTGCTCCACCTCCGAGAGGACGTGCGAGGAGATGAAGATCGTCGCGCCGCGCTCTCGGGCGTCACGTACGAGCCCGTAGAACTCCTGCTGATGCAGCGGATCGAGCCCGCTCGTCGGCTCGTCGAGGATGAGCAGGCCTGGCTTCGGCGCGAACGCGAGGAGCAGCGCCAGCTTCTGCTTGTTGCCGTGCGAGTACTCGCGGTACTTCCGGCCGAGGTCGAGATCGAGACGCTTCGCGACGGCCTCGACCTCGCGGTCGCTGATGTCTCCGCGAAGACCCGCGATGTAGGCCACGATCTCGGAGCCTCGCCAGCCGCCGAACTGCGGCAGCTCGCCGGGGACGTATCCGATCCTGTGTTTCAGCGGCACGGAATCGCGGTCGGCGTCGAGCCCGAGGAGCGTCGCCGATCCTCTCGTCGCATGGATGAGACCCATGAGGAGCTTGATCGTCGTGGTCTTCCCGGCCCCGTTCGGGCCGAGGTACCCGAAGACCTCGCCCTCGTTGACGGTGAGATCGAGGTCGAAGATGCCGTGCCCCGCTCCGTAGTCCTTCGTCAGTTCCTTGGCTTCGATGGCCGTGGTCACTGCGAAACAACCTACACGTTGGTCTGCGTCTCGCACCCGGCGCAGGCTTGGGTCGCTCGGACTACCCTTCCGTTCCGTGCCGGACCGATTCGTTTCCCGCGGATTCGTCGGGCGCCGCGAGCCGGCCGGATCCGCCCAGGCCGCTCGAATCCCGCCCGGTCAGCATCTCGTGAAGGACTTTCCTGTCTTGTCCGCCGGTCCGACCCCGCGCACGCCGCTCCAGAAGTGGTCGTTCAAGATCGAGGGTCTGGTGAAGGAGCCGGCCTCGTGGAGCTGGGCCGACTTCCTGAAGCTGCCCGCGCAGGACTTCGTGAAGGACATCTCGTGCGTGACGAAGTGGACGAAGCTCGACACGCGCTGGCGCGGAGTGAGCGTCGACATCCTGCTCGAGCAGGTCGAGCTCGACCGTCGCGCTTCCTTCGTGACCGCCTTCTCCGACGGCGGATACACCACCAACGTGCCGCTTCCGGAGCTCATCAACGGGCAATCGTTCGTCGCGTACGAGTACGACGGCAAACCGCTCGCACCGGAGCACGGCGGACCGGCGCGTCTCGTGGTCCCGCACCTCTACTTCTGGAAGAGCGCAAAGTGGATTCGTGGCCTGCGGGTGATGGATCACGACGAGCCCGGGTTCTGGGAATCGCTCGGATACAACAACCATGGCGATCCGTGGAAAGAAGAGCGGTATATGGGCGACTAGAGATGAAACGTGCGCTCGAGTGGCAGATCGCGACGGTCAAAGCGGTCCGGACCGAAACGCCCGAGGTCAAGACGCTCACCCTCGTCTTGCCGGACTGGATGCCGCACCGACCCGGGCAGCACTACGACGTGCGGCTGACCGCCGAGGACGGCTACTCCGCCCAGCGGAGCTACTCGGTCGGGTCGGAGCCCGAGCGCACCGGAGAGATCGACCTCACCGTCGAGCGGATCGACGACGGCGAGGTCTCGCCGTACCTCGACGACACGGTCGTCGTCGGCGATCGCTTCGAGGTCCGCGGGCCGATCGGCGGATATTTCGTCTGGGACAGCTCGATCGGCGGCCCGCTGCTCCTCGTCGCGGGCGGATCCGGAGTGGTGCCGCTCATGGCGATGCTCCGGCATCGCGCGGCCGCCGGCGTGAAGGAGCCCGCCCGCCTCCTGTACAGCGCACGCACGTACGAGCAGATCATCTACGGGGAGGAACTGGAGAGGCTCGCGCGGAAGGACGGCCTCGCCGTCTCGTACACGCTGACGCGGAGCCAGCCCGCGGGCTGGAAAGGCTACACGCGCCGGATCGACGATGCCATGCTGAAAGAAGTGAGCGCCCCACTCGGCCGGAACGCACTCGCGTTCGTCTGTGGGCCGACCGCACTTGTCGAGGTCGCCGCGGATGGACTCGAGCGCGCCGGTCTTCCCGCCGACCGCATCCGCACCGAGCGCTTCGGGCCGAGCGGGTCATGACCGAAGCGAAGGGCGACGACCTCGTCCTCGACGGGAACGCCGTCGCCGGGACGCTCGCCCAGATCTACGGCGACGAAATGACGACCGTCCTCGCCGAATGCGCGAACTGCGGAAAGGTCGACCACGTCGGCGGCCTCCTCGCGTACGTCCACGCGCCGGGCATCGTCCTCCGCTGCACCGCGTGCCAGACGGTCATGATCCGGATCGTTCACACGCCGAATCGCACTCTCGTGGACGTCCGCGGCAAGCGCATACCGGCGCCCCCGAAGACCTAGACGCGCGCGTAACCTGAAAGTCTGATCTTCTTTCGGTCCGGGGACCGCGTTGAGCCACCGCCCGAGCGGCGCCGGCTTCGTCGAGTGCCGCGTGTGCTTGCGTCTTCGTTCCATCTCGTGTGGGAGGCCGCACCCGGGCGATTCCTCGCGAGCCTCGCGCCGCAGGTCGTCACGGCCGTTACGACCGGCGCGCAGCTCGTTATCACGAGGGACCTGATCGCGGCAGTCCTCGCGACGGGCAGCGGCGGCGATCTCGGTCGCGTCGGGACCTTGCTTGGCGAGATGATCGGCCTCGGCTTGATCTCGAGCGCGGCCGGCCTCGTTCAGGGCCAGCAGCAGTCGATGCTGTCGGCGATCGTCGAGCGGCACACCAACTCGGTCCTGCTCGACCGCATCATCGCGATCGACCTGAAGCGATTCGAGACACCGGAGTTTCAGGACCTCCTGCGCCGCGCGATGAACGCCATGGGCCGGATGATGGGCGTCACCGGTTCGGCGATCGGACTCGCCCGCAGCCTCTTCCTGATCATCGGCGTCGCCGCGGCCCTCTACGTCCTGCAGCCGATCCTGCTCGTGCTCGCGATCGTCGGGTTCGTTCCGATGTGGCTCGCGAGCGCGGCGACGAGCCGCCAGACCTACCACTTCTGGCGATCGATGACGCCGAACGAGCGGATGCGGAACTACATCTTCGGACTGTTCACGAGTCGCGAGTACGCGAAGGAGCTGCGCGCGTTCGCGCTTGCCCCGTACATGCGCGGTCTCTACGAGCGGCTCTCGAACGAACGCCTCAAGGAGCTCGCGCGGAACCTCCGCAAGCGCGCCCGTTACCAGATCCTGAGCACCGGCGCGTCAACACTAGTAACGGCGCTCACTTACGGCGCGCTCGCCTATCTCGTGATCGAGCATCGCATCGGCGTTGCCGAAGCGGGCGCCGCGGTCGCGGCGAGCCAGCAGCTGTCGGGTCAGCTCTCGAGCGTGGTCAGCAACATGACGCAGCTCTACGAGGCGAGTCTCTTCCTCGAAGACTGGGAGGAGTTCAGCTCGCTCGCCCCGGCGCGGGCGCCGGCGCCCGCAGAGCCCGCGCTGCCGTTCGATCGCATCGAGCTCGAACACGTGTCGTTCCGTTATCCCCCGTCGGCGTCCAAGGACGGCCCGCCGCTACCGTCGCGCCTCGCGCTCGACGACGTCTCTCTCGAAATCCGCGCGGGCGAGGTCATCGCACTCGTCGGCGAGAACGGATCCGGGAAGACCACGCTCGCCAAGGTCCTCTCCGGCCTGTACCGCCCCGATTCAGGCCGCATGCTGTGGGATGGCGTCGACGTGACGGCACACGACCAGAGCTGGATATACGAACGCGTCGCCGTGCTGTTCCAGGACTTCGCGCGCTTCATGCTCACGGTGCGTGAAAACATCGGCCTCGGGCGCGTCGAGCGGCTCGAGGACCTCGACGAAATCGTGCGGTCGGCGGAGCGCGCCGGCGCCGACTCCTTCGTGAATGCCTGGCCCGACCGCTACGACACGATCCTCGGTCCCTACTTCATGGGCGGGAAAGATGTCTCGATCGGCCAGTGGCAGCGAATCGCGCTCGCTCGTGCGTTCTTTCGGGACGCGCCGCTCGTCATCCTTGACGAACCTACCGCGGCGCTCGACGCTCGCGCGGAGCACGACCTCTTCACGCGGATGCGCGACCTCTTCAGCGGCCGTTCGGTGCTGCTCATCTCGCACCGCTTCTCGAGCGTCCGATCCGCGGATCGCATCTATGTCCTGCACGAGGGCCGCGTGGTCGAGCACGGCACGCACGAAGAGCTCATGGCGCTCGGCGGGCGCTACGCGGAGCTCTTCACGATGCAGGCGTCGGCGTATCTCGCTCCGGCCAGGGAGCGCGTGGCTCGCTAGCGCGAGGCGGCGGCGGCCACCGGCCGCTGAGGAAGCTGTCCGCCGAGCTGCATGATTAGGCGGATTCCCTCGTTCATACCCCAGCTCTCGACGATCTTTCCGTCGCGGAAGCGATAGATCGACCACGACTCGATGTCGAACGCCTTCCCGTCGGCTGGCGCACCCATCCAACCGTCACCGCCGGTGTGCTTCCCGGTCGCGCGGTTGCGCATGAAGACCTTGTCGCCATCCTCGAGGAGATCGAGAGTCTGAATTTTCCGCTCGCTGAAGGTCTGATTCATCATGCTGTGCGCGGCTTTCGCCGCGGCGAGAGTTGGCGGTCCGCTCGGATCGTTGCCATTCGCCTTGAAGTCAGGTGCGAAGTACTGATCGAGATCGTCGAGACGGTTCTGGCTCCAAGCATCCTGGACCTTGCGGACGATGTCCTTGTTCGATGCGGCCATGACAACACCTCCCTATCAGCGCGAGCCTACGCCAGGTGAAAGAAGCGAGCGTGGGCTCGCATCTAGAACTGTGCGCGGTCGGCGGTTAGAGTCGGACGGAATGAGGAAGGGCGCGGCGCCGACGCACCCGTTGGCCATCGCCGCCGTTCTCGTCGTGCTCGCCGCGTGCGGCGCACCGGCGGCGCCAGGTGCTTCGAGCCGACCGCCAACCGCGACGGTCGCGGCGGTGACCACTCCGGAGCCGACGCTCGCCCCAGACGCACCCTGCAAGGACTGCTGGCCGCTGACCGGCAAGCCGCTCAAGCTCGCGTCCGCCGACAAGCGAGCGCTCCTCGTCAAGATCGACAACGTGCCGCTGGCGCGCCCGCATTACGGGATCACGCAGGCGGACATGGTGTTCGAAATACTTGTCGAGGGGCTCGCCACCCGACTCGCGGTGGTCTTCCACTCGCAAGATCCGCAGACGATCGGGAACATCCGCAGCGCACGACTCGCCGATCGATCGCTCACGCCGATGGTCCGAGGCGCGCTCGTCTACTCGGGAACATCGGCGTACGAGATGCCGCTCATCCAGGGCGACGCCGCGAACGGCAAATACGTGGATCTCTCGGCCGACTACACGAGTGGCTACTACCGGGTCACCTTCCGGCCGGGGCCGTACAACATGTTCACGAGCGCGGCGGCGATGCGACAGGCGATCGCGGCCCATGGTGCCGACGGCCCGCAGCAGATCCCAGCGTGGGGCTTCCTCGCCGCGACCGATCACGCACCGACCATCGCCGGTATGTCCGGTGCAATAGCCGCCACCGAGCTGACCATCCCGTACCGCGAGGACATCTCGCTCGTGAAGTACCAGTACGACCCGCAGACACGGACGTACGCCCGTTTTCAGAACAACGCCGGCAAGGCCGTGCGCGACGTCGACGCGGTGAACAACCAGCCGATCGTGGCGGCGAACGTCGCGGTCATCCACACCGAGATCTGGGAAGTACCGCAGATCGTCGACGCGGCCGGCTCCCACGCCCACGACATGCGCCTGACGGGAACCGGCGCAGCGACGATCTTCCGTGACGGTCTGCGGCAGGAGGCGACGTGGAGCCGCGCGAGCGACACCGACCCGTTCGTCTTCAAGAACACCGCGGGCGAGAGGATCCTCCTCTCTCAGGGCCAGACGTGGGTGCACGTCATCCCGAACGACTGGGAGACTCCAAGCCAGTAGTCCTCGGGCCTAGCGGCCCTGCGGTCTGCTGCTTGGGCAGTGCGCTTCGCGGAGGGGGAAATGAAACTCGGGGTCATCGTCTCGCCCGCGGCAGGGTGGGCCTACGCCGAGATCAGCGAGCTCGCGCGGAATGCCGAGCAGTCCGGATTCGCCTCGTTCTGGGTCAGCGACCACTTTTTCGGCGGCACCGGAGGGACGCCCGACCGCAACTGCCTCGAGGCCTGGACCCTTCTCGCAGCTCTCGCGCGCGATACGACCAAGATCCGACTCGGTGTTCTTGTCGCCGCAGTGCAGTACCGGAACCCGGCGCTGCAGGCAAAGATGGCGGCGAGCGTCGACCACATCTCGGGCGGGCGGCTCGAGTTCGGCGTCGGCGCAGGCTGGAAAGAAGAGGAGTACCGAGCCTACGGCTACGACTTCCCGCCGCCCGGCGATCGGGTGGATCAGCTACGGGAGGGGCTCGAGATCACGCGGCGGCTCTGGCAGGACGATCGCGCGACCTACCACGGCAAGCACTACCGCGTCGAGGACGCGGTCTGCGCGCCGAAGCCCACCCAGCGGCCGCGTCCGCCGATCTGGATCGGGGGAGCGGGCCCGAGGGTCATGCGCCTGGCGGCCCGATACGCGGACGGCTTCGACCTCGGCAAGCACGGCGCAGGCGGTGCCGACCTGACCCCGGGTGAGATGGCCGCGGCGTTCCGGGAGCTCGACGAGGCGGAGCGGACAGGGAACCGGGAGCGGCGCCTTCAACGCTCGCACTGGTCCGCGAGCACCCTCGACGGCGACGCGAAGGTCCTCGTCGACAAGATCCGCGCGTACGCCGGCGCGGGACTCGACCAGTACCTTTGCGCGTTCCCAAAGGAGCAGGCCGCCGAGATGGTCGCGCGATCGCGTGAGGAACTGATCCCGGCGTTCTCCTAGCGGCGACCGCGCTCATCCCTACACTGGTCGTAAGTGGCAGCTCCCCAGACGGTCAGCCCTCCCGAGTACGAGTCGGTCGAAGGCGGATCGCCCTTTTCGTGGCGCGCCATCCTCGAGATCGTCCAGGCGCTGGCGCTCGCCGTCGTCATCTCGGTCGTCCTCAACCTCTTCGTCGTCCAGGTCACCGAGGTGCGTCAGAACTCGATGGTGCCGACGCTCCTCCAAAACGATCGCGTCCTAGTCAGCAAGGTCGACTACCGCATCGGCGCGCCACAGCGCGGCGACATCATCGTCTTCAATCCACCGATCCAGGACGCGACGATCCCCTACGTGAAGCGCGTCATCGCGGTCGGCGGCGAGACGGTGGACCTGCGCAACGGGAACGTATTCGTGAATGGGAAGCAGGTGGACTTCCCGCAGGCGCACGGCGCGACGCAGGCCCAGGCGCCGCAGATCGTCTACCCGTTCAAGGTTCCCGAGGGCCAGATCTTCGTGATGGGCGACAACCGCACCTTCTCGTCGGACTCGCGCACCTTCGGCCCGGTGCCGGTCGCGAACATCATCGGCAAGGTGATCCTCCGGTTCTGGCCGTTCGACCGGCTTGTCTTCTTCGAATGGTGACCCTCACTTAGCCAGCGAAGGCGTGTTGCGGGTCCTGTCCCGGCTCGGGTCGCCCGCCCGCTCGCGCACCCTCCCCGCCACCGCGTCATTCGCTTCGCTCATGCCGCAGGCGGGTCCCCGGGGAACCCGCGCGTCGCGTACGGGCGACTCCTCGCCGTGCCACCCGCAACACGCCTTCCGCTAGCCGATCGGGCTACCTAATTCAGCATCCCGATCCGGTTCAAGAAGCACGACCCGACCGTCGGCTTGTATTGCTCCGAGAGTGAGCACTTCGCTGTCGAAGGTGGCGATTCGGCGAGGCGGGAAGTTCGTGACGCACACGACGAGGCGACCGAGAAGGACTCGCTTGTCGTACCACCTTTGAACTGCCGCTGAGGACCTGCGCGTGCCGTACGGACCGAAGTCGATCGTGAGCTTGTATGAGGGATTCCGTGCCTCGGGGAAGTCATCGACCGCGACGATCCGACCGACGCGCATCTCGATCTTCCGGAAGTCGTCCAGCGTGGCCGTCACGTTCGTATCATCGACGGAGTGGCCGATGTCTTCCACCGACCGACCGATTGGGAAATAGTCGCCGACAAGCGGGTGTTCCGCATGACGTGGGACGACGGCCAGCTGACCGAGTACGAATGGGAAGGGCTTCGTCGCGCGTGCCCCTGCGCGTACTGCTCCGGCGAGGGAGCGTTCGCGGGTAACGTGAACCCCGAAACCAAGTTCAGCGAGCAGCAAACGACCCTGAAGGAGGTATACGCGGTGGGCCGCTACGGCCTCACGCCCGAGTGGGCGGACGGCCACGACACGGGCATCTACACGTTCAAGATGCTGCGGCGCGCCGCGGGACTCTCGTGATGAAGTTCTTCACCAAAAAGAGCGATCTGCCGGCGGAGGTCGCTGCACGGGTGCCGCCCGGTCAGTACCTCACCGAGAAGTGGCCAGTCCTGCATTACGGCTCGATCCCGCGTTTCGACCCGCAGCGCTGGGACTTCCGCGTGTTCGGCAAGGTCGGGAACGAGATCAAGCTCGACTGGAAGCAGTTCCAGGACCTCGACAAGACCGCGGTCACCGCGGACATGCACTGCGTGACGACGTGGTCGCGTCTTGATCAGCACTGGGAAGGCATCCCGTTTGCGAAGATCGTCGAGCTCGCGAAGCCCTTGCCCGAAGCGAAGTTCGTGATCGCCCACAGCGAGCAGGGTTTCACCGCGAACGTCCCGATCGAGTACTGCATGCGCGACGACTGCCTCATCGCCCTGCGCGCGAACGGCGAGCCGCTCACCGCGGAACACGGCTACCCCGCGCGGCTCGTGGTCCCGCCGCTGTACGCGTGGAAGAGCGCGAAGTGGTTGCGCGGGATCGAGTTCAGCGCGACGGACAAGCCGGGCTTCTGGGAAAGAAATGGATATCACAATCGCGGGGATCCTTGGAAACAGGAGCGCTATTGGGGGGATTGAGGCGGTACGGCCCTTTGGCATATCCGCGAGTAGCGGATTAAGGAACGTTCGCCTCGGGTGCGAAGTTCGGGTCGGCATAGTGTGCCCGCGTGAACTGCACGATCTGGATCTGATCAATCGTTGGCAGTTTCAGCAACCAGCCCCATGACGTCAGCGCGACCTTCGCGTCCGTGAGCGCGGGGTATGGCTCGAGGATGATCTTCCGGTAGGTGCCGTTCATCATCGTTCGCACGATGCTCTTCAGCTGGTCGGTCTCCGTCGGGGTCAGGTTGTTGTAGGCGATCACGATCCCCCCGTGCTCGAGGTTGTGGGTCGTGACCTCGTTGGGCAGGTTCGCGTCCTTGATGCCCCACGGCGCCGGCGCCGCCGGAGATGACGAGCTCCAGTGCTGGCCCGAGGTCGGCGGGATGGTGTTGTAGGTGCCCTTCGCAGGCGGCGTGATGTGCTCCGCCGGGAGCAACGGCTCTTGTGTACCGATGGTCGTACCCGGGGGCACCTGGAACTCGGATGAGTTGAGGTCGAACGCCGCCGCAGCGGGCTCGAAGACGCCGGCCGCGCGGGCACCGACGATCGCAAGGCCGATCGCGCCGATGACGAAGACCGCGACGATGATCTGATTCGAGATCCCGCCCGAGCTCTTCCGGCTGTGCTGCTGGCGCTGCCGTTGACGCTTCTGTTTCTCGCGCCGATCCCGGCGCAGCTCGGTGGTCATACACAACCAGAATACCGACCTAAACTGACCATGTATTGAGCGTGCGTTTGCGCTTCGCGCCTTCCCCAACCGGTGCTCTCCACATCGGGAGCGTGCGCACGACCATCTATAACTACCTTTTTGCGCGCCAGCGCGACGGGGTGCTGATCCTGCGCGTCGAAGACACCGATCAGGACCGCTTGGTCGCGGGTGCCATCGAGTCGATCTACGAAGGCCTCCACTGGCTCGGCATCACCTGGAACGAAGGCCCGCAGGAAGGCGGTCCATACGCCCCGTACATCCAGTCGGAGCGCCGTCCGATCTACCAGGCGCACGCCCAGGAGCTCATCGAAAAGGGCGCCGCGTACTACTGCTTTTGCTCGAAGGAGCGGCTCGCGGCGCTGCGCGCGGAGCAGGAAGCAAGGCACGAGATCACCCGGTACGACCGCCATTGCCGGAACATCCCCGCGGAGGAAGCGGCCGAGCGTGCGAAGACCGAATCGCACGTCATCCGGCTCAAGGTGCCCGACGAGGGCGTTCTCTCGATCGAGGATCTCGTCCACGGGCACATCGAGTGGCAGGTCAACACGATCGAGGACCAGGTTGTCCTGAAATCGGATGGGTTCCCGACCTATCACCTCGCGGTCGTCATCGACGATCACCTCATGGGGATCACGCAGATCATGCGCGGCGGCGAGTGGGTCGCGTCGGTTCCCAAGCACCTGCTCATCTATCGCGCGTTCGGTTGGGACGTGCCGCCGATGGCACACGTTCCGTCGGTCCTCGGCCCGGACGGAAAGAAGCTCAGCAAGCGTCACGGCTCGACCGCCGTGTCGCAGTTCCGGGAAGACGGGTACCTTCCGGAGGCGCTCATCAATTACCTCGCGCTCATTGGTTGGTCACCCGGCACCGAGGACGAGATCTTTTCGATGGACGATCTCATCCGCGTATGGAAGATCGAACAGGTTCAAACCGCAGGCGGAAAGTGGGACAAAGAGCGCCTTGACTACTTCAACGGCGTCTGGATCCGGCGGCTGCCTGTCGACGAGCTCGTGCGACGGCTCGATCCGTTCGTGCCGGCGGAGTGGGATCGGGGCCTGCTGAAGAAGATCGCGCCGCATATCCAGGAGCGCATGAAGACGCTGAAGGACGCGCAGGATCTGATCCGGTTCCTGTTCACCGACGACATCGGCTACGAGTCAAAGCTCCTCATTCCTAAGAAGAGCGATCGGGTCACGACCGTCGAGGCGCTCGCCCGGTCACGCGCGGTACTCGGAGAGCTCGAGCCGTTCGTCGCACCCACCATCCAGCCGGCCCTCGAGGCACTCGCCGAACAGCTGGGCTGGTCCCGCGGCGATCTGAACGGAGCGACCCGCATGGCGATCACCGGACGCAAGGTCGGGCCGCCGCTGTACGAATCGCTCGAAGTCCTCGGCAAGGAGAAGAGCCTGAAGCGGATCGAGATGGCCCAAGACCTTCTGGCGGGGGTCCGCGCCTGATGGCACTTGCCCGCCGCGTCGGACTCGGTCTCGCATCGCGCGGCAAGGTGTCCGACGCGGTCGGCTGGGCCGAGCGCGCGCGCGCCGCGGGCCTCGAGTCGGTCTGGTTCCACGACAGCTACTTCGAGCGCGACGCTGTGACCTACGCGAGCGCCGTCGCCTCGCAGGTCGAGGACATCGGCATCGGCCTCGGCGCGCTGAACCCATTCACGCGGCACCCCGTGCTCATCGCCATGACGATCAGCGCGCTCGACGAGATGGCACCGTCGCGCATCCGCCTCGGCCTGGGCTCGGCGCTGCCGCTTCGCCTGGGGCAGATGGGTATCCCCTACTCGCCCGACGACGCCGCCACGAAGACGACCGCGACCATCGACACGCTCCATCAGCTCTGGGCCGGCGAGCGGCTTCCCCCGGGGAAACCGGGCCTCCCGCCGCTCCAGCCGATGTTCCCGCCGGTGCACCGCGTACCTATCTATGTCGCCGGATACCGCTCGCCGATGATGGTCGTCGCAGGTCAGAAGGGCGACGGATACATCGCGCGCCCGGCCGAATCGATCCCGGGCCTGCGCAAGCTGCTCCGGGTCATGGACCGCACCGCGCGCGAAGCCGGCCGCGACCCCGACGCACTCGACGTCGCCGGCTACCTCTTGACGTTCATCGACGAGACGCGGCGCGACGCGCTCAATCGCGCGAAGCGCGATCCCTTCGTCATCTACATGATGTCGATCCTCTCCGACGTGACCTTGAAGCGCGCCGGGTTCGAGCCCGAGAACCGCGACCGCATCGCCGCGAAGTGGCGCGTCGAGGACTACACCGGCGCAGGCGCGCTCATCGCCGACGAGCTCCTCGATGCGTACATCCTCTGCGGCACGCGGCGGGAGGTGGCCGAGCGCGCGCACGCGTATCACGAGGCCGGGATGGACCTGCCGCTTCTGCAACCGGTCGTGCAGGAGGACGCGCAGGTGCAGGCCTTGCTCGAGGCCGCGGTGCTGTACGGATCCGCCGAGGTCGGCTCGGCCGCGCGCGTCGCCCTCGCCGAGCAGCGGAAAACATTCGCGCAGCGCACGCGGGATCAGGTCGGCGCGCTCTGGGAGATCGCGCGGCCGTTCTCGTTCACGGCTTCGACCGTTCCGGTCGCTGCGGGCGGTGCGCTCGCCGCGGTCGAGGGCGCATTCGATCCGATCCTCTTCCTCGCCACGCTCGTCGGTGGTGTCGCCTTGCACGTCGGCACGAACGTGACCAACGAGATCTACGACGTCCGCAAGGGCGTCGACACGATCGTCTCGCCGCGCGCGAGCCACGCGATCGTGAAGGGACGGATCACCGACCACGCCGCGTATCGCTTCGCGATCGCGGCGTTCCTCGTTGCGGTGCTCGTCGGCCTCTACCTGGTGAGCGTTCGCGGGTGGCCGATCGTCGCCCTCGGCCTCGTGGGCCTCATCGGCGGCTACACCTATACCGCGCCGCCCTTCCAGTACAAGTTCGGCCCCATCGGGATCCCGCTCGTCTTTCTCCTCATGGGCCCGCTCATGGTCATCGGCTCCTACTACGCGGTCAGCGGGCGGTTCGACCTGAGCGCGGTCGCCGCGAGCATCCCTGTCGGCCTCCTCGTCGCCGCGATCCTGCACGGCAACGAGTGGCGCGACATCAGCGAGGACGCGCGCGCCGGCGCGAAGACGTTCTCGGTGCAAGCTGGACGTGCAGCCGCCCACTGGCTGTACGTCGCGCTGGTGGTGGGCGCGTACCTGGCCCTCTCGGGTGCGGTCGTCTTCGGCCTGCTGCCGACCTGGACGCTGCTCGCGATGCTGTCGCTTCCGCTCCTCGTGCGGCAGATCCGCTCGTCGGAGCTCGGCGCGACCGGCCAGCAGCGCGCGATCGCGATGATCGACCTCGAGACCGCGCAGCTCCACGCCGCGTTCGGCTATCTACTCGTCGTGGGCCTGGTCATCGCCGCGCTGCTCGCTCGCTGATCACGTGAAACTCCTCGCGCTCGCCATCGGAGCCGCCTTCGCGGCATTTGGGCTCACGTTCCGCGGGCCGCGTGCGCGCTTCTGGGATCGCATGACCGCGACGGGGCTTGTTCTCGGCGGTCTCGCGCTCGCCGCGGACCGAGATACGCGACGCGTGCGTATGGGGCCGAGCGAGATCACTCTCGGGCTCGCAACGGCGGCGGGTCTATACGGGATCTTCCGCGTGGGCGACACCGTCGCGCGCGAGGTCATGCCGCGCGGCGGCCAGGAGATCGGCGACATCTACGCGCTGCGCTCGCTTCCACCGAAGGAGGAGCTCGCGGCCCGTCTCGCGCTGGTGATCGGCCCGGCCGAGGAGCTCTTCTGGCGCGGCTTCGTGCAGCGCCGCACCGGTTATCTGACCGGGACCGCGCTGTACGGCGGCGCGCACATCGTCACCGAGAACGCGACGCTCATAGGCGCGGCGACGATCGCGGGCGCCTACTGGGGACTCCTTCGCGCGATAGGCATGCCGCTCGGTGCGCTCGTCGTGAGCCACGTCGCGTGGGACATCTGGATCTTCCTCGTGGCGCCGACCGATGCGCCCGCCGAGATTCCGCCGCGCGAGTGACACGCACGCACAGGCTCGACTACGACGTCGTCCACTATGCGTGGGACAACTCGACCGCACCGAGATTGACGATCGATGCGGGCGACACGGTCGTGATGAAGTGCCGCGACTCGTCCGACGGTCACTTCCGCCGCGGCATGACGTCCGCGGACCTGAAGCCTCGTACCGTGAAGGGCCATCCGCTCACCGGACCGATCGCCGTGCGTGAAGCCCGACCAGGTGACCTGCTGCAGATCGACATCCTCGAGCTCATCCCTGGCGACCTTGGCTACACCGCCTTCAATCCCGGCCGCGGCCTGCTGCCCGAGGACTTTCCAGAGCCGTATCTCAAGATGTGGGAGCTCGATGGGGATTCGGCCGAGCTGCGCCCGGGCGTCCACATCCCGCTCGAGCCCTTCCTTGGCGTCATGGGCGTCGCGCTCGCCGAGCCGGGCGAGCACAGCACCGTCCCGCCACGGAAGAGCGGCGGAAACATGGACATCAAGCAGCTCACGGCGGGGACGACGCTGTATCTGCCGGTCGCGGTGGAGGGCGCGCTTTTCTCCGCCGGAGACGGCCACGCCGCGCAGGGCGACGGCGAGGTCTGCATCACCGCGATCGAGACGACGATGACGGCGACGCTTCGCTTCTCCCTACGCCGCGACCGCAAGCTCTCCGGTCCGGAGTTTGAGACGACGCGGCCCTTATCACCGCGGACGAACGGCGGGCATCACTACGTGACGACGGGCATCGCGCCAGACCTCATGGACGCGTCGAAGGAGGCGGTGCGCGCGATGATCCGGCACCTCGTGGGCGTGCGCGGCCTGACCCGGGAAGAGGCCTACGTGCTGTCGAGCGTCGCGGTCGATCTCAAGATCAGCGAGGTCGTGGACGCGCCGAACTGGGTGGTGTCGGCCTTCTTGCCGCTCGCGGTATTCGGCTAGGCCTTTCGGTCGCGGGGCTGGCGGGCGCGCTCGCGCTCCGGGCAGCACTTGCAGTGCGGGTCGGGCCAGGTCAGCCAGACGACCAAGGCGAGCCATCCAGCGAGAAGCCCGACGCTGAAGGCAAGGTCACTCGACATGCCTGTGCTCATGGCATCGCGCGTGCCAGCATGGTCGGATGGAGCGTGACGTCATGGTGAACGGCGTCCGTCTCCACTGCGTGGTGGAAGGAAAGGGCCCGCTCGTTCTCCTGCTCCATGGCTTCCCCGAAACGGCCTATGCCTGGCGGAAGCAGATCCCTGCGCTCGCGACGCGGTTCCAGGTCGTCGCGCCGGACCTTCGGGGTTATGGCGGGAGCGACAAGCCGAAGGGCATCGCCGCCTACCGCACGTCGGTCATCGCTGAAGACATCGCCGGGCTAATCGGTGCGTTCGGCGCGGAGCGCGCCGGCGTCGTTGGCCACGACTGGGGCGGTGGAGTCGCGTGGACGCTGGCCATGCTGCGGCCGGAGGCGGTCGACCGGCTCGCGGTGCTGAACTGCCCGCACCCGGCGGTGATGCAGCGGGCACTTCGCTCGAACTGGACCCAGATCCGCAAGAGCTGGTACATCTTCGCGTTCCAGCTCCCGTGGCTGCCCGAGTGGTCGCTGAGCCGGAACCGCGGCAGCGCCATCAAAGACGCGCTCCGGCGCTCGTCGAAGCCCGGCACGTTCAGCGACGCGGACCTGGACGAATACGCCCGCTCCTTCAGCGCGCCGGGCGCCGCGAACGGCGCGATCAACTACTACCGCGCCGCGGTCCGATCGGGGCTGCCGTCGGCGAAGATCAAGGCGCCGACGCTCCTCATCTGGGGCGAGGACGACTTCGCGCTCGGGATCGAGCTCAGCCGCGGCATGGACGATCTCTTCGAGTCCAAACCGCGCGTCGAGTACGTCCCGGAGACGAGCCACTGGGTCATGGAGGAGCGCCCCGACGTCGTGAACCGGCTGCTGCTCGAGTTCCTCGCCTAGCGGGCGGTGCCGTCGCGGGCGACGCGGAGTGCGTCCTTGAGGGTGAAGCGGCCGAGGTAGAGCGCGCGGCCGACGATCACGCCGCGCAGCCCGCGATGACGGAGCTTCGTGAGGGCCGCGATGTCCTCGAGCGAGCCGACGCCGCCCGAGTAGATGACGTCGCCGCCGAACGCCCGGGCGACCGCCTCGGTCGACGCGAGGTCGAGGCCCTGAAGAGTGCCGTCGATCGAGACGTTCGTGTAGATGACGGTCGGCACGCCGATCACGGCGAGTCGCTGCATCAGATCCACAGCGCGGACCTTCGTCGTCTCGGTCCAGCCGTCGGTCGTGACCATCCCGTTGCGCGCATCCACCGACACGGCCATGCCGTCGGCGTGCCGGTCGACGAGGCGGCCGATGAGCTCGGGATCGTCGATCGCCGCGGTCCCGACGACGATGCGCGACGCGCCGGCTTCTGCGAAGGCCTCGGCCGTGTCGAAGTCACGGATGCCGCCGCCCGCCTGGATCTTCACGGTGAACCGATTGGCGATCGCGCGGATGTGATCGAGATTCGCGGGCTTTCCCGTGCGCGACCCGTCAAGGTCGATGACGTGGAGCCACTCCGCCCCTTCGGCCACGAGCTTCTTCGCCGCCTCGAGTGGAGACGCTGCGACCTGCTCCACTGTGGCGAAGTCGCCGCGCGTCATCCGTACGGCGCGGCCCTCGTAGATGTCGATCGCGGGATAGACGATCACGTAGGCGGTGAATGTTAGGACGCCGGTGTCACGGAAATGTCATCGAAGCCTGTCAGCGTGCGAACATGCGGGGCGTGCCCGGGGCAGCGAACGACGCGCCGATCCTGGTCGTCGACGACGATCCGAAGATCCTTCAGCTCGTCCGGATGTACCTCGAACGGGAGGGCTTCGCGGTCGTCACGGCGACGGATGGGATGGCGGCGGTCGCCGCGATACGCGAGCGGCCCCCTCGTCTCATGGTCCTCGACGTCATGCTCCCAGCGCTGGACGGATTCGCGGTGCTCCGCGCGGCGCGCGCGGACACAGATCTGCCCGTTCTCATGCTCTCCGCACGCGGAAGCACCACCGACCGCGTCTCGGGGATCGCGAGCGGCGCCGACGACTACCTCCCGAAGCCGTTTTCACCCGCAGAGCTCGTGGTTCGGGTGAAGGCGCTCCTGCGGCGGACGGCATCCCGTAACACCGACGGCACCGCGCTCCTCGAGCTTGGGGACATCGTGATCGATCGCGACCGTCACGAAGTTCGCCGGGGGGAGGACCGTGTCGACCTGAGCGAGTCCGAGCTGAACCTCCTTGTCGCCCTGGTGACCGCATCCGGGCGGATCGTCACCAGAGAGACCCTTCTGGACTCGCTCTACGGAAGGGGCGAGGCCGAGGTCCTCGACCGGACCATCGACGTGTACATCCGCAGGCTCCGCGACAAGCTCGGCGACGATCCGGAGAGCCCCCGCTATATCGCGACCGTGCGAGGCGCGGGCTATCGCGCACTCCTCGGCCGATGAGGGGCCTCGCCGGGCAGATCGCGCTTGCCGCGATCGCGGTCGCCATCGTCGTCGCGCTCGTGCTAGCGATCGGGACGCTCGCGTTCTCGAGCGCCTCGTTCGCGCAGCTCATGGTCGATCACGGCGAGACTCTCGCCACGGCCCAGGCCATGTTCGAGGAGAGCGTGACGCGTTTCTTCGTCGCGGCCCTCGGCGTCGCGGCGTTGGCGGGTATCGCGCTCGCGATCTTCATCGCGCGGCGCGTCGCGTCGCCGCTCCGCGATGTCAGCGACGCCGCCAAGCTCATCGCGCAAGGCGACCACGCCGTGCGTGTTCGAGCGCGCGGTCCCGCCGAGGTCCGCTCCCTCGCCGCCTCGTTCAACCGCATGGCCAGCGAGATCGAAGAGCAGGAACGGATGCGACGCGAGTTCGTCTCCAATGCCGCGCACGAGCTGCGCACCCCGCTCACCAACCTCCAGGGCTACCTGGAGGCGCTGCGCGATGGGGTCATGACGGCGGATCGCGCTACGTTCGAATCGCTGCATGAGGAGGTCGACCGCATGGTCCGGCTTTCTCGCTCACTCGACGCGCTCGCCGAGGGGGACGTCGCCGGCCGCGCGGCGGGCGAGCTCCGCGAGATCGACCTTCGGGCCGCGGTCGCGAGCGCCGTCGAGCTCTACGCGGCGGCACTCGAGCGGCGCGGCCTGCGGATCGAGCTCGATCTCCCCGCGGTCGTCGCCGCGCGCGCTGACCCGGATCATCTCGCACAGGTCCTCGCGAATCTGCTGCAGAACGCGATTCGCTACACACCGGAGGGTGGCCGGATCGAGGTGAGCGTGCGACGTCGGGAGTCCGACGTGCTCGTGAGCGTGTCGAACACCGGTCCAGGGATCCCGGTCGACGACCTGCCGCACGTCTTCGAGCGCTTCTACCGGGTGGAGAAGTCACGGGATCGCGCTCGCGGCGGCGCGGGTATCGGTCTCGCGATCGTGAAGACGCTCGTGGAGCTCGGCGGCGGACGGGTCGGGGCGGAGTCGTCGCCCGATCGCACGCGCTTCTGGTTCAGCCTTCCCGCGGTCGCCTAGCGTCAGGCCGCAAGCGCATCCACGAGCCGCTTGACGGCCGCGACAAGTGCGTAGCGCTCCGCAAGCCGGACCAGATCGCTCGGGTGCGCGGGCGCTTTCGGGAGAGTCCCGTCGCCGCCGGTCACGGGCGCGTCGCGCGCCATACGGACCACCTTCCGCGCCGCTGTGAGGTAGTCCGCGTCGGCGCGGAGCTTGGCGCGGATCGTCGCCGAGAGATCGGTGGCGGCCAGGATGCCGTCGAGCGACCCGTACTTCGCGACGAGGAAGCTCGCCGTCTTCTCCCCGATGCCGCGCACACCCGGGAGGCCGTCCGACGGATCGCCGCGCAGCACCGCGTAGTCGTAATAGCGATCGCCGGGGATGCCGTACTTGTTGCGCACCCAGGCTTCGTCGACCTTCGCGAGGTCGCTCACACCGTGAAGCGTGTAGAGGACCTGGACCCTCTGAGCATCGCTCACCAGCGCATAGAGATCGCGGTCTCCGGTCACGATCTCGGCGGGGCCGCCGAGGCGATCGACGAGCGTCGCGATGACGTCTTCGGCCTCGTGGTCGACGGCCGCCACGGTGGTGATCCCAAACGCGTCAAGCAGCTCCCGGATGATGACGATCTGAGGCTCGACGGGATCCGGCGGATCGTCGGGACCCGCGACGCGGTGCGATTTGTACGAGGGCAGGACGTCGACGCGGAACTGCGGGCGCCAGTCGGCGTCCATCGCGACGAAGAGCTGTGAGGGCTTCCGATCGGGAATGAGGCGCGAGAGGAAATTCAAGAAGCCGAGCGCGGCGTTGGTGAGGGTGCCGTCCGGGCCCCGCCACTCGGGCATCGCGTGATAGGCGCGGTACGCCAGGCTCGACGCGTCGACGAAGAGCTTCGCGCCGGCTATCGGCGTGCGGCGGGGGCGGCGAAGACGGTGTCGAGCGCGGCGATGAAGCGATCGTTCTCCGCCGGCGTTCCGATCGAGGCCCTCAGGCACCCGTCGCACCCGGGCCAGATAGAGATGTCGCGGATGAGGACGCTCTGCTCGAGGAACCGCGCGTGCACGTCGGGCGGCTTCTCATTCTTCAGCCGGAAGAGGATGAAGTTCGTCACCGATGGGAAGACCTCGATCGCCGGCACGCGGCGGAGCGCGGCGAGGACGCGGTCGCGCTCGCGCTTCGCGAGCTCGAGCCGGTGCGCGATCGACTCCTCGTCGCGCGCGATGCGCGCCGCAACGGCGAGCGTCAGCGTGCTCACGTTGTACGGGAGCGCCGCCGCCGTGAAATAGCCCATGAGGTCGGGATGCACGATGAGCACGCCGACCCGCAGACCGGCCGCCGCGAGCACCTTCGAGAACGTCTTCGAGATCACCAGGTTCGGGAACTCGTCCATCCGCGATACGAGCGACTTCCCGGCGAAGTCCGAGTAGGCCTCGTCGACGAGGACGAGCGTCTCGGGGAAGCGCTCGGCAACGGCCAGAATGACGCCCGCGTCGATCTCGCCGCCGGTCGGGTTGTTCGGCGTCGTGAACACCACGATCTCGGGACGCGCGTTCGCCATCGCGGCGAGCGCGCGCTCCTCGGTGACCTCATACGGCAGTCCGACCATCTCCTCGACGACGGTTCCGCCGGCGAGCTGGGTCAGTCTGCCGTGCATCGAATAGGTGGGGTGAAACAGAAGGGTCTTGCGGCCGTGGCCACCGAAGACGAGGAAGACCTGCAGCAGGAGCTCATTGCTGCCATTCCCGAGGATCAGCCGGTCGGGCTTCGTGGCCCAGCGCCTCGCGAGGATCTCGCGAAGGTCATCGCCGCGGCCGGGATACCTGTTGAGAAGGATGCCGTTCAGCTCCTCGGGCGTGATGTAGCGGCCTACGACGTTCGGCTCCGGCCACTCGTTCGCGTTGATGCGGACGTCGGCCTTGAGCATCTGGGTCCGGTACGGCTGGAACTGCGCCAATTCGTCCCGCGGGCGCGGGAGCTTCCGATCGGTCATCGATCTATAGCCTGACACGCTCGGGCCGCTCGTGCTCTCCGCACGAACGGCCCGCCGCTGCTTGGGGGAGGTGGGGTCTTGGTTAGCCGGAGCCGCGATCTCCGCTCTCGCTACCGGACTTCTCGGACTGGTGGGTCTTCTCGGACTTCTCTTTCTCCGCGTTCGCCTTCGGCTTGTCCTCGTCCGTGTCGGTCTCGTCCTTCTCCTGGGTCTCTGCTGGCGTCACGGTCGTCGGGACCGGGAACCTTTGCGCGAAGATCTGCTCGATCGTCGCGCGTTTCCCTGAGCGATCGACGTAGTACTGCGCGAGGATCTGCTCGATCGTCGCGCGATTCCCTTTGCGATCGACGTAGTACGCCGGCGGTGCGACAACGATCGCCGTTCCGGTACACCCGGCTGCGGTCCCGAGGTTCTTCCCGAGCGCGTCGATCGCGGATGCCTGATCGTTCGTCAGCGTGCGGCCGGCGTACGCGGAGATGTGACCAAGGACCTTGAGGTCCGCACAGAGCTGCGCGTCACCGCCGCCTACGAGCGAAGAGCGGAGACTGTCGATCTTCCGAAGAAGCCAACTCTCGGTGTTCGGAGAGAGACCAAAGCTGCTGACGAGTGCCGACATCTGGTCGAGCACATCCGCAGCAGTCGCAGCGGTCACCACGCTCGTCGTGGCGCTCGTGGCCGCAGCGGCTGGGTCAGTCACGGTCACGGTGACCGTGAAGCTGCCGGCTGTGAGGTACGTGTGCGTCTCGCTGAACTGCGTCGCGCCGGCGACGAGGGTCGACGTTGACGTCGAGCCGTCGCCCCATCCGATCGTGACATCGTGCGTGTCGAGCACGTCGGGGTCCACGAAGGAACCGCTGACGGTCGCGCTGAGGCCCGTGACGTTCGAGCTGAGCGACAGCGCGCTCGGAGGCGTGTTGCGAGCCGTGACCACGAGGGACGCGCTCTGAGTCCCGACCCCATTGTCGCGGTCGGTGACCGTGACGGTTACGTTGTAGGTGCCGGAGGTCACGTAGTCGTGCGAGCCGCTGAAGCTACGGCTACCTGCCGCGAGCGATAGCGGCGAGGTGCTGCCATCGCCCCAGGCGAAGGTGACGGTGTATGTGTCGTTCGCGCCGGGATCGGTGAACGTGCCGCTCACGGTCACGGTCTGGTGATCGGTGACCGTCGATGGCGAGAAGACGAGGCTTGACAGCGACGGCAACACGTTGGTCGCCGTGATGGTCGTGCCGCCCGCGACCGACAACCCGCCGCCATCCGTGACGGTGACCGCGACGGTGTACGTGCCGCTGTCGAGATAGGTGTGGCTGGGGCTTGTCAAGGTGACCCCGGCGGCGAGCGCGATGCTGTCCGTTCCGCCATCGCCCCAGGTGATCGCGACGGTGTGGGTGTCCAACGCCTGAGCGTCGGTGAAGGACACGCTCAGCGTGGTGCTTCCGCCCTCTTGCACTGCGGTCGCCGAGACCACGAGGTTCGCGGGCGGGGTGTTGCTGGGCAGGACGACGAGGTCCGCGCTCGAGCTGCCCTTGCCGAGGTCGCGGTCGGCGACGGTCGCGACGATGGTGACCGGGCCGGCGGCGACGTAGGCGTGAGAGTCCGAGAACGAACGGGTCCCAGCGGCGAGCGATTGCGACGACGAGGTGCCGTCGCCCCAGGCGATAGTCAGCGTGAAGGTGTCGGCCGTGCCGGGATCGCTGAAGGTCGCGCCCACGGTGATCGTCTGGTGATCGACGACCGAAGCCGGCGATAGCGACAGGACCCCGACGACCGGAGCGACATTCGTCGGCGAGACCGACGCGGTGGCGGTCACGGAATGGCTGGCGCTATCGGCGAGCGTCAGGAGGACCGAGTACGTCCCGGTGTCCGCGTAGACGTGCGAACCATTGAACGTGGTTACATTCGAAGCGAGCGTCCCGGAATCGGTTGTCGTCCCATCGCCCCACGCGACCGAGACGGTGTGCGTGTCGGCCGCATCGGGGTCGGCGAACGTTAGGGCGAGAGTCGACGTGCCGCCCTCGGTGCCGGCGGTGACGACAAAAGACACGATGCTCGGCGCCTGGTTCGGTTGCTTGACGCTGACACTTGACGTCGCGGTCGCCGACGCTCCGGCGCTGTCGGTGACGGTCGCCGTCACGGTGAAGGTGCCAACCGTCGCGTAGGTGTGCGCGCTCGTCGTGAACGAACCCACGCCTGCACCGAGGCTCTGGGTCGTTGTCGCCGTGAGGTCGCCCCAGTCGACCGTGACGGTGTGCGTGTCGGCGGCCCCCGGATCGGTGAAGGTGCCGGTCGCGGTGACGCTCTGCCCCGCATCAACGGCCGCCGAAGAGAGGACGAAGGAGCTGATTGACGGCGCCACGTTCAGCACGTTGACGATAAGGAAACGCGTCGTCGCGAACGTTCCGTCGCTCAGGGTGATCATCACGGTGAGCCCGGTGGCGCGGTTCGCGTACGGAACTGTCTTCTGCAGCGAGAAGGTCCGGTCTCCTACGGTGAGTCGGTAGGAGTCCGTCGCGGTGCCGTCACCCCAGTCGATGTCGACGGTGTGCTGGTCGGTCAGGTCGGGGTCGGTGAATGTCGCGTTAATGAACGGTCTGTCGCCTTGGAAGACAGGAGCGGTGATGGACCAGCTGGTGATCCTCGGGGCGGTGGCGGCCAGGGCGACCGAAGACGATCCCAGGAGGCTCATCGCCGCGATGGCGACGCTCAGCCCTCCCACGAATAGGGGTCGCAGCAATGCCCTCATCTCAGTTACCTCCACCGGGAACCCACTTCCCCCGGCTCGACGCAACGTTAGAAACACCGGGCCCCCGTAACGAGAGACGAAGAGGGCCTACCCCGTTCACGGCGAGAGGGGGAGAGTCATACCCCCCTCGTACTCCCCCACCTGGGGGGACTTCGCTTCGGTCCCCCGTTGTCGGGATGCCCGCTTGATCGGCAGAACCGAATCTCTGCGGCAGGAACGGGAGGACGACAGGTGAACGGACCCATGCAGCACCGGATCGGCCACGAATGCGCCCTCTGCGACGCGCATTCGAAGGCCGCGGAGCGCCACACGGCTCGGCCGCACGTCCGCACGCAGCGGTACCTGCCGTGGATCGCACCCCTTGCGCTCTGCGTCGTCCTCATCCCATTCGTCGACGGTGTCGCTCGCGGTCTCCTTGCCGGGACCGTCCTGGGCCTCGCCGCCGGCGCCGCACTCTCGTGGCTCACGACCCGGGTGAACCGGCACATTGCTGCGACGACACTCGCGTTAGCGACCGACGAACTGAAGGCGGAGGCGGACCAGCGTGTCGCCATGGTCATCCGACAGTTCGAGTGGGCGGTGAACGACGTCGCGAACCTCCGCGATGCGCTGAAGCGAGCGCAAGACTCGCGCGCGACGGCCGAGGCGAACGAGCTTCGCGTGAAACGTCGCCAGCGTCACCTCGAGCGTCAGCTCTACGAGGCGCGGATGAAGATCGGCGAGTACTCGCGTGCGCTTGGGAGCGAACAGGTCGCGGTCGATGACGAACCGACGGTTCTTCCGACAGGCGACGACCTCGTCGTGCCACTGCTGTGGCGCGCCTTCGAGGAAAACATGCTCACGTGGCTGCGCTTCGAGAGCGCAGGGATCGTGCCTTCGCAGATCCGGATCATGAACGAGCACCAGAGCGTCATCGCGATCAGCGCGCATGCCCTTGATGCAGTCAAGGAAGGCGCGCAGGTCTCGCTCGTGGTGCGTGCCCCCGACCACGTCGTAGCGACCCTGGAAGGTCGGCACCAGGGTCGCTTCACTTTTGAAGCGCTCGTTGACGATGTCTGGTGCAAAGTGGAGCTCAAGGCGGCGGACCGTCCCGCGTTGAAGGACAAGCGTGCCCGCGTGTGGCGTCCCGAGGACGATCGCCGGCCGCAGTCGCTCATCGCCTGATCGCGGCGTCGACTTCGCGAGGCCTCCTCTGGGATAATTCGAATCTCCGTCCTTGGGGAGTGGCCAAGCGGTAAGGCTCCTGACTCTGGATCAGGTAATCGGTGGTTCGAATCCACCCTCCCCAGCAGAGACCCGCGTCGTTATTGATCGAACTCGCTGTTCGCGCGAATCGCGATGCTTACCTGATTTCTGGGAAGCTCACCTGGCTCACCTGATACCTGATTTTTAGGAAGCGCGCTTTCGAAGGACGAACGACAGCGGCGTTGGCAGTCGCTGCAGCTCTTCGAACGGCCGGTTCTTCGTGTATCGCTGGACCATCTTGAGATCACGCCAGCCGCCTTCGGCGGCGATGTCGAACACGCTCATGCCCGCGCGGCGGGCGCTCGTCGCCCAGTAGTGGCGCGACCGGTCGGCCATCCAGCTCTCGATCCCCGGCAGCGTCGAATCGGTCGCCGAGACGCGCGAGGTAGTTCTTGAAACGAACAGGCTGAATGGCTGCCCTCTTCGGTGAGGAAGAGCGGGCCTTCGGCCCGCCCTGGTCTCCAATCCTCGACGTACTTGTGGACTCGCCCTAGGCGTATGAACCGAAGCGGGCTTCGAGGAAGTCAGTCAAAGGCGAGCCGATCAGGTGACTGAACCCGCCGTCCAACCCCTTCGCCTCTGAAATGCGAAAGCCCGACGAGCGCAGCTTCTCCACCGCACCCAGGCTCCGATCCAGGTAACCGTTCACTGTGAGGAGCCGAGGCTGACTCGCGCCCGGGTTATCGCACCAGAACTTGAGGAAGTTCTCTTCGCCTGCGCGCCAACCAATGGTCAGAACTTTTGTCGGGCCTGGGCCCGACTGAAGGCTCGTCCGCAACCGCTCCAGATGACTCGCGGGGAACTCGAAGTCCTGCTTCCGCTGTATCGGCACCGTTAGCGCCGGCAACAGCAGCCGATCGCCGCTCAGCGCAATGCTCCGGGTGTCGCACACGACGTAGTCATTCGTCAGCTCGAGGGTACCGTTGCCAGCGAACTCGACAGCGGCCCGCTCGACCGATTGGCCGTCTCCGCCGAGGCCGCCGCGCGCATTCACCATTACGCGCCCCCAGTTAGCCGACCCGTGGGGCTTGAAGAGACGCAACTGCTCGTCTTCGACGTATTCGTCAACAGTGAGAAGCTGTCGACCGGTAAGATCACGAATCGCCTTCTCGACCATGGTGTCGTAATTGAAGGTGACGAGGGCGATGGGATCACGGCTCTTTTCCTGCCAAAGGAGAAGCTGCTCAAGGAGCAGGTGATAGTTCGTTTGAGCAGGCGCGTAGCTCTCGAAACCCGCCGCCTCGACGAGAAGATCGCGAAGGTAGTAACGCAAGGACGTGACCTGCCGACGTCGGAGCGGGCTCGTTGGCGCTTCATCCGCCTGGATACGGTCCAACTCTGCCTCGAGATTCGTCGTGTCAGCGAGTTGCCGGAGATGAGCAACCAAAGCCCCGCACGTCGGGTGGAGCCCGACGTACTTGTCGTACCGGGAACCAAACAGTTCTGACGCGAGCGGGGGGCGGTCGGCGACCATGGCCCTCGCAAGGTGACGTATCGAGTCGTACGTTGCGCCAGCCCCAAGAATGACAACAAGCACCGGCTGCTGGAGTGTACGTAGGCGGTTGGTTGCGAATCGAATCGGATCAGCGCACGGCAGGGGGTGTTCGATGACCCAGATTGTTGCGGCGGGGAATCACTCGTACGCAGTAGTTGCCGCGGACCGCCGCTTCACCGTCAACGGCGCCCTCGTAGATGAGGCTGACGACGAGCGCAACAAACTGATGCTGATAGCGACGCGAACGGCTCGTCTAGGCGTCGCGTTCTGCGGACTTGGTCGGCTCGGTCCTTTCGAGACTGAACGCTGGCTCGCTGTCCTTCTGCTAGAGACCCTGCGCGCTGGCGGCGGAACGCCCGACTTGGAGCTGTTGTGTCGCCGAGCGACCGACGACTTCGCTGCACTCCGCGCTGACGTCTCTGCGCAGAAATGCGTCTGGATCGTCATGGCGGGGTTTGTCTCGGAACCCGACGGCGTGACGCCGGCGTACGCGTTTGTTTCGAACGCCGAGCTCGGCCGATCGGGCCTGCGTGCTGGCGCTTTCCGCTCGGAGGTCTTCGAGCCAGAAGGCCGCGACCAGCAGGCATACGCCATGTCGCTCGGTGCCGTCCACGTTCGTGACGCTTCAGTTGACGAGCTGAAGACGATCGTCACCAATGACAACCCTCCCGAGGCCACCGTCGGGGCGGCCCTGAGAATTCTTCGCGAAGCGCGCCGGGATTCATCCACTGGAGATTTGGTTGGAGATCGCTGCGGCAGCGTGGTCGTATGGTCCGAGAAAGCTCGTCAGCCAGAGGGAAGATACTTCGGGCAACGTGGTGCCACGCGCCAATTCATGCCAACGCTCGTAACCTCGGAACGGGTTCACCTGAACGTCACGCTCGACCGGCCAAGGATGGTTGCGCCCCGAAACGGGCCCTGCCCCTGCGGGAGCGGAAAACGGTTCCGAGCATGCCATGGCGCAAGGTCCTCCGGGGTAAGGGGGAGACCCCGAAGCTCCGACGGCTGATAGACGAACTGAGGCGGGCCGCGCTCCTCGCCCCGAGTCGGTCCGGATAAGAGATCATGCGCGGGAGTGAGTCCGGCCCACCGCGACACAACAACGAGGGCCGTCGACGTCTGCCTTGTCGCAACTCCAGGCGTCATCTGATTCGTAATCAGGTAGATGCGCGCTAGTCCGGGAACGAGTAGGCGCCATTTCTAATGCGCGCGGTTTGTTCCGTCCCAGTCAAACGCATCCGAGATTCATTTGCAGTCGTCGCTTCGCTTAATCTCGATTGTCCAGTTCAAGCGGTCCAGGTCGGCGTCGCTGTACCGGTGACAGAAGATCCGCTCACCCGACTCTGTCTTCGCCTCAACTTGTCGTAGCGGAAAGCCAGTGTCGGGGCGCTTTCCGTCTCGCTTCCCCACCACGAGCCACTGGTTCGTACCGGTTTCACCTGGTTGAACGAGTTGCCACGGCCCAGAGGGTCCATTCGCGCCCACGTTGACCGCCACGTCCAAGGTGTTGTGTAGGTAGACCTTCTCGCTCTCGTCTCCCGGAAGAAGGCCACATGCTGAAGCAGCGAGTGCTGCGGCGATGAGCAGAACGGAGAATCGACCTACGGAGACGATGGAGAGAAGCGAATCACCTCGTGGTCTCAGCGTGGGACCTCTTCCTTCAGCCACAGGCAAAGGGTAAAACGCGACGCTCGGGCCGACCCCAGCGGACCGGTCTCAGGGAGGGCCATTGTTATCCGGTATGAGCTCAACTAGGCGCTCGGGAATCTCGATCGATGACCCATCGTCGAACTCGACTGTCAACATGCGGGTCCCGCGTGGCTCCGAAAAGGCTTTCTCTTCGCGCTCCCCGATCGTGAACACGCCCGCGACGCTCGCGTACGAGCCTGGTCGGAACCTAGATGGGGCATGCGCCAAGACGCGGATCGAGTCTCCCCACGTGACCGGCCTCACGGCTCTCTCCACCAAGGCGCGTCGTCGAAAGCGCTGCACATCGATCCCTTGAATTGGATGCTCTGCGAGCACCTCCAGACGCAGCTTTTCAGTGTCGCGTTCCGCAGCCTGCTCGTCGCCGGTTCTCGCAACTCAGTTTCATCCGCCAACCCCAGGAGATGATCGACAATGCGGGCCACGGGTCCGTCGTCGCCCCCCGCCTTGGCATCCATGCGAAGGAAAACTACTGCGTCCCGACGGCCTTAGAGGCGATCTGATTTCGTAATCAGATCCCTTTCGGCACTGAGCGTCAGACGACAGAGCTCGAGCGCCAGACGGGATCCGTGCCTTCCTCGTCCGCGACCGCTACGTAAACTCGGCCTATGCGCTTGGCACCGGGGACCCCTTCTGATGGGTGACCGACTAGAGCAACTCCGAAGCGCATGGCCCGGCGGTGTGCAGTTCACCTCGATGCTCGTCGACCGCGCTATAGCCGCCACCTTCGCGTCCGACAAACGACGTCGCGCATCTAGTTGGTAGACGGCTACAACCCGAGCGCGAACGAGCAGGGACGCAGCCGCGTCTTACTTGCGGCGGTCCGCTTGAGTGGTGGGGATCTGGAGAAGCTCGAGTCTGCGCAACGCGCCGCCGCGTCCGATTTCCGAGATGTTGTCGCTTCGGCCGAGTATGAGGCCCCGAGTTCGCCTCTCTCGTAGCCCGGCTCAGCGATGAATACCTTTCATGGTTCGACCAGCTCAGAATCCGGAACGAAGGTAACTAGCCGGGGCGCAGAGGCGGGCGGCGAACGGCGCACACATCGGAGCGCGGGTAATCCAGGGGACAAGGCCGCCTGATTTCGTAATCAGATTCGTTCACGAGCACGCAGCTGACTTCGAGCGGCGACCTTCCTTGAAAGAGAATGGCCGGCGGACGACTCAAGGCGCGTCAGAGAGGCGACCTGGGAGCAATCCGGCCACGGTTCGACCGAGTGCGATGAGTTCCGTTTTCAACGGCCATACGCTGACGAAATGAAGTCGAGTCGGGGCGAAGCTGAGCGGCAGGATGGCATGCTGCCGAACTTCGCGTCGGTCGCCATTGCAGAGCGAGAGCTCTTCGGCCAGCGTGACCGCTCGTTGCGTTGGTTGGAGTCGTTCGCGCGTAAGCACTCTGTGGAGCTCGCCCGGACCCCTGCCGACTTGGAATCCCTTGAGGATCTGTATTTCAGGCTATTCGAGGACGGCGGAGGATGGTTGATGCGCCGCAATCGTTCGACCTTCGAATTCGCGATGGGTGTCTTTTTGGGCGCTGTTGCGGTAGCCCACGGCGCGCAATGGAGCGTCTACGAAAGCCCTTTCGCCCCGGGTCACTTTGGTCTCGCTGTCAGCCGTGGTCTTCTCACGGTGGTGCTCAATGAGTACGGCACGGGGTGGGATCGACGGCCGAATAATCGCCGGCGCAGGTTGCTCCGCCGTGACTACGACAAGAATTTCGGCGAAAGCAACCGGCTTAGATAACTTCTTAAGAGAATCGCCCTCATCAGCGCGGAATCACCGAAGGCTTAACTTTTTTCGGGAAGCTCACCTGATTCTCTACGCTAGGAGCGGCCCCGCTCCCCGCGTTTGACTTTGCGCCAGAACTCGTGAGTGACTCCGAAATTTCGGTGACCTGACTCTGGATCAGGTAATCGGTGGTTCGAATCCACCCTCCCCAGCAGCCGAGCAAATCGGACGACGGGCACCGAGGTACCGTCGCCGCCCATGGAGCCGGCACAGGCGCTGGAACGGATCGCCTATCTCCTCGACCGGGCGCGCGAGAAGCCCTACCGGGTCCGCGCGTACCTGCGAGCGGCCGAGACCGTGAAGGCCCTCATGCGCGACGAGCTTCTCGCTCGCGTCGCCGCCGGCACGCTCGAGGAGCTGGACGGCATCGGCCCGAAAACGGCGGCGATCATCAGCGAGGTCTCGATCTCCGGGTCCACCGCGTACCTCGACAAGCTCGAGGAGGAGACTGCCCTCACGGTCGGCAAAGGCAACAAGCTCGTCGGCCAGTTGAAGGGCGACCTCCACGTGCACTCGCTGTGGAGCGATGGCGGCGCCGAGATCGACGTGATGGCGCGCGCCGCCCGCGACCTCGGCCACGAGTACATGGCGCTCACCGACCACTCACCGCGGCTCACCATCGCAAACGGTCTCTCGCGCGAGCGCCTACTGCAGCAGCTCGACATCGTCGCGGCGCTGAACGACGACCTGGCGCCCTTCCGCATCCTCACGGGGATCGAGGTGGACATCCTTGAGGACGGCACGCTCGACCAGGACGACGACGTTCTCGAGCGGCTCGACGTCGTCGTCGCATCGGTCCACTCGAAGCTGCGCATGGAGAAGCGGGAGATGACGCGGCGGATGATCACCGCCATCGCCAACCCGCACACCGACGTGCTCGGCCACTGCACCGGCCGGTACGTGGTCGGCCGTGGCCGGCCGCAGTCGGAGTTCGACGCCGAGATCGTGTTCCACGCCTGCGAGCGGTTCGACACCGCGGTCGAGATCAACTCCCGACCGGAGCGCCTAGACCCACCGAACGACCTGCTCGCGCTCGCCGTCGAGATGGGCTGCCGGTTCGCGATCAACACGGATGCGCACGCGCCCGGTCAGCTGGAGTGGCAGCCATACGGCGCCGACAAGGCGGTCGAGACCGGGGTGACCAGCGACCGGGTCGTGAACTCATGGTCTGCCGATGAGCTGCTCGACTGGACCGCGCGGTAGCCTCGCACGCGCGATGTCGCCGTGAGCCCTCGTGGGACACGCGGACCCCTGAGGCTCCGATCGATGAGACTGTCGACGCACACCGGACGGGGAGGTAGATGGTCGTGGCCGAGATGAGATTCCTGGGGTTCGCCGGCAGTCTTCGCCGGGCGTCGTACAACCGCGGACTGATCCGCGCCGCAGTCGAGCTCGCGCCGAGCGGGGTCACCGTCGAGACGTACGGTCTGGGCGAAATCCCGCTCTACAACCAGGACGTCGAGGATGCGGGCGAGCCCGCCGCGGTCGTCGCCTTCAAAGAGGCGATCGCGCGAGCTGACGCCCTATTGGTCGCGACGCCCGAGTACAACCACGGCGTGCCCGGAGTCCTGAAGAACGCGATCGACTGGGCGTCGCGGCCGCGGGCCACCAGCCCGCTTCGCGACAAAGCCGTCGCGGTGATGGGCGCGTCGCCCGGCAAGGGCTCGACAGCGCGCGCGCAAGCGCAGCTGCGGGACGCGTTCGTCTTCACGGGCGCCTGCGTGATGCCGCTGCCTGAGCTCCTCATCGGCGGCGCAGGCGGGCTCTTCGATCGTGACGGCAATCTCATGGATGTCGCCGTGCGCACCTCGGTGGTCGAGATCATCGAGGCGCTGCGTGCATGGACGCTGCGTATTGACGTCGGCCGTGACGCCGCCGCGTGAAGCCCCAGCCCGCGTGACGACGGAGGCCGGACCCTTCGCGCTCATGTCCGGTGACGCCGTCGTGAAGGTCGAGCCCGCGGCAGGCGGCAGGATCGTCTCCCTCATGCTCGGAGGCGTCGAGCGGATCCTGCAGAAGGCTCGCGCGAGGGCGACGACGCCTCCTCTCTATTGGGGCTGCTACCCGATGGTGCCGTGGGCGGGTCGCCTCGCGAACGGACGCATCCCCACCGAAGACGGCGAGGTCCGACTCGAACCGAACCTGCCGCCATCGGCGATACATGGGCTCGGCTTCGACAAGCCGTGGGAAGTTGTCGAACGGAGCGACACGTCGGTGACGATGGCGTGCGACATGAAGGGACTGGGATGGCGATTCGGCGGCCGGGCCCGGCAGACACTCCGGCTCGGTTCTGTGGGCCTCGACCTCGAGCTCGAGGTCGGCGAGTACAGCAGGCGCGGACCAGCGGGCCTCGGTTGGCATCCCTGGTTCGCACGGCCGGAAAGTGGTGACATGGCGCTCCGGCTCGACGCCGGCGAGGTGCTCGTTGTCGACGAAAACCTCGTCCCCACCGGCGAGGTTCGGAGCGTCACCGCCAGCGAGGATCTTCGCTCGGGACCGGCGCTCGGCGATCGCCGGCTCGATCACGCCTACGTGCGCGCGAAGGGTCCCGCGCTTCTGCGATGGCCCGATCTCGATCTGGAGATCGAGTTCGACGAACGCCTGAGCACGGTCGTTGTCCACACGCCGAGTGAGGGCGTATGCGTTGAGCCGCAGACGATGTGGCCGAATGCGCCGCTGCTCGCGGCCCGAGGTGTCCACGGCACCGGTTTGCGCACCCTCGAGCCAGGCGAGAGTCTTCGCGTGAGCGAACGATGGAGCTGGAGGGCGGCATGAGCAGCGACTTCTTTACCGACGTGCCGGCGAGGATCGGGTACGGCGGCCCTGACTCCGACGATCCACTCGCGTATGCCGTCTACCAGCCTGACCGCATCGTGCGCGGAAAGCGGATGGACGATCAGCTCCGCATCGCGGTGTGCCTCTGGCACTCGTTCAACTGGCCGGGCTCAGACGTCTTCGGGGTTGGCACGTTCGACCGCCCGTGGCTCGCACCGGGCGCGGATCCGAAAACCGCGTCACAGGCGAAGGTCGACGCGGCGTTCGAGTTCATCAAGAAGCTTGGCGTCCCGTTCTTCGCCTTTCACGATCGCGATGTCGCACCCGAGGGCCGGACCTACGCGGAGACGCGCGCGAACCTGGATGCCAGCGTCGATCGGATCGAGAAGCACATGGAGCGGACCGGCGCGCGCCTTCTCTGGGGCACGGCAAACCTGTTCAGTCATCCGCGCTACGCCGCGGGCGCCGCGACGAACCCCGATCCCGCGGTGTTCGCGTACGCCGCCGCGCAGGTGAAGACGATGCTCGAGGTCACGAACCGTCTCAAGGGAGCGAACTACGTTCTCTGGGGTGGACGCGAGGGGTACGAGACGCTCCTCAACACCGATCTCGCACGCGAGGAGGCGCAGCTCGCGCGCTTCCTCGCGATGGTCGCGGAGCAGAAGCACCGGATCGGCTTCACCGGCACGCTTCTCATCGAACCGAAGCCGCAGGAGCCGACGAAGCACCAGTACGACTACGACGCCGCGACGGTCATGGGTTTCCTTCAGCGCCACGGGCTCGCGGACGAGTACCGCCTCAACCTCGAAGCCAACCACGCGACCCTCGCGGGTCACAGCTTCCATCACGAGGTCGCGACCGCGATCGCGCTCGGCGGGTTCGGCAGCATCGACGTCAATCGCGGCGACTACCAGAACGGTTGGGACACCGACCAGTTCCCGAACTCGGTCGACGAGCTCGCGCTCGCTCTGCACGAGATCGTCGCGGCCGGCGGATTCACCACTGGTGGCTTCAACTTCGACGCGAAGCTTCGCCGGCAGAGCGTGAGCCGCGTCGACCTCTTCCACGCCCACATCGCCGGGATCGACACGCTCGCACGGGCGCTGCTCGCCGCCTCCGACATGGTCGAGCACGACACGCTCGCGGCACCGCGCAAGGAGCGCTACGCCGACTGGTCGAAGGAGCTCGGCACATCCATCCTCGGAGGATCCGTGACGCTCGCCGACCTCGAGCGGCGCGTCGCGGCGGGCGAGATCGACCCGAAGCCGAGATCGGGGCAGCAGGAGCTTCTCGAAGGCGCGGTCAACCGCCGGATCTGGGCCTCCGACCGGTCGCGAAAGCCTTAGCCGTGTAGCCCGGCGAGCTCCTGGCTGGTGAGCTTCGTCGGCGGCTTGCCGAGGATGATCATCCCGAGGACTTCGTCGGTCGTCACGTCGTTCTTGTTCACGGTGCCCACAAGTCTCCCGTGGTACATCACGCTGATGCGCTCGGACAGGTCGAATACGTCGTGGATGTCGTGGCTCACCAGGAAGATGCCGATTCCCTCGCTCTTCAGCTGCCGAATCAGTGCGTGCACCTGCGCGGTCTCCGCGGGCCCGAGCGCGGCCGTCGGCTCGTCCATGATCAAGGCGCGCGCGTTGAAGTGGATCGCTCTCGCGATCGCGACGGCTTGGCGCTGTCCACCGGAGAGCCGAAGAACCGGCGACTTGAAGTTCTTGAAGTTCGGATTCAGGCGACCGATGACCTTCCGCGTCGCCGACTCCATCGCGGCATCGTTGAGGGAACCGCCTCCCGTGAGCTCTCGACCGAGGAAGACGTTCGCCGGCGCATCGAGGTTGTCCGCGAGGGCCAGAGTCTGATAGATCGTCTCGATCCCGAGCGCCTTCGCGTCGCGCGGGTTTGCGATCGTGGCCGGCTGTCCGTTCACCAGGATCTGCCCCGAGTCGGGAGGACGCGCCCCCGAGAGCGTCCGCATGAGCGTGGTCTTTCCGGCGCCGTTGCCGCCGACGACACCCACCACTTCGCCTGGGTAGAGATCGATCGTCACGCCTGCGACAGCACGGACGCCACCGAACGCGACTTGGATGTTCCGCATCTCCACGATCGGAACGCGCTGCACCGGTGCGTTCGCCGTCTCGGTCGGAGTGATCATCAGCTCACCCTCCGGCGGAAGAGCGTGTCCAGGCCGACAGCCGCGACGAGCACGATGCCGACCACGATGTCCTGAGTCGGCGAATCGACGAGGAGCAGCACCATCCCTGAGCGTAGCGACTGCATCACGACGGCACCGAGGATCGCGCCGGGGACCGTCCCGATGCCGCCGGCGAACGAAGTCCCGCCGATGACCGCGGCGGAGATGACGTCGAGCTCGTTCTGGACACCGAGGTTGGTCACCGCGGCGTCGAGACGGGCGGTCTGGACCGCGGCGCTCACCGCGGCGAGGCTTCCCATGAGGGCGAACGTGAGCATGATCGTCCGCCGCACGTTGATTCCGGCGAGCGCCGCGGCGTCGGGATTTCCGCCGATCGCGTACACGTAGCGCCCGAAGCGCCGGCGCGTCGCCAGGAAGGTCACGACGAGCGTGACGACGAGCATGATCACGACCGGGAACGCGACGCCGGTCGGTATGCCGCCCGGCGGCACGGGTATTCCCCGCGCCGCGGCGACCTGCTCCGCCACGTTGGGCGGGAGCGGGTAGCTGTTGGCGACCCAGACTGTCCCGAGCACCACGCCGCACGTCACCGTGCCAACGAGGACCTCCGCCCACATCGGCCGCACCGGAAAGCCGTAGCGCCGGCGGCGGCGGCGCGCGGCGACCTGCAGAAGAACGATCGCCACGCAGATGACCGCGCCCAATGCCCAACTCGGCCATTCCCCGAGCGCGCCGACACGCGTGCCGACGGTACCGCCCCCGAGCATCTGAAACGTCGTATCGAGTGGTGCGATGGTCTGGCCCTGCGCGTACCGGAAGATGAGGCCGCGCCAGATCAAAAGACCGCCGAGTGTGACGATGAACGAAGGGACGCCGCCGAACGCCACGATGAAGCCCTGCAGTCCGCCGATCGCGGCGCCGAGCACGATCCCGACGAGGAGCGTGACGATCCAGGTGAAAGGCTGCTCGAATCCGAGACCGAGGCTCTGCGGGATCCATACGGCCTGGAGCATCGCCATCGAATAGCCGAGGAAACCGAGCATCGATCCGACCGAGAGATCGATGTTGCGGGACACGATGATGAGGACCATCCCCGTGGCCATGATCCCGATCGAGGCGCTCTGAACCGACAGGTTCCAGAGGTTGCGCGCGCTGAGGAACGTCCCGCCCGAAATGATGTCGAAGGCGATCCAGATCACGGCGAGCGCCGCGACCATCCCCAGCAAGCGCGTGTCGACTTCGAGGGGACGCAGCGCTCCCGTCACCGGCGCCAGCGCCGAACGGAGCGCATCGACGAATGAGCGGATCGGCGGGGCGGGTTGGCCCTCCTTGGTCACCTCCCCGGGAACGGAAACCCCCATCAGCTCGCTGTCTCGACCTCCCTCATGCCCTTGGTAGAGAAGCGCCCCGCCCCACGTTAGCGGGAGCGGGGCGCTTCATCACGCGGGTCGCGAAAGAATCAACCGCAGGCGGCGACCTTACCCGCCGCTACACCCTGGCAGAGATCGGCTTTGGTGATCCAGCCAGCGCTGAGGACGTCGTTCAGGTTCGCCTGTGTGATCGGGTTTGGCGTGAGCAGGATCGAGCTCAGGCTGTTTCCGCCTGGGGTCTTGAACGTCGCGGTTCCGCTGACCTTGCTCGGATCCGAGTTCTTGCACAGCTGCATCGCGGCGTCGCCGGCGGTCTTGCCAAGCAGACGCGCGTCCTTCCACACGTCGACCGTCTGCTCACCAAGGGCCACACGGTTCAGGGCAGCTTTGTCGCCGTCCTGGCCCGACACGGGCACCTTGCCAGCGAGACCTTGCGCCCTGAGCGCGGCGATCACACCACCCGCCATGCCGTCGTTCTCCGACAGCACCGCGTCGATCTTGTTGGCGTTCGCCGTCAGGATCTGCTCCATCTCGGTCTGAGCCTTCGATGGGTCCCAGTTGTCCGTGTACAGCTCGGCCCCCGCGGGGATCTTGATGTCGCCTGCCTTCACCGCGGCGCCGATGACCTGCTCCATGCCGCTGCGGAGGAAGTCGGCGTTCGCGTCGGCCTTGTTGCCCTTGATGATCGCGTAGGTGCCCTTCGGTTTCGCGGCGAAGACCGCCTGCGCCTCGAGCTTGCCGACGAGGACGTTGTCGAAGGTGATGTAGAGAGCCTTCGGGTCCTCGATGAGGCGGTCGTACGCGATGACCGGAACGCCGTTTTGGATCGCCTTCGCGACGGATGGCTTAATCGCCGTGCCGTCCTGCGCGAGGATGATCAGAACCTTCGCACCTTGCGAGATCAGGTTGTCGACGTTGCTGGCCTGAGTCTCCGCCGACGACTTGGCGTCATTGGAGACGTATTTGCCGCCACCAGCCGCGATGGCTGCCTTGATCGCGGGCTCGTCCCACTTAGCCCAACGCTCTTCCTGATAGTTGTTCCAGGACACTCCGACCGTGCACGCCGCAGCGGCGGCTGTAGGTGAACTGGAGGCAGCAGTTGTTGGGCTGCTCCCACCGCCGGCACCTCCACCGCACGCCGAGACGATCAACGTAAAACCTGTCGCGAGCACAGCTAACTGTCTACGCATCGGGTAGTTAGTCTCCTTCCCCCTTGAGCAATGCCTGCGCCGAAGATTGCGCGGCTGCCACGCTACCACCCCGGTCTAAGAGATTCGAGTGGTCAGACCGCACACGCGCGCTTGCTTTGGCGCGACCATCTGCGCATGGGACGGCGGCGCGCGCTCGTCATCGGCATCGTGGGGCTGGCGATGGTCAGCGTGGCGCTCGTGCCGGACACGGCCATCAGCCTGTTCAGAAGCACCGGGCCGGCCGTCGCCCTCGGGCCGCCCCGGTTCGTCGACGAGACAACGAGCGCGGGCATAGACCACGTCTATGACGGCGGGTTCGAATACGCGGTCGGCGGCGGAGTCGCCGCGTTTGACTGCAACGGGGACGGGAAAGCCGACCTGTACCTCGCCGGCGGGAGCGGCCCCGCTGCCCTGTATCGGAACGACAGCCTGATAGGCGGCGCCCTTCGTTTCATTCGGCTCCGCGACGGGGCGACCGATCTCGTAGGCGTCACCGGCGCCTACCCCGTCGACATCGACGGCGACGGAATCATCGATCTGGTCGTGCTCCGAAACGGTGAGAACGTCCTCCTCCGCGGTCTCGGCAGCTGCCGGTTCGAGCGTGCGAATGAGCGCTGGGGATTCGACGGCGGCACACAGGTCACGACCGCGTTCAGCGCGATGTGGGAACCGGGCGCAACCCTGCCGACGCTCGCGTTCGGGAGGTACAACAACCCGGCCAGCAACGATCCGCACCACCTCTGCTTCGACAACGAGCTCGTACGGCCCTCGCCGGCAGGCGCTACGTACGGCGAGCCGCTGCCGCTTCGGCCGAGCTGGTGCGCTCTCTCGATGCTCTTCAGCGATTGGAGCCGAAGCGGCCGGACGGACCTCCGTGTGAGCAACGACCAGCATTACTACCTGCCGACCGAAGGCCAGGAGCAGCTCTGGCGCGTCCCGCCGGGCCAGGCGCCTTCCCTCTACACCGCGGACGACGGGTGGGTGAACGTGCAGGTCAACGGAATGGGCATCGCGAGCTACGACCTCACGGGCGACGGCTATCCCGAAGTCTTTTTGACGAGCCAGGCCGACAACCGGCTGCAGTCTCTCGCCGCCGGTCCCTCCCGGCCCACGTATCGCGACATCGGCCTGCGGCGTGGCGTGAACGCGGCGCAGCCGTTCAGCGGCGGCGACGGACGCCCCTCCACCGCGTGGCACGCCGAGTTTGCCGACGTGAACAACGACGGATTTGTCGATCTCTTCATCTCGAAAGGCAACGTCTCCGAGCAGACCGAATACGCGCAGAAGGACCCGAGCGATCTCCTTCTCGGTCAGCAGGACGGTACGTTCCGCGAAGCCGCCGACGCAGCCGGCATCCTGAGCTTCGATCGCGCGCGCGGCGCGGCGCTCGCCGACTTCAATCTCGATGGGATGCTCGACCTCGTCGAGGTCGGCTACGGCACACCGGTGCGCATCTGGCGAAACGTCGGGACGGGGAACGCAGCCCATCCCCAGGCGATGGGCAACTGGCTCGCGCTGAGCGTCGAGCAGAGCGGACCGAATCGCGATGCGATCGGCTCGTGGGTCGAGGTCCGCGTCGGAAACCGGATCACGCGACGCGAGCTCACGATCGGTGGCGGTCACGCGGGGGGGCAGCTCGGCTGGGTCCACTTCGGGCTGGGCGATGCCAGAGGCGCCGATGTCCGGGTGCTCTGGCCCGGCGGCGAGGACGGCCCGTGGATGCACGTGTCCGCGAACGAATTCGCGGTCGTGACGCGAGGGGTCGCGGAGGCGCGCCGATGGTCGCCGGCCGGAGGCTGACCTAGATTCCCCAGTTGATGAACGCTCGTCCGATCGCCTCGCAAGCCCGTTTCCGGATCGCCGCCGCCGCCCTCGTCGCTGCCGTCGTCGTGGGTGGCGCGGTGCTCGGCACGACCCGCCCGTGGGAGCGCACTGCCCCCGCGTGCCCGCAGGTCTCCGATCAAGGATCGTCGTCGGTGGCGCGGCGGTGGGACGAGGCACTGCTCGACGCGATCCGGCGTTCTCTTCCGAATCCGCCGGTGCACGCACGCAACCTGTTTCACCTCTCGGTCGCGATGTGGGACGCCTGGGCCGCATACGACACGACCGCGTCGGGTTACCTCTTCAAAGAGAAGCTGACCGTCGATCCGTGCGGGGTCGGTGCGGCACGCAACGAGGCGATCAGTTACGCGGCGTACCGCGTCCTGACCGCGCGCTTCATCAAGGCTGTCGGCGCGGACAGGTCCCTGTCGGAATTCGCGGACCTCATGGACGCGCTGTCCTATCCGACCGCAGTGATCACGACGGAGGGCAACGCGCCCGCGGCTGTCGGCAATCGGATCGCGAAGACGGTGCTCGACTACGGCAAGTCAGACGGTTCGAACGAAGCGAACGGGTATGCCGCGACCGACTACACACCGGTCAATCCGCCCCTTGTGGTCGCCCGTCCGGAGATCACGATCGTCGATCCGAACCGGTGGCAGCCGCTCCAGATCGAGAACCTGCTGAGCCAGAACGGCGTCGTCCTAGCGAGCGGCGTTCAACAGGCCGTCGGCCCGCACTGGGGGCACGTGACCTCTTTTGGGATCCCCGCGGGCGGCGCGTCCGGTGTGCCATTCGATCCCGGGGCGCCACCGCGACTTGGCGATCCGTCGAGCGATGCGGCCTTCAAGACCCAGGTCGTCGAGGTCATCCGGGACAGCAGCCTGCTCGACGCGACGACCAACGCGTCGCTCGATATCTCCCCCGCGGTGATCGGCGCCAACGCATTGGGATCGAACGGTGGTCAGGGTCACCCGATCAATCCGGTCACCGGAAATGCCTACGGCCCCGAGACGGTCAAAGCGGGCGACTTCTACCGAGCGATCGCCGAGTTCTGGGCCGATGGTCCGAACTCCGAAAC
>Ga0207646_10000704_pt1 | contig 43358 bp, 23 predicted proteins | sample KBSK5502metaG_FD_184343 | JGI IMG/M metagenome (GOLD analysis project Ga0207646, IMG submission 184343) | Corn, switchgrass and miscanthus rhizosphere microbial communities from Kellogg Biological Station, Michigan, USA - KBS K5-50-2 metaG... | ecosystem: Host-associated > Plants > Roots >... | reverse complement strand
TCTAGGCGTTACATGCCTTCGGGATTAAGTGGAGGATTTCTGTGACCAATCGTCCTTGGAGTTCCACGGCCCCTCCGGGCGAATTCCGCACCTACATTTCCGCCGAGGAATCGCTCAAGGAATTCACCGTCCGCGCCGTGATCCTCGGCGCGCTCTTCGGACTCCTCTTCGGCGCGGTCACGGTTTACGTCGGTTTACGCGCCGGCCTCACGGTTTCCGCGTCCATCCCGATTTCAGTTCTCTCCATCAGCATTCTTCGCGCTTTTGGGCGTTCCACCATTCTCGAAAACAACATCGTGCAGACCACTGGCTCCGCGGGCGAGTCACTCGCCGCTGGCGTGATGTTCACGATTCCCGCGCTCATCTTTCTCGGATTTGGCAGGGAATTTACTTTCTGGCGAATTTTCCCGCTTGCGCTTCTCGGCGGATGGCTTGGCGTGCTTTTCATGGTGCCGATTCGCCGCCAGCTCATCGTCAAGGAGCACGGCAACCTCACCTTCCCCGAAGGCACCGCTTGCGCCGACGTTCTCGTTGCCGGTGAACGCGGCGGTTCCTTTGCCGGCAGGGTTTTCTGGGGACTCGGTCTCGGCGGCGTTTACACCTTCCTCATGAACACGGTACAAGCCTGGACACCGCAGCCAGAGTCGCGCCCAAGCTGGTTTCCCGGAGCATCCTTCCGAGCTGCCATCACCTCTGAATACCTCGGAGTCGGGTACATCATCGGCCCGCGTGTCTCTGGAATTCTTTTTGCCGGAGGCATCATCTCCTGGCTCGTCATGATGCCGGCGATCAAGTTTTACGGACAGCTCGCTGGCAACACTCCGATCTACCCTTCCACAATTCCGATTCCGCTCATGACGCCCGACGATATCTGGCGCAGCTATATTCGTCCTATGGGGGCAGGGGCTGTCGCAGCTGCGGGATTAATCACGCTGCTTCGCACTTTGCCCACGATTATTTCAGCATTGCGCGCAGGTCTGAAGGATGTTCGCGCACAAGGTGCAGTCGACGCGGTAGCAGCGAGTAGAATCGATCGTGACATTCCCATGCGCAACGTGATCATCGGTTCGATCGTGATCATCGCAATGATGTGGGTGCTCCTAACGTTTCATCCCATTGAAGGCGCCGCCACTCGCTGGTATCAAAATCTTTTTGCTGCCGTGTTCGTCGTCGTTTTCGGATTTCTTTTTGTCACCGTCGCGGGACGCATCAGCGGGCTCCTCGGAAACTCTTCCAATCCCATCAGCGGCATGAGCATCGCCACCTTGATGGCCACTTGTGCGATTTTCTTCCTCGCCGGCTGGACCGCTCCCAATTACGCCGTTCTCGCACTGATGATTGGTGGCGTTGTCTGTATCGCTGCTGCCATCGCGGGCGCCACTTCGCAGGATCTCAAAACCGGTTACCTCGTCGGCTCAACGCCGCGTCTCCAGCAACTTGGCCTTCTCGTCGGCGTCACCGTCTCCACCGTCGCCATCGGCGCAACGCTGAATCTGATGAATCGCGGCCTAGAGCGCTACATTCCTACGCAAATTCCCGTCGCTCTTCAGTCTCTTCCCACCGGAACGAAAATCGAGGCAGATTCTTTTGAGCATCAGGGCAAGAAATATGTCCTTATCAACGCGCTTGGCTCGCACGAAATTCCCGATGGCGAATATCTCTACGATCCCGGAACGCAACGCATCGAACTGCAATGGGCGCAGGGCATCGGCAGTGACAAAGCTCCCGCGCCGCAAGCCCGCCTGATGGCGACCGTCATCAACGGCATCCTCAATCAACGTCTGCCCTGGCGTCTCGTCTTGATGGGAGTTGCTCTCGTCATCGCCGTCGAAATTCTTGGCGTGCGCTCTCTCGCCTTTGCTACCGGCTCGTATCTCTCGATCGCCACCACAGGCGCGATGTTCGCGGGTGGGTTGGTCCGTCTCCTGGTCGAAGCTACCACCAAGAAAAAAGACGAAAGCGAAGCCAGCCCCGGCGCTCTCTACTCCTCCGGACTCATCGCCGCCGGAGGTGTCTTCGGACTTCTTGGCATCATCATCAATCTTTTCCAGGACCCGGAAATTTCCAACAACGTGCCGCACTGGCTCACCGCAACACTGCGCCTGCCTTGGCGCCCCGACCTCTTCGCCTTCGGACCAAAGATTCTGGGCCCATTGGCTACCAACAATCTCTTCGGTGTGTTCATGTTTCTGATGCTCGCCGCCTCTCTTTTCTACTTCGCCCGCAAAAAACTCGACTAGGGGAAGAAAAACCGTTCAGGGCCCGAAAGTAGAAGGGTACAAAAGTGAAACCAGCCGCGGCCTCGATCCGCCGCTTGTACTCTGGCACTCTCGTAGCTTGTTGCTCTTGTAAGCGATCCTTTACTTCCGGCTCTTTTCACTCGTAAACTTATTTGAGTATGGCTCCACGCTCCAACATCCGGAACTACCGTTTCAGCTTCGATTTCTACATCACTCCGGGTGTGCAACTTCTCGTCATCGCCAACTTCGCAGTTTTTTTCCTGCAGCTCTTCATCCATTATTTTCGCGGCGTTTTTCCCGAACATCAGTTTGAAATGTGGTTCGGGCTGGTTCCGAGCGGCGTAATTCCTGGTCTCCGCGTCTGGCAGCCGCTTACATATCTCTTCCTGCACAGCGTCGATAACGTCTGGCACATCCTGGTCAATATGCTCATGTTGTGGATGTTTGGCCGCGAGCTCGAACTTGTCTGGGGACGAAACCGTTTTCTTCGCTACTACTTTCTGACTGGCGTTGGAGCGGGCATTCTCAACGTCATTGTTCGCACCGTTCCTACCCTCTGGGGCAAGCCGGCCTACGACATCCCCACTATCGGAGCCTCTGGCGCCATCTTCGGAATCATGATCGCCTGCGCGATCCTGTTCCCCGACCGCCGCGTTTTTCTCTTTCCCATTCCGATTGCCCTGCGCCTTCGCACCGTTGTCGCGATCATGGCCGCGCTGACCTTTCTCGGCACTTTCGGCCTCGGTGACGACAAAGTCAGCCACCTTTGTCATCTCGGCGGCATGCTCATCGGCTATCTCTACCTTCGCCGCGATTCCTACCTCTTCCGTCTCCGCAACGAAGTCTCCGACTGGAAATATCAGCGCAATCGCAAAAAATTTGACGTCTACATCAACAAGCACAAAGGCGAACCCCCGTCCCGCCCCGACCGCTGGGTCAACTAAGTCGCTGTATTCTGTTTTCCCGCGATTCTCTCGCCGCTGTAGCTTTATCCCGCCGATCTGCCTTTACGCGATTCATTCACCGAAGACCGCCAGACGTTCGGAGGCTAGCGTTCCCAAAGCTTTATCAAGGCGCTCCAACTGGTCGCGCAGGTCGCTGAGTCTAACCTCTTCCGCTCGAAGCTGTTGCTCGGCCTCTATTTCTCGCGTTGGCCGTTGTTGTTCTTCGCTCTCCAGCAATTCTAGCCGTGTCTTGATTTGGCGAACCCGGTCCGCAACCTCTTTCCGTTGCGTTGCAGGATTCTCGGTGCTGCTTATGTGATGAGCGATTCATCGGCTACCGCCGAGCAAAGCGTATCTCAGATTTTTTGCCGTGAAGCGTCGGGCTAATCGCCCTCGTGGACAAACGAGTTCAATATCCTGCCGATCGGGCCGAACGATTTCGCCCCATTACCCGGATCGCTCTTGGAAGCGCTCGGTGTCAATTTCCGGATCACAAATTCCTGAAGAATGTTGGCGGCGGCCGTTGCCCCAATCCCGATAAGCGCGTTTTCAAACGTCAATCCCGCATCGCGATCTTTCGCCGGATAATAGAGATTCGAGATGCCGCCTGCAGCGAGGCCTCCGAGGATTCCCGAGTAATTTGCCTGCCAGTGACCATTGTCACCTTTGCAGATGACAGAATTTGCCACTGCATACAAAACCCGCGATCGTTTGCTGCCGGTTCCCTTATAGAAATAACGTGGATCTTGTTTCAGCAACGATGGCAGAATCGCGCTTCCGATCAGTGTGCCGGTAACCGTGTTGGCGTAGGATGCCCCATAGCGCTTTGCGTAACCCTGTGCGCCTTGTCCGTATCCACTGAAGTCATTTTGTGCCTGCTGTATTCCGGCGATAGCTCCTGTCAATCCAAACGTGACTGGATCCACCATCGCCTTCCAGGCAAGCTCGAATTTTTGTTTCGGAGCGAGAGGAGCTGCATTGGGGACGTAGCTCACATAGAAATTCGGAATGAAGCCGAGCGCACGCTGCTTCTCTTGTTCCTTGATCTGCTCTTCCGCTACTTCGATTTGCGGAGGCACAACGCGCACCTCGGTGACAGCTGTGGCAATCATCAACACGATCTGCGGAACAACGTTGTTCTCCCCTGAACGCAGGTTTCCAAGGAATGCTTGCGTGGCGAATCCTGCCGACGTGATCGTCAAATGAAACGGCCCGGGAACGACGTTGGCAAAGGAGAATTGCCCGTCGTCGCCAGTGAGCATCTCCTGGTTCAAGCTTTGATCTTCGCGTAGAAGTTTCACCGTGGTCCCTGTGACGGCCACTCCCGTTTGATCAACCACTCTTCCGCTGATCCGACCCGACGATTGTTGATCCGGCAATTGTTGATCGGCCACTGCCATTCCCGGAGCAGCAGGTACCCCAACGGGCTGTTGAGCTGCGATCGGAAAGCAACCAACCAGAAGGCTGAGGGTAAGCCAGACTAAGCTCTGCGAGCCAAAGACTCGACACTGGGCATTTCCGCCCCAAAATCTCTTGTTCGATTCTGTTTTTGTAAAACTCACGCTAATGACTCCGCGGCTTTCCTGTGCCCGTCGAGGAAGCATTGAAGATCGACTCCACAACAATAGTAGCAGCAACCCACGTCGCTCCTTTGGATGCCTTTCGAGCGCAGAATGAAGCCTCAACCCACTGTGGTAAAAGTGCTGTCACATCCAATGGACGCAATTCGAACGCTAAGGGTTCCGCGCGATCTGGACGATCAACGCTTGTTACATACGGTGCGATGTACAGGGCCCAGATGCCCGCGCCGAGAAGGAGACCGCGCCTCCCGCGACTTCGATATAAGTAGTAGGGAACAACGGCGGGCCAGGCAAAGAACACAAACGTGTCAAATTCGTGCGGTACGCGGAGGCCGCGCTTCCGCCTGTCAGCCAGCACCTACAACGTCAATATCAGCTGGAATTCGAAACTCCAAAGCAATCCGGTGGATTGGGATGCGGCGACACCTCGGGCTGCGAGGACGGATAGCCCGGCCGCAAAGATCGCGGTGAGCGCAACCAGCGGAACCAAAGATTGCCGGAGCGACGCAGCTTGCCCATTCAAAATCCTGGCTACCAACCAATTTGGGCCCACCGAATAACTCCCACGATCAGCTGATGCCTGTTGACATCCGTGGTGTAATACTTTGTGGATACTTTTACGTCATCTACCTTATGATTGAAATAGAACTTAGATTGCAGAGCACGATTTCGCAGTTAGCCTGCTTCAATTTTTGCTGGTCTACCGCAACCTTATCCTTGAACTTCTTAAACAAAAAAGCGACATCTATCTCATTTTCAATGACTTCCGGAACTCTTGGGCGATCACATGGGCTTGCATGAGCGCATCTTCGATTCGCAGCTTCGTAGGCAAACTCCTGACCCCACCGCGATTTTCCCGCTGGACTCTTCGCATCCCCAAGGCAGTTCTATCCTTAGCGGCGCAGTTGCACTAAAACAGGGCAAGATTTCTGGCTCTGAACCCCAGACGCAAGTTTTTGGATACACGCCAGAAGTCGCTACACCTGTTGCTGCAACGATTTACTTGAGTTCCACAGATTTTTCTTCGTGCTGATCACCAGGCTTGGCGAGTGGTCTTTGTGGAAGGGACAGAGTCCGACGAGGTCGACATCGTGCCGCTTCAGATTGATCCCCCGCGCTTCGGCCAGACGTTCGAGAGAGACGTCCCGCCTTAATCGCTCGATCTCGCCTTTTGGGATTCGCGCCGTTGCGTCTACCTTCGTGTTTTCCGCCCGAGCCTCGTTTCAGTTCCGGCCTTTCTTGGTGCATCTTTCCTCTGCTCCGATTCCGCTTCCACGCGATCCTCCTCGGCAGCGACGACTGAACGAGGGATGATGCCTACGCGTGGTGGCAGACCCCGCTTCCTGCGTTCTTCTTCCCGTCGTTCGACGTTGATGTACACGTCATCCGGATCTTCCAGCTCCGCCGACTTCAGCCGCGTACCTGATCTCCTCATTTGTTCGCGTCACACTTCGCCCTAAAAGAGGAACCATAGTTCCTCTTTCTGCGATGATCGCAAGAACTGAATCACGATAAACGCTGGCGCACCAGATCGCTAAGTGCTTTGCCATCTACGGATTTGCCCTCGAGAGCCGCCTTCGCGGCCTTCACGACGGCACCCATCTGCTTCACTGAATTCGCACCGGTCTCGGCAATCGCTTTCAAAATCGCCGCATCCATCTCCTCGGCGGATGCGCCGGCAGGAAGATATTGTTCGATGAGGGCAGCTTCCTTTGTTTCCTTCTCCGCCAATTCCGGGCGCCCGCCCTTCGTGAATTGATCGATCGATTCCTTGCGCTGCTTCAGGATTGTTTGCAGGAGTTGAATCGACTCGTTCTCGTCGAGTTTGCGGAGTTTTTCCACTTCCTTTAGCTGAATCGCAGCTTTGACCATACGCAGCACGCTCAGCTTGAAGTCGTCCCTGGCTTTCATGGCGACGACAATGTCCGATTGAATTTTTTCCGCAAGACTCATTTTTTTCTCCCGCGCAACTATAACAGAAAGTTATGGAGAACTTTTCGCTCAGGGTTTGCAAGTACAAACCCTGAAACCCGGCTTCCCCCCTGTTTGACACTGATGCTGCCGCTCGGTAACTTGGATAGTTTCCGGGTGGCGAAAAAACTGCGCCGTGGAGCTAGTTTCCTATTCCTGGAAGAATTAACAATTCTTTGACTTGACTGCAATTTTCCGGGCATACCCGGGACGAAAAGGGCGAAGAGGACTCATGAAAGTCATTGTAGCGGACAAGATCAGCGAACGCGGCGTGGAGTTGCTGAAAAAATCTGGATTGAATACCGTGCTGACGACCAAGGAGACGATTGCGGCGGAGTTGGCAGACGCGGATGCGCTGATTGTTCGCAGTGCGACGCGCGTAACAGCGGATCTTCTGGACAAGGCGCCAAAGTTGCGTGCCATTGGCCGCGCTGGCGTCGGCGTGGACAATATCGATCTGCCGGAAGCTACCAAGCGCGGCGTGCTGGTGATGAGCACGCCCGGAGGAAACGCCGTGAGCGTGGCGGAGCACACCTTCGCTCTGATGCTGGCGCTGGCGCGGCAGGTGCCGAAAGTGGACGCGGCGTTGCGCGAAGGCCGCTGGGAAAAGTCCTCGAGCGGAACGGAAGTTCGCGGCAAAACACTGGGATTGATCGGACTAGGGCGGATCGGCGGGGAAGTGGCGCGTCGTGCCGAAGCGTTTGACATGAAAATTCTCGCCTACGACCCGTATATCAGTGAGGCGGCGGCCAAGGAACTGCAAGTAGAGCTGGTCAGCCTCGAGCGCCTGCTGGCGGAGAGCGATTTTATCTCCATGCATTCGGCGTTGAGTCCCGCGACGCAGAAAATGATCAATGCCGAATCGATTCAAAAAATGAAAAAGACCGCGCGCATCGTGAACGCCGCTCGTGGCGAACTGATTGACGAGGCTGCGCTGGCCGATGCGCTGAAGAGCGGGCGTCTGGCTGGAGCGGCTCTGGACGTTTTTGTGGAAGAGCCGCCAAAGAATTCGCCGCTGATAGGGCTTCCAAACGTAATTTGCACGCCACACATCGCGGGATCAACCGCAGAAGCGCAAGAAGAAGTTGGCACGCAGGTGGCGGTGCAGATCCGCGATTACTTGACGGACGGAATCATTCGCAATGCAGTCAATCTGCCGGCGCTCTCCGCGGACCAATATCGTCGCGTGCGGCCTTATCTGGAGTTGGCGGAGCGGCTTGGCTCGCTGGTGTCGCAAGCGGTGACCACGCGTCCGGAGCGGATTCGCATCCGCTACGCGGGTGAAGTGGCGGAGGTCGGAACGCACCTGCTGCGCAGCGCGGTGCTCGCCGGCGTATTGAATGCCGTGCTGGACGAAAAAGTGAACGTAGTGAATGCTCCAGCAATGGCGGCGGCACGCGGGCTGACCGTGGAAGAAGAGACGCGGAAGCGTGAACACGGCTTTCCCAACACTCTTGAGGTGTCCGCCCTTTCAAAAAAGGCGGGTGACGCAGGATTTACCGCGGAAGGAACGGTTTTGTTTGATGGGTCGCCCCGCGTGCTGGCGATTGACGGAATTTCGCTCGAATCGCTGCTGGAAGGAACCATCCTTTATTTACGAAACCACGACGAACCTGGAGTCATCGGCCAGGTAGGCAACACGCTTGGACGCCTGGGAGTAAACATCGCGACCTTCGCTTTAGGCAGGCGAGAGGCCACGCGCGGCGCGGAAGCTGTTTCGCTGGTGCGCGTCGATGGCCCGGCACAGGATTCCATCCTCAACGAAATCCGCCAAATCAAGGCCATCACCGAAGCCCGAATCTTCCGTCTTGGGGACGACTGAGACACAAGCCGTCGCAAGTATCCTTGACATAACCCCTTAACTGGCTTAAAACAATCACAATTTTATATTACGACTGTGGTGGGATAAATCAGATTTAGGGGAAATTGTTTTCGCTCGTCTCTCCTATTTTGCGCACCGTCAGGCCGTGGCGCATCCTGCACAGTCCGTTCTACACCCATTTTTGCCGTAAAAACGTGTGTTGGTGACCGAACGGAGGAATGATCATGGGTAAGTCCATTCGAAATGGATCAGGTCAGGGCGTGTTTCTAAAGAGCTTGTTAATTGTTTGCAATTTTGCGGTCTTGATGTGTTCGTTCCTTGCATTGCCAGCCTGGAGTCAGACCGGAACATCGACCATTCGCGGGACAGTGAAAGATCCATCCGGCGCGTCCGTTTCGGGAGCAACTGTGACGCTCACCAGCCTGGAGACGAACGCCGTGCGAACGATGCGGACGACGACTTCGGGGACGTTTTCATTTGAATTCCTTCCCGTTGGCGATTACGACGTAGCGGTGGAGGCGGCTGGCTTCCGAAAATTGGTTGTGCACCCGGTGCGAGCCCTGGTGGCAAACGTCACCGATGTCCCAGCGACGTTGGAGATTGGCGAGGTGAGCGCGACGGTGGTCGTCGAAGCTGCTGAGGCCGCAGTTCAAGTAAACACAACAGACGCTACGCTGGGAAACAATTTTAGCAGTGCGCAACTGACCCAGTTACCGATCGAGGGTCGCGGAGTGCTTCCGCTGTTGACGCTGCAGGCCCAGGTGACTCCGGATGGTTACGTGGCAGGCGGGCGGAGCGATCAGTCCAACGTTACGCTCGATGGTGTGGATATCAACGACGCGCAAACCAGCGATATTAAGGCACCGGTGCTGCGGCTGAATTCGGAGGCCATCGAAGAGTTTCGCGTCGTTACTGTGAACGCCAACTCCGACGAAGGCCGGTCGTCCGCGGCGCAAATCAACCTGGTGACCAAGAGCGGCACGAATTCGTGGCATGGATCGGCGTTTGAGTTCCATCGCAACACGATCTTTACGGCCAATGACTTCTTCAACAAACTCAGCGGAGTGGAACGTCCAAAGCTCATCCGCAACGTGTTTGGCGGAACCCTCGGCGGGCCCGTCGTTAAGGACAAGCTGTTTTTCTTTTACAGTTACGAGGGACGCCGCGATGCTAGCGGCACAGCTCTTACGAGTTTGGTCCCTCTCGCCGGATTAGGACAAGGTCAGCTGGTCGTCAACGCCCAAAGGTGCACCACAGGCGGGAGTTGCGAGGCCCCTCAGGACTTTACACTCACCACGGCTCAACTCGACAACGCTTGGAGCACGGTGCATACAAACCCAGTTGCCATTTCCACCCTGAGTGCGGTTGCGGCCAAATATCCCGCGAACGATGCATCGACCGGCGACGGAATCATGACCGGGGGCTTTCGCTTTAACGCCTCAACGCCGGTGAACTTGAATTCAAATATGGCGCGGATCGACTGGAATATCACCAGCAAAATGAGCGCCTTTTTCCGGCTGAATACGTATTACGACCTGGATACGACTGTCCTACTTCCCGCCTTTCCGGATACGGCGGCGCCCAGTTTGTGGGCGCATCCGTGGGGAGCGCTGGCAAGCCACAACTGGACGATCGGCCAGAACTGGGTGAATAGCTTTCGGTATGGCTTGACGCGGCAGGCCTTCAGCCAGCGAGGCGACAGCGACCAAAATGCCATCAGCTTCCGTAGTGTCTTCTCTCCGGCGAACTTTTACCGTACGACAGCCCGCACCACTCCGGTCCACAACATTGTCGATGACGTGGCTTGGATCAAGGGAAATCACACCATCAAATTCGGTACGAATATACGTCTCGTCAAGAATAACCGCACGGGTTTTACCAATGCCTATGACTCGGCGAGCACCAACTTCTTTTTCTACTCGCCCGCTGGCACGGCCGTTACGGATCCACTCGAATCGTATATGGCGGATCCCGCCAACAACATCCTGCCTGCCGGCCCCGGCCAATACGTTCAGATCGCCAGCAACCAGAACGGCGTGGATGCAGCTGGCGCGGCCTTGATCGGCAGATATACATCGTATTCCGCGCGGTTCACGTTCGGGCCCGATGGTTCGCTCCTGCCTTCGGGAACGCCCACGAATCGGACCTTCGCGACAAATGCCTACGATTTCTACGTGCAGGACTCGTGGAAGATTCGTAGGAATGTGACCTTGACCGTCGGTCTCCGCTATACACTCAGTAGCCCGGTGAATGAGACCCACGGGTTTGGTGTAGTAACCGATATTTCGACAGATGAATACCTGAAGCGGCGGATCGCAAGCGCGGAACAAGGGATACCCTACACTCAGCCACTCACGCTCGTTTTGGCAGGCGGGAACGGCAAGGGAGCGCTATATAACTGGGACAAGAACAACTTTCAGCCACGCATCTCCCTCGCATGGTCTCCCGACGTTACCGGGGATACCTTCTGGCACAAGTTCTTAGGAGGACGCGGCAAGTCAGTCTTCCGCACCGGGTTTGCACTGACGAACGACTATTATGGCGAGGAGCTTGCTTCGCGGTTTGACCTGAATAATAGGCTAGGGTATACCTCGAACGTAGCGATTTCGGCGAATACCTTTAACCTCACCTCGAACCCAGGGCCGCTCTTCACGGGGTTCGCTCAGGACATCCGGACCTTGCCGCCGCCGCCGGGGGTTGCATATCCGACTTCCGTCTCGTTCCCACGGCAGCAGCCCACGGACTTTAGCCGCAGGATTGAGAGCGGAATTGACACCGCGTTGCAAGCGCCAACCAATTACCAGTTTAGCCTGACCTATGAGCGCGAAATCCGAGGGGGAATGCTATTTCAGGCATCCTATGTCGGTCGAATGGCGCGGCATCTCTTGGCAACGCGCGATGTGATGGCCCTGAATAACCTGCGTGATCCAAAATCCGGAATGGATTGGTATACGGCCGCGACAATGCTCGAAAAACAGCGGCAGTTGGGCACTGATCCATCGAACGTGCAGTCGATTCCGTACTTCGACAACCTTCTGCCCGCTGGATATGCAGCCACCGTGGCTGCAAACGGCTACGACCTGCCTGCCGGTGCCACGAACACGCAAGCGGTCTACGCAGAGGCGGCTCAGTTCTGGGCTAACGACTGGACCGACATACAGGATGAAATAGAAAACTACGCGGGCCAAACGCTCGGTCAAGCCGACCCGGTGCCATATTTCTTCAACCCGCAATATGGTGCGCTATCGGCGTGGGGAACGATCGCCAAGTCAAATTACCACGGCTTCTCGGCTTCGCTCCGGCAGCGTCTTCACAACCTGCAATGGGATTTCAATTACACCTATTCCCATTCCTTGGACAACGCTTCGGGTCTGCAGACCGACGCCCTTTCGAACGGATTAGTCTACGGGACCGGATCATTTATCCTTAACGCCATCCGCCCGAACGACAATTACGCCAATTCGGATTTCGATATACGCCACGTAATCAACGCGAACGCCATCTATCAGTTGCCGTTTGGCCGGGGGAAGCACTTCGGGGCAAACATGAATCGCGGCCTGGATGCCCTTGTCGGAGGGTGGCAAGTAACGGGTATTTACCGGTGGAACACCGGGCTGCCGAATGGTCAGCCTTACGACACCGGTCAGTGGGCCACCAACTGGGAAATTCAAAGCAACACGCCGCAAGTGACACCTGTGAAGACCTGTCCGACGCGTGGCGACGCGAACACTCCCCCGAAACTCTTCGGGTGCAACACCCTTGCTGCCTATCAGAGTTTCCGCCCCTCGTATCCCGGAGAGACCGGACCGCGCAATGTACTACGTGCACCAGGATATGTGTCTCTCGATATGGGGCTTAGCAAGATTTTTACGCTGCCGTGGAGCGAGAAACAACACTTGGCGCTCCGTTGGGAAGTGTTCAACGTCACCAATACTCAGCATCTGACCGGTGCCGACTCTAACAACAGCAATCTTGCCGTCGATCCAGATGCCGCACTCAACAACCTTCAGCCGCCACCGGACTGGTCTAACTTTACGAAGATCCAGGGAACGCCACGCGTGATGCAGATCGGCCTCCGGTACTCGTTCTAGGAACGAGTCCATTGCGCTAGCTAGGCAATAACATGCCCAAGCGCTAGCAAAAGATACGAGGGTCCTGTTCCGGGAATCGCGGTTTCCCGGGCGAAGCCTTTTGCCTAACTCTCAACTCGTTTCGGGCATAGATAAAAAAGACATAAAATCGACGAACTTATATTGACATCCTGGGTCAATCCGTCCTAAAAAACTCAGTAGAATAATTGGCTCCTGTGGGCTAGGAGCGGAGTGCGCGGCGTCTTGCGTCGAGAACTCTCGCCAACAGCCGGATTTAGCCACAGCGGTGTGTGTCCAATACGCAGCAAAGTAAGCCAAAAACCACAACGAAGTCGGGTGCGGAAAAGGAGCAGTTCATGCAGCGGCATACTAAAGGCCTCTATGGCCTTTCGATCGCATTGTTGGTGGTGTGCTTGTTTGGTACTAACGCGGTGGTCGCACAGACCGGCACTACGGCAATCAACGGCGTTGTTTCCGATCCGCAGGGTAGCACCGTTGCGGGCGCGAAGGTTACGCTCACTCTCGTGGGCACTGACTCTGAACGAACAATTGAAACCGACAGCTCCGGGCACTATCAGTTTCAAGCGCTACCCCCGGGCACTTACACCGTCAAGGTAGAAATGGCCGGTTTCCGCTCGATTGTTCGGGAGAAGGTCGAGCTGCTTGTAGCCACGGATCGTAAATTGGATTTTCAGCTGGAATTGGGACAGGTCAATCAGAGCATCGTGGTTTCTGAGGCGCCACCGGCGCTGAATACCCAAGATGCGACGGTTGGGAATGCATTTAACGAACAGGAAGTAAAGGAACTCCCTTTTCTCGCGCGTAACGTGGTGAATCTTCTGACGCTGCAGCCAGGCGTTGTGTTTACTGGGAATTCAGACACGGACCGGCTGTCGCAAGGCGACGTCAGTACGCTCGATGGCCGAGAGGGTGTCGTCAACGGCGTGCGTGGCAACCAAACGAATGTGACGCTCGACGGTGTCGACGCAAATGATTGGCAGAACCAGGCAGCTTTCACGAGCGCTCTCCCTGTTACTCTCGATTCGGTTCAGGAATTCCGCGTGACGACGGCCAATGCGAATGCGACAGAGGGTGTGGCATCAGGCGCCCAAGTGGCTTTGGTAACAAAGAGCGGGACCAACGAATTTCATGGAAATCTCCGCTGGTATTACCGTACGAGCGGCGCAACAGCGAATTCTTTCTTTAACAAAGCCCAGGATCCGGAAATTGGCCGGCCCAAACTGCAGAGAAATATTGCCGGCGGCTCGCTTGGCGGACCGATCAAGAAAGATCGGCTGTTCCTGTTTTTGGATTATGAAGCGCGCCGGGAGGCGAGTTCCTTCTCTGTCGTACCCCGCGAGGTTCCATCAGACTCCCTCAAGGCAGGTGTGTTGGTGTATGAATGCGCGGATTCAACACAATGTCCGGGCGGGACGGTGACTGGCCTCAATGGAAAGACGTTCACGGTTCCACAGGGTGCGTTCGGGTTGACTCCGGCTCAATTTCAATCGATCGATAGCGCGGGAAAAGGTGTCAACCTGGCGATGATTGCCTATATGGCCCAGCTTCCGAGCGGCAACGCACCTGTTCAAGGGCTGGATAATGTTGCGGGTCAACCGCTGGCGTTTAACGGTCTAATCTTCAACGCGCCGGAAGCGACGTCGAACAACGTATATACGGCCCGCATGGACTACAACATTACAAGGGACGGCCATCAGGCGGTCTACGTTCGAGGCGTGCTTGGTGGCTTGAAAAGCGACTTGATTGAGGCCAATTTCCCGGGAGAAGTACCGACGTCGACGCTGCTAAACAACAGCCGGGGAATCGCCGCTTCCTATACCTACCAGATACGGCCGACTCTCATCAACAGTCTGCATTATGGATTTACGCGACTGGGTGTTTCGCAGAGCGGGGCCCAGGGTCCGGAGTTCAGTGTGCGCTCTTTTACCAACATTGAGAACTTCAGCCGCGCCTTTGGCCATCAAGTTCCAGTGCACGAAATCAGAGACGATGTGATCTGGACGCACGGACGGCATACCATTCAGGCCGGCGGCACGCTTCGCTACATCCGGAATCACCGGCAAGACGAGACTCTGTCCTTTCCCAATTTCGTTGTGAACAACGGATTCTGCGTCGGCTTATGCAGGGATGCAGCCCACGCGCTCGGTAACAACGGGTTTCCAGATGCGGGCAACCTCACGCTCTTCACCCGTGCCGCAATGATGCTTACCGGATCGATCACGCAGGTAAACACCAATTTCTTCAACGGCGATCCGAAGACTGGAAGTGTTCTTCCGCAGGGATCCACGGAATTGAGAGAATTCGCTCAAAACGACTATGAATTGTACGCTGAAGATTCCTGGCGCATCCGAAATAACGTTACGCTTACCCTCGGACTGCGTTATCAGTATTCGACTCCGCCTTGGGAAGCGAATGGATTCCAGTCTGCAGTTAATTTGGATATCCATCAGTGGCTCGTCCAGCGCGAAATCAATCAGGCTGCGGGCATTCCATCTGACGCATCACCTCTTCTAAGTTGGGATTTAGCGGGGAGCGCCAATGGCAAACCCTCTTGGTTTCGGCCGAACAAAAAGGACTTTGCACCGCGACTGGCTCTGGCGTGGAGTCCTGGATACCAGGATGGACTGCTGAAGGCAATCTTTGGCGGACCAGGTAAGAGCTCACTGCGGCTGGGAGCGGGTATGTTTTACGATCGCCTAGGCCAGGCAATGGCCGCGGAAACGGATCTAAACGGTTCGCCCGGAATCGGAACGCCGCTGATCAATAGCTCGACGCAATTTACGTTTGCTACGGCTCCGCGTTTCAGTGGCAGCTGCACTTTTTCAGGGTGCACAGGTCTACCGTCTTTGGATCAATTCTTTTCGCCGATTACCTCCGTTTCTTTCCCGTTTACCCCACAGGCAGACACATCCAACTTGGGATTCGTCATCGACAATCACTTGAAGACTCCCTATACCATCGACCTCAACGTGTCCTATCAGCGTGATTTGGGTAAGGGCGTTGTTTTGGATGTAGCCTATCTTGGCACGATGGGCCGCAGGCTGCTGGCCAAAGCGGACTACGGTCAGTATCTAAACCTCACTGACCCAAAGTCAAAGACAACTCTGTTCCAGGCATACTCGCAGCTCGTGAAGCTGGCCGGGCAGACCTCTGGTCAATTCAACGGCAATGCCAATATCGATCCATTCAATATCGCCCAACTACAAACGATAAAATCGATACCGTTCTTCGATAATCTGATGCAGAACATGCCGGCTTTCACAGCCGGCTGGTATGGCGACTCCTCGTTTAGCAATCTGACTCCGACGCAGGCATTTTATGCTTATGCGGTTGGCAGTTGGACGCCCTCGTGGTCCTGCGCACTTTTTGCCATGGATACCGTAACGACGCCAACGTCCTTTGCGTTCGGTTTGCCGACGCCATGGAATTCTTCGATCGACCCGCAAGGCGACGGTTTTGTTTTGTTCACTCCTCAGTTTTCATCGTTGCCGGGTTGGACGAACTTCGGCAATTCGAACTATAACAGCCTGCAAGTTTCCATACGGAAAACCACCGGACCTGTTATTTACGGCCTGAACTACGTGTACTCGAAGGGAATTGACAACACATCGGGTAGCGAAAACCAGGACAACGTGCCCAATGTGAATCTCACCAATGGCACCTTGAACGGGCTGATTCAGAATCCGTTCGATTTGAGGGCGAATCGGGCTCCTTCTGATTTTGACCTCAGGCACAATGTCAACGGTTTCTGGCTGGCGGACCTTCCCTTTGGCACGGGAAAGAAGTTCGGCAACGGTGCCGGACGCTTGTTGGACGCTGTTATCGGCGGCTGGCAGTGGAGCGGCACCTTGCGCATCCATAGTGGCTTTCCGCTTAGCCCTTCGAACGGATTTAATTTCCCGACCAATTTTTTCCTGACGTCAGCCGGTACTCTGCAACAGAGCGTCAGCACTAGTTTAGGGCGTTGCCGGGGATCGGGTGATGGTTCAACGGGTTGTTTCCCGAATCTGTTCGCCGATCCGGCTTCCGTCGTGAACTTAATTGCACCGACGCTTCCCGGCGGAGACGGCTCCCGTAACGTTTTCCGCGGGCCCGCATACTTTGCCACTGACATGGGCGTCTACAAGAGCTTCAAGATGCCTTGGAATGAGTCTCGGCAACGATTGCAATTCCGCGTCACGGCCTTCAACGTATTCAACACCGTTAACTTTAGCGACGTCTTCCTTTCGCTCGATCCGACATCTCCGAGCACGTTTGGACAGCCCACTTCAACAGCCGGCCCAAGAGGTGGCCAACGTGAAATGGAGTTCGCAATTCGGTACGAATTTTGATCGACCTGCAGCCGCTGTAAGCAAGGGTCCCTGGAAGTCCAGGGGCTCTTGTTTTTTTTGGGGCTGCCCGCGATGCGCGAAGGAAACTTCTCCTGGTCACACGGTACGAAGCAGCGTTGAATCCTGGTGTCGGTATGAATCGCCGTTCCGGGACGAGAATCAGCCGCAGAGAATCGCTCGAAGGCTCGCTTGATCCGATTACCATGGTCTAGGATGTTATCTTCGCAAAATATGAAAGACGTAAGCCATCATCGGCGGGACACCGGCGCAATCGAAATTTTCGCGTGGTTCACGTTTGCCGCGCTTTGCCTTTTTAGCGCAGCCGTAGCCCGACCACAAGCCCAGCACGGAACCCATGAGGCGGCGGTCCGGATACCGAGCGAGATTCTCGAGCGGCCAGTGCCGCTCCGGCAGGGAATTGGAAACGTACACGAAGAGGTGACGACTTCTTCGCCTGAAGCGCAAGCATTTTACGATCAGGGACTCGCTTATCTGCATTCGTTTGTTTGGATTGAAGCGGCGCGCTCTTTTAATCAAGCTCTCCGCCTGGACTCATCGTTTGGAATGGCGTATTTCGGCTTGAGCGACGCCTATATCGGACTGCAAGAATTTCCGGAGGCACAGAAGGCCTTCGAGCAGGCACAGTCGTTTGCCGAGAAACTGAGCGCTCGCGAACGTGTGCGGATTACGATCCGCGCGCGACAACTCGATTATCTCCGCGAGAGCGGCGACCTCCAGAAGTACTTTGCCTATCGACAGATCGTCGGAGACGCGTTAGCAGCCAGCCCCAAGGATCCATGGCTGTGGATTCTGCGCGGCTTCGCGGATGAAGGTTCGCCGCTGGCGCATGGACAGGGCGGTGGCGTAGATACGATTGCATTCTATGAAACGGCACTGAAGTTTTCTCCCGGCAATTTTGCCGCGCATCACTATTTGGCTCATACGCTGGAAAACCACGGGCCGGTGAAGGAGGCTCTGGAGGAAAGCGAAAACTATGTCCGGATGGCTCCGGCAATTCCCCACGCACACCACATGGTTGGACATAATCTCCGGCGCTTAGGACGCACGGAGGAAGCTATCCAGGAGTTTCTCAAGGCGCAGGAATTGGAAAACGCCTACTACCGGGCGGAGAATATCCCGGCCAAATATGACTGGCACCATGCGCACAACCTTCAACTGCTGGGCTTAAACTATCAAGCGCTGGGGCAAATGAAGGCGGCAGAGGAAGCACTTCGCGAGGCGTTCTCGCTGCCCGCGTCCATCGATTTAGCGGAGTTCAATCGCAGGGCGTGGCCGCAGTTCTTGCTGGACCGTGACCGGCCGCAAGAAGCTCTCGAAGCCGCGCAAGAGATGATCGCGAAGAGCAACCACGCTATGGGACGTTTCGCAGGGCACACTCTGGCCGGCCAGGCGCTCCTGGCGATGAATCGCCTTGATGATGCAAGAAGCAGCCTGACGATGGCGGAGCGAGAAATGGAGCAGCTTCCCACCGCAGTGATTAAGTCGTTGCCAGACGCTGGGCTGCTGCGCGCCGAAATCATGCTCTCCGAGAAAAACTGGGATAAAGCGAGGGCACTGATTGAGAGGCTTGAGGAAGAGATGGTCGCCGTGCCCGGACCAGATGCCTGGAGCGAGGTGCTATTTCAACTAGAGTACATCGCAAAAGTGGCACGACGAGTCGGCGATTGGGAATTGGCTGGGTCCACGGCGCGGAAGATGATCCAGCATGATTCCAGCTATGCAGGAGGATATTTCGCGCTCGGATTGGTGGCCGAACATCAGGGAGACGCCCCCACGGCGCGGCAGGAATTCGCCACAGCTGAAAAATTTTGGAGCAAAGCCGATTCGGGCATCCTGCCATCCCGAGTTCAAAAGCCATGAGATACCAGCTGAAGCGCGACCGTGCGAGCTTGCGGCGATTCGCTGCAGTTTTGCGTGGTGGGTGATCGCAGCGACGCCGCCGAGACGAGCGTAAGCTCGGCAACGCTCCAGTTTTCCGTGAACGTAATTTGACGCGCTATCGCACTCAAATATTGCAAAAGCTTGCTGGCATTTTTCGATTCAATTGAGTTTGGCGATGGAAAGTGGTTTTCCGGTTGCTGCAGTTCTCTACACAATTCTGACACTCTCGCCTGGCCGGCAATCTCATGGCTGAGGGAAGATGAACAATGGCAGGCCAAATTGGCCGTAGGTTCACTGAGCAGAAATAATTTAGGATTTGTTTGCATACCTATCTTGACTTTTTCCGTCAAACTCGCCTAGAACAATTGTAAGTACTCGAATGTCTGGTGGGGTAGGCTGTCCGGAGCGGTCCTCGTGCAACTGTTCCTTTGCCACTTATAGCCTTTTAAGTGGTTGTTCGCCTGCCGAGTCAAATGCCCAAAAAAATCCTGCAGGTTGATACCTCGCGTGTGTGCGAGGAGGGAGGTTCCATGGAGTGGCTTGGCATTGTAAGAAGGCACGCGCTTGCGTGCATGATGATTCTGTTTGTGGCAGCAAGCATGTTCGGGCAGAGCGGCACGACTTCAGTGCGTGGCGTGATCACGGACCAGAAGGGAGCGTCCGTACCGAATGCGACGCTCACGCTTACGAGTTCGGACATTGGCGTTACGCTTACAACGCAGACGGACAAAGACGGCGCCTATCAGTTTTTAGAAGTGCGGCCGGCGACCTACTCGCTTACAGCGGAAGCGCCCGGCTTCGCGACATACAAACAAATCAATCTGCAACTGCTGGTGGCAACTCCAGCGACGAACAATTTCACAATGCAATTGGCGAGTGTCGCTACGACAGTGGAAGTGATCAGCACCTCGCAGACGATCAATACGACCGATGCGACGATCGGAAACGCCTTCAATCAGACACAAATTTCGGCGCTGCCGTTTGAAGGCCGCGATCCGGCAGCGATCCTGAGTTTGCAACCGGGTGTGGTCACGGTCGCAGATCGTGATCAGGTCGACCTCACCGGCGACAGCCGTGGCGGTTCCGTGAACGGCGGCCGCAGCGACCAGACGAACCTTACCCTGGACGGAATCGATAACAATGATCAGACGCTGGGCACGGCGTTTCAAGGCGCCTTGCGCACCACTTTGGACTCCATCGAAGAGTTCAGAGTTACTACGACAAACTCAGGCGCCGACGTTGGACGTTCCTCCGGGGCACAGGTTCAGCTGCAGACAAAAAGCGGAACGAATGATTTTCACGGCACGGCGTACGAGTACAACCGCCCGACAAACACGGTTGCCAACGATTATTTCAACAAGCACGCGGAGCTGACTGCCGGTGAGCCAAACAAGCCGGCTCATCTTTTGCGGAATACGTTTGGCGGCAGTTTCGGCGGTCCCGTCAAGAAGGATCGTTTGTTCTTTTTTCTGGCCTATGAAGGTCAACGCACCCATGAGAATTCGCAGCAGCTTCGCCAGGTGCCCAGCCAGACGCTTCGCGAAGGCATTCTCACGTACCAGTGCGCTGACACGGCTCAGTGTCCCGGTGGCACACAGCAAGTTCAAGGAGTGGATGCGCAATTCAAGCCACAGACCTTCAGCGTGAATGTCCCTTCAGGATTCCGAGCGCTGGGGGCGCCGGAAATTGCGAGCATGGATCCGAATTGTGCGGGCAACGGTGTATGTCCCTGGGGACCGGGCGTGAATCCGAATGTGATCAATACCTTGAACCAGTATCCCGTGCCGAACACCAATCAGGGTGCAAACAGCGATGGCGTGAATTATCAGGGATTTACATTCTCTTCTCCTGCGCCGAACAAACTTGACACCTATGTAGCGAAATTTGACTACAACATCACGCAGAGCGGCACACAGCGCATTTTTGCGCGCCTTGGACTGCAGAACGACAACCGATCCCTGGGAGAATGGTTTCCGGGACAGCCGCCGAAAGAAGTGGACACGAATAACTCCAAGGGTGTTCTCGGCGGATACACGTGGATCCTCAGCTCGACGAAGGTGAATAGCATCCACTATGGATTCATCCGCCAGGGCATTGGGCAGAATGGTGCGTCAACCGACCCGTTCGTGCGTCTGCGTGGGCTGGATACGCCAGTGGCGCGCACGCGGACGACGAGCGTCATTGTGCCTGTGCACAACATCACGGACGATTTCAGCTGGTCTCGCGGGAAACATACTCTGCAGTTCGGCGGAAATTACCGGTTCGTGACAAATTTTCGTAACTCGAATAACAATTCGTTCAGCGACGGCCTGACGAACAGCGCGTTCTTGCCTGCGGGCGGCATCGCCAATCAGGGCGGGACGCTCGACCCAGGTGCAAACGGGTTTCCAAGTGTCGATAACACTTTCGCCAATTCCTATGACTTTGCCGCGATGGCGTTGGTCGGATCGGTCAGCGAGCTCGACACGACCTACGTGCAAAACAAGAATGGACAATTCCAAACGCCGGGATCATTCGTCGGACGGCACTTCCGCGACAATGAGCTGGAGTTTTACGCGCAAGACGCCTGGCGCATCAAGTCGAACCTGACTTTCACGTATGGACTGCGCTATTCCCTGCTGCAGCCACCCTACGAAACGGAAGGCAACCAGGTGAATCCGAGCATTAGCCTGCACGATTTCTTTAATACCCGCATGAAGGACATGGTTCAAGGCATAAGCTTCAATCCAACTTTCAGTATGGACCTTTCCGGTCCGGCAAATGGCAAGCCCGGATATTGGGCGTGGGACTACAAGAATATTGCTCCGCGCATTTCGATGGCGTACTCGCCCGGCTACAAGGATGGTTTGTTCGGCAGTTTATTTGGCGGTCCTGGCAAAACTTCCATTCGTTGGGGCGCCGGAGTTTACTACGACCACTTTGGGCAGGGAACCATCAACACATACGACCGGCAAGGTTCGTTTGGTTTTATTTCCACGAGCACGTTTCCCCCAGGATTCGTGGATCTCGACACTGCGCCTCGATACACCGGTTTGCATGATTTGCCGCCGGCAATGATTGTGCCACCGCCGACACCGGGGTTCCCGTCGACGCCGCCATCCGATCCCAATTCCGGAGGTTTTGCGATCTACTGGGGCCTGGACGACAAGATGAAGACGCCTCATTCGTACGGGTTCGATTTCTCGATTACCCGCGAACTCAAAGGCGGCTTCACGTTTGAAGCAGCTTACGTCGGCAGACTGGGCCGTCGTTTGCTGCAAGAAAAAGATTTGGCGCAACCACTGAATCTTTTCGATCCAAAAAGCGGCATCGGATATTTTCAAGCTGTGACTGCCTTGGCGAAAATCTACCGCCAGGGAGTTACTACAAACGACTTCAACCCCGCTATTCTTCCCGCCAACGTACAGCAGTATTGGACGGACATGCTGCAACCTCTGCAGGCGGGCGGAGCGTATCAGTTGGGAGTAGGACTGGGTGCGACGCAAGCCGGCTGCCGGAATCCTGGTCAGCTGATTAATTCGACCACCAACCCAATCGTCGCGGTCTATGACCTGTTTTGTGTTGGCAGTACGAACGAAACTACTCCGCTCTCGGTGTGGGACATTTCGGGCATTCCCGATGCGAGCCTGACGGATTCCAGCGGAAATCCCGTGTCTTACTTCCCCAAGAACGGTCGATTCTCCTTTTTCCAGGCGCAGGACGCATCACTTTACAGCTGGACTTCCTCCGGACGCAGCAATTACAACGCGTTGCAGCTCATGTTGCGGCATCGCGCGACGCACGGCTTGACATGGGATTTCAACTACACATATTCGAAATCCATCGATATGGGCTCGGATGCCGAGCGAGTTTCCTTATTTGAAGGAAGCTTCTTTGGCACCGGCGAAATCTACAATCCATTCGATCCGGGGCTGTTTCGCGCAGTATCGGACTACGACATGACGCACCAGATCAACACCAACTGGGTCTACGAAGTTCCCTTTGGACGCCATCAGAAGTGGGGAAGTGGCTGGAACCGCGGAGTTGACGCGATTCTTGGCGGATGGAGTTGGTCGGGGCTCGCGAAATGGACCAGCGGATTGCCGTTTGGAGTGCAGAACGGCTTGGTATTTCCAACCAACTGGGAGTTGAACGGTTTTGCGAATCTCGTTGGACCGAAACCCAAGACCGGCACTTTCACGGACGCCGACGGCGACGTGAACATGTTCCAGAACCCGGGTGCGGCTATTTCTGCGTTTGACTTCCCGTTCCCGGGCGAGGTCGGACAGCGCAACAACCTTCGTGGTCCCGGATACTTCGGGATCGACATGTCGCTCACGAAGAGTTGGAATTTTACGGAGCGGCAGAAGCTGGCATTTAACTGGAGCGTGTACAACATTACAAACTCAGTGCGGTTCGATGCGTTCAGCGTGCTGCCGGAAATCGATGTAAGCGGCGGATTCGGCAAGTACTCGCAAACGCTAACGCGCCCGCGAGTGATGGAGTTCGCGCTGCGGTACAGCTTCTAGGAACTTGGAGCAGACCTGAAAACGCCGTCAAGCTGGGCAAGCTTGGCGGCGTGTTTTTGCAGAGCTTCGATTTCAATTTGCGTATACAACACAGCAGGACAGAATACGCGTCTGGCCCGCGCACAAGGCCTGTGATATTCTAAGAATCCCTGCGGCAAGGTATTTGCCGCGTTCAGGATCGTCGGGGCGTAGCGCAGCCTGGCTAGCGCGCCTGGTTCGGGACCAGGAGGTCGAAGGTTCAAATCCTTTCGCCCCGACCATTTTAATCCCGCTCTCATATAGACTTACGCCGCAACTGCCTCTTGCCTTTCAGCTTTCAAAACTTGTCCCGACTTGTCCATTAACGGCTGTTCCTCCTCAGCCGGAAGCGTGAAGCCAAGACCTACCTTGGCCGCACAATCTCGCCGCCACTGGACGTTATCGAGCAATTGCTTCCCGTAACGTCCCGACATATCCCGGTTCGCGTGCCCCATCCAAAAATCGATAAGCAAGGTTCGCTCCTCACTCATCTGCAGTATGGACTCACGGAATCGGCGAAATGTGTGCAAGCCTGCCAACTCGCGTCCCATCTTTTTGAGAATCGGATGCAAGCTGTCTCTCGCAATATTTCGCGGAGACATAGGCAAGCCCCCGGAAGTCTGGCGCAGGTCTTTTCTGCTCTGCTCGCGCATAGAGTGCTCTGCGGAGACGAGCATTAACTACTTCATTTTCAAGGCGGTGAAGATAATTTTGGAAGGAGCGAGTCCAATGCGCGCTGAGGAAGGGGCCAGCGAAATCCGCCGTCAGATCAGCAAGCGAAATCGATTTGAAAGCGTCCGAGAGTATCTCGGAGAGGACTGGCCAGCCCTGGAGCATGCAGTTCTCACCATGTTGAACTTTCCAATTCATGCCGATGCCCGGCCCTACAAGATTACGTCAATGTTCCTGGCAGCCATTAAAGCACCTAGACGTGTAGTCAATCCACTCCTTGACGCGCTGGAGAAGGATTTGCCCCCAACCTGACTGCCGCACATGCGCACATGACGGAGATCAAATCCCGCACTTGTGTTTTGCGGTTGAGAAAAAAGCCACAAGAGCCTTGCACCGCACGTGCGTCACGTGACGCATCGCATTCGAAGGGTATCTGAGTCGCAGCGAGCCAAAACGAGGAGCGCACGTGCGTATTTGCTTTGCTCTGGGGCGTGTGAGGGCAGAAAAACTTGCACAGCGCACGTTGGTTTTGACAATCTACTCCCGAAAAACCGCCACGGAACAGTGGCGCCGCTTTCCGGCTTGTCCACAGTCAGGAGCGCTACACGATTGTACCAGTTGACAGCAACATCGTGGCGTGTAATGTCAAGCGTGAAACCGCAAATGTGCGGAAGAGGGATTTGCCAGTGGAGGTCATTTGGCAAATTCCAATCGATTTACAAATGAGCCTGGATCGGTTCAGTGGTCCAGCGCCGTTCGGAACAATAGTAAGCCGCCGTGAGGTGGTTTTGACCTCTATCCGCATTGGCTACGGACGAGTCCCATCCGCAGAACCAATCACAGCCTGACAAGTTTGTCCAGGTCCTGTCCTGTAATCGAATAAGAAAACTTCCTACCGCGCTGAATCCTCAATTCACTCCGGTGACGCCCCGAACGAAGTTCGTGTGTCCAGCGGGCGCGCCAAAACGTCTATCTGTGCCGCGCAAAGTGTTTCTATTCCATTTCAACGCGTAGAGGATGGAGTCCCGGATACGCAGCTCACTCGCGAGGCTACGGGACTCCTCCGCGAGAATTCAGCACGCCTCTGCTCTTCAACCACTCGCATCGCGTCTTCTTCTGGGCCAACGAGTTTGGCAGGCAGACAGGAGAAAGATTCGACGTCGAGCTTCTATTTGTCTGTGCCGCATTCCATGATCTTGGCTTGTTGCAGAAGTTCAGCAGCGCGGCCGATCGCTTCGAAGTTGATGGCGCGAATGCCGTCCGTCAATTCCTCGAAGGTCACGACGTACCGGAGACTCGAATCCAAACAGCGTGGGACGCCATAGCTTTGCATACGACTCCTGGTATCGCGCAGTACAAGCAGTTAGAAGTCGAGTTGCTATTCAACGGTGTGGGCCTTGATGTGCTGGGCATCGGAAACGAGACATTCCCCGAAGACCTGCGCAAAAAGGTGGTCGCGCAGTTCCCGCGCATCGACTTCAAACAAGGCATCGCCAAGGCATTTCTTGGCGGTTTTGAGCACAAGACTCAGTCAACAGAAGGAACGTGCAATGAGGATATCTGCTCCCATTTCATCCGCAACTACAAGCGGAGCAATTTTTACGAGCAGATCCAGAATTCATCTTTTCAGAATTCGTAGATCCGCAAAATCGCGTCCCGCGTGGATCAAAGGCCGGGGAATCCGAGGTGCAAGTTTGCATGCGCCTCCAGCGAGCGTGTGCGAAGCACTAAGGCGAAAACCCGATTGCGGGGACTTGCGGCTTGTAAGGCAACTGCCAACCCAAACACACTCGCATACCAAATGCTTTCGCTACCTTCAACCCGGTTTCTCTAATCGCTGCCCAACAAGGCCGGTACCTGAGCAGCGAACGCCGACTGACATTATGCGATTCTTCATTGCCCAAGGTCCGATTCCCATATTTCAGGAGGTGCCGTATGCCGAAGCCAAATGTTTTGATCAATAGGATTTGGCTGCTTTTGGTGATTGCGGGTTTGCTCGTGTTCTTGAACCTCGCCTATGCCCAGCAAGAACAACGCGGGCAGACGAGCTATATGAAGGTGGACAGTACCGAATCATTCGCGTCGTTCATGGCGAAAATGAGAGCGGCAAAGCCAGAGGTTGAAAAGGAGCATAACGCTCTGCTCAACGAGCGCTACGACCTGAGCGACCGCCCGGCCCAAGGTGTCACGATGGACCGCGGAAAACCGCTCCAAGAAGGCGTCAGAGTCAAGCTGCCTGCCGGGATGACCTGGGAGAGGCTGGCGGCGATGAGCGCGGAGCAGATTCGCGAACAGAACCTATATCCGAAGGGGTTCTACCCCTTGCCGCATCCCAAACACACCGATGGCGGCTTTGTTTTTCCGCACTTTTTGATCGACGCGATCAAGCAGCAGGATGGTCGAGACCTGGCCCGGTTCGATATAGATTTCGATCTGCCGGATCACTTCCTGGCCGAGTTTCCGCCAGCCATTTACCTGACGCCGCGCCCCGATCTGGGCGATGTCTCGCAGGGTAAGCTGGTCTCGCTTACGAATTACTACGAGCTGTTCAACGGCCTACTCACGCCTAGAGAGCTCGAAGGGCTGCGCCTGTTGCTGACGCCCTTCCCACAGCAGCAGTTCAATGCGACCGAGGATCGCCGCTCGGCGATTCCCAGCATGGGCTCGGCTTGCTTTGATTGCCATTCGAATGGCCACCAAAACGGCGCGACGCACCTCGCCCCGGATACCCGTCCGCAGCAGTTCCGCCACCGCATCAAGACCTTGTCGCTCCGCGGCATGGACGTTCAGCGGCTCTTCGGCTCGCAGCGTGCCCTGAAAACGATCGAGGATTTCACCGAATTCGAGCAGCGTACCGCATATTTCGACGGCGACATTGTGATCGCCACGAAGAAGGGCGTGAACCCACTCGAGCGCGGAAGCCAGGTCGACTTCATGGCCGATTTTCAAGAGATGCTGGACTTTCCACCGGCCCCCAAGCTCGACGTTCTTGGCAAGCTCATTCCCGGCAAGGCAACGGCGGCCGAGATGCGGGGCCAGGAGATTTTTTTCGGCAAGGGCCAATGCGCGAGCTGCCACCAGCCGCCGTTCTACACCGACAACCTGATGCACAACCTCCAGACAGAACGCTTCTTCAAGCCGGTGATGATCAATAACATGATGGCCATTGGGGACGGGCCGATCAAAACCTTTGCGCTGCGTGGCGTCAAGGATAACCCGCCCTATATGCACGACGAGCGTCTGCTAACGCTGGAGGACACGGTCGAGTTCTTCAACCTGATCCTCGGCACGAAACTGGCGCCTCAGGAAAAGCAGGATCTGGTCGCGTTCCTGCGCACCCTCTAGGCGGCAAGAGTTGTTGTAAGGGGAAACGCTGAAGCATCGTTACGTACACGGCTCGTTCGCACGGGCGGACGAGGGTGTAGAACGCCCCTTCATCGCCTTCGCAGGCCCTCCGAACAAGCTCGGCCTGGAAATATGGCGCGGGTGCACTCATAGGGTGTTCTCACTCCGTCAGCGTCTCAACTCGGATACCTTTTTAGTCTTTGAGCAAATTTTTCTAGCAGGAGGACCATACAATGCCTTTTCTTCGAGTTGATGCCTACGAAGGCCGCAGCAAAAAGCAGGTGAAGGAACTGCTTGATGCAATCCACCGGGCCATCATGTCGGCCTTTGGAGTACCTCCACGAGATCGCTATCAGGTTTATCAGGAACACTCCGAATCGAACTTCGTCGTTCAGGACACTGGACTTGGTATCGATCGTACCAAGAATGTTGTCTTCATTGGGATCACCAGCAGACAACGAACAGAAGCGCAGAAGACCACTCTGTACACAAAGCTTGCGGAGGAATTGAAGGCCTGCGGTATCGAACAGAATGACATCGTTGTCTCCATCGTCACCAACTTGGATGCGGATTGGAGCTTCGGCAACGGACGCGCACAGTTCCTCACGGGCGAACTCTAGCTTAGCTTAGCTACTTTCCGTCGCAAAATAGCTCGTTTTGAATGAGCTATTCGTTTCTAGAGACCGTCTGATTCTACTTGCGCGTTTGATTTTTGCCGCTCGACCCGTTTACGCCCCGAGTCATGGCAGTGGGGACCTCAGGCCCGTTGCAGTGCCAGGCAGCGACCGATCTGGATGATGTTGTCCGCGATCACCCCAAGACCAACCCAGCGCCGCATACCTTCTAACCCTCGATACCGACAGCGATTCAATCCGTGGCGTCGCTTCAGCACGCTAATGCGGCCTTCGCATCCGGTCCGCCAGCGTTGCCCGGACCGAAACCAACGCGTTCTCTGCAGTTTTCTTCGCTCGCTGCTTTTGCTGTTGCGATTCGGCACCGCGACTCGCCTCACTCCCATTTCCTGGATGGTCTTCTCATTCTTTAGACTATAGAACCCCGCGTCGGCAGCGACCATTCGTGGTGTGCGCCCGAACCGACGTTGGTGTTGTTCGACCGCGGAAATCAATAGGTGGGAATCCTCGGGACGTTCGGCGAACACTTCATAGTGCGTGATGATCTGGTTCTCGGCTTCCTGCACTTTAACCACTTTCCCGAACTCGTTCGGCTTGCTCGCCTTCCCCTTGCGAATGATTTCGGTGTGCGGCTCGAAAAGACTCACGATCTTGTGCGGATACTTGGTAATCCCTTGAAACACGCGCGCCTTGGTTTGCCGCACCACCTGTCGCACGCGCCCGGCCATCGTTTCCAGGATCTCCCGGAATCGTTTCAGTTGCGCTTGCCGGCGCCGAGGAAGATGCTGCATTTCCTCCAACACTCCCTCCGCTTGATGCACAATTTTTCGCGTTAAACTCACCAGTTCCCGATACCGCTCGACGCGCCGTTCTTCACCCTCCGGCCCCTTCCACCGCCCAGCCAGTGCGATCGCGATCACCTTCTTGTTCACACTGCGCATCCGGTTACGAATCCGCTTCTTCAGTCCACCCGCAGCCTTCTCTACCTTCTTCATGGTTCGCGTGAGCACGCGCGCTCCATCTCCTAATAAACTGCTGTCGGTCGGATAGTGGATATTCGTCTCCACCACCGTGGTGTCTACCCTCATCTTTCGTCCTTGCACCACGCCTCGTTCTCGCGCCAGCTCCATCAATCGTTCGTGTAGCTCACCGATCACTTCTGGCCCGATGACTTGTCCCAGTCGTGCCAGCGTCTTGGCATCCGGTACTTTCTCGTCTCCAATGCGGGTGAACGCGCGATAGACCAGGTTCGCTCGTACTTCTCGCTCCAGCGTGTCGTAACTCCAGTTCCGCACGTGCTTCAAGATCAACAACCGAAGCCTCTTACGATGTCGCTTTCCTTGTGCATCGTACACACTCTCCACCAGTGCTGCGTCTTCCAGCAGTTGGTCCACTTCTTTCATCCAGGGTTCCCACAGATCTTCGATGTCTTTCGCTAGTCCGCTGTGCCACAAACTTGCTTGCCGATGTCGAAGTTGGATCACGCTGCCTCCTTAACTTCTTCAGACGCAGCATCAAAACAAAAAGCTACACTTCAACAGCGCACTACCAACCGAAAGTCCATAAATACTGGCTACAACGTTTTATTTTTGCGACGGAAAGTAGCTAAGCTAGACTTCGTCCGCGGTACGAAGGCCTTCAGTGTCTATAGGTGTCATGTGAACGGTGCCTAATCACGCGAAAAAGCGAATAAAAAAGAAAAGAGAAGGAAAATCTGACTAATCGGATTTGATCAGAACGTGCTGATTTCCCTCGATTAAGCTCGACTCCGGCAACTTGTGATGAAATTAAATTCACGGCTAACCGAAGGGTTGGCTTGGGTGAGAACAATGATGATCTCCATCAGGACGCCGAAGAGCACTTGTCAAAACTTGTCCATCTTTGCGCGGACCAAAAACCAATAAGTGACGCCAGGACAGCGACTTATGTGATTTTGTCCATTGGTTCGGGACCAGGAGGTCGAAGGTTCAAATCCTTTCGCCCCGACCATTTTCCCTGCTTGTCAGACCGCATCGTGAGCCTTTGGTTTCAACCACCTCCCCATGCCCAGCTTCCAGACCGCACACCAAGATCCTGCCTGTCCCCGCTGAACGGTTTCGAGTCGCCCGTCAGACTGACGTTCGCCCTTCCTAACGAAGTTGAGAATTGCTGTGCTATCGAGCGACGAGGAGTAATATTACTTGACACTAAAAAATTCTCCAGCGACAGGATCCACGCTCACCACAAGAGAAAGGAGTGCCTACCAGTTGGGAGGACGAATAAGCAATTTTGCAGTTATTGGAGCAGGCGTTGCCGGGACTTATATCGCGTTGAGGCTCGCGTGCGGGTCGCCCGACCTCGTTCGGAAGCTAGTCCCGCAGCAAAAAGGCAAGCCAATCATTCAAGTATTTGACGCTCTGAACAGTCCAGGCGTTCGACTGTGCTCACCAAAGATGCCGGGCATGCAGTTCCTCAAAGCGGAACTCGGCGGGATGTGTTATGCGGAGAAGCAGATTCTACTCACAAATCTAGTACGTCATTTGGGCCTTACGCCGAAAACATTCGGCTATCTCGTGAAAATAACTTCGCCCTCGATCGGCGCGTATGAGCCAGGATCGAGTGGGGGATCAAGGTCATCATGGCCACCAACGCTTCCGAGCGGCGTTACGCACTATTACGTGTCGCCCTCAGGAAGCGATGCGAACAGCGGTTCGCAATCGGCTCCGTGGCTTACGATCAACCATGCTTCGCATGCCATTCCGAGTGGCGCGGGAGCGGTGGTGCATGTCGCCGCCGGCACCTACAACCTCACGAGCGCAACGTGCATTGTGAGCACTCACAGCGGGGCAAGCGTTTCGGCGCCGATCGTGTTCCTTTCGGACACGCAATGGGGGGCGAAAATCAACGGCGGAAATAATTGCCTTACGATCTGGGATATCACGGGCGCGTACGTAAACGTGTGGGGCTTCGACATCACCGGCGGGAAAACCGGCGGGACGGGCTCGACGGGGGCGGCCATTGCCGCGGTGGGCGGCGGCGGGAACTACGACATCGCCTATAACCGCATTCATGACCTGGCGCCGGGCCTGGGGGCCGCGGTGAATATTTCCCCCACGAACGCGGGCGTGTATACCGGCGCGCCGTGCAATTTCCACGACAACGTGGAATTCAACCTCGCGCAAGGGAAGCTCGAAACCTTCGGCGATTACGGCCTCTATAACTCATGCGGCGAGGGGAATGTCTACAACAATTTGATGTATAACCTAGGGAGCTTGGGAGTGCACAGCTGGCACGCGGCGGCGAACCAGCACTATCACAACAACACGCTCTACAACGTGCATTACGGATTGCAGATCGGCACGGGCGGTCCCGGCGGAGTGGCGAGCGCGTATTTCGATGTGACGAACAACATCATCGTGAACGGCCACCACGGCATCTACATCGCCGACCAGTGCCCCACGTATTGCGTTTCGAAAAGTTCGGTGTTCCGCAACAATCTTGTGTACGGCAACACTCTCGACTGGTATTACAACATGAACGGCGCGAATACCACGATCCAGGCGCAGGGCATAGCGGTCACGGGAACCGTAGCTGGCGATCCCCAGTTTACAACCGCCGGTTCCAACTTTGTGATCAAATCGACGAGCCCGGCGGCCGCCCACGGCTTGTATGACAGCTCTTATACGCCCCTAAAGGACCTCCACGGCGAGGCGCGGCGGTGATCGCTACTGGCGTGTGGCCTACTCGTTGAGCGGCGGAAACGAATTTGGGTGGCGCATCCCTTTGCGCCCTTTGCAAAGGGTGCTGATTTTTCTCTTACACTGGTGACCTGCTTCACATTTTTCGGGCATAGCGAGGATTGCGAACACGGTTTTTGAGCGGTCAAGTTCCACGCCGATGTAGACGAATTTGTAGCTGAGAGTGCGTCCGAGTACAAAAGCTTTCTGCCAATTTCCAAACATCAGCCACAAACGTTTTGTCATCAATCACTTCGATAGCAGAGATTGTGCTGAAATCTATTTTTCTCTTGCCCAGACAGATGCTGCCGCAATGCGTAACTACGATCGTTCTTTCATGGAATCGCTAGTCGATATCCGGCAATCCGGTGTAGGGACGTGCGAAGGGTTGGTAGACCTCCGCCGGACATTTTCATGTCCAGGGCTTCGTGCGGACGTTCGTTGTTGAAGACACATCGTCCGCACTAAAGCAGCCGCCACGATCGCACGCATCTGACCTTACCTAGTCCGCCTGCAGAACAATGAACGACGAGGAGACGCTTCCTTTGTGTACTGCTTCGTAATATCTTGTCAAAAGCAGCAATGCGAATGGGAAGCGCGCCACTCCACGTTTGATCGCGTTGCGTATACTACTTCGCCCTTTCATTTTCCATGTGGTGGATGCGAAGCGTTCATTCGAAAGACTGGTCCTCAAGTGCTTCCGGATCTGCAGCCCGTGTCTGGTGGAAATGTACTCCAGGGTTCTCCAACCGAGAAAATGCAGGTGATCAGGAAATTCCCAGTCAAAGATTGCGCTCCTTTTTACGTCGCCTTTCATCTCTCCAGTCTTTAGAATCAATTTCCCGCGTTCTGCCAGCAGCCCGCGAAGCTTTTCAAAGAGTTGTCCAAGGTTAGGAATATGCGAAAGGACGTTAATCAAGGTGATAACTTCGAACCGGCGCGAGCAGTCGAGCACTTCGATAGGCACTTGAAAGATTTCGCACTGGGCGACCGTTCTTGCGAAGTTGGCGCGTTCGCGATTCAGCTCAATTCCTGCCCGCGCGAGCTGCCCGTGTGCCGCCAGGCGTTCGAGAAGATGGCCGCACCCACAGCCGACATCCAGAATGGACGAGGCCGCCCGGCATTCTGAATCAATCAAGTCAAAGTATCTAACGTAAAACAGCCTTTCATTTTCGTACTGGGTGGCACAAGGCAGCACCTCTAGGTCCGGATAGTCGTACTCCGAAACTGCCGCATGGTGGTCTTTGACGTTTGGATAGGGATGAATGAACGACAGGTCGCACTCTCCGCAACGCATCAGCGTATGCCTTTTTTGCTTGGAGAGTGGCCTGCCGTCCCCCGAGCCGCACAGCGGGCATAATGCAAACTTCAAGTCAGCTACAGTTGACGAGGCGTCTTGACCCGGAAATCCAATTGACGCACTGTTTGACATACTCTGTCTCTTTCGGCTGGGACACTCGCGAGCACAATGAATCGTCAGCAAGGCTAGTTCACTGTTCGGCAGAATGGACTGGTGGTCTTCGGTCACGACTGGATGACTGCGGACATCTGCGGACAATCCGATGTATGTAATATACTCCATTCGACCCCGGAAGAGATTCGACACGCCGAGCAATTGGCAGCGGAATGGGTAAGGAAGCACCCTAACCCAGCTTTGTGACGCAATCGCGAAGCTTGGCTATCCGGTTCAAAATCGGCAAGAGTGGCCGACCACTTACTTAAATGTAATATTCGATGAATGTATAGTCGCAGCCGGGTTCTGCGAAGAGGCTCCTCCTTTCGGGGCACCAACCAACCACTGTTCCAAATTAATTGATGCCAGAATTTGCGGTATCAAAAGTCCCTTCGAACGTCTGCATGCAACCAGGAGGTCGTCGATCGGAATTCGCCCCCGTCAAATCATGTCGCCGCAATCGAACTTTCGTCTCTTTCAATCACCGCTGCAAACCCCGCAACCCTCCGATATCAACAATTTGTTCGTCTCTGAATTCTCTTGCCGACATACTTGGCGGATAATTTCCGGTTTGCTCGTCATTCGAGGAACAAGCTCGCTACACCCAGAACGCATGTCACACCTTAACCGCACGAACGCAGCACTTTGAGTCAGCTAGTGTGCATCGAGAACTCATTGGCGGTTATTTGCCTGAGATCACACTATCAATCCAGTTGGTGTAGCGCGAAATCCGGACCTGGTAAGTGATTTGACCATAAAAGCAGCAATGAAATTTCCCCAGCGGCCCACTCGCGAATTTGTGCGAGAAAAACGGATCGAGACGAAAGCTAGACGTAAGACAGCCACCACAAATCTCGGCGCCGGTTTTTCAGATCGGCGTACCAGCGGCATATGGGATAGCTGATGGCGACCACCCCGACCCAAATCACATACACAACGAGAAGGCTGAAACCGTAGTCCGCCGGAAAAATGTCGCGCGAGCCGCCCAAGGATGGCGGAGGAAGTAACAGAAACCGGTGCGGGCCGTAGCGAAAGGCACTGAGGATGATCGCGAACACATGCGCGAAAAGGAGATGAAATAGAAAAAAGAAGAACGGCACGCGCCCGAAGATTATGAGCGGGTTTGAAAAGGAAAAAGTCCTGCGGTCCAGAAAGGCCAGGGCAAGCAGGGCGGGGCCAAGGGTCATCAGAAGAAAGATTAACGACGGCGGATATTTCGTCGTGTTTAGGAAGGAAAGCACCGTGAAAAGCGCGGTCGGCTGGTGCGACCACTTGTCTGGATCGCCATAGTGGTTCCAAGCGCGCAGCACGACGAAAGCAAGACTGAGCGCCAACCCGGCGCGAAGCAAAAAACGACGCCGACGCTCCGGCTCCCACATCAGAACAGTCCCTAAGCAAAAGCCCGCAGCCATCACCGCAACCCAGGGCACGAGCGGGTACGCCACTGCAAAGAGCGCGCCATGAAACGGAAACACCCCTTGCTGATGCAGAATTTTCCACAGCCACGCAAAGCGGCCAAAACGCTCCGGCACGATTGGATCCAGCAGGTTGTGCGCGGCAATCACCAGCAGGCTGAGCGGCGCAAGAATTTTTGTCGGCAAATGCACAAGCGCCGCCAGCGCGACCATCGAGAGGCCGAGCATCCAGAACACCGTTAGAATGATCAGCCCGCCCTTCCAGTTCCACTGAAAGAAAAGGACAAAGCGGAGTACGGTCACCTCCAGAAATATCAGCCATAACCCGCGTGTCAGCAAGAATCGAGACAGTTGCGGCAGCGTGCGGCCGTGGCGGTACCAGAAAAACGCGCCGATCCCCGCGGTAAACGCGAAAACCGGCGCGCAAAAATGCGTGATCCAGCGTGTAAAAAAGAGGGCGAGCGTCGTGCGCGTCAGGTCCGTCGGCAAAAAAGACATTGCCGAAATGTTCGTAAAATCCCGCACATGATCGAGCGCCATAATAATGATGATTGCGCCGCGAAGAGCGTCAACAGACTGGATGCGAGCGGAGCCAGAGTTTTTTTCCATTAGCGCAACCGGACATTGTATACAGTTGTCAGCTTGAAAGGACAATTTCACTTCGCAGGCGGCTTCCAGCGCTTGCGAACCTCGGCCATGAATTTGACTTTGTCCTTTTTGATGAGCCGCTCCACCCCGTCCATCCGTCTCAACTTCCGGGTAGCTCGTCATCCTACCGGAATGCATCGGAGTGCCGCTGAGCCAGTTACCGGGACCACGATCTGCAGGCACTACCGGGAAGATTACAAGTACTGCGCCTCTCAACAATACGCCGCAGCGGCAGTTGCAGTTGGGCTTGAATTCTTAGGATCAGTGGAAGTCCTCGACCAGCATGAGATCGCTGGTGAATTGGTCGAGTTGAACGAACAACATGGCACTTCCGTTTTGACTGAGACTCATGCCAAGCACTCCGATCCGGGCGGCATTCGACATCACTTTCACCACTGAATCCCTGCGCGTCCGTAAATTGAGGAACCGAATCCGCGCTCTAGGTGCAGGCTCATCCACGTAGTAGATGCCGTTCGCGCTTACGGCCCAGTAGCCCCAAAACCCAGGAGGAGGAGAGTCGAGGACCTTCTCTTCGCTGCCGCCACTGAGCGGCACGCGCCATAACCCGGCAGCGTCTAGCGCCTTTGCGTAGTAGAGGTATTGGCCGTCGGGGGATTCGGACGCGAAAAACCCGCCGTTGCGAGTCACCTGAGTGGCAGGCCCGCCTTCGGGCGGCATCTTCCAGATGTTCCAAGAACCGCCACGGTCGGAAGCAAAATAGATCCACCGGCCATCGCGGGAGTAGTTCGGTGCAGCCTCATTGCTCGAATCGGTAGTGAGCTGCCGCGGCTGTCCGCCATCGGCAGAAATGACGAATAGGTCCGCGTTACCTTGCGATTCGGCGCTGAAGACGATTTCTCGTCCGCTCTCTGACCACCGCGGGTTTCCGGAATAGCTGGACAGGAACGTGAGCTGCATCAGGTTAGAACCATCGGAGTTCGCCTTCCAGATTTCGTCGGCTCCGGTGCGATCCGACGAGAAGACGACATGACGGCCGTCGGGCGACAATTGCGCATCTGCGTCGAGAAAGGTGGAACCGATCAGTTTCGTCGGTTCGCCGGCATCCATCTCGCTTCTTAGAGGCAACAGATAGACATTGGCGTCCCAAGTCGGCGAGCCATATACCAGCCGGTTGCCACGGATGTACGGGTTAAATGCAATGAAGCCGAGCCCACGAACAGGCTCGGCCCGCTTGGCCTCGCCGGTGGCGTGTATGCGCCACAGACCATTGCCGCCGAGGATGATGTCGTGACCGTCACTCGAATACGTGAGTCCGACCAACCAGACCCTGCGCCGTCCCGCTAAGTCGCGGTTGTCGAACGTAAGCCGACGCTCTGAGCCGCCCCCGGCAGGAGTGACATAAACATCCATGCCATCCCTGGTATCGCGGAGGAACGCAAGCGTTCGCGCGTCAGGAGAAAAAGCAACATGGATGTCGCCATTTGACGATTCCGGCGGAAAGGTGATCTGGCGTGCACTCAGGGTCGCCACGTCAAGCGCGAACAGCGCGTAGTGATTTCGTCCAACGGGGCGGTCGGAAAACGCGACAGTCTTGCCGTCGGACGCCCACGCCACGCGCGAATCGACAATCGGGCCCAGCGTCCAGTTTGTACTATGCACTCGACGTTCGGCACCGCCCATCGCGGGCACGATGTAAATGCCTTCTTCGACTGTGCCCGGTGCCGCCGTCGGTGCCGGAAACCGCCCAAACACGATATAGGCACCGTCGGGCGACCAGTCCGGCCCGAAGTCGATCGCCCCAGGAACCGAAGTCAGGCGTATCGCACGTTCCTCTCCTACCTGTTTGATGTAGATGCTGGCAGTACGACCGTTCGGCACGTCCGGCCCGGACCAGGCGAACGCGACACGGTTGCCATCGGGCGCAAGTGCAGGTTCGTACTCGCGGCCGGTATAGGTCGTCAATGGGACCAACCGCGGCTGCGTCTTCGGTGCAAGCACCGCCTCGCGCGAGAGGAACAGGAGAATCGCAGCGGCGGCGATCACCAAGCTAGCCATGACGAACATCCACGGGCGTACACGGTGCCATGGATGCAATTTGCTTGGCTCCGAAGCGAGCGCTATTCCAACCGTGTTTGGGGTGAGACTACCGTCGACCGGAGCGATGAAGCGATATCCTCGGCGAGCGAGAGTTTCAATGAAGATGGGCGCTTCCGCCGATTCGCCCAGCGCATCGCGCAACCTCTTGATGGCAGCATTCAGGCTGTGATCGAAATCGACGAAGGTGTCCACCGGCCAGAGTTTGCCGCGCAATTCCTCTCGGGTAACTACTTCTCCCGGTCGCTCAAGCAGCGCCGCCAACACTTGAAAGGGCTGTTCCTGGAGCTTTAACTTCCGTCCCTGCTGGCGTAGTTCCCCTGTTTGGAGATTCAGCTCGAATGTACTGAAACGGATAATTCGAAATGAAGGGTTGGCTGACACGGAAACGTCGTGGTCGAAGTTTAGCACCTTTCGGTCGCAGTTCCGACCTGTGGTCATCCGGTACGAGGTTGTGAAAACAGTGATTCTCAATCCTTATTTTCATTCGGACGACACGCCTCTGCAGAAGCTTTACAATAGAATTATCTGGGGACAGACTCTACCCACTTGCTCGGCTACGCCCGTGTAGTCGGCGACTCTTCCATAACGGATTGTGGAAGAGTGATCCGCGCGCAATCGACGGCAGTGGCCAGTGGAGCTTCCAGCTTCGCATGAGCAAGCCTGCCTCCTCACCTATCCTTCCACTAATCAAATGAGAGTGCCGGCAAGGCGAGACCGTACTACACGCCTGCTCTTACTCATTCTATTCCCCACGGTATTGCTGGTTCAGAACTGGAGCCTCAAGGAAAGCATAATCTCGCGCTGCAATGCGGCACCGGCAAAAGCTGTGTTGAGAATCGTTCCGCCGTTCTGGCAATCCACGCAAGTTTGCGGATTATCCAGATTGACGTTGTTGAAGAGGTTGAAGATGTCAGTTCGAAACTGAAGGGATACACCTTCGTGGAGCAAGAGTTTCTTTGCGATCGAAAGATCGGTTTGGAAGAAGCCTGGCCCGCGCAGCGAATTTCGCCCGGCGTTTCCGAACGTTCCAGGAGCCGGCCGCTGCCAAGGTCCGATAGTGTCCCCGGGTGTGCCATTTGGTTGGAGTGGCAAGCCGCCCGTGGTTGTGAAATAGCCGTTCCGGTCCCCTGTAATGTGAACGTTTCCCACAATGTCGGGGCGGCATGGACCGGTGTCTCGGTCGGCGAAACAACTTGAATAGGTCGGTGAAAAAGGCAAGCCACTCTCCACGGATGTGGTAGCAGCGAGCGACCATCCGCTCACGATACGGCCAGTGATCCCTCCAAGGTTTCCGAGAAAGGTTTTGCCTTCTCCAAAAGGCAGATCAATTACGTTGGTCAGCACAAATACGTGCTTGCGGTCCGTGTTGGATATGCCGTAATTCAGTTTGGGATCGATCGCGAAATAGTTGCTGTCGTAAGTTAATGCCTTCGACCATGTGTAGTGAGCGAGGAATTGGTATCCCTTGGCGAAGCGCTTTTCTACGGTCGCCTGCAGCGCGTTGTAATGATCGGAAGCGTCGCTCCCAAAGTAAATGATTTGTTGTGTCCATCCGAACTTGTCGAAGAATGGCCTTCGCTCGTCGGTCGTCAAAGTGCCGAATCCGGCAATGCTAGGTTGATTGGCGTCGTAGTTCGGCGTATCGCCCGCAAATACGTGCGTTCCTTTATTGGCCACGTATCCGACCTGTAGCGACAATGTGGGAGTGATCTCCCGCTGAACAGTGACATTCCATGCGTCAAGTGTAGGTAAGCGCAGCTTCGTGGGAACTGCAAAAACGCTGATCTGGTCGGGAAGTCGAAATTGCCCCGACGAAGGGACCGCGACGAACGTGGGTGCGGGCGGCCCCTTGGAGAGGCTAAACACGGTCCCGGTGTTCGAAGACGGATTGAGTTCCTGCGTCAGCAGTACCGGCAGGTTCTGTGTGGCGGTATGCCCAAATACCGATCCGAACACTCCAATGTCAAAGCTGCGGCCATAACCCAGACGGATGACGGTTTTGGGGTTCGCCTGGTAAGCGATGCCAATTCGAGGCGCAAAGTTGGTGAAGTTGTTCTTTACGTTGCCCTGTGGATTGATGTTATCGTAGCCCGCTACACTAACCAACCCGGTGCTCAGGTCCACCCATCCACCTGCACCTTTCCCAGTTACCGATTGGGGAAAGTAAATCTCCCACCGTAATCCATAGCTAAAAGTAAGATTGCGCGTAACACGGAAAGTATCCTGACCATAGAAGAACCATCGATTCTGCCGTTCTCCGGCGTTAGAAATACTATTTACGCTCCGGCCAAAAAAGCTTACGTCACCGAGCAGGAACGTGGCTAAACCCAATCCGCCGCCACTCGGCCCTTGTGTTCGCGAGTTAAGGAAGTCTAGGTGGCCAGAGCGGGGGAAAGTGCCGGCCACCCGCAGGTTTTGCGCGTAACGAATATCCGCGCCCCATTTCAGCATATGGTTCCCGGCGGTTTCGGTCCAGTTGTTCACCCATTGGAATTGCTGTTCGGTTTCCAGAAGCGGGCAATTGCAAAGCGCACCGAAGAAGATATCTTCTCCTTCCTGCCCCTGGATGAAGAATTGAGGCATGCCGGAGGTCAGAGGATCACCGAGGTTCAAGCCCGGGATTCCCGCGTCCTTGGCGGGCGTTGTTCCTACTCCGTTGGGCAACACATTTACGTGGTAGCGGAAAAAGCCAAATCGGAAATCGGTCAGAAGGCCAGGGTTCAGCACATAGTTGAAACCCGCGGCGATGCTTTGGCTCCGGGCCAGTGATTGTCCGGCCGGGACAGTGCCGGGAGACAATCCAGCGCCCCCTGCCACAACACCAAATGCTCCCACAACGTCTTGCCTAAAGTCGGCGAAGCTGTAGCGCGCAAAAATCCTCAATCTTTCGGTCGCGTTGTGGTCAATACGGATATTGAAACTATCGCCGTTGAACTTCGCCGCGCCCGAAGCAATAAAGTTCTGCGCTATGCCCGCACCAGGAACATTCGGTGCCGGCAGAAGATTAAGCAGGTTGACGGCCTGAGGAGATATCCGGTCTCGCGGAATCTGATTGTTCGTGAACTGCGAAACATTGCCGGAGGCAGGATCAAAAAGCTGCTGCGGATACTCACTCAGGTCGCAAATTGGTTTCGCGGAGTCCAGGCACGTGGAACGGACCAAAGCCGTGGGCACACTTAGGCGAACGGAAGCACCATCGGAGCGGCGCGTGCCCTGGTAATCGCTAAAGAAGAAGAGGCGGTTCTTGATTAGAGGGCCACCAATCGAGCCACCGAACTGGTTCCACTTGATGGGAGGCAATGGTTGGTCGGGCGGTTGAGTGAAAGGGTTGCGGGCTTGACCCCAGCCGGTCCTTCGAAATTCAAACGCGCTGCCGTGCAGATCGTTTGTGCCCGACTTGGTTTGCACTGTTACTACGCCTGCCAACGCCTGTCCGAATTCCGCGTCGTAATTCTGCGTGGTGACCTTCGTCTGGGTCACGGATTCCAGGGTGGGATTAATGACGATGATGCCGAGGATGGGGTCGCGATTGTCTGTGCCATCCAGCTGATACGAAGTGCCGCTGAAGTGTTGCCCGTTCACCATAATCTGGATGCCACCCTGCGGGTTTTCGAACGATGGGTGTTGCCACGGTAACTGCGAGGTGCCGGCAGTGAGCAGTTCAAAGCTGGTGAAATTGCGGTTGAATAGCGGCAGACTTTGGATTTCCCTGTTGCTGAACGTCGTGGCCACATCGGCCCGGTCAGTCTTGAGCAGGGGCACGTCGTCAGCCGACACAGATACTGTTTCCCGACTCTCACCGACGTGAAGTTGCACATCGACCCGCGCCGCTTCATCGGCGTACACCGGAATGCTCTTGGATTCAAACGCATTGAAGCCCGGAGCCTCGACCCGAACATCATACTGATCGGCAATCAGATGAGTTATGGTGTAGTTGCCTGCTTCATTCGTAGCCGCTTGAAATGTGGTGCTCTTCTCAACAGAAGTCACCATCACCTTTGCTCCAGCCACCGCCGCACCGGATTGGTCTGTGATCGTGCCGAAGATGTTGCCGTAAACCGCTTGAGCTAACGAATGTGTAGGCGCCAGAGCACAGAAGCCCAGGTATAGCAAGACGCGTCGGACGTGTTTTCCTTCAGAACGGGACCAAAGGACCATCGGGGTCGGACCGCAAGCGTGGCACAAACCATATCAGTCCTGGTGCAAATTTGCGACAACTTCTGACAGCTCTCCGCTCGCCGCCACGTGGGAAATATTCCGGTGTAGACTTGTGCCAATCCGGGCCTACGGCCATGACCACTCACCCTGCTCCCACTTATCGTTTCGGGACCTTCGAAGCGGACTTTCGATCTGGCGAGCTGCGCAAGAACGGAATCAAGCTCAGGATTCAAGAGCAATGACTTCAAGTGTTGGCGATGTTGCTGGCGGAAGCAGGAGCAGTGGTGACGCGCGAGGATCTGCGCAATCGACTATGGCGCCACACAATCCTTATCGTCTGATCGCCGTAGGGTTGGGTCTTCTCGGAGGGGCTGTTGTGGGCGCGATCGGATGCTGGGACTTCTCGCGGCACGAGTTCTGTTGATTGGAAGGGTCGCTGCGCCACTGGCTCGGTATCGATCAGTTTCATCGGTTCTCGCGGTCTCGCAGCATTACATGGCGCTCCCGATAATTACCATTGACCAAAGCCAGCATCACACCGTGAAAAGGACCACACTGTTGACCGAAGAATCCCAACTCTCGGATTGTCGGCAACCCTTCCGTTACCCCGATTAGGGAAGACTTGCCGACCATCCGGGGTCGATCAAGAGCGCTACTTCTTTTGGTTCAGTATCACTGCTAATCCCCAGGATCAGGCGGCGGACGCCTGGGGCTGCCGCTCCTTGGCACCCATGAAGATGAGCCACAGCATGATGGCGAGTTCGCCGAACATCACCGGGAAAACCCAATTGGAGACCCTCTGTTCGTATTGCGGCCATAATATGCCGGTGACGCTCGTAGCCAGATAGGCGAAGCAGTTGAGCATCAGCCAAACGCCGAGGATGCGCGGAAGAAACCGCGACCTGTACGCCAGCAAGCCGAAGGGAAACAGCCAGAGTCCCCAAAATACCTCGTTCGCAAGTATCCCTTGGCCGTGCATCCGAAGGAACACCATGACGAGGGCGTCGCGCTGCGGCTTGTCGAAGGCAGAGAGGAATTCTGCCCCACGGGCGAGCAGCAGCGCAGCTGCGTCATTGATGGTGTTGAGGAAGTAGATGGGCGTCACCATCAGCGCGCCTAGGATTACCACCAGCCGAGCCAGGTCTTGGTCCACTCCCTTGAACAGCCGGTAAAGGGCCAGTGTGAGAAAGATGGCCATGGTCGCGGTGAACAGATCGCTGAGGATGCCGAGGCGGAAAAGCGTCTCGTGCGCGGCAATATTGTTGGCTGTTGCGCTCGCATTCCCTGCCACAAACAGCTTGCTGGGAATGTAGATGAGGCGCAGGGGTGCAGTCAGGAGTGTGAGGTAAAGTAGTCCTGCGATTCTGGCGTTTCTGCTGAGCGAGGTCATGTGTGCTCCTTGGAGGCGGGATTTTAGCCCCAAGTACGGGGCGCGGCATTGAAAAGTTTCCCAGCCTGCGGACTGTGGAAGAGTAGCGTTAACCAGAAGTTTGAACCGATACTTACGGATTTCTGACTGGACCACCGCGTACCGAGTGGTACATCAAGAATTCCTGGCGCGATCCAAGGTTCTGCGTAATTCAGGTCGATCGCCGACTGGCCCGGTATGTGTTGCTTTGAGTTCTACTGAGCGGGTCCGGTGAGCTGGCGCTTGATATCCTCGAAGTCGGCGCGGTCCCAGCGTTCGGCCATCTTGCCACCAACAAATCGGCCACGGGCATGGACGCCGAAGCGAATCTTTCGCCCCATCGCGGGTGCACCCATCATCTCCTCCCCCGTGTGGGTTGCGCTGATATCAAGATCTGCCTCTATGATGTCGTCTCCCTCGAAACG
>Ga0207646_10000702_pt1 | contig 43444 bp, 41 predicted proteins | sample KBSK5502metaG_FD_184343 | JGI IMG/M metagenome (GOLD analysis project Ga0207646, IMG submission 184343) | Corn, switchgrass and miscanthus rhizosphere microbial communities from Kellogg Biological Station, Michigan, USA - KBS K5-50-2 metaG... | ecosystem: Host-associated > Plants > Roots >... | reverse complement strand
GCCCGCGCGGATCGTAGGTGAAGGTGGTGGTATGGTCCAACGCATCCTCCACGGAAAGTAATTTGCCTGCTCCATCATAAGTGTTTGTCGTGATTCCGCCCATCGCGTCGGTTGCACTAAGCACTTCGCCGAACTGATTGTATGTGAAGCTCGACGTTCCCAGCACACCCGTGGCGGTGAGTTGATTCCCATTGGCGTCGTAAGTGTAAGTCGCTGTCTGTCCGAGAGCGTTTGTGTGGCTGGTCATGTTCAATTGATTGTCATAAGTCCAGCTTTGCGTTTGGGATCCGCCGCCACAGTTGCACAGACCCTGGATCTGTGTGACTACGTGGCGCCCCTTGCTCTGGTCGTAGAAGTATTTGCTCACATGGCCCAGCGCATCGGTAACGTCGGTTTCGGTCTCGCTTACGAAACTGAGGCTGTAGCGCTCAACGCCGCCTTGTTTCTCAGAAGTGAGCGCGCGGCCCTGGGCATCATAGGAATGATTTTCCAGGATGTTGCCGAGCGCATCGGTCACCGTGGCCAGCACCAGATTGCCATTTGCCGTGGTATAGGCGAATTGAAATTTCGAATTGTCAGCATAAGTAACGGAAAGCAGTTGACCACTCGCGCCATAAGCGTAAGTGGCGAATTTGCCGATGCCGTCAGTAAGAGTCGTTACTCGTCCACCGCTGTCAGTCGTGGCGGTAACTACGCGGCCAAATGGATCCGTGATCGAAGCCAGTTTGCCGCCCGCGTAACCCAGAGTTGTTTGGTTGCCGCTGATGTCGACGAGGGACAAGAGTTTGCCCGCGGAACTGAAGCGATGGAGGCTGCCGCCTTTGAAAGAAACGGTGAAACTGCCGTCACCGTTCTGGGTCAGCGATCCATAGAAGTCACCTTCCACCGGAGCAAAAGGACCTGATCCTGTCGATCGCATAAAGTTGGTCGCCCGGCCATCTGAGCTGAACCAACGAACATATGTCGAGTTGTAAACCTTGATCGCCTCGTCATAATCACTCGACCAACCCCGGCCAAAAAGGCCGACGTCCGGCGAGAAGCTGTTGTAAGTGCGAGTAATGTTGATTGCCGGGCCAATCCCTGGCAACTGGTAGTCGCTCTGCTGCAAGTACATATTTCCGTTGGTCACATTTATCGGACCACCTACCGTGCTGTTGCACGATGCCGTCCCGGAGTTTTCGCGTCGATCATCTACCAGGACGCTCAGGGTTACCGTCGCAGTGTCGCAGAGCCCCAGGTTGTCACAAACCTGATACACGAATGAGTCTGAACCAAGATATCCCGGGTTAGGTTGATAACTTTTCAGGTCCGGATCGGGGAGCGTGGCCAGCGTTCCGTGAGCGGGCCCGGAAATGACTACTGGTGAGACGAGCGTATCTGCCTGGTCAGGATCCGAATCATTTTCCCGCAACGGACCGACGGTGGTCGTGCCCCGAATGTCGTATCTATCGTCACCGGCCGCTGGAGGACCGTTGACTACATCAAAAGTAACTGTGGCGGTGTCGCAGAGACCGAAATTGTCGCAAGCTTGATAGTTCGCGCTGGCGGTGCCGGTGAAACCATAATCCGGTGCGTAAACGAAAGCGTCGTATTCGAAGTCGTAAGTCAGCCTTCCGTGTGACGCCGACGTAACCGACACAACCCTCAGGGAATCCCCATCAGAATCGGAATCATTGTTAGTCAAGTGAGAATCGCCTCGGCCGTATAGAACACCGTGCACGGTATACCTGTCATCAACTGCATCCGGCGCGGCGTTCACAACATCGAGATTTATGGTGCCATCGACGCAATTGTTTGATGAATCACAAGCGTGATAAGTGAAGCTGTCGGCTCCGACGTAACCGTAGGCCGGCTCATAAATGAACGAATCCTGACTAAAGCCGTTAAAGTTGCCGAAGGTCCGAAGGGTTCCGTGTGCCACTGGACCGTTCGATATCAGGCGAATTGGATCGCTGAAAGGAAAAGATCCGTTGAGAGTGCCATGAACCGTATAGGTCGCATCAAACGCATTTAATGGATGGTTGTTGGACGCGCCGTAATTGAAGAGCAATAAAACGGGAAGCAATGCGGGCGTGAGCAAGAGACTGTGAAATTTGCGCCGATTGATTGAGAACATTGGGGCCTTCTTCCCTTCTCATGAAGGATCGATTCGCACACCGAAATCGATCGGGGTTCAAGCGATCTCGGGGAAGAAAACTTCTTCTCGGGAGGTCGCGGGAGAGAAACAACTCGTTAAGGCGGGGCGCAGTCTAGGTGCGAGCAGGATCGGTGTCAAGCATGTCTATGGTAAGGAAATCTTGTAAGAACGAACATCTCTTGAGATGTCATTCGATTAGAGTTCGCGCAAGGATATTTGCGAATAATCTATTACGATTGAGTGGGCTAAAGGCCTTGGTTACTAAACGTCGCGAGCGGCCATGGGCCACCTTAACGCGAACCGTTGGTAACCGTCACGTCGTCCGGTGTGTTCGCCTTTTCGTCGGGGCCGTCGGAGCGCAAAACGTAACCGGTGTGAGTGCCTTCGTATTCGTAAGGCTTGTGCCAGGGATCTATGCGGATGATGCGCGCTAGGTAACGCGGATTCAGACTATTTATCAAAGCAGCCTGGCTTTTGGACTCGAGGTAAGCACCGCGCTCGCGGCGATATGATTCGAGGGCGGTAGCCATTGATTCAAGCTCAGCGCGAGCGCGCGCAGTTTTTTCAACGTTAAGAGCTTTCATCAACAAATCGACGTCTTCCCAGCGGCGATCGCCGGTGCGAATTTCCGCGACCCGCCACTTATCGTTGTCGCCCTTCACAAAACGAAATGCCGTCTCGACCTGCGCGACTACCACTGCTGAATTCCCGGCCGTCGAAATCTCCTTAACGCGCACGGCGTCCGAAGGCAATTGGATGCCGGCCATGCGGGCAATTATCCGGCGCGCTTCTTTGGGTGAGAGATCGCCGGCGGCGAAGGCGTGCCCAACCACCAGAATCGTGCACGAGGCGGCTATTAATATCGCGGAGATCGTCCGTCTGGTTCGCTTAGTCATGATTCAATACTCCTGATAGATTGTGGCACGGGTGTCGCGCCCGTGAACTCACGCGCAGGATGCGCGTGCCACGCGCTAGCTGCGGGCTTTGCCCACCAGCATGCGCAGCATCGTCTGTAGCTGGACCGTGGTAAACGGCTTGGGAAGAAAGACCACGGCGCCGGCCGCGAAACTATCGCGAGAAAGTTTCGGATCCTGCTCTGCGGTCATCATCATGATCGGAATTTTCATGAACCGCTTTTCCGTTTTCATGTAGCGAACCAGTTCCGGTCCGGGAATGTGCGGCATCACCACGTCAAAAACCGCGGCCGTGAAATTGCCATCGTCCTGAAGCGCCTTGTACGCTTCCTTCCCATCGCGAGCGCCGACAACGGTGAAGCCTTCCTTTTCCAGAATGGCAGTCACCAGACGCAGGATGGCCGGGTCGTCATCGGCGACCAGTACGCGTCCTTTTACAATGTTCTCGGACGAGCTCAAAATATTTTGTGCAACGAAGCAATCAGCGACGCGCCCTTACGCTGCCTCAAGTGCCCGGCCGCTGTCGCCGGTCTGCAGCGAAAGTTCTGCCGCCAGTTTGATTGCCGCAATCATGCTCGAATGTTCGGCAATTCCCTTACCGGCAATGTCAAAAGCCGTGCCGTGATCAACCGAAGTGCGAATGAACGGCAAGCCGAGCGTGACGTTAACGGCTTCACCGAACGAAAGACACTTAACCGGAATCATTGCCTGGTCATGATAACACGCGACCACGGCGTCAAACTCACCGCGCGAGGCGCGCAGGAAGACTGTGTCCGCTGAGAAAGGACCGCGTACGTTGATGGCGTCAATCGCGCGGCAGGCCTCGACCGCGGGCGCAATCTCAGAGGCTTCTTCGATGCCAAACAATCCACCTTCAGCGCCGTGCGGATTCAGGGCCGCAACTGCGATCCGCGGACGATCGATTCCCCAGCGGTGCAGTTCGCGTTCAGTCAGCCGAATAGTTTTTTCGACCCGCTCACGCCTGACCATTCCAATCGCCTGGGCCAAAGGAACGTGGGTCGAGATCAGCACCACGCGCAGATTAGCAGCCACAAAACCCATTGCGTAATCATCCGTGCCGGTCAGGTGAGCAAAAAACTCGGTGTGTCCGGGAAAACTGTAGCCGCCGAGGAAGAGCGCCCGTTTATTGATAGGCGCGGTGGCGATGGCATCGATGCTGCCGGCGGCACACAACTCAACGGCCGCTTCGATGTAACCGGCGGCAGCTTTTCCGGCGGCGCCCGATTCGATTCCGGGCTCGACGTGGCCGCTGATGTTATCGAGATGAAAGATTACCGGCTCGTCAATGTGATCCGGAAGGGGTTCGTCGTGACGGATGATTTCATAGCCGCATTGCAGATCAAGCCTGCGGGCGTTGTGCGCCAACAGTTGTGCGTCACCTATGATCACCGGCACGCAAATGGCGCGAACTTCTTCCTCCGCCGCGGCCTTGAGCACAACTTCGGGTCCGATTCCGGCCGGGTCCCCCATGGTTATGCCAATGCGTGGTCGATGCGGAGAATTGCCATGCGAACGATCGGGCGCCGGATTATTCATCGGTCGAAGACGTGCGGTTTGAATGCGATGATTATTGTTCCCGCTGGTTTGTTCTCTTGTCTAAAGGAGTGGACAATTAAGACTCTGCCGATTGAGATTCTTCCACTCGCGAGTGTTGCGGCATGCGTTCTTCAGCCTTGAAAATGTATTTGATGTTGCGCTTGAGCACCAAAAGGTTCGGAGCCGACCGGCGATTGATTTTCAACGCACCGCGATCGTACCACTCAATCGTGCCTTCAATTTCTTCGCCATCCTGCAAGACGAGCACCATCAACGTGTGGGCGTCGATCTGTTTCTTGTAGTAATAAATCTCGGCGTGCGTTTCAGCTGGTGGTGGCTGGCGCTTGCGCACCTGGATAGATGACGGCGGCTGCGGACGCTGTTGTGGCATTCCGCCACTACGCCCCATGTTACCGTTGCCTCGATCTCGTTGCTGAGGCGGTGGTACGTCTCGCCGGGCCTTTACATCGGCCAGCGTCGTTCTAATAAGTTTGCGATTCACAGCATTGCCTCCAACAAAAATTCGAAATGAACGCGTTCGACGCTCGCGTAAGAGCGCGCCCTAAGGCTGCAGGTCCAGCCTGCTAATTGCAGGCCGCAACCTCCGAGGAGAAGTGCCACATTGAACCCGTCCGGAAATATCGCTAGGGAATGCGCGACATGCTACACGAGTCAGGGGGAAAACGCAAAGCTGGGAACAGAAGTCGGGATGGTCAGCGAGAGGGATGTCCGCAGTGACTTTTCCCCTCGACGCTTGCTAGTCAGCTTTCTTCCTGATGAACGTCGGCACATCCAGATCATCAACGCGCTTGTTGCCGGGTTGTGACGGAAAATCGTCCGGCGATCTGGGCGCATATCGCGGCGGTGAAGTCACCGGCATTTGGGCGCCGGCCGCGGCCTGAGCCACTGCCGCTTCGCGACGGAAGCCGGTGGCAATCACGGTGATCTTCATGGCGTCAGCCATTGACTCGTCGATCACATGTCCGAAAATAATATTGGCGTCTTCGTCGGCTTCCTGACGAACAATCGATGCTGCCTCGTTCACTTCAAACAAGGTCAAATCGTGGCCGCCGGTAATATTGATCAGGACGCCGCGGGCCCCCTGAATCGAAGCTTCTTCTAACAAGGGCGAGGAGATCGCTTCCTGGGTCGCCTCAATTGCGCGGTTCTCTCCCCGGGCATAACCTGTCCCCATCAGCGCCATCCCCATTCCCTGCATGATCGTGCGCACGTCCGCGAAATCGAGATTGATCAGGCCGGGAACCGTGATCAGGTCGCTGATTCCCTGCACCGCCTGGCGCAGGACATCATCAGCCGCTTTGAAAGCGTCGGCGAATGAAGCGCCCTGAGGCACGGCGCCAAACAGGCGCTCGTTCGGAATCGTGATGACGGTGTCGACTGATTCATGCAATTCATTGAGCCCGTGCTCAGCCTGTTGCAGCCGGCGCCGTCCCTCAAACTGAAATGGCTTGGTTACTACGGCCACTGTCAGCGCGCCCAGTTCGGTTGCCAGCGACGCAACAATCGGCGCGCCGCCAGTGCCGGTGCCACCGCCGAGGCCCGTGGTCACAAAGACCATGTCCGCACCTTCCAGCACTTCAATAATCTTGTCCGTGTCTTCGAGGGCTGCCTGGCGTCCAACTTCGGGATCAGCGCCGGCGCCCAGACCTTTGGTCAATCTTCCGCCCAATTGGATCTTCACTGGCGCACGCGAACGTTTCAGCGCCTGGAGATCAGTGTTGGCAACTACAAACTCGATCCCTTCGATTCCGGCGTCGATCATGCGATTGACTGCGTTGCCGCCGCCGCCGCCCACACCGATGACTTTAATGCGCGCGCCGGTGATTGGCGGCTCGTCATCAATGAAAATATTTATGCCTTTGCCGGGTTCGCGGACCTCTGGTGTCATGGCCTTTTCCTCTCTTCCAAACCGGGATGGCTTCCACGGCTTCTTTCGTCTATTTTGGGTTGGCTGAACCACGGGCATCTATATGTTGCGGACAATATATTGTGCCATAGGCGCGCCAGCATACAACACTTGGTCAAAAAATACTACTATTAAAACGGCTGCGAAACTTGGAAACAAAATGTGTCAAACGTCCGGAAGCGCCGCGCTTTGCTGCGCCCGATCGCTGTTCAAGCGCGTGTGCTCGCTGAGACACGAGCGCCAGTCCCGCGGCCGCGGCCCAGGCCGGACTTTGAATGTCTTCGATCAATCCGCCGAAGCGATCGCGCTCGGGATAACCAACTCGCACTGGAGCATCAAACACTTGCTCGGCGATTTCGATCATGCCGTCGAGCAACGCACCGCCGCCGCTTAAAACAACTCCGCTTGAGAGTTGGCGGTTCCAACCAGAGTCGCGTATTTCATCTGAGACGTGCATCAGAACCTCTTCGGCACGCGGCTGCAAAATGTCGCAGAGGATTTGTCGCGACAACTGCCGCGGCGCGCGACCGCCAACCGAAGGAACTTCAACCATCTCGCCACGCTGATCGTCGCTCAACGACGCGCTCGACGCGCAGCCGACTGTCCGCTTGATTCGCTCGGCTTCCGGGATCGGCGTACGCAAGCCAAACGCGATGTCATTAGTAAAGTGAGATCCGCCCAGCGGGAAAACGGCCGTATGCTGCACGGCGCCACGTTGATACACGCACAGACCCGTGGTTTCCGCTCCAATATCAACCAGAGCCGAGCCATACTCTTTGTCGTCTTCAGTCAGGGTCGCTTCGGCGGCCGCGAGCTGCTCAAGAATCATGTCAGCGACAATCAAACCGGCCCTATTTACAGCATTAATAGCGTTTTGCCGGGCCGTAACCGGGCTGGTGACGATGTGGACTTTGACTGCCAGACGAGCTCCGGTCATGCCCACGGGATCGTTAATTCCGTCCTGGTCATCAACAATAAATTCCTGGGGTAAGCGATCTACGATTTCGCGACCAGCAGGCAGTTGAATTGCGCAGGCCGAGTCAATAGCTCGTCGCACGTCGTCGCCGGTGATTTCACGATCGCGACTGGCCACGGCCACGATCGCCTGACCGTTGAAACCCATGATGTGCGAGCCGGCCAGATTGATCGTTACCTCTTCCGCCTGGACCCCGCTCATGCGTTCGGCATCTTCAACGGCTCGCTTAATAGCATCAACCGCAGCCTCGGGATTTACGATCACACCTTTGCGCAGGCCCTTTGATTCCGCTTCACCCAGCCCCATGATTTGCAGCAAGCCTTCATCGCCGGGTCCGGCGACGATGCACGTCACTTTGCTGGTTCCGATATCAAGTCCGACGGTGTGGTTGGTCCGCTTTGCCATTTAGCTTTTCTCTGGTCCGAGTGCTCAGCTAATCCTGTTAACGCAAATGCACACGAGAATTGTTTGCGGGCTTATCATCGCGCCGCGCTTTCTTGTCGTCCTTCTTCCGGTTGTTATTGTTGTTGTTGAGGGTTGAATTTTCAGAACTTCTTCGGTTCGCGCTATTGGTATTGCTTTGTTTTGCCGCGACTGCCGGGCTCGAACCAGCCACGCTCGGCGTAGGCTCCGCAGCAGGCGCCTCGGCGTCAGTGGAAATCTTGTTGCCGGAGCTGACCCCAATGACCACCCGGCCGCTCTGAAAATCAACATAAGTGATAGACGGTCCGCGCGGCGTCTGTTTGTAAAGATCCAGTTGCTCCAGCGCGATCTTCAGACGTGTACCAAGGTCCTGCCCGCCGAGTCTCACTTCAATCTGAGAATCATTCCCGGCAAGTTGCGCGCGCACATCGCGCACATCGATCAAGTTAACTTCGCTGACCCGCTCAGAGAGTCCCACGGCGCCCCATTCGCGGACCGCCTCGAGATACTTCTGGACGCGCTCAATGTTTTCTTTGCGCGCCTCGTCGGTCCCATCTTCATTCCAGCCTCGAATGAAGAAGGTCGGCATGCGGTCCGCCGGTTTCATTTCTCCCAGGGCCACGCCTTCATCATCAACCCATAGAAAGTGGCCCGCGGCCGTGTGCACGACAGCGATCGGTACGCGTTCAGTGATGCGAACGCGCAGCCTGTCGGGCAAAACACGACTGACAACCGCGCGGCGAACCCCCGGCAGTCGTCCCAACTCAGCACTGATCGCGGACAGATTTGCGCGCCAGACTCCCGTGCGCGCCACGGCGCGGCGAGTCAGGCCTTCGATTTCTTCGGCGGAAGTTCGTGAAGTCCCGACGACGTCTATGGAACGGACCTGAAACAAAGAGGCTGAAGCTGCGACGCGATAGCCTACGATCATGGTAATGACAACCAGGATCAGCAGGATGACTTTCAAGGCTGAAGGCACATAACCAAAAAGGGCCCGCGCCGAGAAAGTTCCCGCGCCCCGGCCGCCGGAATTATCGCGACGCGCCGGACGTTGGACTACGCCGCGCGCCGGCGCTGCCGTGCGTCTTGAACCCCGTGTTGCGACGACTTGTTCTTTCATATGAATTTAGTGGGCACAGAACCTTCGGTCTCCGGTTACTCACTACTCCACAGTTCAACTTCGTACTCGAGATCTATTCCGTGTTCGCGCTTAACCCGCCCGCGAATCTCTTCGGCCAGGGCCAACGCGTCGGCCGCCTTGGCGTCTTCACCTTCGGTGACGATGAAGTTCGCGTGTTTCGGAGACACTACCGCTCCGCCGCGACGCGTTCCTTTCATTCCGAGATCGTCGATCATCTTGCCGGTCCCGATTGAAGCAGCGGGTGGATTCTTAAAGAAGCAACCGGCCGAACGCGCGCCGTGTGGCTGCGTAGCCATCCGCTGGCTCTTTGCTTTTTCCATGCGCGCTTCAATTTCTTTCGGATCGTCCGGATGCATCAAAAGCGTTGCGCCCAAGAGAAGTTCGCCATCTTGAAAAGAAGTATGACGGTAGTTCCATTTCACTTCGCTGCCGGGAATCCCGACGACCTGGCCCGCGCGCGCAACTCGCACCGTTTCAACCACGGTGCCGATTTCCTGCCCAAAGGCGCCGGCATTCATCCACAACGCGCCGCCGACTGTTCCGGGAATGCCGTTCAACCCTTCGATTCCGGCCAGGCCCTGGCGCGCCGTATCCACGCAAAGTCGAGGCAGCGAGTACCCGGCGCTAACGGAAACTCGATCGCCGGTGAAGACCGGAGCGGCTTTCAGTTCTTTCAAACTAAGGATCACGTAGTGATGCGCACCGTCATCAGCCAGGACGTTACTGCCGGAACCAAGCGGCCGCCAGGCGATCTCTTTCTGCGCCAGTTCATGAACCAGGGCCGCCGCTTGCTCTTCAGTGCGCGGCGAAAGAACCCAATCGACGGCGCCGCCGACGCGTAAACTGGTGAGCTCGGCAAAGCGCTTGCCGCGTTCAGCGGACACGCCTAAGCGCGTCGTGATCTCTTCGATCGCAGTGTCGCGCGTGCTTAGATTCTGTTCTTCGATCTCGACCATTTAATAAACCTATGGGACCGATAGGACCTAGGACCTATGGGCCCCAATCAAAACTCAAGTCTGAGCGGCCTGCACATTGTCGCCGCGCAACAGCGCCAACAACTGGTCGCCCACCTTGTTAACTGAGCCTGCCCCGAGCGTGATTACCAGGTCGCCTTCGTGCACACTCGAGCGCATGGCCTCGGCCGCGTTCTCTACCGCGCCCACGTATTCGGCATTCTTGTGACCCCAACTCTTAATCCGGCCGGTCAACACTTCAGCGCTGACTCCATCAATCGGCGTCTCGCTGGCCGCGTAGATATCCGTGATAAAGAGCACATCGGCGTTATTAAAGGCGCTGGCAAATTCGTCCATCAAGTCATTGGTGCGCGTGTAACGGTGAGGCTGAAACAAGACGACGATGCGCCGGTTCGGCGCGCCGATCCGCGCCGCGCTCAGCGTCGCTTTGATCTCAGTTGGATGATGACCATAGTCGTCAACCACCGTGACGCCCGCTTCTTCCCCTTTGAATTGAAAGCGCCGATCGGCGCCACTGAATTCACCCAACGCCTGCGCAATCTTGGCGAACGGAACTTCGAGTTCAAGTCCGACCGCAATTGCTGCCAGCGAGTTGTATACGTTGTGCTTGCCCGGCACACGCAGAGTCACCGGCCCCAGGACTTCTATGCCACGCCAAACGGTAAAATTCGATCCGAACGACTGATCGTAGGTAATCTCGTGCGCGGAAACGTCCGCCTGCGCGCTTAATCCATAAGTGACTCGACGGCGTTCGACTTTGGGAATCACCGCCTGCACGTGCGGATCGTCGAGACAGAGCACCGCCGCGCCATAGAAAGGAACCTTGTTGACAAAGTCTCCAAAGCATTTCCGCACGTCTTCCATGTCGTGGTAGTAGTCCATGTGTTCGCGATCGATATTGGTCACCACAGCGATCGTCGGTGTCAGCATCAGGAACGAACGATCACTCTCATCCGCCTCAACTACCATCAAATCGCTTTTGCCCAGGCGGGCGTTGGCGCGATAGGTACGCACGATGCCGCCAATCACAAACGTAGGATCAAGTCCGGCAATACCCAGCACAGTCGCCACCATCGAAGTCGTCGTGGTTTTGCCATGCGAGCCGGCGACGGCTACGGTATGCGGTTTCATGCGCATCAGCTCGGCCAGCATCTCCGCGCGCGGAATGACCGGAATCGATCGGCGTCGCGCTTCAATGATTTCCGGATTGTCATCGCGCACGGCGGTCGAACGCACCACCACGTGGGCATCGCCGACGTTTTCTGCCGCGTGACCTTCGGAGACTTCGACGCCCAACTCCTCAAGGTGAGCAGTCACCTCAGACTTCTTTTGATCAGAGCCCGACACGCGGAAGCCGAGGTTGGCCAGCACTTCGGCGATCCCGGACATGCCGATGCCGCCGATGCCAACGAAATGGATGTGTTGAAAGCGTCTGAACATAAAAATCAGTAGGCAGTAGGCAGTGGGCAGTAGGCAGCAAGAAAAGAGCCTGACTGCCAATTGCTCTCTGTAACCATCTCTCTGTGCTGAGCTGATCGAAAATAGGATTCCATTGCCTTTTGCCTTTTGCCTTTTGCCTTTTGCCTTTTGCCTACTGCTTTCTGCCTTCTGCCTTCTGCCTTCTGCTTACTGCTTACTGCCTTCTAACCAACTCCTCTATCAACTCAACAGTCGCCGCGGCGGCGTCGCGGCGCGCCAACTTGCGGCCGCCGGTTTCCATCCGCGTAATCTCTTCAGGCTGATCAATCAAGGACCCGATCTCCTTCGCCAAACGCTCGCCTGTTAACTCATCCTGCCCAATCATCCTGGCGGCGCCGGCTTGCTGCATTACTTCCGCGTTGCGTGTCTGTTCCATTTGACCCGGCAGCGGAACCATCAACGCCGCCTTTCCGGCAGCCATCAATTCAAAGCTGGTGGCCGCCCCGGCCCGCGATACGATCAAATCATTTTCGGCGAACGCCGCCACCATGTCGTCGATGTACTCTCGCACGTCAGCTTGCTTCCAGCCCGCGGCCGCATACCCCGCGCGCACCTTTTCAAAATCCGACTTTCCAGTTTGATGCGTGACGCTCATCCGTTCGCGATATGCTTCGAGATACGGCAGCGCCTGCATCATCGCCTCGTTGATTGCCCGAGCACCCTGCGAACCGCCAAAGATCAGCAGGCAGGAACGCTGCGGGTCACGTGCTTTGGCCGGAATATCAAAGAACTCACTGCGGACCGGATTCCCGGTCAAAACACCTTTGCCGCGAAAGTACGTTAACGCGGCCTCGAACGAAACTGCCGCCGCGTCGACGAAACGCGCCAGCCTGCGGTTGGTGAAACCGGGGACCGCGTTCGATTCCATGACCACGGTTGGCACCCGCATTAGCGCGGCCGTCAGCAGCACCGGTCCGCTGACGTATCCGCCGGCGCCGACGACGATGTCCGGCTGAAAGGCTTTAATCAAACGCCGCGCAGCCAGAAAACTTTTTGGCAGGACCAGGAGACCCTGCAACCGCTGCCAGAGTCCCATGTTTACCAGTCCTGTGCTTTCAATGATCGAAAGTTCAAATCCTGCCTGGGGCACCAAACGTGTTTCCAGGCCGCGCGCCGTGCCGACAAACCGGACGACCGACGAAGGGTCCCGGCGCACGATTTCCTTCGCCACCGCGATGCCCGGGTAAATGTGCCCGCCGGTGCCGCCGGCAGCAATTAGCACACGCATCGCTCATCCGTACCGCGCTCGCGCCACCGCCGACGCGCGCTGTCGCGGTGCGCGCTTTGCCCGGCGTGAAGGTTGCCGTTCTTCTTCATATTCTTCTTCGTCATCAAAGCTCGCCTTACTCCCCAGCGTGGCATACTGCGAGATGTTGAGCAGGATTCCCACTCCCGCTAAGGTCGGCACCAGCGAAGAACCACCATAAGAAATGAACGGCAGCGGAATGCCTTTCGTTGGCACCAGAGCCAGCACCACGCTCATGTTCAAGAGCGCCTGGGCCACGATTCCCACTACGATGCCGATGCCCAGCAACATGCCGAACCGATCGGGCGCCCGCAGGGCCGATCGCATTCCCCGCCACAGGAACACCGCAAAGACAAAGACTACTATCAGCGCCCCAATCAACCCCAGCTCTTCGCCGATCACCGCATAAATAAAATCCGAGTGCGCAAAAGGCAGAAACAAGAGTTTCTGACGGCCCTGGGCAAATCCCAGCCCGTGAGTCCCGCCTGAACCAACCGCGATCAGCGATTGCACCACCTGGTATCCGCTACCTTGCTGGTCCGCCCAGGGGTCGATGAAGGTGGCCATGCGCCGCCAGCGAAACGGCGTGAAGATAACCATCTTGGCTACATACAAAAGTCCCGGTACCGCGGCATAGACGACATGGCGGGGACGAACTCCGGCGGCGAAACAGATCGTAAGACTAATGATGGCGAGCATCAGCGCCGTTCCCAGATCAGGTTCCTTAACAACCAGGCCGGCCAAAACGGCAAGCGGAATCATGCAAGGCAGAAACGTTTTCCAAAACGATCCTTCTTCACCAGTTCGTTTTGCCAGGAAGTACGCCAGAAAGATCGCCAGCGAAAGCTTGGCGAGTTCCGAAGGTTGCGCTGAAAAGCCTCCAAACTTAATCCAGCGGCGCGCGCCGTTAACCGGCGAGAACGCAAAGACCGCGAGCAGCAACACGATCGTCAGCAACAACCCGCCATAGACGATCCAGCGGCGATTCAAGCGTTGATAATCGAAACGCATGGCCATGAACATGGCGGCGAATCCGATCATCGTCCAAATGCCTTGCTTGATTACATAATGGAACTGGCTGTGGTTCTCCTGCAGAGCGATTACTGCCGACGCGCTGTAAACCATGACCACACCGAACAGAGCCAGGCCAATCGTCGCTGAGAACAACCACTTGTCGATTTGCAATTTCTGCGGCATGGCGCGCGAACCAATCCAAGGTCCAAGGTCCAAAGTCCAAGTCAAACCGAAGAACTTTGGACTTTGGACTTTAGACTCTGGACTTCGTCCTTGAATACCCTTCCCCGGTGTTCGAAACTTTCAAACATGTCAAAGCTGGCACAGGCCGGCGCCAGCAGCACGACATCACCCGCCTGGGCGGCGGCGAAGGCCCGCTCAACCGCTTCGTGCATATCTGAAGCGTGCTCGAATGGCGCCGCTGAACCTAAATCGCGCTCGATCGCCGGCGCGTCTTCGCCAATCAGTATCAGCTTGCGTGCTCGCTCGCTGACCAGATCAACTAATGGTGAATAAGGCGCTTGCTTTCCGCGGCCACCCAGAATCAGCACGACTTTGCCGGCGTCATCGGCGAAAGCCTCCAACGCCTTAATCGTCGCATCGACGCTGGTGGCTTTTGAGTCATTAAGGAAGCGCACGCCATTTATCTCTGCGACTTCCTCCAGACGGTGTTCGACCGGGCGAAACTGCCGCACGGTTTCTCGCAGAGAATCGGGAGCCGCCCCACAAGCCAATCCCGCGGCCATCGCCGCCAGAACATTTTCGACATTGTGCGTACCGCGCAAATGCATTTCGTCCCGGGTCATCAGAACTCGCTCAGCACCGTTGGAGCGCGACACCAAATCGCGCCCGCGCAGGAACAATCCTTCCTCGAGCTCAGCCTTCACACTGAATTGGACGACGTGCGCGCGTAAACCGTCGGCCCAGGAAGATACTATCTCGTCGTCCGTATTCAGAATCGCCACGTCACCCTGGGTCTGATTGCGAAAGATGTTGTGCTTGGCGGCGGCGTAGTCCATCAGCGAGTCGTAGCGATCCATGTGATTCGGCGTCACGTTCAGCACCATGGCCACATCCGGATGAAAATCCACAATCGTCTCCAACTGAAAACTGGACACCTCAACTACCGTCCAGCCGTCTTCGCGCGAAGAGTCAATCATCGAAACCAGCGGCGTGCCGATGTTGCCGCCCACCTGCACGTTGAGACCTGCATCTTTCAGCATGTTTCCGATCAGCGTCGTAGTGGTCGTCTTCCCGTTCGTCCCGGTAATTGCCACGACGCGTCCGCGCAGGAAACGCGCTGCCAACTCAACTTCGCCAATCACTTCCGCACCGCGCCGATCCGCATAGCGAATCGGGATTGATTTTGTCGGCACGCCGGGGCTGACTATGACAAGGTCTGTCTGATCCAATAGCCACGACGGTGGATCCCCTGCGATCTGACCCACACCTTCAGTTTTCAAAGCCAGGGCAGCGTCTGACCACTCGGCCAGCGGTTTGCGATCGTTCAACGCCACAGTCGCGCCGCGCTGCGCGAGAAACCGGGCGCTCGCGATGCCGCTGCGGGCCGCGCCGATTACTAGGACTTTCCTGCCCGCAACTTCCACTCGTTAATAATGCCAAAGATCGATCCGGAAGCGCGAAGCGCCAGCAACGCCAGAAGTAATGAAGCCAGAACTTCGCCGATTATTTTCATCGCGCTTATCGGATTACCGTAGTTTCAAAGTAGAAAGACTAAGCAACGCAAACAAGATCGCCAGGATCATAAACCGAAAGACAATCTTCGATTCCTTCCATCCGACCATCTCAAAATGATGATGTAGCGGCGTCATCTTGAAGACGCGCCGCCCGACCCCGCTGGTACTCTTGGTCATTTTGAAGACGCTCACCTGTAACATCACCGAAAGCGCTTCCAAAACGAACACACCGCCCACCATCAACAACATGAATTCCTGCTTGGTGAGCACGCCGATGGTTCCGATCGCGCCGCCGATAGCCAGGCTCCCGACGTCGCCCATGAAAACTTCAGCCGGCGGCGCATTGAACCAGAGAAAGCCGAGGCTGGCTCCCGCCAGCGCGCCGCAAAAAACCGTTAACTCGGCAGCTTCCGGCCGGTGCGTCAAATCCAGGTAGCGCGCCCAGCGCAAATCGCTGCTCAAATAAGTGAACGCCGTCAGCGCCGTCATCGCGATGAAGGTGATGCTGATCGCCAGCCCATCCAGGCCGTCGGTCAGATTTACCGCGTTCGTCACCCCCAGAAGGACGACGATGATCAGGCCCAGATACAGGTACGGCCCGATTGTGCTGATGCCGTTCGGTTCCGCCGTCTCCTTGAAGAACGGCACGCTGACGTTCCACGAATACTTGGTCTGGAAATAGCGGGTTGAAATGAACAGCACCAACCACACGCAGAAAGCGATGATTAACTGAAAGAAGATCTTCTGACGGCCGGTCAGACCCAGGCTGCGCCGTTTCACCAGTTTCAGATAATCGTCGGCGAACCCGACGGCGCCAAACGCCAGCGTCGCAAAAATGACGATCCAGACATAGACGCTCGACAGGCGCGCCCACAGCAGAGTCGAGATCACCACCGACCCAATTACCAGAAGCCCGCCCATCGTAGGCGTGTCGCGTTTGGCGATGTGGGCTTGCGGCCCCTCTTCCCGAATCTGCTGACCGATGTTCCATCTCTTCAGCGCGTTGATAAATCTTCGGCCGAACAACAACGACATCAGCAACGCGGTAACCGAAGCATACGCAGTGCGAAAAGTGACGTACTGAAAAACGTTGAGGCCTTTCACCAGCCACCAGTTCTGATTCGAGTGGCCGAAGATTAGCTCGTAAAAGATGTAATAGATCATCTCGTCAGTTGTCAGTGGTCAGTTGTTAGTGGCCAGTGTCTGCGACTGACAACTAACTACTGACAACTGACTTGTCATCTTTTGCCCACGCCCGTCAGCTCAAACCTCTCCTTAAGCGCAGCTACAACTTTATCAGTCTCGACGCTCCGCGAACCCTTAACCAGGATTAGGTCGCCGGCTCGAACTTCGCCAACGATCGCGTCCGCCGCGTCTTCGGATGATTCAAAGAATCGTGTAGACGCGATTCCGGCCTCGCTCGCTGCGGACACAATCTCCCTGGCCAGGTCGCGCACCCCCCACAATACGTCAATTCCGAGCCGCGCCACCTCGTGGCCAACCTCACGATGCATCTGTGGCGACTCCGCCCCCAACTCAAGCATCTCGCCCGCGATCACTATGCGCCGGCGGACATTTTCACTGGCCTCCGCCAATGTGCGGACCATGCCGAGCAGCGAACGCGGATTCGAGTTGTAGGAATCGTCGACTACGGTAAAGCCTTCGGCGAAATCCAACACTTCGCCGCGCATTCGCGGCGGCCTGGCGGTGCGCAAGGCATTGGCGATCAACTCCGGCTTAACCTTCAGCGCCGTCGCCACCGCTGATGCCGCCAGCGCGTTCATCAGATTGTGCCGCCCGGTCATTGGCAGTTCCGCCGCTGCTTCACCCGCAGGGGTCTGCAGGCGAAAGCGAATCGAACCAAAGCGCGACGTATCGACGTTTCCCGCCGTTACATCGGCTTCGTTCTGAATCCCAAAAGTTAACACTGGCCCGTTTGTTTTTGACTTCATTTCCATAACGAGTTCGTCATCCGCATTTAGTACCGCAACGCCGCCAGGTTTCAGGCCTTCGATTAGTTCGGCCTTCATGGCGGCGACGTTTTCGATCGTGCCCAGATGCTCCAAATGCACCGGCGCGATCATCAGCTCGACGCCGATGTCGGGCGGCGTGATTTGCACGAGCCTGCGAATCTCGTGCGTGGGCGAGGACATGCCCATTTCAAGTACTGCCAGATCATAGTCGGCCGGGTCGTGCCCCTGGCTCACCATCTGCAAGACCGAAAGCGGCAGCCCGAGTCCGTTGTTATAATTGCGCTCACTCTTGAGCACGCGATAACCGGCCATCATCAAAACATGCGCGGTCAACTCCTTCGTGGTTGTCTTGCCGGCGCTGCCGGTAATCCCCACAACCGGCCGGGCCCACTGTTGATAAACCCTGCGCGCCAGGGTCTGGAGCGCGGCAATGGCATCGTCAACCAGCAGGAGCCGATCGCTGAGGGCTCTTAACTTTTCATCGCCGGTTACGCGATCTTTCCGAGCAACCACCGCGACCGCGCCGCTCGCAAGAGCTTGCGGAATGAAATCGTGAGCATCGGCAAAGGTCCCGTTGAATCCCGCGCGTTCGTAATCGGGTTGCGACAAAGCGAAGAACAATTCGCCCGCGCCGACTGTGCGCGAATCAATTGAGAAATCAATTATTTTTTTGTCAAACAACTCGGCGCTGAGACCATCGGTGGTTGCGCCCATCAAGTCTGCTGCCGTCCTAATGTCCACGTGTTCTCATAGGTTGGAACGTGGCACGGGCGTCCCGCCCGTGGATCACGCGCAAGATGCGCGTGCCACAAACTAATTGTTGCGGCCGAAATCCACGCGCACCACCTGACCGGAATCAACCTCGGCCCCCGGTTCCGGAGCTTGTCGCAGCGCGCGTCCATCGCCGCGCGCCTCAAGCCGCAAGCCCAACTGCGCGCACAGGCGCGCGACATCGCGAACGCTCTGGCCGCGCAAATCGGGCATCAGCGCGCCGCGTTTAGTAGCGACGGCAAACACTACTTCGCCTGACTGACCGCTGAAGCTCCGCGCCGCTACTTTCGGCAGCGTAGCCTCGCGCTGCTCACTCTGCAGTTGCGCCTCTTTCAGGCTCTGCGGCGAAGGCTGTGACGATTGCGCAATCAACTGGGTGCCCGGCTTCAACTCGACGTCCGGCGTAATGCTCAGTTCCGGGAGAATCTGTTCAGCAATCTCGCGAAAGACCGGCGCCGCGATGTCGCCGCCGTGATAGGCGCCTTGCGGCTCGTCAATCACCACAATGATCACTACCGCTGGATTGCTAACCGGCGCAAAGCCAACAAACGAACCGATATACTTCGTTGCGGAATACGTCCGCGTCTTTGGATCAATCTTTTGCGCGGTGCCTGTTTTGCCGGCAGCGCTGTATCCGTCAAGCTGGGCCTTGCGGGCGGTGCCTCGCAGCGTCACGCCTTCCAACATGTTTCGCAGCGCGGCCACCGTCTCGGGCTTTAACGCGCGCCTGGTTTCCGGTTTTGCCTGATACAAGATGGCGCCATCGGGAGAGCGCAATTCCCGCACGAGATGGGGTTTGACCAGCGTTCCGTCATTCGCCAGCACGCTGTAGGCACTAGCCATTTGCAATGGCGTCACGCCGATCTCCTGACCGATCGCGATCGAGCCGATAGACGACGGCTGCCAGCGATTCAGCGAGCGAAGAATTCCCGGCGACTCTCCGGCCAGATCGATTCCTGTGCGCGAGCCGAAGCCGAGCCGCTTCATGTATTCATACATCGATTCATTACCAACCAGCAGGCCGAGTTTGATCGCCCCGACGTTACTGGACTGGGCCAGCGCATCAGCTACCGTCAACACTCCAAACGGGTGGTGATCATGTATCAAGCGACCGGCGACGGTAATCTGCCCCATCTGGCAATCGATCTTGTCCTCAGGTTTGACCAGATCCTTTTCGATGGCCGCGGAGTAGGCAACGATCTTGAAGGTCGAGCCGGGCTCGTAGATGTTTTGTAGAGCGCCGTTGGATCGGCTTTCGGGTGAAACGCTCGCCGCCTGGTTCGGATCGAATGAGGGAGCGTTGGCCAGCGCCAGGATCTCGCCTGTCCGTGGATCCATGACGATTGCAGTTCCCGACTTTGCATGACTGCGCTCAACTGCGGCGTTCAGTGCCTGCTCAGTGCGGTATTGAATTGTCTGATCGATCGTGAGCACTACGGTTTGCCCGGGATGCGCCTGAATCTCGTAGCTCTCAAAGACCTGTCGTTTGGCATCCCGTTCCAGGAATAGCTTTCCTGATTCGCCGCGTATCTTGTCGTTGTAGTATTGCTCGACCCCGCTCAGTCCGATCTCGTCCGTACCCACGAAACCCAACACATGCGCCGCCAGTGAATCGTTCGGATAGTACCGCTTCGATTCTTTGCGCGAATAGACTCCGTCCAACTCCAATGTGTCCAGCTTGTTGGCGGTGGCCACATCGAGCCGGCGAATAATCCAAATAAATTTCTTGTTGGAGTCTTTTGCGTCCCGCAGGCGGTCAGCCAGTTCGGCACGGTTTTGATTTGTGACTGCGGCGATGCGTCGCGCGGTTTCGTCCGGGTTGGGAATCTCCCGCGGATCGCCAAAGAACGATTCCGTATCAATGCTGCGGGCTAGCTCCCGACCCTGGCGATCGAGCACCTGACCGCGCGTGGGACTGGTTTCAATGGCTCCGAGTTGTTGATTTCGTGCGCGAACACTGAGGTCCTGGTGCTGGCTAACTTGCAGCTGGACCAGCCGGGCGCCGATCACCAGCATCCAGGCCACCAGCCCTATCGCCACCCATAAGGCACGCCGGTGCGAGTTTCCGAGCCGTGGCGTTTCGCTGGCGATAGAACGACGGGGCATTTCGGAACTCCAACACGGTGGCCGAGTCGACGCAATCGCGCCAAATCAGATTGGTTAACGCAAGCTCGCTACATCAGGGTTTTTCTGTTTGGGTGGTTTCGTTGGCATGTCCGCCGGCGCACTTGGCGATTGACTCTTTGCTATCGGAGCCTTTTCAGTCGATTCTTTCCTGATCCGCCTCAGCGGATCGATCTGCGCCGACTGCAGCGGCTGCATACCCAGTTGACGCGCGGCGCGCTCCAGGCGAGCCGGGCTGGCAGCGGCTTCCCGCTCCAGAAGAAAGCGACGCTGATCTTCGGCGAGCCGATCTCGAACGCGACGCAAGCTCTCAGTTTCGTAACCCGTCTTGAGGGCGGCGAAGTGCTGAACTCCCGCATAGACAAAACCGCCGGCCAGCGTCAATCCGCAAACCAGCAGCAAGCCCAAACGCGCCAGCGCGCCCTGATCACGCTCGCGCACCACCGGTGCATTTCGCTGTCTTATGGGAATTCTTCGCATCATCTTTGATACATCTCAAACGGTCTGGATCGCCGGGAGTTTCCTGCAAGCTCTGAGCTTCGCGCTCCGGGCCCGCGGGTTACCGGCAATTTCTTCTTCGCCGGGTGTGATTGGCCGACGCGTCAGGATGTCAACCAGCCGGCGCGCGCCGCACATGCACGTCGGCATGCGAGGCGGGCACTGACATCGACCTGCTAGCTGCAAGAGCGTTCGCTTGACGATGCGGTCTTCAAGCGAGTGAAAACTGATAACTGCCAGGCGCCCTTCCGGCTCTAAAAAGCCAACCGCTTCCGTAACAAAACGATCAAGGTCATCAAGTTCGCGGTTGACCGCTATACGCAACGCTTGAAACGTTCGCGTGGCGGGGTGGATCCTCCGTTTTTTTCCTGGTCCGACTGCGCGTTCGACTAACTCGGCGAGGTGTCGGGTTGTGCTTACCGGCTCACCACGTTCCCGGCGCTCGACAATGAAGCGAGCGATGCGGCGCGACCGGCGTTCTTCACCGTACTCAAAAATGATGCGCGCAATTTCTACTTCTGAAAGACGACCGAGCAACCCGGCCGCGGTCTCAGCGCCGCCTTTCAAATCCAAACGCATATCAAGCGGCGCGTCGTGCCGGAAACTGAACCCCCGCGAGGGTGAGTCCAGTTGCCACGACGAAACTCCCAGGTCAGCAAGAATTCCGCGTACCTGATTGACCTTCGCTGTCGCGAGGACCCGCGTAAGTTCACGAAAGTCAGAGTGCACGGCGCGAAAGCGCGAGCCGTATTGCGCTAATCGCTCTCTTGCCAACTCGAGAGCTTCGTCGTCGCGATCGATACCCAACACCGTTGCGTCACGGGATGCCTGCAAAATTGCTTCGCTATGCCCGCCCAGGCCTAACGTGCAATCGACAAACAACCCGCCGCGCTCCGCTGCGAGCAACTCGATCGTCTCTCGAAGTAGCACGGGACGATGGGTCGCCGAGCCCCTGCCCCCCAAAGGCACCGCCATCACCACCGCCCCGTGATCTCGTTCAAAGATCTGTTGATTCGTGATAGGTGGGTGACAGGTGACGAGTCAGAGTGCATTCGTCTTACCTTGTCACTGTTCACTTGTCACTTGTCACCGTTCCTAGATTCCCAGCCGCGCAATTGCCGCCTCGTCTTCTTCCGTATAAGGATCGGAAAGCATGCGCTGCTGGAACTTTTCCAGTTCCCAAACTTCTAAATAGCTTAAGTAGCCGAGCACCGCGACGTCGCCCACGACGGCGGCGCTCTTTCTCAGCAACGGATGAATCAGAACCCGACCCTGGGTGTCCATCGACGATTGCTGTCCGTAATAATTCGTTCTGTCAAGGAACTTACGCCGCGCGGGATCCATCGAAGGCAACAAGGACAAACGCTGTTCGATCGCTTCCCATTCCGGCATTGGATAAATCCGCACGCAATCGCCCGTTAAGCTGGTAAGATACAGCGCCGCGCCGTACTTCTCTTCCACGTAACGACGGAAGAGGGTCGGCACCTTGAGCCGGCCCTTGGAATCGATTCGTGCTGTGTAGTTGCCTCGCAACATGGAGTCCCGTTAGGGCGAGCAAAGGAGACGGCTCTACGGTTTGCGCTTCTTTCAAGTCTCGTTCGTGACGATGAGGCCACCTCACTCCACTTCGCTCCACCGACGCATCCTACGCCCGTATTTCGGGCCTGTCAAGACTTTTTACAGATTTTTTACACGTCCTACAGCCCACTTCTCTCCTAATGATGTATAGTCGCCCGCGCTGTGGCATGCGCATCTTGCGCGTGATTCTCACGGGCGGGACGCCCGTGCTACTGGATCCAAAATGACTGGAATCCCCGGGCTTCTGTTATTGGGAGCGTTAGCTGCCCTGGCGAATCTCGCCGGCGGATTGTTGCTCGCATCGTCGGGCGCCAATCGCCGCGAAGCGAAGCTTCTGAAGTATCTGGTAGCGCTGGGCGCCGGTTTCATGCTGGCGGCGATCTTTATCGAGATCGTGCCGGAAACAGTTGGCCTCTGGACAAATGGCGCCAGCGGGGCAAGCGCTGCCGAAGCGGTTGTGGGCGCCTTCACACTTTTGTTGGGCGGCTATCTGCTGATTCAACTCTTCGAACACACCGTCGCGCCACACTTTCACTTTGGCGCCGAGACCCATCCTGAACATGTTATCCGTCCGGGCGCGGCCTACACGGCCATCGGCGGGCTGACGATTCACACTTTCTTCGACGGCGTTTCGATCGCGGCCGCGTTCCTGGTAAATACGCGGGTAGGCTTGCTGGTGTTCATCGCCATCATGCTGCACAAAGTCCCGGAAGGGTTCACCGTCGCTTCGATCATGTTGGCTTCGGGCCGCTCATCGAAAAAGGCCGCAGCCGCGGCGCTCGCGATCGGCGCGGCTACGTTCGCCGGTGTGGTCGGTGTAGCTCTATTGAAAGAGCGTTTCGCCGGCTCGGTCGCTTATGCCCTGCCCTTTTCAGCCGGCGTTACGCTGTATGTGGCGGCGAGCGATCTGATTCCGGAGGTCAATCGCACGGAAGAAAAGAACCCCATCGTTTCGATTGTTGTATTTGCGGGAGTCGCGCTCTTCTATCTGCTGCACAGACTGATTCCCAGGTGAGAAGACGTAGTACTCGCCTGGCACCAACCAGGTTAAGTGATGAGAAGTAGCAACGCGCTTCTTACAATCGTGCTAATTGCGTGCTCTCTAATGGCATGCCAAGGATTTCGTGGCCTTACCTTCCGCACCCCTGGCGATAGCATGTCTCCCACAATCAAAGCCGGGGACTCTGTTTTCGCTGACCCGGTTTACTACAAGCACTCACCCGTGCACCGTGGCGAAATTGTTGTCGTGATAGACCCGGACGGAAAAAAGAATCCGAGCGGTCAAGCAGAAATGTATGTCAAACGAGTCATTGGTATGGGTGGGGACAGAGTGCAAGTCAAGGCGGAGAAGGTTTATGTAAATGATCAATTATTAGACGGAATCCTCGGAAGCGGCAAATATGAATCAACTTATCCCATAAGTGATTTTGGCCCAATAGTTGTTCCCCAGAATGAATATTTCCTTTTGGGAGACAATCTGTCGAACAGCTACGATAGTCGGCATTGGACGCATTCTACGATTCGACTTGAAGGCATCTATGGAAAAGTGACGGCCGTAAAGGACGGGAAAACAGGGACAATTCGTTACCTGTAGTGAAGAAATCGCGGTCGCCAATGGTACGCTGATCAAAATCCTCTCGTGCTGCACATCGCGCAATGATCGCAGGGCTTGCCGCCCGGTTCGACTGAGCACTTCTTTTCGTTCTCGAAAAATTCCACCAACTCGGTGACGGTTGCCTCTTCGATTCCGAAGCGCTCCTGGCTGGCGTGCTCGACCGTGTTGTTGAAATCCCTCAGCCAGGGTGAATGTGTGGGGGGAACAAACTGCGGGGTTGCAGAAATCTGTATTGGCGCCGGCTCCGGAATGGCCGCGGGCGACGAAGCAACTGAAGAGGCCGCGACCAGAGGCGGCCCGGCGGAAACAAAATTAATCACGCGCGCGCGGGTGTGTTCTGTTGGCTGGTTAACGCCCTGGACGATCTTTGATTCGATCCGCTCGAGTTTGTTTTCCAGATCGTGAAGGCCTTCACGGATCGCTGACAACTCTTCGCGGACCGGCTCGCCGTTCTGCGGACGGCCAGAGACGCCTGGAGACGCTGCGTGTTCACGTGTCCCCGCTACTCGCCGCGCGACGCGTTCTGCTATCAACCTTGCCTGATCCTGGTCGGTGCTCATGAAGTTGATATCGTCATTGCTAGGAGCGCGGGCGCCCTCGCCCGCAAACCGTGGGCAGCGCACTCAGATCTTCAATTGACTGGGCAACTTTCAAAGAAGAACAGCTTTCGCGCTTCGCGCTCAATGCGGACGAGGGCGTCCGCGCTCCCAGCAATAAGGCCTGCTCCTAGTTTGAAATTGAGCCTACTCCTCTTCCAGCAGATCGATGTGATCGACCACGCCCACGATGGCTGAATCGATTGCCGCGCCCGCTTCCCCGGTCGCAGTCGTGGATGCGCCCCAACCTTCCTGCACGATCAAGACAGTATCTCCCACACCGGCATCGACTGAGTCGAGCGCGAGGACTGTGTGGCCGGTCGCTTCGCCTTCAGGCGTGATGTGCTCGCACAACATCATCCGCGCATTGTCATAGCGAGCGTTCTTCTGGGTGGCGACGATGTTGCCTAAGACTTTTGCTAAGATCATTTTCGCAAAACCGAGCTTTGGACCTTGGACTTTAGACCCTACTTACTCGTGACATGTTTGTCCGAATCAATAATTCCGACGATCGTGCAATCGGTCGGCGTGTCTTCGCGCTTGAAAGGAAAGCTGGCTTCCTTGCCGCGGCACCAGAACACCAACTCGCCGACGCCGGCTCCGGCGGCATCGACAGCCACTAACGGTTTGCCCTGGGGTTTCAGATCCTTATTCAGGGACTGGACGATAAGCAGCTTGCGGCCGTGCAGCGATGGGTTCTTCATCGTTGCTACCACCGTGCCGATTACTCGCGCGAGCTGCATTAAGGAAGTCCAATGTTCCAAGTCCAAAGTCCAACGTCCGCAAAGCCGCAATTCGACTTTGGACTTTGGACTTTGGACTTTGGACTTTAAGACTCAGGCGTCATAATGTCGACCGTATCGATCACCCCAACCACGGCCGCATCCACCGGCGTGTCTTTCATGTTCTGCGCCAAACGCGCGCTGGATCCGGCCACCACCAACACGCGTTCATGAAATCCGGCGCCGACCGTGTCCACGGCCACGACATAGCCGCTGGTGTCCGTGCCATCAAGATTGACGGGGCGAACTATGAGCAGCTTTTTCCCTTCCAGTCGCTCGTCTTTTTGTGACGCCACGACTGTGCCAATGATGCGCGCTATAATCATGCGCGGCTCTGCGCGCTGATCGGCATTGCGTCATCGACGCTGCCGTGCGGACGCGGAATCACATGCACGCTGACCAGTTCGCCTACTCGACGCGCTGCAGCCGCGCCGGCATCAGTCGCCGCCTTAACGGCCGCGACATCGCCGCGCACAATAGCGGTCACAAAGCCCGCGCCGATTTTTTCGTAGCCGACCAGGGTGACGTTGGCTGCCTTGACCATGGCGTCGGCCGCCTCAATCATCGCCACCAGACCTTTGGTTTCCACCATTCCCAGTGCTTCTTGCATTCAGTTTCTCCTGTGAGAAGTTTGGCTAGTAAATCGTTAGTAATTAGATTCGCGAATAGAATAGCACGAATCCTCGTCGCTATTTACGTTGATAGTCGTTTCTTATCTTAAGGGATCAACCGATCCACAAAGATACACCAGGCAGAACTGGTTTTTTCGTGCGGTTTCGCGTGATTTCGTGGATCGTTTCTTGTCCGGGTGCAGAAAAAACGTCGAAAGCAAACCAGGACACTAACCAATTGACTTTACGAATCTTTCAAGCGTGCTGCTTCGCTTAAGAGCTCGACCAACTCTTCGCGCGTTAGCGAAACCCGACCGGCGCCGTTTGACGACGATGAAGAATACGAACGCGCCGGTCGATCGCCCGTCGGACATGCCAGGCTGGTCTCGTGAAGATAACCACAGGCCTGACAGCGGGCGCCCTGATCGAGATAACCGGCCGACTCGCGCACGTTAATCAACTTTTCAATCGCATCGGGTGAAAGATTTCGCGACCCTCCGAGCGTGCGCGAAAGAATCGCGATCTTCGCGGTGTGTTCGAGGGTCTCAAGCCGATCGAACGCCTGCCACAAATCAGATCCGTAAGCCACTGCGCCGTGGTTGGCCATCAGCAAAGCGTTGTGATGCTTTACCAGCGGCCGCATCGCGTCGGTCAACTCATCTGTCGACGGTGTGCCGTACTCAGCCAGCGGAACACAGCCCAGTGTCAGGATCACTTCCGAAAGAATTGGCTGATCGATTGGTAATCCAGCGACGGCGAAAGCAGTTCCATGCGGCGGGTGCGCGTGACAGACAGCTTTCACGTCCGGGCGCTCACGATAGATCAAGAGGTGCATCGCAAGTTCGCTCGACGCGCGCCGGTCGTTTAATGAACGCCCCTCGAGATCCGTGATCGCGATCAGGTCGTCCGTCATTCGACCCTTGCAAGTCATGGTCGGCGTCGCCAGGACCCGGCCATCGTCGAGCTGCGCGCTCACATTCCCATCAGACGAAACGACATAGCTGCGCTCGTACATCAAATGGCAAATGCGAATCAGGTCGCGTCTGGCGGTTTGTTCGTCCATCAGAAATCGTCTTACAACTCTCGCTCCTCACGGGTCATGTTGTCATTGAGCTGGGAACTACCGCGCGCTCCCTTGGTTACTCGGCCCTTCATTGGCTGCGCCAGGAAATATGAAAGTGACTCGAGCGAAGTTGTCAGATCCACCGTCTTTACCTTAACACCCAGACGCGCGTTCAGCGGCGCCGGCGCAAAGTTCAAGACCGCTTTGACGCCGGCGGTGGTGATTTGGTTCAGGACTCGCTGCGCGACGCGCGCCGGTACCGCGATTACGGCCACGTCGATTTCTTCATCGCGCACGACCTTCGCGATCTTCTTGACGTCGTAGACTGGAATCCGATCAGGCCCGACCTGGTGGCCGATTTTGGTTTCGTCATTGTCGAACAGTGCGACGACGGCGAAATTCGATTTCGACAAGCCGTTGTAATTTGCCAGCGCCGTTCCCAAACGACCCGCGCCTACAATTCCCACGTGATGAGGCCGGTCAAGACCGAGAATCTTTGTCAGGTGCTCTCGTAAGTCATCGATGAAATACCCGGTGCCGCGGACGCCAAACTCGCCAAAATAACCGAGGTCTTTCCGAATCTGAGCGGAATTTAGATTGAATTGCTCCGCCAACTCCTGCGACGACACGGTTTTGATCCCGGCAGATGCCAGCTCGTTGAGGCATCGGAGATAGACGCTCAGACGGTTGGTGGTCAGCTCAGAGATCTTTTCGCGCTTCATGTCTTAACTCGCTGCAAGTATAACGCTGAGATGGCTTCGCCGGAAAGTGTTCCTATTTGCGATTGAAAATTGCTTACGCGATAATCGAGCGCGTCAATTGCACGGGTAGCGTCAGAAGCCGCGCGTTAGCAAGGGCTCCGTAAAGCGGCAACAAGTCGCCGCACTCCAAAATGATCGCTTATCTTTCAGGCACGCTGCTTTCGAAACACGCGACGACGGCCATTGTCGATGTCGGCGGCGTGGGCTATGAAGTCGCAATTCCGCTTTCGACCTTTTATGAGCTGGGCGAAACCGGTGCGCCGGTGCAGCTCCGCATCTACACCCACGTCCGCGAAGATGCGATTCAACTATTTGGTTTCAAGACCGCACGCGAGCGCGAACTCTTCCTGCAACTGATTTCCGTCAACGGTGTAGGGCCCGGGCTGGCCATTAAGTTGTTGTCGGGAATGAACGCCGACGAAATGATTGCCTCGATTCGCACCAACAACCTGGTGCGACTGGTTTCGATTCCCGGAGTTGGCCGCAAGACCGCGGAACGTCTGGTGGTGGATCTGCGAGACAAGATCGCAGCGCTGTCCTCTCCGGCTTTGGAAGAAGAACTCGCAGCAAAGGCCGTGGCGGTCGGCGGCGTCGTCACTGAGGATTCAATGCGCAACGATGCGATGTCGGCGTTGACTAACCTTGGCTACCAAAAAGCAGCCGCCGAAAAAGCAGTCAAGACCGCTATCGATGAAGGCGGCGAGCTTTCTGTCGAAGCGATCCTGCGGCGGAGTTTGAGGTCCCTGGCGAAAGCTTAGCTCTCCGTGTCCTCAGTGTCTCGGTGGTAAGGCTAAACGTATGAGCACCACGGAGACACGGAGGACACAGAGAGTTGACCGATCAACCGCTTCGCATCCACAATTCAACCTGTCCATGCCAAAAGCTACCAGAGCAGCTGAGGCGCTAAGCGCCATCCCCACTGATGAAGATCGCCAATACGATCTTTCTCTGCGGCCGACGCACCTCTCCGAATACATCGGCCAAACTAAAGCGAAAGAGAATCTGCGTGTCTATATCAAAGCCGCGCTTAAGCGGCGAGAGGCCCTCGACCATGTGCTTCTGACCGGGCCGCCAGGCTTGGGGAAGACCACGCTGGCCCACATCATCGCCAACGAAATGGGCGCGCAACTGCGCTCAACTTCGGGACCAGCCATCGAAAAGACCGGCGACATTGCCGCGTTGCTGACGAACCTGCAAGAGGGCGACGTGCTGTTCATTGATGAAATCCATCGATTGATGCCGCAGCTTGAGGAGAAACTTTATCCGGCGATGGAAGATTTTAGTCTCGACCTGCTCATCGGCCAGGGTCCGGGGGCGCGCTCGATCAAGTTAGAGCTCCCCAAATTTACTCTGGTGGGAGCAACTACGCGCGCGGGCCTGATCACCGCCCCGCTGCGGGGGCGCTTTGGAATCAACTTTCATTTGGACTTTTACCCACATGAGGACCTGGAAACAATCTGCAAACGCTCTTCAAGTATTCTGAATGTCGAAATCGATGAAGGGGGCGCTCGCGAAATTGCCAAACGCGCTCGTGGGACGCCGCGAATCGTCAACCGTCTGCTGCGACGCGTGCGCGATTATGCCGAGGTTGATTACGAGGGCCGCATCACTCACGAAGTCGCAGTTGATGCGCTGAACCGGATGGAAGTAGATATTTACGGCCTGGATGAGATGGACCGCAAGCTGCTCTTAACGATCATTGAAAAGTTTGAGGGCGGGCCCGTGGGCGTGGGCACGTTATCAGCGGCGATTCATGAAGAGAAAGACTCCATTGAAGAGATTATCGAGCCATACCTGATCCAAATCGGTTTTCTCAATCGCACGCCGCGCGGCCGCATGGCAACCCAACTTGCTTATCAACATTTCGGCTTTAAGACCGGCCAGCAGCGGCCGAGTTTGTTTGAGTCTGTCTGATTGGTTTCGTTTAGCGGCGGGCACTAGCCCGCCGAGATCGTGGCGGGCACTAGCCCGCCTCTAAACAGGGATTTTGTAAATCAGCGATTTGCGCTGCAAATGAAACGATTCTCACGACAATCCTTTGGAGTCCGGAACGTGTGGCCGTGGCGGCGGATGATCACGCATGCCGTGCATCAGTTTCACGATAACGATCTGTTCACTTCCGCAGCGGCGATGAGTTACTTTGGATTACTGACCTTGTTTCCGGCCTTGCTGCTGCTGCTGGCTCTGAGCAATCGAATTGCGGCCGGCAACCAAATGGTCCACCACATCGTCCAGGTCTATCCCGGCTCAGGCAAGTTTTTGCAGGACACGATTCGTTCGCTTTCCGGCGTCAGCACTGAAGTCATGATCACCTGCGGCCTGGTAGTCCTGTGGGCCGGCTCGTGGGTTTTTGCAATTGTAGAGCGCGCGCTGAATCGGATCTGGGGCACTACTCATCGAAGGTTTCTCCACGGGCGTCTGCTGACCCTGGGAATGATCGGAATTGTCGGCCTGCTGCTCTCGGTTTCAGTGCTGGCAACCTCAGTGCTGGTGGCGTTGCAGGAAATTGCCGGCCGTCTTTCGCCCAGACAACTGGAGAGTTACCGTTTGCTTGCCTCAGCGGGCAGCTTGTTCTGGCAAGTAGTTTTTGCCCTGGTTAGTTTGTTGTTGACCTTTGCCCTCTTCGCGCTCGTCTATCGGTTTATGCCGAACGCGCACGTCACCGTGCGCGACACGATTCCAGGAGCAGTGATCGGCGGGCTTCTCTGGGAGGGCGCTAAATACCTTTTTGCGTGGAGCCTGAACTACTTTCATTACGATCAGATCTACGGTTCGGTCGGCGCAGTCGTCGCAGTCCTAACGTGGGGATACGTCTCCAGTCTTGTCCTTTTGTTCGGGGCCCAGTTGACAGGCGTCTTCCATCGCGAGCACATGGAACATCCTTTAGCGGCGCCAGGTGTGACGGTTCCCTCCGCTTCCTTCTCTTAGTTCGCAGCGCCCCGTCAGCCGGCGACATCCCGCATGCGCATCTCGGATTTTGATTACGAACTTCCTGAAGAGTTGATCGCGCAGGCGCCGCTCGCCCGGCGTGACGGATCGCGGATGTTGATTGTCGACCGCGCCAGCCAGACGTGGCACGACACCAGGTTTACCGATCTGCCAAAGTATTTTCGAGCAAACGACGCCCTCGTCTTGAATAACACCCGGGTCTTTCCTGCACGGCTGCATGGCCAACGGTCACCATCGGGCGGCGCGGTTGAAATACTCCTGCTGCGCGAGGTCAAGCCGAATGTTTGGCAGACATTGATACGGCCCGCGCGCCGCCTCCAAACAGGCGCGCGCATAGCGTTCGCTAACTCGAAACTTATCGCGGAAGTCGTCGAATCACTGGACGACGGTTTGCGTTTGATAAAGTTTGAGTCTGAAGAGCCATTCGAGCGCATCATCGACGAACTCGGTGACACCCCGCTGCCGCCTTATATCAAGCGCGAACAGGGCGAGACTGCGGACGATCGAGAGCGTTACCAAACAGTTTACGCGAGCGAGCGCGGGGCTATCGCGGCGCCTACTGCGGGACTTCATTTTACTCCCCAGACACTCGCGACTATTGAAGAGTGTGGCGTGCAAGTCGTACCCGTCACTTTGCATGTCGGCTATGGCACTTTCGAGCCCGTTCGAGTCGACGAACTTGACCAGCATGCGGTAGCGCCGGAATGGTTCTCAGTCAATGACGAGGCGGCGCAATCGATCAACCGCGCGCGAGCGAACGCCGGCCGAATCGTCGCGGTGGGTACGACTACCGCCCGCGCGCTCGAATCCGCGACTGGTTCAGAAGGACAGGTTCGGGCGGGACAGGGCTGGGCTGACCTCACCATCGTCCCGGGTTACTCATTTCGGGCCGTGGATGTCCTGCTTACCAATTTTCACTTGCCGCGCTCGTCTCTATTGTTCCTGGTGAGCGCTTTTGCGGGTCGCGAACTGGTCCTCGCGGCGTACCGCCACGCGGTCCGGGAAGGCTATCGTTTTTACAGTTACGGCGACTGCATGCTGGTGGTCTAGTCCTGAGCCAGGTTAACGCCGAGACTTGTAACCGGGCGGTAATAACAGGCTATAATCTCCGCCACGCTCTCGATCGTCAACGGATGCGCAGTCGCTTATGGCAGTTCTAAAAAAGTTTCGCCCAAAATGGTGGCCGAATAATCGGCAGATACCTCAGTTCAGCCAGACCAACATTACGTTGGTGCCGCCGATTGATGCGCGTTATGACCTGCGCCCGCTCACTATTTCGCAGCTCGATGAATGCTGGCGTCTGGATCAACGATGCTTTGTCGACGGTGAAGCCTACAGTCGCGATACCTTTGAGTATCTTCTGACCGCGCCGGAATCGGTTTCCTACCGGGTCGTCACCCACAGCAGCAGCATGGCCGGTTTTGTGATTGGCCTGCTGGAACCGGACCATACCGGGCACATCACTACCATAGGGATCGCGCCCGAGCACAGGCGGCGGCGGCTGGCCAGTTTTTTGATGGACAGAATTGAAGCTGGTTTTCGCCAGCGCGACGTGCGAATTGTCCGCCTCGAAGTCCGATCCGCCAACGTTTCAGCCCAAAAGCTCTATTTGAGCCTCGGCTACTCCGTCACTCAACGTCTGCCAAGATACTATTCAAACGGCGGCGACGGATTGCTGATGGTAAAGTCGATCAACTGATTCTCCGCGACCCGCTCGCAACTACTCTTAACTTTTTCGGAGTTCGGTCAGGACTTGTTTGGCAACGGCCTTCAAGGTATCGAACACCCCCACACCGGTTGAGGCCACCGCCTCGACGATGGGCTCGCCTTTTCGCTGTAATTCAGCAGTCAAGTCGGATGTCGGCACCACGTTGGGCAGGTCGCGTTTGTTGAGTTGGAGTACGTACGGAAGTTTCATTAGCTCATAGCCATACGAGCGGAGGTTTTCTTCCAGGTTGTAGACCGCTTCGATATTCGCGTCCATACGCTCTTCCTGCGAGTCGGCGACGAACACCACGCCATCGACCCCCTTCAAGATCAGCTTGCGCGACGCTTCATAGAAAACCTGGCCCGGTACAGTGTAAAGATGAAATCGGGTCTTGAAACCGCGAACAGTTCCCAACTCGAGCGGCATAAAATCGAAAAACAAAGTGCGGTCTGTTTCGGTTGCCAGACTAATCAGCTTTCCTTTTGCCTGGGGAGCGGTCGAGTCGTAGATATGTTGCAGGTTGGTCGTCTTGCCGCAGAGACCTGGGCCGTAATAAACAATCTTGCAATTTATCTCTCGTGATGCGTAGTTAATGAATGTCATAGGAACCCGGGATGGCTAAGTTGCAGGTGAACCCTGCAGCATTTCTCAATTTATGGTTGGTGAAAAAAGACTGTCGATCTCCTCATCTGTGATTTCGCCGAATGGAAGCGAACCGTCGGTCGCGGACAATTCAGACTCGCGTTCGATCTCCGCGAATGCCGCCGCCAGCTCCTGAGAGACTTGTTTCGAGCGTAGCTTGACTAAACCAAGGCTCGATCGATCGTCGAACACAACGACCAATAGGATCCGGCTGATGACACTGATGTGAATACTTTCCCGTTCACCTTCATGGGACAAGGTGGGAAACTCCCGCTCCCCGATTAGCTTGGCCATGCCGCCGGTCGCGGCCACGTTGCCGGCGACCAGGGAAGCCAGGCTGGTGGTATCGAGCTCGCCCACTTCACCGTGAGCCGCTATTTGCTGGCCGTCCTTATCAACCAGCACGACCAGCCGGGCCGAAGAGTCGAGGCGCAACCGCGCCAGAACTGCCTTGATCTGGTGGTAGCGCTGTTCGCGCAGTAGGATTGGGCTATTGGCCATCGACGAAACTTTCTTGGTCGGTACGGGAAAGAGGAGCAGCTTTAGGGAAGGAAAACCTTCACGCGATGCAACGGGTTTATCCGTGATGAACGACTTGCCCGCCCGCACCCCTCAGGCAATCCGCCCCACTCCGGCGAGTCAAAACGCAATCGCCAAAGCTCACGAGTCACATTAACACGGCCTTTCACGGCGCTACAAGTGTTTTTCATGGTTGCGCGCGGGTCACAAAGGTTCAACAAGAGGGCAAGTTTTAGCTGCAAACCCCATTCTTTCGTTGAATTACGCTCGAAGCTATGCTAACCTCTCGCGAGTTTTTCGACATGGTTTTACCAGCGACAGGTCTTTCAAAAAGAGGGCTTTGCGCATGAGCAGTCCTATCACCAAGAGCGTGAAGAGACTAGGGTCACGCTCCACCTCGCGTCATTCATCCGCGTCATCATCGACCCGCAAACGTGTTTTGGCGGGCAAGTCCACGCGTCTGAAACCGGCCACCAAACGTTCACCTGCCGGGAAGGCGCGCGCTCGCAAAGCTGCGAAGGTAGCGACCGCCAAACATAAGCCGAAGCCGCGCGTTGCCGCCGCTAAGACTCGCGTTTCAAAAGCTCCGAGCAAGTCACGGAAGCCAGCGAAGGTCAGTCGTCCGGCTGTGGCTACTACTGCGAAGAAAGCCGTCGGGCGAATTGCAAAGACAAAACCGACCCCGCTTCGAAAGCCACTTATCTTTAAGAAACCGGTTCCCCCCGCGCCGCCGCCGAAACCGACGCACGACGAGGCGGCCGCCTTGAGTGCGTTTGAAGCAGCGCACAAGGAGTTTGCGCGCGGCCGTTTCGCTGAAGCCCGCATTATGTTTCGTAGCTTAGTCGAGAAGTACTCGTCAGTATCTGAAGTAACAGCTCGCGCTCGAACATATCTCGCGGTGGCCGAAGCGCGCTTACGCACTGAGCTGGCGCTGCCGCGTGACGCCGACTCTCTTTACGACCGCGGAGTCATTGAGTTGAATCGCGGCGAGTATGTGGCAGCGCAGGAACTTTTTGAACGCGCCCTCAGACGAGAGCCCGAGGCTGCGCATATTCATTACGGTCTGGCTGCTACCAGAGCTCGATTGGGGGCAATAGACACCGCTCTCAAATCGCTGCGCAAGGCGCTCGACCTGCAGCCCAATCTCCGCATCCGCGCGCAGAGAGATCAGGACTTGAACCCGCTCCGCAGCGATCCGGAATTCGAGCTGCTCGTGTTTGCCGGTCGCGAGTAGAACTGGCTCCGCTCACCAAAAGAAGTGTTCCAACCGGCAATCTTTCCCGGTAACTTGCCCTCTCAGTCTAAACCGTTTCCGGCTCCAACTGTTTTGAAAGCGTTTACCTTTCGGGTATCATTCGCGTTTAGACATCACCGCAGAGTCACACCTGGAGAAATAATTGCAGAATCTGGACGCGAATCGCAGCCTGAAGCTAGTCGCTATCGGAGGCGGCACAGGCTTGTCGACGCTGCTGGCCGGCTTGAAGCGCTTTGTCGGCGAGCGGGTTGACGGAACCTGGCTGGATTCTCTTTCGGCGATCGTGACGGTTACCGATGACGGCGGCAGCTCTGGACGCCTGCGGGATGAACTGCAAATGCTTCCCCCGGGCGACATACGCAATTGCATGATTGCGCTTTCGGAAGATTCGACGCTGCTCGCGCGTTTGTTCCGGTATCGATTCGGCGGATCTGGAGATCTGGGCGGCCACAGCTTTGGAAACCTGTTCTTAGCAGCCTTGACTGAAGTTACGGGTGATTTCGTTGAGGCCGTCCGCTTGTCCTCAGAGGTTCTGGCCAGCAAGGGCCACATTTTTCCCGCCACGATTAACGATGTGCGATTGGTCGCCGAGTTGGAAGATGGACGTGAAGTTCACGGAGAAACTCAGATTACCGCTGAGCGTTCGCCAATTAGGCGTCTGCGGCTTGAGCCAGAGCAGTGTCTGCCACTTCCCGAGGCCCTGGCGGCAATTCGTGCGGCTGATGTCATAACCGTCGGCCCGGGTTCTTTGTACACGAGCATTGTCCCGAATCTGTTGGTGGCCCAGGTCGCCGAAGCGATCGGCGCAGCGCGCGCTACAAAAATCTTCATCACCAACCTTATGACCCAGCCCGGCGAAACCGACGGATACGATTTGCGGCAACATCTCGTTGCAGTAGCCAGATACGCGCCGCAGATTCGTTTCGACTGTGTGATCGTAAATGACCGGCCAATTAGTCTGCAGCAGGCCGAACTTTATCGCGCAGACGGCGCTTATCAAATTGGTCTTGAAGCTGAACCGCCTCTGAATGATGATGTTGAGGTTGTGCGCGCGGACCTACTGGATGAAGGCGAGATGGTGCGGCACGACTCTGGACGACTTGCCCGCGTGGTCATTGATTGCGGGGCGAAAGCATCCTTGCGGATTCCCATGAGCGTGGAATCCTGGGTCGCGGCTGAGAAACAGGAAAACACGCAATGAAGGCCCGGCCAGATCAAACTGAGTCGCAAACACCAGTCGATGTGCTGATTCTGGCTGCCGGCCTCGGCACCCGCATGAAATCAAAAGTCGCAAAAGTCCTGCACCAACTGGGCGGGCGACCCTTGATTGCACATGTTTGCCACGCGGCCGCTCAATTGAACCCTCGGCGAATCCACGTGGTGGTCGGCTACCAGGCAAGCGACGTTCAAGCCGCGGTCGAAAACCAGCTGGATCCCGGGCAGGCAACATTCGTTATGCAGACGGAACAACGCGGAACGGGCGACGCCGTCCGGGCAGCGCAAGACGCGCTGGGCAACTCTGATTCTACGGTGCTGATCCTTTCCGGCGATGTGCCTCTGGTTCGCGCCGGGACATTGCAAGCCTTTATTGAAAAGCACCGCGACGATCGAGCCTCGGCCAGCATATTGAGCGTTCGCTCTGAGAATCCGACCGGTTATGGACGGATTGTGCGCGATTCCCATGACCGCTTACTGAAAATTGTCGAGCAAAAAGATGCCACCGATGAGGAGCGGCAGATTCGCGAAATCAACGCCGGCATCTATTGTTTTGATCGCGAGAAGCTGTTCGCCGCGCTCGGCCGGATACAGCCGGGTAATACTCAGGGCGAATACTACCTTACTGACGTTCCCGGCATCATGCACAGCGACGGTGAGCAGATTACGATTTATGAACATCAGGATGCGCGCGAGGTTTCCGGCGTGAATACGCGCGCCGAACTCGCTGAATTCGAAAATCTTCTGCGTCGTCGCACGATCCGCCGATTGATGACTGAAGGCGGCGTCACCTTCATCGATCCATCTCATGCTTACATTAGTGACGAAGCGCAAGTAGGACCCGATTGTGTGATCCACCCCGACGTCCACATCGAAGGCAAGTCTGTTATTGGCGAAGGCTGCGAGATTTATCAAGGCGCGCGGCTGAGAAACTCGCGTCTGGGTGATCGAGTCACCGTTAAAGATCATTGCGTGATTATCGATTCCGAAATCGCTGACGACTGTGCCGTCGGACCGTTTGCTCACTTGCGGATGAACGCGCAAATGGAAGCGCGGGCCGTGGTCGGAAACTTTGTTGAAGTGAAGAAATCGCGAATTGGCCGCGGGACAAAGGCCATGCACTTGACGTACCTCGGTGACGCCACAATTGGCGAGAATACTAACATTGGCGCCGGAACAGTCACCTGCAATTACGACGGCAAGCACAAGCATCCCACCGTGATAGAAGACAATGTGAGAATCGGTTCGGATACGATGTTGGTCGCGCCGGTGCGAGTGGGGAGCGGCGCAGTTACCGGCGCCGGCTCAGTTGTCACTGAAGATGTACCGCCAAACACCCTGGTCGCCGGCGTGCCCGCAAAAATCAAAAGAAAAATCACGGAAGGTTCGGAGTAATGAGAGTCTGACAAAATACGAGGCGGCTTTTCCTGCCTAGTGCTTACTGCTCACTGCTGACTGCTTACTGAAATGTGTGGAATCGTCGGATACGTTGGAAACAAGCAGGTCGTCGCACTAATTATCGACGGGCTGCGCAAGCTTGAATATCGTGGCTATGATTCGGCGGGCATTGCCGTCGTTGACGAGAATCACGAACTAAAGATTCGCCGGGCCGAAGGCAAGTTGCGCAACCTCGAAGAAGTGCTGCGCCAGAAGCCTTTGGACGGCACCTATGGCGTTGGTCATACGCGTTGGGCCACGCACGGACGCCCCACGGAAGAAAACGCGCATCCTCATCGCGACTGCACCGGTCGTGTCGTCGTCGTCCACAACGGCATCATCGAAAACTATCTGCAACTGAAAGACGAACTGCGAAAGAAGGACCACCGCTTCGTTACTGAAACCGACACTGAAATCGTCGCCCACCTAATCGAAGAACATTTGAAACAGGGCGACAGTTTTGAAGCTGCCGTGCGCAACACCGTGCAGGAACTTCGCGGAATCTTTGCGTTGTCTATGCTTTCTGCCGACGAACCCGACACCATCATTTCGGCGCGACAGGGCCCCCCGGTAGTCATCGGTATTGGCGATGGCGAGTACGTCGTGGCTTCGGACATTCCAGCAATTCTCGAGCACACGCGCGATGTTTTCTTTCTGGGTGACGGCGAAATTGCTGTAATGACCAGGGACTCTGTGCGGGTAACGGATTTTGCCGGGAAGCACGTGGAACCGGTGATGCAACGGATCACCTGGGATCCAATCGAAGCGGAAAAAGGCGGCTTCAAGCATTTCATGCTCAAAGAGATCTACGAGCAGCCGCGCGCCGTGCGCGAGACCGTCGAGGGCCGCATCTCTCTCGATACCGGCCGCGTGTTTCTTGACGACATGAATATTACCGAAGCGGACTTTAAGCGCATTTCTTCGATCAAGATTGCCGCGTGTGGGACGTCGCTTCACGCCGGGCTGGCCGGCAAATACATGATCGAGCAACTCGCGCGCGTCAACGTCGATGTCGACTATGCGTCCGAGTTCCGCTATCGCGATCCGGTGCTGGACGAAAACACTCTGCTGCTGGTTATTTCACAGTCGGGAGAGACCGCAGACACGATCGCGGCACTACGCGAAGTTAAAGAGCGTGGAGTGAAAGTCCTGGCTATCTGTAATGTCCGGGGTTCGATGATTACGCGCGAAGCCGACGGCACGATTCTGACTCATGCCGGGCCGGAAATCGGCGTGGCGTCAACCAAGGCATTTACGTCGCAGATGATCGCGCTGTATTTGTTCGGCCTGTATCTCGGACAGTTGCGCGGCGAGCTGAACGCTGAACAGAGCCTGGCACACGGCCGGCAACTTGCCGAACTGCCCGTAAAGATGGAGCACCTGCTGAACAACGCCGAGGTAATCGAGGGCCTATCCAAAGAGTTTTTCCGGGCGACCGACTTTCTCTATCTGGGCCGCGGAATTAACTTCCCGGTGGCGCTGGAAGGCGCCTTAAAACTGAAAGAGATTTCGTACATCCATGCCGAGGGTTACCCGGCCGGCGAGATGAAGCACGGCCCGAACGCTTTGATTGACGAGCGCCTCCCGGTGATGTTCATCAACACCCGGGAAGCCGGCAATCGCGCTTCGGAATTGCGTTATGAGAAAACCCATTCGAACATCGTGGAAGTAAAGGCGCGTGAAGGCATCGTCCTTTCCGTCCTGACCGAAGGCGACACAATGTCTTCGGTGGTCTCTGATCATGTAATCGAGATTCCGGCGTCGAGCGATCTACTCTCGCCCATTCTCTCGATCATTCCGCTACAACTGCTCGCCTATCACATCGCCGTGCGTCGCGGTTGCGACGTCGATCAGCCCAGGAACCTGGCAAAGTCCGTAACGGTTGAATAGAGTTTGCGGCACTAAAAAACGTAATCGCTCCACTTGGTAAGGTCGACAGAGTCTGATGCACGGGGTAGTTGCATAATGTTATGATAGATTTCCTCACAAACGAGCTCAAATCGCTTCCCTTTAGCCATGATCGCAATCTTATTTGACTCTGTAATGTTTGGGAGAGGAGTATCGTCGATAACAACATAAATGATTCTTGGCGGCATAACACCTTCTTTCTTGGCGGTCATCTCCAAATCTGCCGCAAGCTCTTGTTCGAATTGCGTCCACGGCTTATCTCTCGATTCCTTGGAATAAAATATCAGCACCACATTGCTATCCTTCATCATTCGCAGGATTTCGTCCCGTATTCGAGATCCCGCAAAAAAGTCCCGACGATCGATTGCAACAGCCAAGCCTTTCCTCCGGAGCCACTGATCGATGGCGATGACCACATCCTGATTAGCCCAAGCATAGCTAATAAACACCTTCGACTGCTTCGCGGTACCCAATCGAGCTTGATATTCTTGAGTAACAAAAACCCCTCCATATTGTGCGGGGTCGAACCCAGCTTGAGTTGTCGAATCAAAGAGAGCCCCTTCCAGTTTGACTCTCCGACCTTGCCATTCAAACAGGCTCTTCCCGCCGAGGATAGTCCCGAACAGGAGCGCGCCAGAAAGGTCCGGTGTCTCATCTCCGGCAGTAAAATCGATTTGGGAAAGATCAAGCCCGGTCAAATCAGGGATCCAGGCGGGATTCGCCTTTCGATATTGATTCCATGTGCGAAAGTGCCTTGCTGTAAGTAACGCGAGTGCTTCATTCTTAGTCATAAATGAGGATCCGCCTGACTCAAAGGTGATTACATCGGATGCATAATACTCCTGCCTCCAGTGTTATGCATTTAGAAGACCTAATTTGGATCAAAACCTACACAGGGGTTTCCCGGCGGCCTTTGGAGCCAGTTACTCTTAGGATAATGTGCCGAGGCGTCGATGATGTGAAGCGTATAGGCGTGGCGTGACTTTGATGAACGGTTTTCGCGGCTCAGGTGAGGCAGCAGCGGGTGCAGAACGATCACACTCCCCTTCCTCACTTCCAATGGCTTCAAATTCTCTTCCGGCCACGGCGCGTCATCAAACACCTCGAAGCGCGTGCCGCCACCCTCCGCGCGGACGAACCGTGATTTCAATCCCAGCTTGTGGCCGCCCGGAATTACCCACAAACAACCGTTCTCAGTAGTTGCATCCTCCAGCGCGAACCACAGTCCGATCAGATCCAACGGCTCCGCGTAGAGAAATGTCGCGTCCTGATGACAAGTCACCGCGCCGCCGATGTGCGGTTGTTTGAAGATATACATCGACTGCAACAGCAGCGGTTGGCTGATGCCGAGATCGGAAACCAGTTCTTTGATTTCCGGCGTGCGGGAAAATTTTTGAAAGACCGAATCGAGATCGTGTAGCGCGTGCCCGATCTTATTTATCGACTGCTCTTTGGTCTGGCGCAGATTCCCGTCGGACGAGAATGCATTCTCTTCAAAGAAGAACCGAATCTTGTCACCTGATTCGAGAAAGTAATCGTCGCTGGTGCGAGTCTGCTCGCGCGTTGAGAAGATCGAAACGACGCCCTGCGGATCAAAGTCACGCACCAGGTCTTCGGCACGCGTTCGCAGTAGTTCGCAGGCCGGCCCGCCGACAAAGTCTTCGAGCACGAGGAATCCGTCGCGTTGGTATCGACTAATTTCTTCGGAAGTCAGTGTCATCTGGTTTCTCTTAGAGAGCCGAATGAACCAGTCTAAGTCATTGCACCGGCAGCGGAACTCAACCCTAACGTGGCAAGGGGGCTCGTTACAGAACCGGGAGCGGTAGCGACCGGATCCAAAATTCTACTTGCAATCTGACATGTCGCATACTGATAGACCCTAAAGACGGGGGTTGAGTGCCTGGATCCGGTCGCTACCGCTCCCGGTTCTGTAACTTAGTCACCGGTAGAGTGCGTCCTCTAAGGTCAGAACGGTTTCTTGGAAAAGGACAGCCCTTAATCACTCGCGTGGCCGCTGCTCGTCCGCGCATAAGTTGTCTAGCCTTTGGTCGCGTCTTATAGTTAAGTGGAAAATTGACTGGAGCCGGCTATCGGATTTGAACCGATGACCTTCTAATTACGAATCAGACGCTCTACCAACTGAGCTAAGCCGGCTGCTTTTGGCATTTGAACTATACGAACGCGTTGTTTGCAGTGTCAAGCAGGTTAGAAAACCCATGATGAAAGGAACGGGCGTACATAGTTTTGTAAGAGTTCCGATTTTCCGCGCCCTAATCTTCTTCGTCTTCGCAGTACTTTCTTCGCATTCGTTTGCTCAGAAATCCGCCACAACACAGAAGCTCCCTTCCGCCGACAAGGTCGTCGACAATTATCTGAAAGCGATTGGAGGAAAGAAGCGCGCCCTGGCGATTCGCGACGCTACCTATGAGTTTACGGTGCAGTTGGGCGAGCAACCCTATGGTCTGGCGAAGATTCAACTCAAGGCGCCGTCATCGACGCGTTCAGAGATGCGTTTCGGCAACGGGCAGATCATTGGGGCCGCGAATTCCAGATCCGCGTGGGTGCTCGGGCCGGATGGGCAACTGCGAACGTTAACCGGTCCCGAGGCTGCCGCCGCCAAACTCCAGGCAGCGCTCGATGCGGCGCACCTTGTCGATTACAAAAAAGCAAACGTCCTGGCTCGCGTAGTCTCTCTGATCGATTCACGGCTGGGTCCCGCGTATGTCGTGGAATTCTCCGCACGCGGCGGTGGCCGATTGAAATATCTGTTCAGTACCACCAGCAAATTGTTGCTGGGGATCGAAGACGAGGTGCGCAAAATCGCAACCTGGTTTGAAGAGTACCGGACCGAGGGAAATGTTCTTGAGCCACATCTCGTCAGACTTAACCTGGGTGGGACGGGAGAGCTGAAGTTAACGTTCGTTCGCGCGACCTACAACTCCGGCCTGGCAACCGATCTGTTCGACCCCCCATCGGGCAAGGAAGCGCTGGACGTTTTGGCCTTACTGCGGGAAGTGTCTCGGAATCAGGACGAAGTTGAGAAGCGCTTTCTGGAATACTCGTTCCTGCGGAAGCAGACTGATCGTGAGATTGACAGCAAGGGGGTCGTGAAAAAAGAAACCGTCAAAGTTTTTGAGGTTTTTCCCCTCCCTAATCGCGTCGCAATTTGGAAATTGATCAGCGAAAACGGCGTCGCTCTTTCTGGAGACCGCGCCGCCAAAGAAGATAAGCGGGTCCAGGAAGAGTTTCTGAAAGCTGAACGCGATAAGGACAAGGACGCTCAGAAGGCAGCAGAGCGCAAGGCGGAACGCGAGCGACAGAAAGCGGCGGCCAAAAGCCGGCAAGATGAAGACGAAGACCTGGAGATATCGCAGTTCTTTAGACATTGCGAGTTTATTTCCCCCCGTCGTGAACGGTTTCAAGACCGCGAAGTTATTGTCTTCGACTTTCGGGCCAAGCCCGGTTTCAAACCGAGCACTCGTCAGGAGAATCTGATCTCAAAGCTTGTCGGCGTTGTCTGGATCGATCCCCTCGATAAGCAAGTAATCCGGCTGGAGGCCCGGCTGGCCGAAAACTTCAAGATGGCTGGCGGATTACTGGTTTCGGTGCGGCCGGGCGCCGCGTTGGTTTCGGAGCAGACGCGTTTGAAGGAAGGCATTTGGATGCCACGCTTTGCCCAGATCAATCTTTCCGTCAAGGTGCTTTTGTTTGGCGGCGGCGACCTCAACCAGACGGTAGAGTGGAGTGACTACAAACACTTCGCCGCCGACGTGCACGGCTACAAACTGGATGCCCCTAAGACCAACACACCTGACAAGAAGCCGTAGACTAAGTAGGTGAAAGGAAGTCATCATGAAAGGTCAAACACGCAATATCGAAACTTTTAAGGTCGGCTCCGCGACCCGAGTGAACGAGTTTGATTTTCACAAGCACCAGGAAGAGATGCATGAGCAT
>Ga0207646_10000700_pt1 | contig 43479 bp, 30 predicted proteins | sample KBSK5502metaG_FD_184343 | JGI IMG/M metagenome (GOLD analysis project Ga0207646, IMG submission 184343) | Corn, switchgrass and miscanthus rhizosphere microbial communities from Kellogg Biological Station, Michigan, USA - KBS K5-50-2 metaG... | ecosystem: Host-associated > Plants > Roots >... | reverse complement strand
CACCACGCTGCCGAATGAGTAGTAGACACTACTTGTTGCCTTCTCTGTGTCATCCTGTGGTAGCAACTCGCGGAGATAATTAGCAAAGAAACCAAGCGGGTCAGTAGTCAGCTCAGGTGCCCTTAGATCGAAACTTTGGATAAGACTGTCCAGTACATCCTGCGCACTTAATCTCGCTTCTTCTTCTTTTCTGTCTGGATAGCCTCGTGTTTCAGACTCTAGCAAGGGCGATGTGCGCTGCTCTGAAATGCCTTCCAGGGAGTCGTCCGCCTCGGACGCGATTTCAAGTGCCTTCCGATAAAGCTGCTCAGCTTCATCGAGCCGCTTGCTCAATTCTGCTGTCTCCTCGTGTACGTCTGTGAGGCTGGGATTTGCACGAGGCGTCACGAGGTAAACCCGTGGATGAGACTTTAGCCAGGTTGGCAAAGAATCGATGACGCCATGTTTGTAACAGAACCAATACAGATTATATGGAAGATCGCTTTGCAACCGCCGCTTGAGCGCACTCATTATCACGTCCCCCTCCCAACCGCTATATCCGATTACCAATGGTGAACGTCGAGAGAGAATATCATCCAGTTTAAATGCCATCGTTGTGTTGGTTTGCTCAGACGTCTTTGCTCTATTCTCGATTTCGTCTCTTAAGTTACAGCAATCGTAGAACCAGTAAGTTCCGTGTACGTGTAGAATCTGTATGTCAGGCTGTTCCGGGTTTATCCGCTCCACAGTCTTCGGATGGTCGCAGACAATCGGTGGGGCGCCGAATAGCGTCAGCGCTTTGGACAGAAAATCATCAAAGTTGGGCGTGACGACTATGTTTGAGATCGTTTTGTCAAGTAACAAGTGCGCTAATCGAAAGTTTGCATGGGAAATGGCGCTACCTTCAATCAAGCCGCGCAGATACTCCTGTCTTAGAATGGGTTGCTCATAAGCCCGATCAAACCAATGCGAATACCTGTCGATTGCCGTCATGCCCAAGGAGTCATCTCTCGCCGCATAAGCCTTTGCGGTGTTACGGCAATGTTCTTCAATCTCGGAAGCCAACGGAATCGGCGGCGAGGACAGACCTGCACCGACTATGAAGAAAAATGGATGCGGCCCTCCTCGTGCACACGCTCGCCTTATTTGGTCCGCTGCTTTATCTAATTCTATCAGTCTCATATTCGTGAGAAGTGATTGGATTGAACTGAACAATTCCAGTTGCAGACATAAACGCAAATACTCAACTGTGTCAAGCTCGATATTTACCTCAGTCTGTCTGACCGAAATCCGCTCGGAAAATATTCTCGCCAACGATCGTCTACTAAACGCGCAATATCGTCGCGGACGATGAGTTCATCCGGCAGACTTGGTTTCTTGCGCGCATCGATTACGATTGGACCGCGATACGAGAGATGATGCCGCACAACTTTCGTCTCGGCCGCGTAAATATCGCCGGCCGGTTCAAACCGCGTCCAGGTCGACCAGAGAAACTTTGTAGCCGAAGCCGCGACGCTCGCATCGTCATCTGAAGTTTTCTGTGGCCAATTTGAAAACGCCGCTTCACTCGCCAGGCGCTCGGCTTGTTCTGGCTCATGCAAGTATTCCGTCCCTTCGACCACCAGACACCCGCCACAGAAAACTTCAGCGCGGGTAACGCCACGCGGCAACTCGCCATGAAACTGGCGCGGCAGGTCGCGAACCGGTTCACCCAGTCCCATTAAAATCGCCTTGCTGCCCTCGTTAACTTTTCCGCTGGTGTAATCCAGCGTGTCCATCGACGTGTTTGAGAAGATGAAAAAGTCAGTCTGCCAGTTCACGCGCCCCAGGACGTGTTCGAGTACGCGCGGGAAATCATGCAGGTCAATTGGCGAGTCCGTCAGGATTAGAAATTTCGTCAGCGCCAATTGCCCTTCACCTAAAATTCGGAAACCTGCGACCAAGGCCTCGCGCGCGTATCGCTCGCGCACGACGGCTGCAGCTAACGAATGAAATCCGGTTTCGCCGTAACTCCACAAATCAAGCACGCTCGGCATCACCAAAGGAAAAAGCGGCGACAGAAGCGACTGCAGGTAATCACCGATGAAAAAGTCTTCCTGCTTTGGCTTGCCTACGACCGTCGCCGGGTACACGGCATCGCGCCGATGAAAGATCGCGTCGCAGTGAAAGACCGGGTATTCATGCTTGAGCGAGTAATAGCCATAATGATCACCAAACGGGCCTTCCGGCCGTCGCTCATGGGGTTGCGCGTGGCCAGCCAACGCGAATTCAGCCTCCGCGACCAGACGATGCGGCCCGCCAACAGCTTTTCTGGCCATTGGCAATTTCTTTCCCGACAGCAGCGACGCGAGGATTAACTCCGGCACATCTTCAGGCAGCGGCGCAATTGCCGAGATCATCAAGGCCGGCGGTCCGCCGAGGAACACAGTCACCGGAAGCGGCTGGTTCATTTCTTCAGCGGCGCGATAGTGAAAGCCACCGCCCTTTTGAATTTGCCAATGCAGACCGGCAGTCGTTTGGTCATAGATCTGCATGCGATAGATACCGAGGTTGTGTTTTTTGGTGATCGGATTTTCGGTGTAGACCAGCGGCAATGTGATAAATGGCCCGCCGTCTTCCTGCCAGGTAGTCAGTACCGGTAACTCATCAAGACGGCCGGGTCGATCAATCAGTTCGGTTACCGGCGCGCGCGAGACAACGCGGGTGCCGAGTTTAAGAAAGTCGCGCACTAGAGCGCGATGTTTCCAAAGCTCAGAGCGCTTGGGCGGCAACAGCGCTTCGGCAACGCTGACCAACTCTCGGACAAACTGTTCGGGCTTTGGTCCGAACGCGAGTTCGATTCGCTTGGTGGCGCCGAACAGATTCGTCACCACGGGAAAGCGGCTTCCCTTCACTCTCTTGAACAGAAGCGCAGGCCCGCCACTTTCGATTACCCGGCGATGAACCTCGGCGAGCTCAAGATAAGGATCGACTTCAGCTTCGATTGTGAGCAGATCGTTTTCACGGCGCAGGAGGTCGAGGAAGGAACGAAGGTTTGGGTGCATTGATTCTCGGTGTTCCTCTCCGTGTCCTCTGTGGTGAAAATAATCTTACCACGGAGGACACGGCAGAACACGGAGACTAATTTTTGCCCACAGCCCGCCGCATGCTGGCGGTGTTCAAATCAAGTTCACCGACGGGGATGACTTCCACTTGCGGAAACTCTTTTTGCAAAGCGGGCAAAAACTTTTTCGCATCGCCGACGACGATCACGTTAGTGCTGTCGATGTTGAGTTGCTTAGCGGCAAAGTCCTTAACGTCTTCAGCTTTGACTGCCTGAACATTTCCGACGAACTGATTGAGTTGATCAAAGCTGACGCCGTATACGGCCAGCGAACTAACCTGAGCCACCAACCCGCCAGTCGTTTCCAATCCCCGGGCAAAGCCTCCGTTGAGACTGGCCTTGCGCGTCGTCAACTCTTTGTCCGGCAGTTCACCGGTCGCGAGTTTCGAGATCTCACCGAGCGTCAGCGAAGCGACCTCGGCCCCCGATTCATTCTTGGTTTGGGCCGTCGCGCTGAACGATCCGGCCCAGCGCCGCGTGTCGAGTGAGCTGCCGGCGCCGTAACTCAAGCCCCGCTTGACGCGAATCTCCCAATTCAGACGGCCTGAATATCCGCTCAACACCGCATTGGAAACGATGCCGCGGAAATAATCGGGACTGCTGCGATTGATCCCGCTGCGCGCGGCCAGCACAGCCGCCTGTCCGGCCTCAGGCATGTCAATCACCACAATGCGACGATTCTTAGTATCGCTTACAGGCGTGCCCACCGGCATCTTCGGCATCTCCGTAGCCGGCCTGGCCCAATCGCCAAAATACTTCAGCGCCAGGGCGAAACCGTTTTCCGGAGTCATATCACCGCCGATCACCAGAATCGCATTGTCGGGCCGGTAAAACATGCCGTGGATTCTGACGATGTCATCACGCTTGATTCGCGGCAGAGATTCCGGTGTCCCTGACAGCGGATGGCCGTAAGGCGCATCGCGATACACCAGTCGCGCCGCAACATAACGCGCAATCGCTCCGGGCTGACCCAAACTCACTTTCAAATTGTTAAGGTACTGCCGGCGCAGCCGTTCAATCTCTTCCTCTTTGAAGGCCGGGTTGCGAACTACGTCAGCCAGGATCTCCATGGCTGATCCGATTCGGGACGAGGTGACGCCGACCGTGGCTCCTGAGGAATCCCAACCAGCGCTTGATCCAATATTGCCACCCAGGGCTTCGATTTGCTCCGCGATCTGGGTAGCGCTACGTGTCATCGTTCCTCGGGTCAGCAACGACGCCGTGATATCAGAGACGCCGGACAAATCCGCAGGATCGACTTCGCCGCCGCTCTTGATTAGCAGTTGCGCGCTGACCAAAGGCAGTTCCGATCTCTGCACGACGACCACCCGGAGTCCGTTTGGCAGGGTCTTTTCTACCGGCTTTGGAAATTGAACGGTGCGGGGCGCGGACGGCGGCGGAGGCGTCGCCTGCGGCGCTTGCGCGAACACAGAGACGGCGAACGAGAGCACCGCTAAAGGCAGCAGCATCGTCACTCTCTTACTAATCATGATAGTCCCTTTCATTTCGCCGGCCCTCCTTTCACACGTGACAGCTCGCCGGGGCCGGCAGCCGGCTTGGCAGCTTCAGGCAGGTAGTAAAATACATATCGATTCTGGTCGGTAAAATATTTTTTGGCGACCCGTTGCACATCCGCAGCCGTGACTGCCTGCAAACGATCCAGATCGGTATTCACCCGGTTCGGATCACCGAGCAGAACTGCGGCGCCGCCCAACGACTGTGACTTGCCGAGGTTGGTCTCGAGCCGCCGCAATTGGCTGGTGATGATCTGGTTTTTCGCCTTCTCAAGCTCGGCCGCCGACACCAGTGTGTCCTGTAGTTTCTTTACCTCGGCGCGTAAGGCAGCTTCAGCGTCTTCGGGTTTCTTACCGGCAGCGACAATGGCCGTCAATTCAAACAGCCCGGCGTCTTCTTTCAGGTCGGCGTTAGCGTTCGCGCTCTGCGCCACCTGCTGTTGGTAAATTAGAGATTGATAGAGTCGCGATGAACGGCCCTGCGAAAGAATTATGTCCGCCATGGTCAACGCCGCGGCGTCTTCACTCTTTTCAGACGGGATCAAATAGGTGATGCCGACACCCGGCAGCGGAACATTCGAGCCGTATTCCGTAAACCTCTTCTCGCTGGTCCGGTCGGCCTCCTTCGTTTGCACTCGCGGCAGCGGCAGACTCGGTTTCTCAATCGGTGCAAAATACTTGTCGACCCAGGCGTCAAGTTGTTTGGGATCGAAATCGCCCACCACTATCAGCGTCGCATTGTCCGGCCGGTAATAAGTCGTATGGAACTTCTGCACGTTTTCCAGAGTAGCCGCATCCAGATCCTCGATGCTGCCGATCGTCGGCCGCTGGTACGGATGCGAGGCGAATGACTTCTGCTGCATCATGTAGAAAAACTTGCCGTAGGGCGGGGCCAGCACACTCTGCCGGTACTCTTCCTTGACGACATCGCGCTCAGACTTGAAATTCTCGTCGTCCACATTCAAGCCAGATAACCGTTCGGCTTCGGCCCACAGGAGCGTCTCGAGATAGTTTGACGGGATCACTTCGTAATAGACCGTGACGTCGTCTTCGGTAAATGCATTGTTGTTTCCGCCCACGTCTTCGGTCAGGCGATCCATCATCTCAGCTTTCATGTTCTTGGTTGACTTAAACATGATGTGCTCAAACAGGTGGGCAAAGCCGCTGCGATGATCCGGGTCGTCCTTTGACCCGACGTGATACCAGACGTTAATCGCCACGGTGGGGCTCGATTTGTCGACAACACTGAGCACGCGCATTCCGTTTTTCAGCGTGCGCTCGCGAAAATTCATTCGTGGCATTTTCGTCTGCGCTTGCGTGTTGCCGGCGATAGACAGGCCGGCCACGATCACGGCGCAGCCAAACATGGCTAAGAGAAAACGTCTTCGCATTTGACTAGCTCCAATCTTCATTCTTCTTCGGATCGGCAAGCTGCGTGCGCATCTTGGCAGGTACGTCAGTCCAGATCCAGCGGATTCCGATAAATCTTAGTATCCTTCTCGGCCTTTTTCTTTGCCTCCTGAAACTTCTCTTCCAGTAAGCGGCCGCGGTCCTTATGAGAACTCATCTCCTGGGCAAATATCTGTTCGCGAGTCTGCTTCTGCTTGTCGAGGTCCTTAACCATGTCTTCAAAGGAACCGAGCGGTTTGTGCTTTTCCTCGTGCGACAGCAGAGCGCCGGTGTCGGCATCGATATTAAGGGTCGCCTCACAGCAGGGACAGATGATGGTAAAACGGTTGGCGTCACTCATAGGTTTCGAACCAGACGCGGTCACGCGTCCTCAGACTCGTCGAGGCGGGAATGATAACAGCGAGAGGCGCGGCGAAGCTAGTTTGAAAGTTACAAAATAGGAGTCGCGCTCGTCACATCTGAATGGAAGTTCAGCACGTTCCAAGGAAGACACTTCCCTGGACGATTCAAACCAGACCGACGCAACCAGCAAGTAACATCGTGGAGAATCATTGAGCAGGAAGAAGCCCAACCTGGCGCAGACACGCGACAAAAACGGCATCGCGCTCAAAGACCCAGCGCGGTACCGATGCATTTTCGACGTCTCCAATCGCTTCCTTTATGCCTTGTATGTCGCGGGGAGAGCCTAAGGATAGTCGCTCAGCCTCGTCGAGAAGCTTAATGTAAGCATCCGCTGGCCGGGCCCGCGCCCAACTCTGCGCTAATCGTTGCATTTCGTCTGCCTTAGCCTTTGTAAGTGGATCGCGGCTCAAGAGGGAATAGGTCCTTCGATCCATGTAATCCCAAACCAGGGAGTCAAAGTCTCCGGTGGGTTGCGGCAAGCTTGAGAGATCACACCGCTCAATGCCAGGGTAAGGACTCGTCCCCGGGGCGCGCATCTCAATCGCCGCGTCCGACAAGGGAGCGATTCCTGAGCGAAACCGTCCTGTGCTCTTCGTAACTCGATCGGCCCCAGTTATGACTGTCTCAATTTGATCACGAAGCGTTTGCTCGGTAAGACCTAATTGGTAAAGGTGAGAACGTGCGCTGCGTATCGATATGCCGAGAATCAGAACCACACATCCTGGTAACAACACGAGGCCCAACGTAATGATCGTCAGCCACTTCCGGTAGCGCAAGAGTCGCGCACTCGCGTTCTCGCCAATCTCAGCGTTCACCGGTTTTCTGCCTTTGTCCCGGCTCCTCGGATCTCATTAATGGCCTTGAGAATCTCGGCCATCTTATCTTCCGACTTGTCCGTGTTGGTCTGTACCGCTGTCAGTTTGGCTTCAGCAGCATCCAGTTTGACCTGAAGACTGCTCACTGTAGCTTGGAGGGTGCTTGCCTGGTCCCGCAATTTATCTAGTTGGTTAATCTCATAGACACCAATCGCGACAAGTAGTCCTCCTACGGCTGCCAGAATTTTGATCAACGTGCCGAGTGTGACAACGTGCCGCAGGAGGGCTTCCTCGGGGTTAGGAGGTGGAACTTGGGGAGTGTCTGTAGCCATGCAGAAACTATAGTCGCTGTCGCAGCTATCAGGCAACGTCGTTACTACGGGTTTATGATCTTCTTGATCGTGTTGCCGGTTTTCCTTACGCCTCGCCGGGTTGTGTTAGCCACGGTTTTCGCGCCGCTCTTAGTACTGTTCGCCACCGTTTTGCTGACGTCGACTGTCTTGTTGGCAACCGTCTTTGATGTGTCAACGGTCTTGTTAGCGACCGTCTTTGACGTATCGACAGTTTTGTCGGCCACAGTCATGGCGCCTTCCTTCGTCTTGTCGGCTACGTCCACAGCCTTGTCTTTGGTCCAACCGGCGGCATCAGCAATCGCATCGCCAGTGGCTTCCAAAGCTTTCTCTGGTTGGCTCTTCAGCTCACGCTCTTCACCGCTAGCCGAATACACTTTGACAGTGCGGTTTCCGTCGCGGGTCGTTACTACTACTTTGGATACCCGCGGATTGTTCCGGAAAACACGCGTCTCAGTTTTCACGCCGTTCGGATCGGTGGTTGTCGTTATCTCTGAGTTGTCTGGCGCCGAGGTGGTACTGGTTGTTGTCGCCACCTCGTTAGTGTTCGCGTTGGCATTGACGTTCGACTCGGTAGAGCTCTGACAACTCACGGCCAGAATGGCCATTAAGACAGTCATCAGCCCTATGTAGATCTTCTTAATCATGATTCTTTCTCCTTCTGAGCAATATTAGTCTGGCAAGCAACGTGCCAGCAACGCGGAGAGCAGATTGATCTTTATGGGCGCCTTTCGCAAGGCGCTAATGGAGGAAGTAGCAGATTAGTACATAGACGGGACCGAGTCTGAATGACTCTCAGTCGGAATTACCAAAGGTTGGTTGTTGGGTCGCGCGCGTTCAATTGGCCGGAATCATATAAACAGGCGCAGTTGAGATTTCAATCGAGGTGCCGGATCCGTTTGAGGTTATCGCCCCGATGCGTTCGCCGTTATGCCTCATCCAGGCGAACTGACCGGCGGCTAGAGGAACCACGAGGCGATGTTTTTGGGCTGAGGTAGTCCACGCAGCGATACGACTCTCAGAGCCCTTCGTAAAGACGAGAACATAATCGTCGTCACTGCCTATCTTTAGTCGCTTCTCAAATCTGTAACCGGCGAGGAAATCGCCGACGGTCTTCATTGCGCGGTAAGCCGGTTTTGGCTCAAAAGGCTGCGCGCTCGCGGGTTGGTGGGTATGGCTAACCAATCCAAAGTTTTCTTCGGCCTCCGTAGTGTCGCTGCCGTCGTTCCGCCAGTCATACCAGATCGATATCGGAATCCCATTCGCGACGTTGGTGAGCATCTCGCGCGCCAGCAAGACACTCTGCTTTTCCTCGTTCATGTTCCGCCAGGCCGCGGAATAGCCCCACTCACTGGAGATGATGGGGATATCAACCGCATTGCCATCGCTGCCCCGGTACTGCTGAATCAATCTTCGCAAGCGGCAATAATCCTTCGCCGCCTTTTCCGGATCCGTTTGACGATAAGGGTGAACAGAGACCGCAGACCAATAGTTGAGTAAGCCTGCCTTGAAACAAGCTTCAATAAACGGGAAATCAATGCTGGTAGCTGGACCGATCAGCTTCTCGTTGGGCGCAACCGCGCGAAACGCTTTTCCGACGGCCAGCGCCAGCGCCACATACTCATCTACCGCAGGCTTTGGCTTCCAAAACATCTCGTTGTTTGGCTCGTTATAAATCTCCCAGATAACGCGCCGGCCTGAGAAGTGGCTGGCCGCAGCGGCGGCCCAACGCGCGAATGCCTGGCGGGCGCTCTCGGTCCGCGGCGGCGCGGCGTCGTAATAAAGAGGATTGCCGTAATCGAGGATCAGCAACGCTCCGATATCGAATGGCTGCAAAGCAGCCAGCAAACGATCGTAGTCGGAAAAGTCATATTTCCCAGGCGCTTTTTCGGTTGCTGCCCAGACAAAGTCCATCCTCACCCAGCGAACGCCGGCAGCGGCGATCATCTTGATCTCGCCCGGTTTCGGATCGGTGAAATGAATGTTCACTCCCAAGCCGTCCAGGCCTTGTGAATTCAGGATTGGAAACCAGGCTTCAGGGCAATTATCCGTGGTATGGTCAGCGGAGGTTGAGAGCGACAGGACTACTGTTAGCAGAATCAGAGCGAATCGCAACTTCATTAATAAGGTAACGCAAGCCAGGAGCTTGCGCGCCCGCCTCGCAGTCTAGAAGATCGTGCTGCCCTGAAAATCCCAAAGCAGCAGGCGCGAGAAATTGCCTTCCACCGTGAGGGCGGCCGCGTATGCAGGATGGGGAAACAATTCTTCCAACGACCAACGCGATACTTCGGTGGGATCCAGCCGATTATCAAGCAACGCCGCGGGAGCGTTGGGTGCAAAAGAGACGTCGAACTGATCGAGCGGATGCGAGAGGCCCTCGCCACGCGCCTTAATATAAGCTTCCTTGCGGGTCCAGCAATTGAAGAAAGAGCGCGTCCTGAGCTCAGCCGGCATCCGCACTAGCTGCTTAACTTCCACCGGCGAAAAGAAATGTTCGGCCACTTCATCGCTGGCAAAGTCGGCGCGCATAAACTCGACATCCACACCCACCTCGCGGCCGCGAGCGACCGCAATCAAAGCCAGTTGATGTGAATGAGACAAATTGAAACGCAAGTCCAGGTTGTTTTGAACGTCGATTACGCCGGGCTTTCCGAACGCCCCAGTTTCGAATTGCAAGCCGGATGCATTGGTCTTCAAATAGCGTCCCAAAATTTGTCGCACCGAGGCGCGCGCAATGCTGAAACGATGCCGATCGCCTTCAAAGCGAAAACGGGCAGCTCGTTCCCTATCATCAGCTGATAGCGCTAAATCGAAGTTGTTCGACCAGGGAGCGTCCAACCTGACGCGCCAGACATGGACCTCCTGGGGCCAGAGCACTGGCGAGGCCGGCCCCTTCTGCCAGGACTGCCGGGCTAAGGCAGCCGCAGTGCCGGTGCGGGCGTTGGAATGTTCAAACAATGAATTTGTACCAACCATATTCCAGGGGGCTCTTAGCTTCTTAGCCGAGCTGCCGCCTTTCCTACTACTGCCAGGCGCGGCCAGACGCGCTGAGAGATACTTTGCGAAAGCAAACGTCCGCCAGCCAAAAGCTCGTCCGCGCATGAAGCTGGCGCGACTGAACCAAGAAATTGCAGCACTCGAAAAGTAAACACCGTTCGATCAAACTTCTCGGCATGCCGTCGCAGCGTGTACTGATCCCATTGCATGCTCTCGAACCTTTCGATCGCCGTACTGAGGGAGCGGCTGTCGGGCTGATCAAAAAAGATCCCGGTCTTGTTTTCTTCAATGGTTTCGACTGCGCCGCCGCCACGATAGGCGATCACGGGACGGCCGGCCGCATTCGCTTCGAGCGGCGCCATGCCAAAATCTTCTTCACCCAGAAACAGCAGAGCACGACAGCGCGCCGCGTAGTAATTGACGATCGCATCAGGCTGGCGTCCCAGAAATTCAATTCGGTCGTCGGCCATTTTTTCCAGCCGCTGCCGATCAGGTCCGTCGCCAATTATCACCAGACGTCGATTCATGCGTTTGCAGGCTTCGATTGCCAGATCGATGCGCTTATAAGGCATCAGACGCGACAGCACCAGGTAGTAATCATCAATGTCGTTGGACATGTGAAAGCGGTTTACGTCGATCGGTGGTGGAATCACATGGGCCTCGCGGCCGTAAGTCTTTCTGATCCGCGACGCGACCAGGTGGGAACTGGTAATGTAGTAATTCGGCTGCCTCGAGGCACGCAGATCCCACTTGCGCAATCCCCACAAGAACAGCGGCAACAACCGCCGTATTCCTTTGCCAAAGCGTTCACGCTCGACATAGTCGTCATAGCGCCACACCCAGCGCATCGGTGTGTAGCAATAGCACACATGAATTGCGTTACGGCGTTTCCGTACGCCTTTCGCATAACCGGAACTGCTACTAAAGATCAAATCGTAAGAGGAAAGGTCGAAATGCTCGACGGCGAAAGGATAGAGCATGAAATAGTGGCGAAAGCGACGCTCCATCGCCGGCAGGCGTTGCATCAAGGAAGTGCGAATATCAGCCAGCCGCAAACGTTTGGGCAGGCTTTTCGGCAGCGCCACGGTCGTGTACATGGGCGCGGACGGAAAGGAATCGTGCATAGCTTCAGCTACGCGCTCCGCGCCACCCATCTGAACGAAATAATCGTGTACCAGTGCGATTCTCGACAAGCGGTCTGACTCCTCAAGTGGTGTTTAGCGAAGTGATGCTCAGCTGAAAACAATCAGTAAAGCTCTTTGGATTTCGGTCGGCACTTCATTTGACTTCAAAGCCCGTGGCGCTCGAATGTTGGAGCGTCAGGCTGCTTGTGAAGGCATCTGGAAAGAGATCGTTAAACTCATATTGCTGATCCGGTGGTGTTGAAGCTGCTTGAGCGTCTGCGTAGAGAACTGGTGCTTCGAACCGTTCTCCGACCAAACTAAGGTCGCGCCTTACCATATCTCTGACGAGTTCCGAAAAGCTGGATTGAGGTTCCCAGCCCAGCTTAGCTCGCGCTTTGCTCGAGTCGCCTATGAGCGACTCGACCTCGGCCGGACGATAAAACGCCTCGTCCTGCACCACATAGCCGCGATAGTCGAGGCCCACTTCGGCGAAAGCCAGCTCACAGAACTCGCGCACCGTATGAGATTCACCGGTGGCCACAACCAAATCCTCAGGCTCATCTTGCTGAAGCATCAACCGCATAGCGCGAACGTAATCTCTTGCGTGACCCCAATCGCGTCGGGCTTCCAGGTTGCCGATGCGCAATTCTGAAGCGAGTCCTTTGTAAATGCGCGCCACCCCCGAAGTGATCTTGCGCGTGACGAACTCGAAACCACGACGGGGGCTCTCGTGATTGAACAATATGCCGCTGACGCAGAACATGTCATACGCCTCGCGGTAATTTCGCGTTAGATCAAAACCGGCGACCTTGCTGATCCCATAAGGCGAGCGCGGATGGAAAGGTGTGGTTTCTTTCTGTGGCACCTCACGCACCTTGCCGAACATTTCCGACGAACCCGCGAAATAAAACCGGCAATTAGGCTGCAACTCGCGCAAGGCTGCCAGCATGTAATGCGTGCCGTTAATGTTGGTGCTCATTGTCGAGAATCCATCCGCAAAGCTTTCGGCAACGAACGACTGGGCGGCGAGGTGGTAACACTCGTCAAACTCGTGACGGCTGAAGATATGAAAGATACTCGGATAACTCTCCAGGCTGGCGGCATGTAAAGTGAGCCGGTCCAGCAGATGTTCGATGCGATCGAATCTACGGCGCGGATCCTCGAGCGCGACTCGCCGCACCACGCCGTGAACCTCGTAGCCAAGTGAAAGTAGGAGCTCAGCCAGATAACTACCATCCTGGCCAGTAATTCCGGTGATCAAAGCCTTCTTGGTTTTCATATGTTTCAGACTCGCGCTTTTTTTGAAGTAAAGGTCCGGTACCCGCGACATCAGCGAAGCTGGGAAATCTCAGCGACGCTGACCATAAGAAAGGCCGAAAGAAGGCCTAATTTCAGCAGATATCGCACTAACCTTGGGGAATTCTGGTTTGTCAGCGGTTCTGGAAATATTGGAGGATTGCTTTACGGCCTCAGGCGAATCGCTTTCTCAGTCTGAGGTCAATTTGGCTTCGAAATTGGAAGCCGGTTGGTAGTCGGGCGTTTTGCCGCTTTCAAGAATCCCTCGATAAAGAGAGTGTATTTCGGCTGAGAATCCTTCCATTGAGAAACGGGCGACCGCATCTCGTCGTGCTTTGCTTGCTAAGTTTTTCCGCAAGGGCTCGTCGCCCAGCAGTGTTAGCAGTGCCTCCGCGAGGGATCGCCGATCGCGCGCTGGAATTAGCCAACCATTCTCTTTGTGACGAATCATCTCGGGAGTTCCGCCGACCGCCGTGGCGATTATGGGCGTGCCACTGGCCATCCCTTCAAGGACGGTGAGTGGGAAAGCCTCAGTAAGTGAATTAACGACCAGCAGGTCTAAGCCGCGCATCAGGTTTGGTATGTCGTTTCGCGCCCCTAGAAAGCGGACTCGACCCGCAATCGCCGGTAAGCTTGCCGCTCTGGTCAGGGAATTCCTGTAATCCGTGCCGCTATTGAAAAGGGCATCGCCTATGACAAAGAGGATTGCATCCGGCGCCCCAGGCGCGAGGTCCGCGAAAGTTTGGATCAGTTCGAGTTGGCCTTTGTGTGGCGTTAGGTGCGCCACAATTCCGATCGCTTGCGTCTTTTCGGAAATTCCGAGAAGGCGACGAATCTCGCGCCTGCTCGTAGAGTTGGGTTGAAAGCGTTCGGCGTTGACCGGGTTGTAAATGACCTTAATGCGACTTCGCCACCCGGCTCCGCGTGCCAGGACTCCGCGAAATCGCGTGGCAACAGCACCAGCAACCGCAAGGATGTGGTTGCGTTTGCTTGCGTAGCCCACCAGCCGCACGCCCACGCTCAATGGATGTCGGGGCAGAACGTCCACCGCATGCCAAATTACCGGAACCTTCAGACCTGCGGTGGCGATCGACATTACCAGCCCCGCGCGGATGCTGTTCGCGTGAACGAGATCCGGAGCCTCGCTCAGAATGATCGAGCGGGCCGCTTGAATCACGCCCATGAACGACGCCAGGTACCGAACCAAATGGTCGACGCGCCAGGTAAACCTCGCCTTCAATGAATTGATATGAATGATCCGGACTCCCACTTCATTGACCATTTCAGGTAGACGGCCTTCCGGCGGACACAACACCACGGGATTGAAGGCTTGATGATTGAGCTCCTTCAAGATCATCAGCAACACTCGTTCGGCGCCGCTGGCTGTTCCGGTATGGTTGTAGAAAAGGATCTTCAACTCTAGTCCTCAGATCGTGATGATTTCTCGCTCGACATCGTTCCGGGCCCTTAGAGTTTCAGCGCTCAGCCATCCAATCAGCAGCCAGGCTATCGGCGCAATCGAGTAGAGCGTGAACGTCAGTCCAAACATGCTGTTCAAGACGATCGCAAACATCACCGCGGCAATGATTCGTTTGACGTCTGCGTTTACATCGCTCGAGGCTGCGCGTCGTGCAAGTCGACATGACATCCATGTGCCGCGCCCAAGGATCCAGACGAACAAGAGTAGTCCCGGAATACCGCAGGAGATGGCGTGTACCAGAATTGAACTGTCAATCGGCGGTAGATCTGATTCTTGGTTGAATCGCCATTCGCTTAACGTGCCTGCTCCGACCCCGGCTCCCAACGGCCGATATGGAATCACATCCGTAAGGAGATAGGTCCAATTGGTCAGCCGTACCTGAAAACTTTGCTCGTCGGCAGGCTTCAGCACTCCACGTTGAGTGTGTGACACGAGAGTGCTAACCGTCTGGGTTTCATCATGACTCCACATCTCTTCTTCGGCCGGCGCCTGCATAAACACAACCAGGAGTAGAACGGGAGCCATTAGTAATGCCAGTCGGGCCAGCGCATTTGGAAAACTGCGAGCGCCGAGGAGAACCAGGACGAGCACTCCAATGACCAGGCCGAACACTGCCGACCGCTGGCCAGTCAGGATTACAAAGCCGGTCAGAAATGCACCGGCCGCAAGCCAGGCGCCACGAATCACTAATCTCTTGTTCGCCAGCGCAAAGCCAAACGCGATGATCGCGCCAATTTCGGTATAGCGACCCCATTCTTCAGCGCTGCAAAATGTTGCCAGAGCACGCTCAATGTGCCCGACGGCAATCGAGTTATAGAAGTCGGTCTTTTCGATCCAGATTTGTTCAAAACTGGGATAGCCGACAACCAGCTGGAAAACTCCGTAGAGTGAGGTGAGTAATCCCAACACGACTATCAGGCGCAAAGCGTTATGGAGAAAGTTCTCTTTTAGCGCCTGGCCAAAATAGAACCAAAGCATAGGGATCAGAACGAACATCCCACCTGACAGCCCGACGATCAGACCACCCTGAAGTGGATTGAACATCTCGAGGAAGTAGATTAATCCCAGCGCGGACACTGCCGTAGCCAGGGGGGACGCGTGCAGGATGGCTAGCCTTTCTCGCTTTAGCAGCACGGCGAACGCGAGCAGGGTAACTATCGGCGTCAGGACGTGTATCGGATCCTGGCTGGTGTAATCAACGAACAGATATTGCGCACGCCGTATTAAGCCACGCACGGGTTCGAAGAGCATCATCGCGGTCAGGCCGGCCTCAATACTGACTAACAGAGGCAAAGCCATCGTCCACGTGAGTGCGCCGACAATCCAGGTCCTCAACATCTGACCGCCGCTCGTGATCGCGATCACCGTAAACGCGGCCGCGGCCTGAATCGGCAGAAACCAGATCAGGGCCGAGCGCTGAGACGGTCTGGGCTGGACGTGGACTAGGCTACTCATAAACTTTGAAAACTCTTGACTACTACGAAGCCTTTCCCGGGTTATCGGCGACTTTGACGAAGGGATAACCAATGAGTGACCGCCAATTCGGAATGATCACGTCCCGTTTTTGTGGACGCAGGCAACTCCACAATCCGAGCCGCCGCTTTTTAACGAAGCCGACCAGCGCAACGGTCAGCATCACGGTGTAGCCAATCAACGAAGCGATTGCCGCGCCGGTAATGCCGAATCGTGGCAGCAGGATCAATAACCCCACCGCCGTTACTACTGCGCCGGAAAAGCGCGCTATCGTACTCATGCCCGGGTAACCAAAGCCGCGTAGAGCGCTAATTACTATCGACCCCAGGCTCCACACCACTGCGGCAACCAACAACCAGCGAAACGCGCTGGTGGCCGGGACGAACTTTTCGCCAAAGAGGATCCTTAACATCAGCGGCGCCACCAACCAGAGCACCGGCAACAGAAGGACGTTCATATAGATCGCCAGACGCATGCTGCGCGCCCAAAGCTTCTCGGCTCGCTCACTCGAGCTTGATGCCGCCACCTCAGGCATTAGGGCGTCCGCAATCGCATCCGCGGCCAAAGTCGTCATTTCTGACAGGCGCACAGCGATTACGTAAAGCCCAATGGCTACGTTTGAAGCCATCGCAGCCAGCATCAATTGATCAAGTCTCAGCGAGGTAAAGTCGGCTACTCCGCCGGCATAATCTCGAATTGCGTATCGCATCGAGTCTTTGAACTCAATCCAACTGGGTCTCCATCGCGGGCGCAGTTGTTGCCGGACCGCGATCAGGGCGAAAACCATGCCACCAGTCTGAGCCAGAATCATCAAGTATGTAGCGGAAGCGACGGTCAGGTGACCGGCAAGCCACAGACCCGCAAAACCGAATCCCTGAAACACAAACGAAATCAGCCTTGCGAGACCGGCCCAGCCAAAGCGCCCCGTTCCCTCCAGCAGACCGCGCATTAGGTTGAGCAGCAAGGCGGCCGGAATATTCACCTGATAAATGCGGAGAAGAGTCTGGACGTGGGGACTGCGGTCGCCCACCAAATGAGGCACGAGCAAATTTGCGAGCGCCACGCTCATAACGCCGACCACGGCTGTGTAGATCACTGCATTAGTGAAAAGTGCTGAAGCCTTCTCAGGTGCTTTTGCCATCCAGTAACGATAAGAGGAAGGCAGACCGAGTCCGGCCAGCATAGCCACGACAGGAGGCCAGAGCATGACAACCAGCAAATCACCGCGGCCAGCGGGCCCCAAGGCTCGCGCGCCCACCAAACTCGAAATGACCGTCAGGAGCACGATCGAAACGTCGGTGATCAGGATCAGTCTTGCGTTACGAGCAATCACAATTTACTCAATCCAGAGGTAAGACTGGCGGGACCAATGCTCAGCTTGCGCCGCGCGCCAGTACGATAGCAGGTATGGTTCGCAGCAGAATCGACGCATCCAGGCCTAGCGACCAGTGATCGATATAGTCGAGATCCAACTGCATCCATTGTTCGAAGGAAAGGTTGCTCCGTCCCGAGACCTGCCACAGACAAGTGAGTCCGGGCTTAACGCTAAAGCGACGTTTCTGCCAGGCTACTTCCATGCGAAGGGCATCACGTAGCGATAGTGGGCGCGGCCCCACAATACTCATCTCGCCCAGCAGTACGTTGAAGAGTTGGGGTAACTCGTCGACGCTCATCTTGCGCAGCCAGCGGCCTACCCGGGTCACCCTCGGGTCGTTGCGCATCTTGAATATGGGACCGGTCTTTTCATTAAGGTGTTCCAGGTCCTTCATTCGGCTTTCGGCATCAACAGACATCGTGCGGAATTTGATCATGCGAAAGCGCCGTTTGCTTAATCCTACGCGCTCCTGAATAAAGAACACGGGACCGGGCGATTCCAATTTGATCGCGATCGCGGCGAAGATAAAGATCGGCCCGGTAACCACGAGTAAGAAAGTTGCGCCCACCAGGTCCAAAATACGCTTGGCCTCAGTGCGCCAGCTAAATCGTGGCGCGCTATCCAGCGTAACAATTGGGAGACCATTAAAGTCAGTGGAATGCGAACGCGCGAGCTTTTGCGGAAACAGATCAGAAAGCAGGTGCATCGCAATTCCCTGCTCTTCCAGCAACGCCACCGTTGTTTCAATCTGTGTGTAGTGAGATTTGATCGGCAGGGCTATTGCTACTTCGTCGATCACTTCGTTAGCCACTATACGCGGAAGATCTTCGATTGTTCCCAGCCAGGGAGCGCCTGTCATCTCATCGCCGGCAAAAGCAGGATCGGTGTCGACGTACCCGAGCAATCTGTATCCCAGGTCCTGACGGCGCTTGATTTGAGCCGCAAAGCGTCGTCCGCGCGCCCCGCCGCCGACAATCACCAGCGACTTCACGTTGTGCCCGCGGGCGCGCAAACGCCGCAGGTTGACCCGCAGGGCTCCACGCGTGAAGGCGATTAGAGTAAAGCTTAGTAAGCTGAATCCAACCACAGTGTGAAGGTTTATGGTCGGCCAGTTACCGAGTTGCGCCGCGATCAGAAGAGCAGCGGAAGAAATCATTACCGCGCGGGCGATCTCTTTCAGCTCTTCGGCCATTGAGCTGAGACGGTGTGAAACATACAAACCCTGCGCCGCAAACGCGGCATACCACGACAGCAGCAGCAAGAACCCAAGAATGGCGTTAGCCACCTTTACGCGTTCCGAGAGATAGTCAACGACAAAGGTGGGATTTTGTGCGGGCGAGAATCGATAGACAATCGTCAATCCGAGCGAAATCAAAGCCAGCGAGAGATCGCTTAGCTTAAGCAGGAAGTCGGAAAAAGAGCTATGAGCAGTCATCGATTTTCTAGTCGGGCCAGGCCAACAGTTTTCGTACTACAGCCGGGGCGTCATAAACGCTGCCACACTTATCAGTTTCATGAAGCGTTCAATCTTTGAGATCTTGTCGCGGGGAACAAAAACCATATCGCCCGCCTGTAAGGTCAGATCGTTTTCCAGGTCGCCGGTCTGCTTGATGCTTTTCAGATTGAGCAGCTTTACTTCCGCCGTGTCGGAATTGATCCGGCGAAACACTACAACCTGTGAAGATCTGGCGCCTTCCTTCATGCCGCCGGCCAGCATGATTGCCTGGATCGCAGTCACGCGTTCGCGCATCTCGATCTTGCCGGGCTGGGCCACTTCTCCGGCGACAACAAAATACGGCCGTTGAAATTCCTTCAGAATCACCGTAGCTACGGGATCCTGTAACCGCTCGCCGGCCTTCTTTAGGATCGCTCGCCGTGTCTCTTCAACCGTCATGCCGGCAACCTTGATATCGCCGCCTACTTCGAGCGAGATGTAGCCGTCGGGCTGGACCGTAATGGTCTGATTGAATTCGGGCGAGTAGCGAAACTGGACATCCAGCACGTCACCTGGCTGAAGGCGGTACCTATCTTCGGTCACCGTCGTTAAGCGCGGTGGCCTTTGATCCTGCGCTTGCGCGGCAAAAGGAATTGCGAGCACGCAAATCGCGATGATTGAAAGCAGAGCGTGTTTCATTTGGCACTCCTGAAAGCGCATCCATGCGCGCTAAAACAAAATCTACAGTCGACGATAAAGCCACTCGGGCACCGGGTAGCGTCGTTTGTTCAAAACAAACCCGAGAAAATTTCCTCCGGCTGATTCAATGGTGCGCTGCGCATTCAGGATTTCATCGCGCCGCGCCTGTCCCGCCTCAACCACAATCACCACGCCGTCCACGCTCGACCCGAGCACCGCGGCATCCGCAGAGCTACGCAGCGAACGGCAATCAATCAAGATATTGTCAAAGGCCACCCGCAGGGCATCCACCGAATCCAGGCCGGTATCGATTTCTTCGCCCTGTTTGGCAACCCGCAGGAGAAATGACCGCTTGGGATGTTCCTTGCCCTCGTCACCTTCGTAGTGATTGGCGCCGTTTCGCGCGCGCGATCTCTTCTTCGTCGGCAGCATCCAGACATTTTCAATGTTCGTCTGGTGACAGTTCCAGGGCATTTGCAGGTAGTCTTCCACTCCCAGCCGTTGCAGGCGTTCCGCGCTGATGATCAGCGTGCGGCGCCCGGTGTGGCGTGCGAGTTCGATGGCAAACAGTTGCGTCACATGACTTACGCCCTCGCCCATCGAGGCCGAGGTGAAAGCGATGGCCGCACCTTCACGCAGCTTTTGCGCGCCGTTATTCAGGCTGGCGAGCAACAATTGCAGGTTGTGCTGCCGGTCGCCGTTCATCTGGCTGCGCGCCGGGAAAGTTTGGGTTTCGATGATTTGCTCTTCAACTTGCACTCGTTTGTTCACCTATCAACTGTGTAGTTCAGCAACCGGTCGGCCCTCAATGGTGATGGGTTCCCGGATGTTGCGCATAATCATTCGCCGACTGTTCTCGGGCACGGTAGCCAGCACCTTAGCGCCAGTTAACGCTTCGAGTTGTCGCGGCGTGTGAACGGCATCGCTCAGCATTTCCGCTGAGAAGACACTGCCCAAGCTGAGGAATCCCGCCAACACCACTCCCAGAACCAGATTCATGCCACGATTCGGCGAGGACGGAATCCGAGCTGCGGTGGCAGCTTCGGCAATCGAGACGTTGGTGATCTTCTGTCGATCCAACTCGTCCGCAATCCGCGCTTCTTCCCGCTTCTTGGCGTAGAGTTGATAGTTGTCTGTCGATTCCTTCACCTGCCGCTCGAGGTCATTGTGCTTGACGGTGTCGCCCTCGAGTTTCTTGAGCGCGCCTTCATACTGCTGTAACTGACCGCCGAGCGTGTCGCGTCGGGCCCGCGCCCCGGTTTGATCCAGACGTGCTCGGGATAGTTCGGTTTCCAGCGTCTGCCGCAAAGGATTCAAATCCGTAGCTTCTTCGACCGAGGTCTTCTGGTCGGCTTTCATCAGGGCTTCCCTGGTTGTCCGAATCTGTTCGTCGACTTCCCGCACCAGCCGATCTTCGGGACGAAACTTGGTTAGTAGCTGGGTACGCCGATTTTGCAGCTCAACGATCATCGTGTTCAGGCGTTCGGCGGAATACTGATTAGGAAGCTGCCGGCTCTGGGTGATGATCCGCTTGGGAATCACGGCGAGTTGCTGTTCGACGCGCGCGATACGATTGGTCGCTTCGTTGAGTGCCGTTTCGCTCTCAAGCAGTTTCGATTTCGCTTCCGCAGTTTTTTGGAGAGTCAATTCCTTCTGCTGACTGAGCACCACCAGATTGTTGCTCTGCTGAAAGTCGGTCATCTGCTGCTCAGCCTGCCGAAGTTGGGTTTCATACTCATCCGCGCGCTGGGTGAAGAAATCAGAGGCGCCGGTTGGATGGTTCAACTTCAGATGTTTCTCCAGATACAGCTCGCCGAGTTTCTTCAGTACAGATGCCGCCATCTGCGGCGACGTTGACGTGTATGTGATGGTGATCACGTTGGCCTTCCGAACCGGTGTGATGACCAAGTCTTTCGCCAGGCGATTGACGGCCCTCTCGACCATGATCGGCTGGGGCACCGGACCGGAGAACCATCCCTTCTCGGTTCCGGCTAAACCGGTGTCAGTGACCACTTGAGTCAACAAATCTTTGCTGGTCAGCAGTTCTATCTCGGAATTGATCTGGTTTTCGCTGACTTCATTATCGACCGCGGAGGCAGCCGAACCGTTCGTCTGTTCCGGTGTAATAGCGACATCGACGCGCTGGTTCTTGACCAGGATCTTCATGCGCGAGTCGTATTTATTGGGCAAGAGAAACGTGATCACGGCCGTGCCCAGCACAACCGCAAGAAAGATGAAAAGGACCACGACCTTACGGCGAAACACAGCTACCGCGCCGTCGCGTATGCTTATCGAATTACCAGCCAATCCCGTAGTTAGTTGGTTCTTCATAAACTAACCCTACCGAAGGGTTTAAAGGCTGAATCCGGTTGAAATTCCAAGGATTGCCGCACTTGTGGCCTTTAGGCCTCGCGAAAACGAGCCGAACTCAGTCGGTCCGACCGGTTCCCCGCAGGAAAGCTGGCTGAGAATTGCCGCCCGAACGAGGGCTGGGCCAGACAAGAACCCGCGGGTACTGCTATCATCGGCGCATGTTCTTCGGCCATAAGCCAAGCCCTGAGACCATTAAGCGCTTCCTTGACGGTCAATTGGAGCAGCCATTTTCGTATCCGGAAGTAGGCGCAACGCGCGCTACTACCCCTCCGGGTTACAACGTGGACCACAACCGAATCCGGCTGGGCGAAGGCCGGGAAATGTTCGCGAGAGCCGTAGGAGCATTGAAACGCTGGAACATGTTCGAGATGGACTGGGTCGAAATTTTCCCCAAAAACGAACCGGTGGTCGTTGGCTCGACGGTCGCGATTCTGGTTAGTCACTTGGGCTTTTGGTCGTTAAATGCCTCGAGAATTGTCTATATTTTCGGAGAGGATGCGAAAAGCGAGCAGTTTGGTTTCGCTTATGGAACTCTTACGGAACACTCGGAGAAGGGTGAAGAAAGATTTACGGTCGAGTATCATCCCGCGGACAAATCGGTTTGGTACGATCTATTTGCTTTTTCCCGGCCACGTCATCTTCTTGCCCGGGCCGGTTATTCATTTAGCCGCCGGCTGCAAAAACGCTTCGCCCGAGATTCATTGAAGGCGATGGAGATCGCCGTCAAGAAATGAAACTCCTGATTCTGAATGAGATAGAAGTCGCTCAGCTGATGCCAATGGCTGAGTGCATTGAAGTCATGGAGCAGGCGTTGCTGACACTCGCGAGCGGCGAATTCTCGCAACCTCTACGCACGATTTTCAAGCCTGGAGAGGTGAAAGGCGTTCTGGCCATGATGCCCGCCTTTCGCGCCGGCAGAGAGCCGATATTCGGCTTGAAAGCTATCTGCGTTTTTCCCGGCAACGCTGCTATCGGCAAGGATGCTCACCAGGGAGGGGTTCTGCTTTTCAGTGGTGAAACTGGTGAGCCGTTAGCGATGGCGAATGCTTCGGCAATTACATCAATTCGCACGGCGGCTGTAAGCGCCGTGGCGACGCGATCGCTAGCGCGGAAAGACGCCTGCGAGCTGGCGATCATTGGCGCGGGTGTTCAGGCGCGCGTTCATCTGCAATCGATGGCCTGCGTCCGTCCGATCGGTCGCGCCAGGATTGCGAGTCTACATTTCGATCGCGCTCGACAATTCGAGCGAGAGATGCAACCAGAGTTTGCATTTCCGATTGAAGCCGTCGAGACTGCCGAAGCCGCCACGCGCGGCGCTGATTTGATCGTGACCGCGACTACTGCTCGGGAACCGGTAATCAAATGTGAATGGATTTCGTCGGGCACACACATCAACGCGATTGGAACTTATTCTCCGGCCGCGCGCGAGCTTGATACCGCCACGATGGTGGCCGCTAGCCTTTTCGTGGATCGACGCGAATCAGCTTTGAATGAAGCCGGCGATTACTTGATCCCCGCTCGAGAAGGAGCCTTCGGATCCGAACATATTCGCGCCGAACTGGGTGAAGTCCTGATTGGCTCCCATCCCGGCCGCACATCCCTCGAGGAGATCACGATTTTCAAATCACTCGGTTTAGCGATTGAAGATCTCGCGGCGGTGGCCCACGTCTACCAAAAGGCTCGGCAAAACGGTGCGGGATCGTGGGTTGAGTTTTGAGCAGAATCGTAGTAACAGGATCGCTGCCAACTCATTTCATTAACGTTATCTCCGGCAAACCCGCAGCACGCAGTTCCCTGTTCAAAGCCTTAATATCCTGCGTACTAATCCCCTGCCAAAGCCCTTGAAGAGTACGCGACTCTGTGGTGACGATAGGTACTGCGGCCACAGCTTGCGGCGTGGGCGCAGCATCAACACCTTCCATTAACCCAAAGAGTGTTCGCACCCTGCCTGTGACCGTGCCAATGGTCGGCCTCGCGGCTGCTGCGGCGCCGGGACCACCGGGACCACCTCCCGCCAGACCGAGCAGTTTTTCACTCAGATCGTCAACGTGCTTCCTAAGATCGCCTTCCGGCACTCGCGGTCGCAGCTCGGTAATTTGCCCCCGAACCGACCTGACCAGCTCAGAAATCTGGTTCAGAGCGATCCACTCATCATAGAGTTGCTTTGACAGCGTGAACTGAGCGGCGAGATCATCATTTGATATTTTGACACGCGGATCCATCTGCAGCGTCAAAGGCTGCGAATAACTCTTGCCACCTGCGGTTAGAACGACCGTGTACTTGCCTGGCATTGCCCACGGCGAAGTTGCGGCCGGCGCCGTGTTGCGATAGACCGCCGCGATTGGATATTGAGGCTGGACTCCCGGTACCGGCGCATGATGTATGTCCCAAAGGAACCGATGCAGTCCCGGCTCATTTCCCAGTTTCTGCAGCCGCCTGACCCAGTAAGGCGGAATCGCCAGCATCGGATCAGGAGTAGGAGCCAGATCGGCGCTTGAATAGCGCCGCACCACGTCACCCTTCTCATCCTTGATTTCAAGTCTGACCTCGCCCGACGTTGACGAGCCGATATAATAATCAATCATCGCCCCGTCAGGAGGGTTCTCTCCGGCGGGCTCATCGGGCGGCAGAGGCGTGTCGGTATTCATGTTCCAGCGCACGCGCCAAGCTGTTTGCGGACGGAATAACATTGCCGGCGTTTTACTTATCGACGCTTGCAACTGACGCAGCGGAGTGATGTTGTCGAGAATCCAGAAGCCCCTGCCGTGAGTCGCCACGCACAGGTCGTCACCCTTGATAATCAGATCACGAACAGAACTGGCGGCCATGTTGAGCCGTAGAGACTGCCAGTGATCGCCATCATCGAACGAGACATACACGGCCCGCTCGGTGCCTGCAAACAACAAGCCTTTCCGCTCGGGATCTTCACGGACAACGTCAGCCGGTTCGTTATCCGGGAGCCCCCCGACAACTTCAGTCCAGCTCGCGCCGCCATCTCGCGTCCGATAGATATGCGGCCGGAGATCGTCCAATCTCAGCGTGTTGACGGCTGCGTACGCCGCATTCTTGTCGAAGTGGCTCGCGTCAAGAATTGCAACCTTCTGCCATGGCTTCATTTGCTTGGGTGTCACATCTGTCCAGTGTGCGCCGCCATCAGTGGTTCGATGAATCGAGCCGTCATCGGTACCGGCCCAAATTACATTGATGTCCAGTGGTGATGGGGCAACTGCATAGATTACGCCGCGCTGTGTCGGCTGTGCCGTTGGTTGTGAGCGATACTTGCCGATGCTCTCCGGAATTTCGAAAGTCTTTCGAGTCAGATCAGGACTGATCTGATCCCAGTTTCGCCCGCCGTCTTTAGTCTTCCACAAAGTGTTGGTCGCAAAGTAAAGCACGTGCGGATCGACCGGCGAGAATACGATTGGTTGAGTTCGCAGCACGCGAAAATCCGGCGTGCGGAATGGTTTCGGCATGATGCTTTGGGCTTGCGCCGTGCGACGGTCGTAACGGGTAAGCTTGCCTCCGTATACGATGTCGGGATCGAGCGGGTCAGGAACAACGTAACCGTATTCTTCGGCGCCCACGGGATGCCATTCACGGAAGGTAATCTCCCCATCATTTCCCCGGCTGGCTACACAGGCTGAGCCACTCTCCTGTTGCCCGCCGCACAATCGATACGGAAAGGCGTTATCGGCATTGACGTGATAAAGCTGGGCCGTGGATTGGTTGTACCAACTGCTGAACGACTTTCCTCCGTTGACGGTGATGACGGCGCCCTGATCGCTGGCCATCAAAACTATGTCGGGATTATCCGGATTAATCCAGACGTTCTGGTAATCGTCGCCACCCGGCGCCCCGCGAAACGCTGCCCAGGTTTTGCCACCGTCGATAGATTTCCAACTGACTGTGCTCGCGACGTAAATGACATCAGGGTTTTTTGGATCGAATCGCGGAACTGAAAGATCGCCACCACCAATCCGCCCGGCCGGACGAGGGTCTTTCGTTGCCACGGACCAGGTGGCGCCACTGTCATCCGAACGAAAGAGATTCACGCCCGAGGGCGTCCCAACGGAAGCAAACAGGCGATTCGGCGAGCTCGGTGCAATCGCGAGGTTGGCTTGAATGATTCCTTCCGGAAGACCGCCACTCAACTGTGTCCAGGTCATGCCATTGTCTGTAGACTTGAATATCCCACCTCCGGTGCCGTTCCACACGCCGTTCTCCCAGGGGCCCTGACGCGCTTCCCAGAGCGCGGCGTAGGCCGTGTCAGGATTCTTCGGATCAATCAGAACGTCCGCGCCGCCAATGTTTTCATCCTTGTAGAGAACCTTCGTGAAGGTCTTGCCGCCGTCGGTTGAGCGAAAGATGCCACGCTCTTCATTCGGTCCATAAGGATGGCCGGCCACCGCAACCAGGATGCGATCAGGATCGCGCGGGTCGACAGCGATTTGAGGAATCTGCTGGCCGTCGCGCAGCCCCAGGTGAGTCCAGGTCTTTCCAGCGTCAGTCGATTTATAAATGCCATCGCCAACCGAAAGGTCTGGCCGTTGTAATCCCTCACCGCTTCCAACATAGACAATGTTTGGATCAGACGACGCCACTGCAATCGAGCCCACTGAGCCGGTCGGTTGATCCTCGAAGATTGGCGTCCAGGTCCGGCCGTAGTCATTAGTTTTCCACACGCCTCCGTTGACCTGCGCCATGTAAAAAACATTCGGCTGCTGTCGCACGCCGGAAATAGCTCGCACGCGACCGCCGCGATGCGGGCCGATGTTCCGCCAGTGAAGCGATTTGAAAAGGTCCGGATTGAACTGCTGGGCAACTACCGGCGCAAACGCCGCCAGAGCAAAGAGCAACGCGAGAACGGCCGCGAATCGGTTTCGCTTGCCATTGAAGAGATGATTAGTCATAGGCTGCAACCTTCGATGTGAACGCAAGACAAGAAGAGACCTCGTCACCGTGTCAGGAGGTCCGTTGGTTATTTACTCTTAAGAGCTTAAGGATGACAGCAAATGGCTTGCTTGTCCCTGTTTACCCGCCAGGAATGAACGGCCGCGATTGAACGATATAGATTTGGCCCTTCATGTAGGCCCATTCGATATCCTGATCTTTTCCACCAAAGACGCGCTTGATTTTGATTGACGCGGCCGCCAGCCGGCGAATCACATCATCGGTCAAAACCATTCGCTCTCCGCCGATGGGAATTTCCTTTACTCCGCCGCGCTCGTCAAAGGTTAGCAGGCTGTCTTCTTCTGAACGTGTCAGAACTTGAACGGCGAGGGCCCGCGGCAGATAGACTACCTGCTCCGCGATCTTCTGCCCCTCCACGACCCTGATTCCCAAACCACGCTTGGCGCTGATATAGATCGCATTTTTGTTTTCTCGATTGTATGGGTCAGCCGTGATCATTACGCCCGAGCTCTCTGAATTAATCCCTTCTTGTATCAATACCGCCATGAAGATCTCGGTATGCGGAATACCGGCGCGCTCGCGGGCTTCGTAAGCTTCAAAATTCCAGACTGAGGCCCAGACGGTCTTGACCGCTTCAATCAGCTGCTCGTCGGTGCGCGCATTCGGGACGCTGGTGTACAAACCGGCGCCATTAAAGTTTGGCAGGTCTTCGCTGTTTGTCGAACTGCGCGCAAACACGCCTTTGGCGGGAAACTCAGCGTGCAGTCGCCGGAGTAATTCAGTACGCAGTGCGGCATTCACCGTTCCCTGCTGAAAACGCTCACGCAGTTTTGTGAGATAAGAGCGGCGATATGAGGGATCGTGGACGAACTTTTGATCGTCCAGCATTTCACCAATCGCTTTGTCCAGTTTGTTCTCTTTGAGAAACTGATCGTAATAAAAGAACGGGACGGTAAAGCCGGGCGGAACAGTAATTCCGGGCAGGCGCGAGTGGATCAGCTCGCCAAGGTTTGCCGACTTCGCCCCATAGGCGATGCTGGAGCCAGCCCGTTGCTCGCTTAGGGGCGCCAGTCGCCTTGCGGAAAGATCGGAACGCGGCTTCATCACGTCAAGCCGCTGTTTTACTCTTCTTAAATACTCGTTCAGCGCATTGTTGTCGGCCCGCTTGATCGAGTAATTGTCGCGGCGCGCGTCAAATTCAACCCACCAACCGTTGTACTGCCGAAAGAGCTCCTGCGCGTTTTTGATGTAGACGTTGGGAATTCCCCAACCCTTGGCCAGGAGATTGATATGCGAGAGCGGAGTCGAAGGTTTGGTGGTGATAATCCCCGCCACCGGCGGAAGTTGGACCGGCACCTCGTTCAGGACCAGAATCTCGTTATATCCAATCTCGACGTGCTCATCGAGTCTCTCAATCACGTGAATTCGGCCCAGGCCTTTGGCCACATTCAACGCCTGATAATCCTGCTCTTTCGAAATATCTGACTGCAACACGCGTTGCAGACCCGCGATTCCGGCTGACGCCTGATCCTGTCTCAGAGAGTTTGGCTTAAACGCGACCGGTGTAAAAAAGGATTTGTTTATGATGTCAGAGGTGAGTTTGATTTGGACGGGCGGAATCAAATCGCCTTCCCAGAATTCAAATGTCCAGCGCCGCACCGGAGTCTGAAAAGCGATGGTGCCGAGAATAAAACGCCGGTTCGGTTTGAGATAATTGTTTTCAAAGAATTGCTGGCCACGCTCCAGAGAGAGATAGGTGCCGTTAACAAAGTCCTTATGAAACTTATAGCGGTTGGTGTCGACGTAATAGATGCGCTCGCGATTTTGACGATCGATAACAAACAAGACATGCGGCAGCGCATATGGCGTGTTGGCGTCGTAAACCACAGCCAGCGAATCAAACTCAGTGCGTGAGTGAATGGCGGGTAGTGACTTTGGCGGTTCCGATGATTTCGCCGCGGGCTTTTGAGACCACGCCGTGCCGGTCGCCCACAAGACGAAAGCCAACGTCGTCAGCCATCGGCCTGGGTGCGATTTGTAAGTGCGCGGAGCTATCACCTGGCGTCTTTCGAATTTCCTTCTTTGAGTAAAGCTTTCCCTTCAGTCTCCAGCAATTCTACCAGATCATCGACGTGCCGGCGTTCAGTCAGATAGCTGTTGATATTCACGCGCAAGGCACGGCGGCCGTGCAGGATTGTTGAGGGGAAGAAAGCTTTGCCGCTCTTTTCGATGCGCTGTTGCAAGCGCCCTTGAATCCGATCTTGTTCATCAGGCGACATCGCGCCCACCTGTTCGGGCAAATAGCGAAAGCAACAGACCGCCGTTTCAATCTCACCCAGGCGTTCAAAGTCCGGCAACTCGTCAAGACGCGCAGCCAGATGGTGCGTCAACTCTATATGGCGCTCGACCGTTTCTCCATATCCGCGCCGCCCCATGAATTTGAAGGCCATCCACAGTTTGAGGGAGTTGAAGCGGCGGGTGCCCATTTGTCCATAGCGAAAGAAATCGTACTGCACATCGGCGCCACCGCGGTCCTCGTTAAGATATTCAGGAGTGATGTCGAACGAGTCCCGCAAAACGTGCCCGCCGTCCCTCACAAAGGTTGCGCCACACGCAAACGGCACGAACATCCACTTGTGCGGATCAAAGGTTATCGAATCTGCCAATTCGATTCCCGCAAGCTTCTTCCGATGCCGTTCAGAGAATGCCAGGCCGCCTCCGTACGCCGCATCAGCGTGAAACCAGCAATTGTTTGCGGCTGCGATTTCCGCGAGTTCAGGCAATGGATCGATTACCCCGGTCGAAGTAGCGCCGGCCATGCCGACAATGCAGCACGGAATGCGTCCTTCGCGTCTGTCGTTTTCAATTGAAGCGCGAAGCGAATCGAGGCGGATGTGAAAGCGCTCGTCGGTTTCGATCTTTCGCAGACTCTTTCGGCCCATGCCCAAGATGTCGACGCTCTTTTCCAGGGAAAAGTGGCACTGCTCAGAAGCGTAAACGGTGAGATCTCCTTCTAGCGCGCGTACGCCCTCGTTGCATATCTTCGAAGCGGTACGGTCTCGCGCGCACTTAAGTGCGATCAGGTTGGCTTCCGAACCGCCACTTGCCAGAGTGCCGAACGCTTCGGGACCGTAACCCAGCAATTCGCAGAGCCAACGAATCACCTGCGCTTCGATGAGGGCCGAAGTCGGACCGTTGCGCCACGCCCCGGCGTTTTGGTTCAACGCTGAGCAAAGAGCGTCGGCCCAGACGCCGATCGCCAGCGGCGTCGGGTTAAACTGTCCAAAATAGTGCGGGCTGGGAATCTGCATCGCATGCGGCGCAACGTCGCGTTTGAATTGCGCCAGAATCTCCTCGACAGGAATTCCGTCCTGCGGCAACGGCTCGTTGAAGAGTCGCTCGAGGTCAGCGGGCGTCGCCGGTGACGTGACCGGCGCTGTTTCCAGCGCTTCAGCGTGCTCGCTAATCAGCTCGGTCACTGCCTTGCCCAGGATCTCGTGTTGCGTCCTTAGGGTCTGGTTGTTCATATTATGTTCGAAGGGTCAGAATGAAATCGCCGTAAGTGTAAGCAGAAGAGACCGGGAAATGCCAACATCGACAGAAAGATTCAGCCGCGCGTTGCTTGGCCAGGCGAGCGACTTTGCGATAGAGCTGGGGCCGGATGACGTCGGGCGATTAATCCGCTATTACGAGCTGTTGCTCAAGTGGAACGATCGCCTACATCTCGTCGCTCCCTGCTCGCCGGAAGAATTTGCCAACCGGCACGTTCTGGAGTCGCTCGTTTTGCTTCCGCATCTGCCGCGACATGCGCGCATAGTTGACGTCGGATCCGGCGCCGGCCTGCCCATCGTTCCGTGCTTGATATTGCGTAACGACCTTCAAGCGACCCTGATCGAATCATCTCGAAAGAAGGCGGTCTTTTTGCGCGAGGCCTTGCGGTGTGCGAACAGCACCTCGCCCGCGATTCTTACAATGGCAAGGTTTGAAGAGACGGTTGCGCCGGATGTCGAGTTCGTTACGTGCCGCGCTCTCGATCAGTTTCTAAGAATGCTGCCAACGCTGGTTGATTGGGCGCCGAAGGGTAGCACCCTGTTGTTCTTTGCCGGCGCCGCTTTGCGCAACCAAATCAAACGTATGTTGCCAACTGCGCAAGCCTACCTCGTACCGACGTCGACGGAACGCTTTCTGGTAAAGACGACCCGTGGCTAGCCCGAAGAAGTCGTCCGACTGCAACTCATTTTCTGGAAGCCTAATTCAATTGGCGCTTTTCCCTTTTGGAGTTTTCTTTTCAGAGCCTGCCGTAGGTTGCCCCAACAGCGGGTCCGACGTCGACGATCAGGGTTGTGCGAGGGAGGGCCGATAGACTTCGATGCGGTTCGTGACTAAAGCCAGTTTGGTATTTGCTGTTTTGTTTGCCTGGATCGCGTTTGCTCCCGCGGCCAAGGCTGACCCAATTGCGATTCATTCCGGCGGGTTCTCGCTCAGCAATTTGGGAAATAACGGAGGCGGGATAAGCGGTCTCGACGCGCTATTCGGCGCATCCGCATCCAGTAGTCACAACGTCAACGGCGCGGGCAGCTTCATAGCTCTGCTCAATCCGCTGACTTTCACCACCGGCTTTACCGGGCCCGGCTCTGGCGGAAGCTACTCGTTCACTTTCTCACAGCTACTCACCATCAATGGCCAGACACAAGCCATGAATCTGGCCGGTACTATCGACATCGGAGCCGCCATCGATTCCCTGCACATTCTTTCATCCACACCTCTGACTTTTGACTTCGGCACGTTTTCCGTCGACGCCAGGGTGTTGCCGGCAAATATTGACGGAATCGGCCCGGGCGTCTTCTGCGAGATGCTGAAAGCTGAGTTCACAGTCACTAGTGAATGCAATCCGGTGCCGGAACCGGCAACGCTGACTTTGCTGGGTTTGGGACTGGCTGGCGCGGCTGCGAAAATCCGCCGCCGGCGAACTTCTTGAGGTGCGGAAGACCTCGAACTTCTACTTAATAGTTACAGAGATCACCTGCTGGCCGCTGATTACAAAATCGGCCGGTGACAACTCTTGTTCAAACACTTGAGAGAGCGTCATCGGCGTGTAACCGCCTGACGTACGATCGTTGTTCAGGGTCGCCACGAAGGATGGAGGCAGATTCGGTAGCTCACTACTTCCAATCACTACTCCGGGCGCCGGCCGCAGCAGTCTCAGGTAAAGGCGATCGTTCTTTTTGATCTTGTTAATTGCGCCGACCAATTGACCGAGGTCTCTGGGAACGAACACTCTGGCTGCGGACGATTCCTGCAACGTGGCACCATCCCCAACCATGATCACTAGCTGGCCCGAAGGTGCGTCCGCCGGTATCTGAACCGGAATCCGCTCCACGAATTGCTTGCCCGAATCAGTACGAACATAAGCCTGTATCTCTACATTCTCTCCCCGCGCCACCTCAGTACGATCAAGCGAGATGCGCTCCAACGTGGCCGCGTGTTTCTCTTCACTGGAAGTGATGTCGAGTACGATGCTCTTAATATTTACGTCATCAAAACCGCTGCTCAACAACGCGGCCACCGGTGTCGCGATCGATCCCGCCGCCATCATCGCGGCATTCCCCGAAGAAAAGCGGCGCTGGAGCTGAATTGGCTCCTGGCCATCCATGGTGATCGAGCCGCTCACGGTAACTGTCGCTTCACCTACTGAACGCTCGCGCGTGGCGATGCTGTTGAAGACCGTAATGTTGAGCAACAACGGCGTCAGAAACTCATCGCTCACCATTTCATAAGAGAACTGTTCGACGCTGTCACGACTGGTGTGCAAATTCAGCTTTACCGGGATCATTCGCGGAGCGTGCCCGAGATTACCCAGGATTCCAGTGGCCCGATCCTGCGAGATCGATCCGACCATCTTTCCGGGCACGGCCAGCTTGAACGAGTTGAACGCGTTCGGAATAACGGTAATGACCGAACTCTCAGTCATTGGCATGTCGGAGCTGCCCAAACTTAGAAATGGGTGTCCGAAGGCATAGACCCGATCGGTATCGCGAAATGTGACGGTGCCCGACGCGGCAATCGAATAGTCTCCGCGAGTGAGTTGAACGCTGACGGAATCACCTGGCAAAAGTGTTTTGTCGGTAAAAGGCTCGAGCGGCGTGATTGCCGCCGCGCCGCCAACTCCGGAAACCGGAAGCAACCCGGCATTAGTCAGTTCCGAAGCAAACAAAGAAAGGCTTTCCTGCCTGATCCCGCTAAAAACCACCGGTGTGGCGATGGGTTGAATCTGTTGCCCCATCAGCGGCACCAGCGGTGAACCGGCCGCGACTGAAGCAATCAAAGACGTAGGGCCGAACGCCGGTTTCGGCAACGGCCGTTTCCATTCCGTACTCGCGATTTCCTTAAAAGATACCGCGCGCGGTTCGCCAGCGCCTTTCGTCTTTTCGTTCCCCTGTTCAAACACCTCAATCATTTGCTTGATCGGAGTGATGCCGCAGATTGGCTCTTTCGAGAAAGGAAAACTGTAGGCGATTGCGCCTACCAGGCGATCACCTATGAAGACAGGCGAGCCGGACATGCCGGCGAAAACGCCGGTCTTATCGACTCCGGGGCCGCTGAGTTTGGCGATGATGGTGCTCTGCCGTGGTCCGGTAAAGCCTGGCAAGACGCCCAGAATCTCAACCGAGAATTCCTGCGATTCGCTCCCGGCAAACACTGTGCGCGCCAGGCCTTTCATCCCCGGCCGTAATTCCTCAAGCGGAAATAGAGCTGCATTGGGGCTGTTTGGCTTCGCGCTCGTTTTCACCACTCGGACTTGACCCGAGGCTATGATCGACGCGCTCAGAAGGGTGATGATTGTTAGGACTGCCAGGATGGTTTGTTTGAATGCCGTCATATTCCTTGTACTTTCGCGAGCCAATAATTCGGTGGCGCCGACGCCCGATCCCGTCAGCCACTATAGCCCAACTCCAGCTAAAGTAATAGCATTGGTTGCTGACGGCTATGTTGGATGTTGAGGGCTTCATTCTGGTTGGCGGCGGTTCCAGGCGCATGGGCTCAGACAAGGCCCAGTTGATGTTCGGCGCCCGGACCGGCGTTGAGCGGATCGCCGGCGAACTGCAACCGCACACCGGCCGAGTCCGCCTGGTTGGCGCGCGTGCCGAGCACAATGTTGCCGGTTTTGAGAACGTTCCGGACCTGTTCGAACACTGGGGCGCATTGGGAGGAATTCATTCCGCCCTGGCAGCAGCGCGGGCGCAATGGGTGATCATCGTTGCCTGCGATTTACCGCTGGTGACGAGCGAACTGTTTGCCAAACTGCGGCAGTTGACTAACTCAACATTCGACGCAGTGGTTCCCATACAGGCTGACGGCCGGCCACAACCTCTCTGCGCGATTTACCGCCGCGAAGGCACTCTAAACGAATCTGAAAGCCTGATTGCAACGGGCGAGCATACGCCGCGAGCGTTACTCGCGCGCATCCGCACACGGTGGGTCGAGTTTCGAGAGTTGACTGATCTGCCCGGCTCTGCACACTTCTTTCTGAACGTGAACACTCCGGCCGATTACGAAGAGGCGCTGCAAATCCTGGAGAGACAGAATCGTGTTGCCGGCGAAGTCATCTCTTAACAAAGGTCAGCAGGCGACAAGCATCGACTCGGTCCGCTGTGAACTGATCAAAGTTTCGCTATCGCTTCGAGTTCCGACTGGTTATAATCCGCCGTAGCATGTCATCCCGGCGCAGAATGATAGGGCGAATGGCCAAAGCTTTCCTGCCCATTGCTCTTGTTGTGATGGCAGCCGTTGCGGTGGTCACCGTGTGGATTGTTCGCGGTGTTACGCGTCCGCCGCACGCAGCATATCTCGTCACACCGCAGACGTTCTCGCAGGTCACCGGACCAATTCTTAAAGCCACGGATGCCACCTGGCCGAATCACGATGGAACGACCGCGCGCGGTTGGATAATTCGCGGCGCGGAAGGCGCGCCCGCGGTAGTCCTTTTGCACGGTTATGGCGCTGATCGCTCGTGGCTTTTGAATCTCGCCGTCAAGCTTAACGAGACGACCAACTTCACCGTGCTGTGGCCAGACCTGCGTGGGCACGGCGAGAACCCGCCGGTAAGTTGGAGTTTGTTCGGAACCGTCGAAGGCGACGACACGACCGCGGCGATCGAATATCTGCACACTCTGAAGACGCCCGCTGGTAAGCCGCAAATCTCCGGATCTATTGGCCTGTACGGAACCGAGATGGGAGCGTATGTGGCCCTTGACGCAGCCAAACGCTTTCCCGAAGTCCGCGCGCTGGCTTTGGATTCCGCTCCGGCATCCCCGGACGATTTGATTCGCGCCGCTGCCTGCAGCCGCACCGGAATGAATAATGCGGTGCTACAAAAACTGGCTCGCTGGGGCGTCAGTATCTATTCTCTCGGCAAGTATCAAAGCACTTCATCATGCGATCTGGCCCGCGGCTTACGTGAGATGCGGGTGTTGCTTTTGACCGGCGCCGAAGGCGATGCGTGGCGACTGTCGACGCTTGAACTTACTAAGTGCTTCCGCGGCGCCGTGGAAATGAAAAAGGACCTGACTCTAACTGGCTTCAATCTTCCCACCGCCACCGGTCAACAGGAAGAAGCCTACGACCGCCCGGTCATCGAATTCTTCGACAAAGCTCTGCGGTAGAGCTTGCTCTGAATTCGGATCACTTCTCTCTCGTTATTCCAACTGTGGAAAACTTCTTGCGCCTCGGTTCGCGTGGTGGTATATAGGCGGCCTCAAGCGGGTCTTTCAGAGTTACGGCTGATCTTCCACGAGCTGCCTCGCAACAACTCGCCGGCTCAGCCAGCTTGCCGCACCGTTCCCGATAACGCGGCTCACATCACAACCATTTAGCGATTCGTAACAGAGGAGTTCCCCCAAATGTGACGTGCTCACCGTTTCCCGCAGCGGTTGGTTAGGCGCCGAAGTTCGCGATCTGTTCGTCAAGGCGCGCAAGAGTGATTACCCGCCAACGGAAAAACTTCGCGAGCGCCCCTTGTGTGACTGAATTGCCGCGTGGCACTTGCTCCGCAGACCACTTCAGAAAGAGGAATGAAGATGAATACGAAACCATTGACGACACAGAAAAAGATTTGGCCGGTCGCGGCGATTGGCTTTGCGCTCCTGTTCCTGGTTGCGGCGCCGCGAACGGCGCAAGCGCAGTGGGGTACGAGTGGCAATGACATCTCGAATACCAATTCAGGTAACGTCGGAATAGGAACCAGCACTCCGGCTCACCGCCTGGACGTTTTGGTTAATGCCCAATGGGTGGCGCGCTTTAAGAAAAGCGATTCGACTAACGGTGGGATCATCATCGATGCCGCCGCGAGCTATAACCCGAACGTGGCCCTGGCGGTGAACGGTACAAATAAGTGGTTCATGCATAGCAATAGCGGAAGCAGCGACGCATTCCAATTTTTGGATTCGGGAGGGACTGCTCGGTTTACGCTGACCCAAGGCGGCAACGTCGGCATCGGGACGTCCAGTCCCAAAAGTCGAATCGACCTTAAGCAGGCTAGTGATGACTTCGTCGGAGGTCTGCATCTGCGACGCTCCACCACGAATGACACCTGGTCTCTCGTCACTGGCGAGGACAATAATCTCTACATGGGTTACGCAACTAACGCTTCAGCGGCTGATGCAGCGGCTGATTTCACTATCTATCCACTCGTGCTGACGGCTACAAACAGGGTCGGCATCGGGACGGCGAGCCCCGGAACAAAGGTAGACATTAGCCTGGCAAATAACGATTTCCTAAGAATAATCGAGAGTGGCTCCGCGACTCCGAACAGAGTCTTTCTTGGAGACCTAACTAACGCTGGATATCTGGACTTGCGAGGCAGCGACGGTAATGTTCGAACCTTATTGAATGCTGGCCAAACCTCCTATATCAATTCCAGTGGCGGCAACGTCGGCATTGGCACTTCCACTCCTTCTTACAAGCTCGACGTAGCCGGTGAGATTCGCTCGAGCACGGGCGGCTTCCGCTTTCCGGACGGCACCGTACAGACCACTGCGGCATCGGGTGGCGGTGGGAGCTCACAGTGGACTACCTCCGGATCGAATATCTACTACAACTCCGGCAACATCGGCATCGGCACGTCAGCACCCTCGCGGCAGCTCCACCTCCACTCGGCGGCGAATACAGTCTTCCAGATAACCGATGGCACGTCCGGCGCTACCTCGAATGACGGGTTCCAGGTTGTTCAAGGGGGGCTCACCACGTACCTTGAGAACCAAGAGGCGGGCTCCATGATCTTCCGAACCAGCGCCACGGATCGGATGACAATTACCTCCACCGGCAACGTCGGCATCGGCACTACAAGCATATTGGCCCATTATCCTTCCTTGACCGCCTTGCAATTAGGAGGAAACGCAACGTGGTTTGGAGCAACCACCCGAGGAGCAGGAAATTCTTGGAACCTTTCTCTAAACGCCTACTACGATGCTAGTGGGTGGAAATACATCTCAACTGATAAGGCTTCCAATTATCAGCAGTATAATGGCGGGCACTTGTGGGAGGTAGCCGCTTCCGGCACGGCGGGAAACGCCATTACCTTTACCGATGCAATGGCAATCGACAGCACAGGTAAGGTCGGCATCGGTACAACGAGTCCGGTGGCAAGACTACAAGTGGCTGGGTCGATCTATAGTTCGTCTGCCCAAACTAATACCGTCTTCTCAGGTGCGGTCGCCGCTTCAAATGCAAACTATGCTGGCAGTGAAGGATACTGGGCATTAAGAACCGCAACCAACAACAGTTACAATTTGGACGTTTACAACTCCGGTACGCCCATCACTGCGACGACGGTTTTACAAAGCGGCAACGTCGGCATCGGCACGACTACGCCGGGATCCAAGCTCGAAGTAGCCGGCGAGGTTCGTTCAACCTCCGGTGGGTTCAAATTCCCTGATGGCACCGTGCAGACCACTGCGGCATCGGGGGGAGGTGGCGGCGGAACGATCACTGGCGTCACTGCGGGGACAGGTCTGACGGGAGGGGGAAGTAGCGGAACGGTAACAGTCACCAATAATGACAAAGGATCGGATCAGTTCATCTTCAAGAACGTTGCAAATGCATCAGGCACAACGCAATTCTCTGCGGCCTCGAATAGCGACGCAGTTCGTTTTGCGGGTACTGGTGGCACCAACGTTACCTTCGATGTAGGGACAAAGAAGGTTACGTTTGACAGTTCTTCCATCACCAGCAGCCAGTGGACGACAACTGGCAGCAATATCAATTACACCTCCGGCAACGTCGGTATCGGCATTGCACCAACTGAGAAGCTTCACGTCTCCGGCAACGGCAAAATTACCGGCAATCTGACAGTCGATGGCAACATTGCAGCGAAGTACCAGGACGTCGCCGAATGGGTTCCCACGTCCGAGCCACTCGCTACCGCCACAGTCGTCGTCCTCGACAGTAACAAATCAAATCAAGTCATTGCTTCTTCACAAGCCTACGACACACGTGTGGCCGGAGTGATCTCTGAACAGCCGGGCATCGCGCTCGGTGAAAGCGGCGCAGGCAAAGTCCTGGTCGCAACCACCGGCCGCGTGCTCGTTCAGGTAGACGCATCACGTAGCGCGATCCACATCGGCGATCTGCTGGTGACCAGCGACGTGCCCGGAGTAGCGATGAAGTCCGAACCGATTCAACTCGGCGGCCGATCAATGCATATGCCGGGCACGATCATCGGCAAGGCACTCGAGCCACTCGAAAAAGGTTCGGGAAAGATTCTGGTGCTGCTGAGTTTGCAGTAGTTTGATGGGGCCGACGAGAAAAGGTGATCGAAGTTTCAAAGAAAGGAACAAACGATGACAAGCAAACGAAAACGGACCGTGGCCATGGTGCTGTTGTCTGTCGTGGGGGGCGCATTGGGCATTTTTGTCCTCGCGTCTGCTAAGACGAACAGTCGACCCGCCGTTCTGAAGACGCGAGTGGTCGTAGATTCATCTCGAAAAGAATCCACTGGGACTGCGGAGCGAACCGGGGGTACCGCCGTCAAGACTACCTACGTGCATCCTGGGCGGTTGATTACGCCGATGCGATGGCAGCTGGATGCACTTGGCGATCGTCTGGCAAAGCCGGGCAAGGAGCGAGTGACTCTTCAAGGGAATGTAACCTTTGCGGGCACGTCCCAGCACGTGCCAATCACGCTCGTATGGGAATTGCCCGGTCGCCTTTTCATTGCTTTGCAGCGCGGCGCGGACCAGCGCACTCTGAGTTTTGATGGAGAAAAAGTAATTGGCAATCGGCAGATTGACTCGCCGGAAAAAGGCTTATTGGAGACGCTATTCTATGATAGCGCGGAGCGTTTCTTTACCAGCCAGATGGGCGAAGCGACTTCCCGGCACCTGGGCTCAAACTTCCGCACCGACGATGGCACCAGGGCCGACTACGCAGGACCTTTCTATGACATCTACCAGCTTACCGACCCGCTAAGAACAGGCTCTGAAGTCCGCCCTCAGACCAAACTCTTCCTCTTCAACTCACAAACCAAACTGCTTGAGTACGTGCGCTACACAATGATGCGTGATGGGCAGGCGATCAATGTCGAGGTTCAGATCACCGATTGGCGGCGCGCCTCAGATCAACAGATGCCCAGGCGCATTAAGCGTCTCGAAAACGGCTCCAGCGTCTTTGAGCTGTCGATCGCGTCCGTTGCTCATGGTCAAAAACTAGCGGACGGACTCTTCGGAACACCATAAAGGACAAACGTCTATTCTGGTTTGGTAGGTTAGAGGGATCGATGGCTAGTAAAAAACCAAGAGGAGTCAACAACATGAAGGTCCTCAAGACGAGACCAGAGAGGCCAATCTCGATCGTCACTGGTCGTACGACGTTGCTCTTGAGTTGTATTCTGTTTTGGGGGATCAGCAGCGTTTACGGCCAGGACGGTACGCGCAACAGAGGTTTCTATCCGGGGGCTTCTTATGCCGTGAGTAACATCGAGACGATTAACACCAAGAACGGCAATCTAATGCTTAGCATCCCGCTGGCGTCGCTGCCGCCGAGCCGGGGCGGACTTACGGCGGGAATTGGCCTGTTCTATGACAGCAAGATATTCGACACTTTCACTTACTTTGATGGCCGCTATCCAGAAGGGCCCTATACCACAGAGCTGAAAGCAAGCGAGGACGGAGGATGGCGATATGGTTTTAAGTACGAGTTTGAACTCGTCAATCGCTTTGACAATTACCATCCTCAATATTGCATCGTAGGCGATCCCGCAGAGACGTATGTCTGGAAACTAAGGATGAAGTTCCCCGATGGCAGTGTCCACGTATTCAGACCCCAAGGCGCCAATGATGGTCAGGGCGACGATTTCTTTAGAGCCCGGCCAGACGGTTGGCTCAACACTGCTTGCCAGGGCGACGCGCCATTTTGGTATGGACCGATCACTTACTACAGCGCCGACGGAACTTTCTTACGCCTCGACGTCCAGCATGACTCTGATAATGACCCGACAAACAACCCCTGGACTCTTTTTCTCTCGGACGGTGGCAGAGTGACGGGCGGCGGCACCGCGTTTCAACGAATCTATGATCGCAATAACAACTACATCGAGATCCAAAACATAACCTACAACAGCCATCCCGCCACGAAGATCGTCGACCAGATGAACCGCTACATCGTCCTGGAGAACGACCTGACCGGTGATGATTATGTTCACGCCTGGAGGAATGATGAAGACGGGCAATTGACTGAGCTGGTCTGGACAATCAAGCGGGGCTACTCGGGCGGAAACAAAGGCTACTACGCGAATCCGAGCGATGTCTGGATGGGTTCGTTCTTTTATTCGCCGGGGGTTGAGAGCGTGACTGAGATCGACTTGCCTGCGCAGAGCGGCGGCCTTTCTTATCAGTTCGGCTATGACAACGCCTACTGGGGCGAAGTTAGCTCGGTAACATTGCCTTCGGGCGTTAAGGCCAGCTACCAATACTCGCTGGGTGAGGGAGCCCCTTATTCCGATACTGAAGCTAAGACCGTTTTGTTGAATTACCCTCTGCGCAAAGACCTGGTGTATCGGCTGGAAGATGATCTGTCGGGCGGTGTAAGCAACACGCCCTGCAATCCAGCGACGGAAACTTGCACTACCGAAACATGGACTTTTTCATACGACGGCGTCTGTTGTGTGCCTGGCGGGATCAGCATCGCGCAAACCACTGGTCCGGACAACGGTGTCACAAAGGACTACTCTTTTGGTTCGATACCGGGCGCTGATGGGAATCCACCTTTCAACCCTGTCTTCAAAAGCGAACGTCCCGACGGAACGATGGTCGAAACCCTGTGGCGGACTAATTATCCCTTCGGCTCAAACTTGAACCGGGCGGGCATCAATCCGTACGCAAAGACCGTATTCACTACGCTCAAAAACGCTCAGGGTCAATACGACATAACAAGCATCAAGGACTATAACTATGACAAGAACGGCAATGTCACTCACATTGCCGAGTACGATTGGGTGAATTACAACACCGTGCCTCACGATGGTTATGGTGTGGTCACCGGCATTCCCGCCGGCGCAACCGTAAAACGCGTCACTACGAATTCATACTACAACTCAACGCCGGATGCTTCAGACTACCTGACGAACAATACGAACGAGTACAGCAACGCCCTCTCGCCGCAGGTGCGAATGGCAATTCAATCAAGCGAAGTTGCCGATGGCGCTTCAAGTGTCTTCTCGCGTTCAGAGTTCTTCTATGACAACGCCTCAACCACTGCGAATCCAATTCAACAGACTAGTTGGGACTCGACTAAAGGCGGCTACAGCAACCCGCTCTCTTCAGCCAATTCGATCTCAGCGTCGAGCCAATTTGACGCTTATGGAAATCCGATCCTGAAGACCGATGCGCGCGGCTTTCAGACGCAGTTTACTTACAGCAATGTCGGCGGCTTTACCGATCTTTATCCCACGCAGATCAAGTCGGCTTACCAGACCGCCATACAACGCACCGAGACGCGCGAGTACGATTTCTATTCCGGTCTCGCCACTCGCGCAACCGACGCCGACAACAATGTCTCGACCTTGACGGTCTACGATGTCTTTGGCAGACCGACGTTAGTTAAAGCGGCGGAAGGGAAGCCCGAAGAGACACGCACGGCGAGTGAATACTCAGACGTTAACCGGCGCGTCATCGTGCGCTCCGATCTGAACACCGTCGGCGACGGCAAGTTAGTCAGTATCCAGCACTACGACCAGCTCGGCCGCGTTCGTCTCGCACGGCAACTGGAAGACTCGACAACGCAAAGTGCAACCGATGAGACACAAGGTATAAAAGTCCAGACGCGGTATACATTCAGCGGATTAAACTCCTATGCGTTGACTTCAAATCCGTATCGCGCGGCCTATTCGTCGAGCGCGGGCAGCGAATCTACGATGGGTTGGACGCGCAGCACGAGTGATAACGGCGGGCGCATAGTCGAAGTGCAGACCTTCGGCGGCGCCGGTCTGCCCGCGCCCTGGGGCACTAACTCGACTTCGACCGGCACTGTGATAACTGCGTACGACGCAGAGTTCACTACGGTTACTGATCAAGCCGGGAAAGTACGGCGCAGCATGACTGATGGCCTGGGAAGACTCGCCCGTGTGGATGAGCCTGACCTCAATGGAAATCTGGGTGCGACCAGCGCACCCGCACAGCCCACGAGTTACACGTACGACGCCCTCTCGAATCTAATTAACGTCGATCAGGGTTCCCAGGCGCGCAGTTTCTCTTACAGCAGTCTCGGGCGTTTGACCTCGGCAACGAATCCGGAAAGCGGAACGGTGAGCTACAGTTACGATAACAGCGGCAACCTGTTGACGAAGACCGATGCCCGCAGCATTGTGTCGACTTACGTCTATGACGCTTTGAATCGCGTGACCAATCGAACTTACTCGGATAGCACACCCGCCGTGACCTATAACTATGATCCGAACATAGCAAACGGCAAAGGACGATTGGCTGCGGTCAGCTCGATCGTCTCGACTTACACCTACAGCAGTTATGACTCATTGGGGAGAGTTCTCGCCGGGAGTCAAGCCCTTGGCGCACAGAGCTATCCGCTGGCCTACAGTTACGATCTGGCTGGGCACGTCACTTCGATGACCTATCCATCATTGCGCGTAGTGAACTACAACTATGACAACGCCGGGAGGCTGGCGGACAAAGACGCCACGCATCTCGCCTTCACCGGCAATCTGGGCGACGGAACACAACGAACCTATGCGAGCGGCATAAGCTATTCTCCCTTGGGCGGGATCGCCAGAGAGCAATACGGCACTACCACTCCGCTCTATCACAAGACGTTCTATAACAGCCGCGGACAGATGTTCGACACGCGAGTCAGTAGTGTGAATGACACCTGGGATTGGAACCGCGGCCGTTTGATCTGGTACTACTCAACTAACCACGTGTGGGGCGGCAGTGGGACAGACAACAATGGCAACCTCATCTACGCGGAAAACTGGGTACCGCCACCCAATCAGAATGGCGACCAAGCCCAATATCTGATTCAGGACAGTTACACATATGACGCGCTGAACAGACTAAGCGCAGTGAATGAATCAAGCCTGGACATTGCCGGCGGCGGCAGTTGGACCGCACAATTTGCCCAAGCCTACAGCTACGATCGTTACGGCAATCGCACGATTAATGCCGGAGAAACGTGGGGCACAGGAATTAACAACAAACAGTTCACCGTGAATACGACTAATAACCGGCTGGAAGTTCC
>Ga0207646_10000699_pt1 | contig 43480 bp, 47 predicted proteins | sample KBSK5502metaG_FD_184343 | JGI IMG/M metagenome (GOLD analysis project Ga0207646, IMG submission 184343) | Corn, switchgrass and miscanthus rhizosphere microbial communities from Kellogg Biological Station, Michigan, USA - KBS K5-50-2 metaG... | ecosystem: Host-associated > Plants > Roots >... | reverse complement strand
GGAAACTTTCGCGCCTGAGGATCGGAAGCTCGTCCGTGGCGTGCTGAGCGACCTCACTGCCGGCATGCAGGATGACCTGACGAGGTTTCCCGGGACCTTGACCACACTCGACGATCTCGATCGCTACACCTACTACGCGGCCGGTTGCGTGGGGGATTTCTGGACCAGAATAATGTGCGCCCATCGGCCGGCTTTGCGGGTGTGGGATGTGGAGGCGATGGCGCGCGTGGGGGTGCGGTTCGGCAAGGGGCTGCAGTACACGAACGTGCTCAAGGATCTGGCGACTGATCTCCAGCGCGGCCGATGCTACATCCCCACGGATCTGCTGCATACGGTCGGATTGACACCGGCCGACCTGCTGGATCCAGCCTCGCTGCCCAAGTTCAGGCCGGTATTGGCGAAGCTGCTCCGCATCGCTCTGGAGCATCTCGACCAGGGCTGGCTCTACACGATGGCGATTCCGCGACGGGAAGTGCGCCTGCGTCTGGCCTGCGCCTGGCCGATCCTCTTTGCCGTGAAGACCTTGCAGCGGGTGAGTGTCTCAGACGGTTTGCTGGACCCGGCGATCACGACAAAAATGACGAGAGGGGAAGTCTACCGAATCATGGCGCTGACAGGCGGGACGCTGGCTTGCGAGAACACGCTCATTGCCTATTACGGACGCCTCCGCAAATCCGTCGTCTGCTGATCTACTTGGTGTCGGGCGTCTTCGTCGGTTCGAGGATCTTCTCGCCTCTGCGGAAGACGGCGAAGATGGCCTGCGAGGGACAGGCGTCGAGGCAGAGGCGGCAGGTTTCGATGCAGCGGGACGAGTCGAATTTGAACGGCGGCGTGGAGAGCCAGGCGCCGGTCGGGCACACCGGGATGCAGATCGCGTTGTGCGTGCAGCGATCGGGATGGCGGACTAGATGATCTCGTTTGATCAGCATCGGTTTGACTCCTTCAAAAAGGGCCCGCGAGAACAGCTCGAAGATGTCCTTGGCCGGCGTCGTCACTGGTTCAATGGCTCGAGCGTGTTTTTCGGCGGTTCGTGGCCGGGCATCAGCAGGCGCTTGACGATCTGCCCTCCGACCACATGCTTTTCCATGATCTCGGTCACGTCGGCCTCGGTGCCGGCCCAGTACCAGACGCCTTCCGGATACACGACGATGCTGGGCCCGTATTCGCAATGATCCAGGCACCCGGCCTTGTTCGCCCGGACGATCCCTTTCAGCCCCAGCCGGTCCACTTCCTTCTTCATGAACTCCTGCAGCCGGACCGACCCGTTGTCCGCGCAGCAGCCGCGGGGATCGCCCTTGGGACGCTGATTGATGCACATGAAGATGTGGCGTTTGAAATCGGGCATCTCAATGCTTCGCGGCGCTGCGACGGGCTTCGAGCGAGCGTGCGAGAACCGATACATCTTCTGGTTTCAGCATCGTCTGCTTGAGCGCGTTGGCAGCGATCATGGCAGTGATCTCCTTCACGCGCAGCGTCGCCCGCTCGAGTTGATGGGTCTGGCCGAGCGCGGAGTCGGCCCCCTTGGCCAGCTTGTCAAACTCCCCCTTGATGTCGCGGAAATCGCGCTGGAGATTCTTCTCGACGGAGCAGGCGTCGCAATACCATTTGGGGCTCACATCGGCGCTTGGAGAGAGCCGATCATACACCCGCCCAAAGAAGTCGTGGCCCAGCGAGATCTTCATGAGCGGGACGTCGGCGGCCCCGCACCCGTCACACTTGCCGGCCGAGGGCGCCGCAGCACTGGCATCCAGCATCATCTCGAACCCTCCCAAGGCGATCAAATCTTACACCAAAGCGCGAAAGGGTGTCTATTGTGATTTGAGGCTCTATCGGCGAAAATAAGACTATGCGAGTCCGAATCGTCGCTGTGATCGGGGCAAGCGTGCTGCTGTTCCTGCCTCCGGCGCAGGCGTTGGAGCTGGATGCGGCGGCGGAGGCCAAGCGGCTGGAGGCGGGTCTCGCGCGGCTGTGCGGCGTGTGGGACTGGACAGTGCATTCCCACACCAGAAATCATCGGGAAGCCAAATCGCAGATCGTCTTGCCATCGTCGGAGGCGGCAGGTGTCCAAGGTCCTTCGCCCAGCGAGATCCGTATCTACGGCAATGCCGTGTACTTCCGGTGGGACTTTCCCGGCGGGTACCAGGAAGATAGCATGCTCTTGACTGATAACCGGCGTCTAGAGGGCACGTTCCGTACCTCGGCCGGTGCGGTCGGCGCCATCGACGGCAAACGCGTGTTGGGCTGCAAACCTGCAGGGTCTGACGGTGCGGGCGGCTCCGGCGCGCCGGAGAGCAAGCCATGATCATCGGCGTGCCCAAAGAGATCAAGGACCACGAATTTCGCGTCGGCCTGACTCCGGGCGGGGTGCGGGCTCTTGTGAAGGATGGCCATCGGGTCTTGGTGGAAGCCGGCGCCGGCAGCGGCAGCGAGCTTGAGGATGATGCCTACAGCGCGGCCGGGGCCGATGTGCTTGCCGACAAGGCGGTTCTGTTCGAGCGCGCGGATCTCATCATCAAGGTCAAGGAGCCGCTGGAGTCGGAATATCCGCTCCTTCGGAAGGGGCAGGCGCTCTTCACATTTCTCCACTTCGCGGCGAACCGGAAGCTGACCGAAGCGTTGCTGGAGCGGCAGGTTTTCGCTCTCGCCTATGAGACGGTAGAGCGGCCGGACCGCAGCCTGCCGATTCTTCAGCCGATGAGTGAAGTGGCAGGGCGGCTTTCCGTGCAGATCGGCGCGCATTATCTGGAGCGCACGCATGGCGGTCGCGGGATCCTGCTCGGCGGGGTGCCCGGTGTGGCTCCCGGCAAAGTGGTGGTTCTCGGGGCCGGCGTGGTAGGGACGCAGGCCATCCAGGTCGGGGTTGGTCTGGGTGCGCAGGTGACCGTCTTCAATCTGGATCGCGGCCGGCTGGAAGCGCTGGATGCGCTCTACCAGGGGCGCATCGTGACGATGGCTTCGGATCCAGCGTGGATCGAGGAAGCGGTGTTGGATGCGGACCTGGTGATCGGCGCCGTGATGGTAACCGGCGCCCGGGCCCCCATCTTGGTCACGCGCGGGACCGTGAGCCGCATGAAAAATGGCGCGGTGATCGTAGACGTGTCGGTCGATCAGGGCGGCTGTGTTGAGACGACGCGGCCGACGTCCCACTCGGATCCGGTGTATATCGTCGATGGGGTCTTGCACTATGCCGTGCCCAACATTCCCGGCATCGTTCCGCACACCGCCACTTTTGCCTTGACCAACGCGTCGCTTCCCTTTATTCTGCGTCTGGCCGAGTTGGGACCGGAGCAGGCGGTCCGGACCGATCCGGTGCTCGCGAAGGGCCTCAACCTCGCCGACGGCCGGGTGGCGTGCCGGGCGGTGGCTGAGGCCCTCGGCATGCCGTTCATTCCTTGAGTCGGGGCGTAGCGCAGACTGGTAGCGCACTGCGTTCGGGACGCAGGGGTCGGAGGTTCAAATCCTCTCGCCCCGACCAAACAGAGCTAGCTCGACCGGGAGCTTCGATCAAATGCGACCGGATATGCAATACCACCAGTAATCTTGCGCGGTGGGGTAGTCCCGTGCTCCCGCAGCGCGCACTCTTGACAATAAGATGGCGTGTAGCGCGCCTGATCAGATCGGCAGAGTGCTCGCTGGACGGCCGCAGTTGGGACTAACCCCACCGCTGCACCCAGCTTGCTGGGACCGCCATTTCGATCAAATATGGCGGATATTCAATACCGCTTGCCATGAATTCTTCTCCTGACTTCCCCGACATCGTCGCTGCTGAGATTTTCGTCTCGGGAGATGTGCAAGGCGTCGGCTATCGGTTCTTCACGCAACGGGCCGCGGCGGAATTGGGATTGTCCGGTTGGGCCCGCAACCTCTATGATGGGCGTGTGCAGGTCGAGGCCGAAGGGCCGCGCCCGCGTATCGAAGAATTGCTCGCTCGTCTTCGCGTCGGGCCGCGGCTTGCGTCGGTGACCGATGTGGCCGTGACCTGGAAAGCGGCGACCGGAACAACGAGGGGCTTTACAATTGATTGACACACCTTCCCCGCTCCCCCTATACTCTGCCCCCACATGAATTACAAAAAGCTCATCCGTGAGGTTCCGGACTTTCCCAAGCCGGGAATTCTGTTCTACGATATTACAACCTTGCTCAAGGACCCTGGGGCCTTTAAGAGCATCATCGGCGACCTGACGGCGCTCTATCGGAATCATAAGATCGCCAAGATCGTCGGCATCGAGTCGCGGGGATTCATCCTGGGCGCTCCGCTGGCCCATCAACTCGGCGCCGGCTTTGTGCCGGTTCGGAAGCCCGGCAAGCTGCCGGCTGACATCTTCGAGGTCAAGTATAATCTGGAGTACGGTTCCAACTCGCTGGCGGTGCATCGCGATGCGATTGCGATGGGCGAGCGCGTGCTGATCGTGGATGATTTGCTGGCGACCGGGGGCACGGCCGGTGCGACGGTCAACCTCGTCCGTCAGCTTGGCGGAGAGATCGTGGGGCTGGCGTTTCTGGTGGAGTTGCTCTTCCTCAAGGGGCGCGGGCAGCTCAATGGCTGTGAAGTCCAGTCCCTGATCCAGTACTGACGCCGATGGTGCGCCACCGCATCTCTTCGGGCGGAGTCGTCTTCCGGCCGGCCGGAGCGGCGCATGAGGTGGCGTTGATCCGGGTCGCGCGCGCTGACGGTCACGCGTGGACCTTGCCGAAGGGCTGGGTGGAAAAAGGGGAGGATCTGGAGCAGACGGCCGTCCGGGAGGTCCGGGAAGAGACCGGACTCCAGGCCAAGGTCCTGCGCAAGCTGGGCGAGATCACGTATGAGTTTTATGCCAAGCCCGATCGGAGCCGCGTGCTCAAGACGGTGCATGTATTTCTACTGGAATGCCTCGGCGGCGATACGGCCGAGCATGATGACGAAGTGGAGGAAGTCCGCTGGTTCACGCTCGATGAAGCGGTGCGGACGCTGACCTACAAGAACGAGCGCGAGATGTTGGAAAAAGTCGTAGGTCTCATTCAGGGAGGAGGGCAGACCGCATGACGTCGAAGTCCAGGCCTCGCCGAGGGGCAAAGACGGCCGTGAAGGCGGTGGTGAAAATAAAGGCGAAGGCGGCGGTGAAGTCCAACGCCAAGGGCTCTGCCGCCAAGACGGTCGCCGCGGCCGTACCGAAACACACCACGACAAGCCTACGGAGAGAGGCCCTCCGGAAGATCTTGATGGATCGCCGGCAGGAGGTGATGAAGGAGATCGATGGCCTCCTGGGCAACCGCATGTCGGATGAATACCAGCGGCGTGTGGACTCGGCTCCCGACGTCGGCGATCAGGCGCTCCTCGACACTGAACGGGTCCGGGATATTTCCCTTTTGGAGATGCGCAACAAGATGCGGCAGCAGATCGACGAGGCGCTCGCGAAACTCGAAGAGGGCACCTATGGGCGCTGTGCCGATTGCAAGGTCGAGATCAGCGAGAAACGGCTGCGCACGGTCCCGTTCGCCCGGCGGTGCGTGGCGTGCCAGGAGAGAGAGGAGATGCTCGAGAAGATTGAACTAGAGGAAGAGCAAGAGCCGTAACGGGATGAGAGTCTCTCTCCTCGCGATCGCCGCGGCCGGCTTGGCGGCGGCGTCTTCAGTCTGGGGGCTGAGCGGCGACGAGGAGAACAACGTCGCGATCTACCGGCGCCTCAACGCCGGCGTCGTCAATATCACCAACCGGGCCGTCGCCTACGATTTCTTCTTCAACCCGATCCCCAGCGATTCTTCCGGGTCAGGTTTCATTCTCGATACCCAGGGCCATATCCTGACCAATCACCACGTGGTACAAGGGGCGCAGCGGTTGGAAGTCAGCCTGGCCGACGGAACCAAGTGGATCGCGAAGCTGGTGGGGGCCGATCCCCAGACCGACCTGGCGGTTCTCCAGGTCAAGGCCCCGTCCGAAGCGCTCACCCTCCTTCCGCTGGGCGATTCCTCCTCGCTGCAGGTGGGCCAAAAGGTGCTGGCGATCGGCAATCCGTTCGGGCTCGAGCACAGTCTGTCGGCGGGGATCATCAGCTCGCTCCGGAAGATCGTGAAGACCGGCGCGAGGGAGATCGAAGACGTCATTCAAACGGACGCCGCCATCAATCCAGGTAATTCGGGTGGTCCGCTGCTTGATTCCGAAGGACGCGTGGTCGGCATTAATACGGCGATCTTCTCGACGTCCGGAGGAAACATGGGCATCGGATTCGCCATCCCGATCAACACCGCGAAGCGGGTGGTGGCGGACATTCTGGCCCACGGCTATGTCGTCTATGCCTACCTCGGCACCGAGACGCAGACTCTCACGCCGGCGCTGGCCCGCGCCCTCGAGCTTCCGGTGGAGCAGGGCGCCATCGTCGTTCGAGTCGCGAGGGGAAGTCCCGCCATCAAGGCCGGATTGCAAGGGGGCACCAAACAGGTCGTCATCGGGAACGCGATCGTCATCATCGGTGGCGACATCATCATCGGCGCGGACAGCATGAAGATTCTGACCTCGGAGGGATTGCGGCGGCTGATCCACAAGCACCAGCCCGGCGATCTGATGAAGCTGGAGATTCTCCGGCAAGGAAAGCGAGTGGAAGTAGAGGTGAAGCTCACCGAGCAGCCTCGGTAAGGGCGATGGCCTCCGCGATAAAGCGTGCTGTTGTGTTGTGCAGCGGAGGCTTGGACTCCACGGTCGCGGCGGCCGAGGCCCGGGATGCGGGATACGAGCTCTATCTGCTCAGCGTCAACTACGGGCAACGGCACGCCGTCGAATTGACGCACGTCCCCGAGATTTCGGCGGCGCTCGGCGCCACTCGTCATCTGGTGGTGGATATCAATCTGCGGGCGATCGGCGGCTCGGCGCTGACCGGTGCCATGCCGGTTCCCAAGGACCGCCCGGACGAGGCAATCGGCTCCGGCATTCCGCCGACCTATGTGCCGGCCCGCAATACCCTCTTCCTTGCGCTGGCGTTAGGGTGGGCGGAAGTGCTGGGTGCCGAAGCGATCTATTTCGGCGCCAATGTGCTGGACTACAGCGGCTATCCCGATTGCCGTCCGGAATTCATCCAGGCCTTCGAAGAGCTGGCCACGCGTGCGACGAAGGCGGGCGTGGAAGGTGGAACGATTCGCGTGGTGGCTCCCTTACTCCGGATGACTAAGGCGGATATCATCCGGCGAGGGATGGCCCTCAAGGCGCCGTTGCACTTGACCCATAGCTGCTACGACCCTGATGATAAGGGCAGGGCCTGCGGCCGCTGCGACAGTTGCCGGCTGCGGCGCAAAGGGTTCGCCGAAGCCAAGGTACCGGACCCCACGCCCTACGCCCAGGCGTAAAAGGAAGCACGCATGTACGGTATCTCGCCGGAAGAATTCTTCATGTACCTGATCATCGGGCTGATCTTCGTCATCCCGATTTCGGTCCGGATCTACCGGAGGTTGATGATCGGCCGGGTCAAAGCACAGCTCCGGGACAAGGGCCCGAACGCATGAAGTCAAGCGGCTGGGCATTCGTGGGTCTTGCGCTCCTGCTGGCCGTGGCGCGTGCCGAGGCGGCCGGACCCGAGATCTCGGACGGCGCCTTCACGACTGTCTTCGTCCGGTACTACGGCGCCTTGCAGAAGGAGCGGTGGGGCGAGGCCTTCGGGCTCCTACACGAGCGGCTGAAGCAGGTCCTACAGGTCCAAACCCCGCATGATCTCGCCGTGCGCAACTACGGCGCGCAGCACGATCTCGTCCAAGCGTTCAAGGACTTCGACCACATCGATGTCGCCAAAGCCGAGGTGGACCTGAACTCCATCAAGGGCACGGTCTCGAGCGCCGGCGGCGGGAATGTGGCGGGTGAGGTCGTGTACGACCTCGTGGTGTTTCCGAAAGGGCCGGGCCGTCCGCTGATGTACCGGGTGGTCATGGACGTGGGCCTCGCGCAGGGGCAGATCATCCGGCTGACCCAGCAGTCCATCACCCGCATCGATCCCGGCGCCGTCCGCGACGTGCTGTAACGTTTCAGTTTCTTGACCCTCCTCGCCGATTCTGGTTACATACGACATTGTGGCCTCTTCGCAAAGCAAACGGGCGCAGACGAAGGCCCGCCAGGAGATGAAGCGCCGCGTCGCCGAGATCCAGGCCCGCGCCACCAAGGACCTCGATTATGCCTTCGAAGCGCTACTCCAGGAACAGCCTGATCTCTCGTTGAAGATGGAGGGCGAACTGGAGGAAGTAGCGCGCATGGTGGAGCTGATCGACGGGGAGCTGGAGGAAGCCTCCGGCATCGCCGAGCTGGAGCGTCTCGACCGCCGCATCGAGTTTATCGAAGAGCACTTTGAAGACCTCGAGGCCGAGCTCTACAGCCGCCCCCGGCGGCGCCGGAAGCGCCGGCCCAATCTCTTTGATTTCTTCCGGCAGGCGGCCGGTGGTGGCGGGGGAGGAGCCGCTGATCCTCAAAGCGAGGTATCCAATTCCGCCGAGGCCTATGCGATCCTCGGCTTGGAAGAAGGCAGTTCGTACACCGCCGTCGCGAAAGCCTTTCGCAAGAAGGCCAAAGAACTTCACCCCGATTCGCGCGACGGCGACCGGAGCGGCGAGACGCAGCTCCGCAAGCTGATCTCCGCCTATCAATACATCAAGTCCATTCAGAATTGGGGCGAGGACAACCCGCCGCCGGGTACTTCGACATGAGGCGCGCCTATCCCGTATTCCTGTCCGCCCTGCTGGTTGCCGTCGCCGGCGTGTCCGCCGCCGTGGCTTCCGCGGCAGAGGAACTGGTCGTCTATTCGGGGCGGAAAGAAATGGTGAGCAAGCCCGTGGTGGACGCTTTTCAGAAAAAGACTGGCATTCCGGTCAAGCTCAAGATCGGCCCAACGTCCGGGCTGGCCAACGCCTTGATCCAGGAAAAGGCCCGCCCGCTGGCCGACGTCTTCATCGCGACGGAGGCCGGCGTCATGGAGATCCTCGCCAAGAAAGGCGTCCTCGACGCCTATGTCTCGCCCGAGGTGAAGGACCTGCTGCCAGGGTCTCGTGACCGGAATGGCCTGTGGACCGGCATCTCGTCCCGCGCCCGCATCATCATCTACAACAAGAACCGCGTTCCCGAGAAGGACGTTCCCCGCTCCGTGTTCCAGCTGACCGATCCCAAGTGGAAAGGGAAGGTCGCCATCGCGAGCACGCGCGAGCGGACGACCTTGAACTGGGTCTCGTCGCTGGTCGCCGTCCAAGGAACCGATTTTACCAAGAGGTACGTGAAAAGACTGTATGCGAATGGCCTGAAGATCCTGCCGGACAACACGGACGTCTGGCAGGGGGTGGGCCGCGGCGAGTTCGCGATCGGACTGACCAACTCGCCGAATTATTTTCTGGCCCGTAAGGCTGGTTATCCTGTCGGAGTGGTCTATCCGGATCAGGACGACCACGGCTCCGGCACGTTGTTGAACCTCAACGCGATCGCGCTGGTGAAAGGCGCGCCGAGTCCCGGCGCCGCCAAGCGGTTCATTGATTTCGTGCTGTCTGCGGAGGGCCAGCGGATCCTGATCGACGGCGCCTACGAAATTCCGCTTAAACCGGATATCATTGACCCTGTCCCGCTGACCGGATTCCGGCGGACCGCCGTGACCGAAGAGCAACTGGCGGATCTGGCCGAGCCGACGCTGAAACTTCTGGCCGACATCGGGCCGGAGTGGTGAAAGGAGCTGCCATGCGACATCTGCTGCGCGTCAGCGCGTGCGTCCTGATCGCCGTCGCCCTTTGGGCGATGCCGCAGGTCGTGCGGGCCGACGACGTCAACCGGGACCTTCTCAAAAAAGACCTGAAGCTCGTGCAAGCCGTCGAGGCATTCGGGCAGCCGATACTCATAGAATGGGTCAACCTGAAGGGCACGCCGGTGCTGTTCATCTTTTATCCCAGCGATCAGTCGGATGCGGTCCAACTCGCAGACGGCCGGAAGGTGCTGCCGTTGGGGTTTGTGACCGAGTCGCTGGAGGGATGGGGCAAGGACTACTACCAGCAGACGAAATTTCCTACGCAGTGAAGGACCTATGAAAATCCTGATGTTGGCGAGCGAGGCGGTCCCGTTGGCCAAAACGGGGGGCCTCGCCGACGTGGTGGGGGCGCTTCCCATAGAGCTCGCGCGCCTCGGGCACGAGGTCCGGCTGGCGCTCCCGCGTTACGCCGGCATCGATTCCAAGGCGGCCGGTCTTCGCAAGACCGCGACCATGCGGGTCCCCTGGCGTGGCAAGCCCCGCGAGGTCGGCGTTGAAACCGGGTCGATCGGAGGCGGTACGGTCCCGCTCATCTGCATCAGGCACGATCCCTTCTTCGCCCGCGCGGAATTGTACGGCGAGGGCGGGCACGACTATCCGGACAACCTGGATCGGTTCGTCCTGTTCTGCCGCGCGGTCATGGAGGCCTGCAAGGAACCGGGCCGGCCTCCGGACGTGCTGCACGCCCACGATTGGCAAACGGCGCTGGCGGTCGTCTACCTCAAGACGCTGTACCGGAAGGACCCGGCGTGGGCGAAGACTCGCGCGCTCTTCACCATTCATAACATCGGCTACCAGGGGACCTTTCCCGTCTTGGCGTACGACACCATCGGCCTCCCGTGGTCGGAGTACACCTCCGAACGTCTGGAGTTCTGGGGCCAATTGAACCTGCTCAAGGGCGGGCTCGTCTACGCGGATCTACTCAACACCGTCAGCCCGACCTACGCGCGCGAGATCCAGACCGCCGAATTCGGCCACGGCTTGGAGGGCATACTCCAGATGCGAAAGGAGCGTCTCTTTGGGGTGCTCAACGGGATTGATGCCCAAATCTGGGATCCGGGGACCGATCGGCATTTGCCGGCGCACTACTCGGTCGACGATCTCTCCGGCAAGAAGGTCTGCAAGCTGGCCCTGCAACAAGAGATGAAGCTTCCGGCGCGCGAGGTTCCTCTCTTCGGGCTGATCTCGCGGCTGGCGTTCCAGAAGGGCATCGATTTGATTGTGGACGTCTTGCCCAAGCTGCTAGACTTCGACGTGCAGATGGTGGCGCTCGGCAGCGGCGAGCCCCAGTACCATGCCTATCTGACGAGCCTGCGCGAGCGCTATCCGCACAAGCTGGCCGTGAGCCTCGGCTTCAATGACGGATTGGCGCACCGGATCGAGGCCGGATCGGATCTCATGCTGGTGCCGTCCCGCTACGAGCCATGCGGGCTGACGCAGCTCTACAGCCTCCGGTACGGCGCGGTACCCATCGTCAGGAAGACGGGCGGTCTTGCAGACACGGTCGTACCCTATCGGCCCGACGCGCGCTCATCAGCGACGGGTTTCAGTTTTGAAAAGCCCGATCCGGAAGTTTTGCTGAGCACGATCCTCCTGGCGTTGGAGGCGTATCGTGACAAGGAAGAGTGGAGGGCGCTGATGATGCGAGGCATGAAGCAGGACTTCTCCTGGGAGCGCTCCGCGAAGCAATATGTCGAACTATACGAGCGAGCCATGGCCCTATGAATCTTCGCTCTTCCTCCCTGCCAAAACTGCCGGCGCTGCTGTTGCTGGCGTGGCTTGGCATGTTCCTGCTTGGAAGCGTCTCCGCCGCGCCCGCCCCCGAGGCGCCGTCGGCCGCTCATTCCCACCACCAACCGACGGTGAGGCCGATCGAGAAGATCGAGTATTCGGAGTTCAATCATCACACGGCCGGCATGGGGGTGTTGTTCATCGGATTTCTCGCGCTGGGGATGGAAGCGGGAATCGCCCGCCGACCAGACTTCCACGCCTTGCCCTGGCTCTGGCCTTTCAGCTGGTTTTTGTTAGGAGGCTTTCTATTCATCCGGAATGATCCCGATAACTGGCCATGGGGACCGATCGGGCTGCTGGATTCGTGGCGTGATCCCGAAGCCCTGCAGCATCAAATCTTCGTGGTTGCCGTGGTGACGATTGGGATGATCGAAGGTCTGCGGGTCGGTCACCGGCTGAACGGTCGAGGGTGGAAGTTCTTCTTTCCGGTGCTTGCAATCGGCGCGGGGCTGTTGCTGGGCCTTCATGCCCAGGTGCATGCGCTGACTCCCCGCGTGCATCTCCAGCATACGGTGATGGCTGTGCTGGCAATCGCGATCGGAGTAACCAAGCTGCTGCGGGAACGCGGGATGCTGCAGGGGCGGTACGGCTCCCTTCTGTGGCCGATCCTGCTTATTCTGTTGGGCGTGCAGCTCTCCTTTTACAACGAACACTAAAGGTTCAGATCTGGTTATACGGGAGCGACTCTCAGAGTGAAGCAAGCGTTGGAAAAGGTATGCGGCAACTGCGGTCGAAGCTTTCCCTGCGGCGGCGGGGTCGAGCCCTGCTGGTGCGATCAGGTCAGGCTGAACGAATCGCAATTGACCGAGATCGGCCAGATCTTCCGGGATTGCCTCTGCCCTGCGTGTCTTGAAAAGATCACCACCGGCTTGACTGAGCCTGAGACGATCGCATAGTATGCGGCCAACAGAAGGCGATGGGGTTCGCCTGTAACCGCCGTGACCACGGCTGATGACCCCTACCGAGGAGACCCGGTAGGGGTTTTTTGTTGCCCCGACCTCACCGGAGATGCGTCGGCTCAAGGGCGGAGGAGGGAGCAGTCATGGAATTGACGTGGGAGATTGCGGCGGTCTGGATCGGGCTGGCCCTGGCGGCCACGTTGATCTCGATCCGGATCGGCGTCTCAGTGGCGTTGGTCGAGATCGTGGTGGGCACCGTCGGCGGGAACCTGTTGGACCTCCGGCTCACGCCGTGGATCAACTTCCTCGCCGGGTTCGGCAGCATCATGCTGACCTTTCTTGCCGGTGCCGAGATTGACCTCCAGGTCATGAAAGCCAAGTGGCGAGAGACGCTCTCCATCGGGTTCGCGTCGTTTTTGATGCCGTTCCTGGGCGCTGGCGCCTTTGCCTATTGGGTGGCCGGATGGTCGGTGGAGGCATCACAGATCGCGGGCATCGCGCTCTCCACCACATCGGTGGCGGTGGTCTACGCCGTGATGGTGGAACGGGGTTATAACGAAACCGAATTCGGCCAGATGATCCTGGCGGCCTGCTTCATCACGGATCTCGGCACGGTCCTGGCGCTTGGGTTTCTGTTCGCCGATTACGATTGGCACATGGTGGCGTTCGGTGTCGGCACGGGCCTGGCCTTATGGCTACTGCCGCGGGTGACCCCGTGGTTTTTTTCCAAGGTCGGCAGCCGTATCAGCGAACCCGAAACGAAATTCCTCCTGCTGGTCCTGTTCACGTTGGGCGGCCTGGCCCAGGCGGCCAAGAGCGAGGCCGTCCTGCCGGCGTATCTGGTGGGGATGGTGCTCGCCCCGTTATTTCTGGCCAACAAGACCTTGGCCCAGCGGATGCGGGCGATCGCGTTCACGATCCTGACGCCGTTCTATTTCCTGAAAGCGGGCGCGCTGGTCGGATGGGGTGCTATCCTCAATAGCGTCGGCCTGATCGGGATCTTTCTCGGCGTGAAGGTCGTCGCCAAGTTCGTCGGAGTCTGGCCACTCACTCACGCCTTCCGGTTCGGGCAACGGGAGGGGATGTACTTGACACTATTGATGTCCACGGGTCTGACATTCGGGACGATCTCGGCCTTGTACGGGCTGTCGAATCGTTACATCACTGAGGAGCAGTATGCGGTTCTGGTGACGGCTGTGATCTTGAGCGCGGTGGTGCCGACGCTGATTGCCGAGCGATGGTTCGATCCAGGCAGCCGACCTGGTGAAGAGATTCTCACGCGCCGTCGGTCTGATCGGTAGGGGCTGGTTTGAGAGGAAGGAGACACCTATGTGGCGCAAAATTCTGGTGGGTCATGATGGATCGGAAGGAGCCAAGAAGGCGCTGTCTGTGGCCGTGTCGTTGGCCTCCCAATTCGGCGCTGAACTGCATTCCATCTCGGTCGAGGAAAAACTTCCGCACTATGCAGCCACGGTGGGCGAGGTGCTGGAGAGCAAGCAGGAAGCGGCCGATTATTTCAGGAAGATCACGGCGGAGGCTCAGCAATCAGCCCGTGCATCAGGGGTGACGATGCACAGCCACGTCATGCCCGGACACGAAGTGGAAACCATCGTGACCTTCGCCAAGGACCATGGGTTCGACCTGTTGGTGATCGGTTTCATGGGCCACTCAAAGATCTTCGGCCGCATCTGGGGCAGCACGTCCCAAAATCTCACCAAGCTCTCGCCTTGCACTGTGCTGGTCGTCAAATGATGCTCCGACGAATTCCCCGCAATGTCTGGGTGACCGGATGGGTCAGCTTCTTCATGGATGTCAGCTCCGAGATGGTCTATCCGCTGGTGCCGCTGTTTCTGTCGTCCTCGCTGGGCGCCAGCAAATCCGTCATAGGATTGATTGAAGGGATCGCCGAAGCCGCCGCAAGCGTGCTGAAGCTGTTTTCGGGCGCGCTGGCTGATCGGTTCGGCAAGCACAAGCTCTTGATGGGACTGGGCTATGGGATATCCACGGCGTCGCGCCCGTTACTGGCGCTGGCGACCGGCTGGGGCATGGTGCTGATCGCCCGCTTCACGGATCGGGTCGGTAAGGGCATCCGGACGGCTCCCCGTGATGCGATCATCGCCGCCTCCACGCCGCGTGAGCGACTGGGCCTCGCCTTCGGATTCCAGCGCGCGCTGGACACGGCGGGGGCCGTCGTGGGACCTGCTGTGGCTCTTGTTATTCTGGCGATTTGGACGGCTGATTATCGGTTGGTGTTCTGGTTGTCCATCATCCCGGGACTGCTGGCCGTCGCTCTGGTCGTGCTCTTCATCACGGCAGATGGACCAGCTCCAACGCTCAGGACAAAGGTCACGTGGACACTCTATGGATTCGACGCGCGCTTTGTCGGATTCCTCGTGGTCGTCGGTCTCTTCTCTTTGGGTAATTCCAGCAATGCCTTCCTGATCCTCAAGGCGGAGCATGCGGGGATCAGTCCGGCCTGGATCTCGGGTGCGTACCTGGCTTTCAACGCGACGTATGTGCTGGTGTCAGTCCCTGGCGGGATGCTGGCGGATCGGGTGGGCAAGCCACTGGTCATCGTAGGTGGCTTCAGCCTGTTCTCCATCGTGTATGCCGGTTTTGCGCTGGCAGATACGCCCTGGCCTATCGCCGGCCTGTTCGTCCTGTACGGCATCTACATGGGCTTAACTGACGGTGTGCAGCGCGCCTATCTCGCGATGCTGGTATCAGAGAAGCGAAAGGCCACGGGCTTCGGTCTCTACCACATGGTCGTAGGGGTGGCGATCCTGCCCGCGAGCTTGATCGCGGGGTTTCTCTGGGACCGCATCGGGCCTTCGGCGCCGTTCTGGTTCGGCGCGGGGATGGCGGCGCTGGCCACCATCTTATTCGCAGGCCTCACGATGCGGAAGTCAAGACCGCTCGCGCGGAAACGAGAATAGTAAATGGGGTCAGGAGTCTTCTATCAACGCCAGGGTGAGCATGGTAAACTAAAGTCCCACCGTAAAGGGCTGATGTGAAACAGTGCTGTGAAGATAAAGCTCACGAATTAGTGGTTCTGCGGAACCGCCAGGGTCGAGTCTTGTGGATTGTTTTTGGCATTAACACTGTCATGTTCTTCGTTGAACTTGTCGCCGGACTTCTTGCGAGTTCCACAGCACTGCTGGCAGATTCTTTTGATATGTTCGGGGATGCGACCGTTTACGCCTTCACTCTCTTCGTTCTGAACCGAAGCCTCACATGGCGTACAAGGGCTGTTAGGCTCAAGGCGGTGATCATGGCTGCCTTTGGTATCGGCGTTCTGATTGAAGCGGTGGTCAAGCTATTTTCTGCGACGGTTCCGATAGCTTCGACAATGGGCACCATCGGGATAGCCGCCCTCATTGCAAACCTCATCTGTCTGTGGCTGCTATTGCAGCATCGAAATGATGATCTCAATATGCGTTCGACTTGGCTTTGCTCCCGTAATGACATCATCGCTAACGTCGGCGTGCTCGTTGCGGCAGCTCTGGTTTGGTTCACGAACACGAACTGGCCCGATGTTTTGATTGGTTCTGCCATCGCGGCTGTCTTCCTTGCCTCCTCCTTCACTGTCCTTATGGAGTCGAGGGCCGGCTCTCCGGCAACCACTGGCTAAAGGGGGAATAATGATCGATCATAAGGATTTGTGTGCTCACGATCACCATCATGAGGATTCTGGCCATCATTCCCATATCCACACTCACGGGGCTATAGATCCAAGCATTTTAGATACGCGACAGGGGATCGCGGCTATCAAATGGTCGCTTCTCGTATTGCTTGTCACAGCCTTTCTGCAACTCGCAGTCGTTTTTGTCTCTCACAGTACCGCGCTGCTTGCGGACGCTATTCACAACCTCACGGATTGCGCAACAGCGTTCCCTTTGTGGATAGCCTTCACGCTCGCACGCTGGAAACCTACGAAACGGTTTACGTACGGATATGGGCGGGTCGAAGATTTAGCCGGGCTCGTGATTGTCTTAACTATTGCGAGTAGTGCGATAGGCGCTGCTTATGTGGCTATTGATCGTCTCTTCCACCCACAAACAGTAGGATACATCGGCGCAGTAATGGGTGCGTCAGTTATCGGCTTCCTCGGCAATGAAGTCGTGGCGAGAATTCGGATCCGAGCTGGCCGAAAGGTCGGCAGTGCTGCTCTTATCGCTGATGGATTTCATGCTCGTGCGGACGGCTTCACAAGTCTATCCGTGCTTATTGGAGCCTTGGGCGTCTGGCTCGGCTATCCTTTAGCAGACCCTATCATTGGTCTTTTCATTTCGGTTTTGATTTGCCGCGTGGTATGGCAGTCAAGCAAATCCGTTTTCACCCGCCTTCTTGATGGTATTGATCCTGTCGTAATTGATGAAATCAAGGACGCCATGCGACAGGTTCCGGGCGTGCATGAAGTGACAGAAGTGCGGGTCAGATGGTTGGGACATCGAATGCATGCCGAGGCAAACATTGCAGTCAATTCAGACCTCTCTATTGAGAGAGGACACGAGATCGCCAATGAGGCACGGCACCAAGTCCTGCACCGCTTAGCCTATCTTTCCAATGCCACCATCCATATCGATCCTTTGAATGCATCAGGGGAAGAACATCATCGAATCGAACACCATATCCATGGGAACTTACCTGCGCATTCACATTGATTATGCCAGGGCTGTTTTGGTTCTCAACTAGCGCCAGCCATGGGCTACCGACGTCCCGGGTTCCCTGAGCGTGTGGATCTCTGGCACTGTTTGCGTCTCCCACGACCATTTCAATTGAATCGCGAAGTACTTCTGCGTCAAGCCGCTGCGGTCAATGGACTGATCGGTTTCCTGGAAGGCCATCACTTCCCATGCCTTCCACCGGAAGGCGACGCCGACGATCCAATCCAGCTCGCTTGGCGCAAACGGGTTGGACTCCCGCCGGTCCGTGAAGAAATTGGTGTCGCCGATGAGCCAGAGCCAGTCGTCATAGACCGGCACCTCGCCATGCAGGACATACCGCAAGAGCGCTCGGCCGGTGTTGTCGGGACGCGCGAAGTAGTTCTGGGTCGCGAAGAGCCAGCCGAGCGCCGCATAGAACTCGGATTTCTGAACTAAAAGGTTGTCCTGGTGATAGAGGCCCTCAATCTCGGTATAGGCCTGGACCAGCCCGCTCTTATCAATCGGCATGTCCCGCTCATAGCGGAGCAGGGCCGCCCATCGCTGATAGCGGTACAAGAGGCCGATCGTCTGGTCCCATTCGGACGGCCTGAATTCGTCCCGCGTCTTGTCGGTGAAGAAATTCGAATCAATGATCAAAGACACGGGCGACCAGTGCGGGGTCAGCTCCAGGTGGCCGAGATAGCGGTGCTTCACCAGCCCGGTATTGTCAGGGCGGGCCGTGAACGAGGTATTGTGGACGAAGTCTGAAACGATGGCGGAGAACTGGACGACGGGAGGGCGCTCCTCTTCCATCTCGACCCGTCCTGTTTTCTCCAGCGCAATGGCCGGGGACGCCCATGCGGCGAGGGCCATCGCCAGGAAGGCGCGTCGCATGATCTTTCTTAGCGGAGGGCTAACTGTTTATCCTTCAGCGGCAGGGACGTCGCGTCCGCAGAACCGGCAGATTTTTGCCTTCGCAAGGATCCGCTCGGCACAGAACGGACAATCCCGCATTTCACGAGACTGGCTTGCAGCGGTGGAACTGCCGCTGGTCAGATCGTGGGCAGCGGTCCCCCGCTCTTCGAAAGCGACTGCCGCTGCCTGCACGTGCTTGCGAAATTCCAATGGGGCACTGATGTCCGAAAAGGTCTCTTTGGTTGCGCCCGTCCCTGTCACAGCAATCGTGCCGTAGTTCAGCAGGCGCCCCCAAACCGTCTGCTCCACACCGATGTTTTCTACCTTCGTCAGCAGTGTTTCTAATGTGTGGCGCGTGATGATCCCGGTTTTGATCAGGACACGCTTATCGGTCACCGCGAACTCCCAGGAGAGGTACTTCAGGAAGGCCGCGACGAGGATCACTAATGGGAAGACAAGAATGATGAAGGAGAGAAACGGATGAACCCCGCCTTCAACAGCAATTCCCCCGATGGTGAGACACCCAAGGAGTATCAGCAGGCCCGGGAGATAGATCTTCCAATGCAAATGGGCGCGGTACAGCACCCGTTCCCCAGGCACAAGTGTGTCTTCGATATACCCCATTCTGCTCCTGGCTACAGTTCCTCGGCGGCACCGTACACCTTTTCTTTGCCGCTTGCAATTCTGCGTGCTTCGCGTAACCTAGCGTCACGCTAACGGGAGGTCCGGCAATGCTCAACAAAAAGAAGACGGCGATGTACCACCCCTCGTTCTTTTCGAGATTCGCGAAATGGGCCGCCTATGCCATGGGTCATCCGGTCGCCTTTACGGCTGCGCTTGCGATCATTCTCAGCTGGACCCTGACAGGCCCGATGTTCCATTTTAGTGATACATGGCAGTTGGTTATCAACACCGCCACGACCATTGTCACCTTCCTCATGGTGTTCCTGATTCAAAATACCCAGAATCGGGACAGCGCTGCGATTCAACTGAAGCTGGATGAATTGATCCGGTGCATGCAAGGGGCCCATAACGCGCTGCTTGATATCGAAGAACTCTCACAGCGCGATCTTGATGCCATCCGGCTTCATTATTCGAAATTGGCGAGTCAAGCGAGAAAGGACTTACGACGGGGACTCCTCGACACGGGCACTCCGGAAGTGAGACCCACCTAGGACTGCAAGCGGGGCGAAGGGCGTCTGGTCATGAAAAATTGCGGTAGTTGAGATTCGGAAAGATGTTGTCCTTCTCTTCGATGTCCTTCAGCCAGGCGGTGTCCAGGCGGTTGGCGAGCAACTGCTCGTAGAGGCTGGTGAACCGCGCGATGTGGTCTTTCGTACGCTTCACGGCGTACTCCACCATCGTACCGGTCTTCATGATGAAGGCCCAGTCGGAACTTTGCGCCAACAGGAGCTCGCGTCCAGCCTGCGCGAGTGCGCGCTGTGTCAGCCCGTCCGCCCGCGGGAACCGCCCCGTCAGTTCCTCCATTCGCTGCGCCGCATGGTGCAGGTGCCGGTAGATCCAGTCGTTGCCGCCGTTCAGCCAGACCTCGTGGTAGCCCTTGTGCCCCCAGGAGGACCCGCAGGGCGTGCAGACCTGGTTGATGTCGTGTCGCTCCAGATATTCGGCGGGCGTGACCGGCTTGACGCTGTTCTGGTCGTAATGCAGCTTGCGGAACAGGAAGTCCAGCCACTCCGGCCCTTCGAACCACCAGTGGCCGAAAAGCTCGGCGTCGTAAGGCGCCACGATGATCGGTGGACGGTCCATGCCGGGGCTCAACCACTCGACCTGCCGCTCCCGGTTGAACATGAAGTTGCCCGCGTGATCCGCGGCCAGCGCCATCGCCAATTCTCGATTGTACACTTCCTTCTGGTCGGTCTTACCGGTGATACGAAAGTACTTGATGCCGGTATTGCCGCGTTTGCCGTCCGGTTGGATGTAGAACCGCATGTAGTCGTAATCCAAATCCCAGCCGATGTCGCGATAGTAATCGCGGTAAACGGGGTCACCGGGATAGCCTTCCTCGGCGCTCCATACCTGCTTGGAGGATTCAAAGTCCCGGCCGAAGGCGGCGACACCTGTGGGACAAAAGACGGGCGCGTGCACGCCGTATCGTGGGCGCGGATCGGCATAGAGAAGCCCGTGGGATTCGGTGAAGAAAAACTGCAAGCCGACGTCCCGAAGGATTTCATCAAGGCCGGGATAGTACCCGCACTCCGGCAGCCAGATCCCATGCGGCGGCCGGCCGAACGTCTCCTCATAGTGGGCCACGGCCGTGCGGAGTTGCGTGCGGACCGCGCTGGGCCCGGCGCTGAGCAGCGGCAGAAAGCCGTGCGTCGCCCCGCAGGTGATGATTTCCAGCTTGCCCATGTCTTGCAACCGCCCGAACGCGCCGACGAGGTCCCGTCCGTATTCCTGCGTGAACGCGTGCCGCGTTTTGAGGAACCGCTCCAGGTACATCGTGGCGAGGCAATGGAATTCCGGCTGGTGAGCGGTGCGGTGCACCTCTTTCGAGGCCAGCTCGATCAGGCGGTTGATGTGCCGTTCGTAGCGCGAGATCAACAGCGGATCCCGGAGCATGGAGATCAGCGGGGGCGAGAGCGTGGCCGTCAAGCGGAAGTCCGCGCCGTCCCGGACCAGGCCGTTCATCACCCGCAGGAGGGGGATGTAGGTCTCGGTGATCGCTTCATAGAGCCAATTTTCCTCCAGGAAGCGCTCGTGCTCGGGATGCCGCACATAGGGCAGGTGGCAGTGCAGGACCAGGCAGAGATAACCGGTGGGCTGGGGCATCATCGCGGTCCTTGCATCAGCGAGGTTGGCAAAGTGCCCTGCCTGAATTGGGCGGCGAGTCTTGCTTCTTCCCGCGCCCGGCGTTCCAATAGAGCGCGGAGCTCTTCAGGAGACAGCCGCCCCGGAATGTCGGGCACCGGCACGAGCTCCAGCGGGCGGCCGGGATCGGGTTTTCGCCGGCGCACGAACCGGACCCGCATCCAGGGTCCTTCGGTCCGGCCGGACACGCCCGCGCGGGGCGTGTGCACGACGTTTGACCGGGCGATCGCGTGGAAACGGCCGGTGCGGGCCACGAAGCCCAGATCTGCGCAATAGGATTTCTCGGCCGTCCAGACGGGGACGTACCAGTTGCGGGCCTCCAGGCTGATGTCGATGTCGAAGATGAAATGGGCGTTGGTCCCGTCGAAGTGAATCAGCGAGATGTCATAGAGCCGCAGGACGGCGCGCGCTCCGTCCATCTCCGCGCCCAAGACGTCCTGGACCTGCCGCAGGTTCTCGGGCGTGACCTCCCAGTAGGCGAACAGGTGGAAGGGGTCCACCATCATCAGAACCAGTTCGGTCCGGCCATAATGATCGGGGAGATGAGAGGTCATGGCGCCTGCTTGCCGCCGTCGAGCTTCACGCCCTTGGAGATGGCCACGATGCCGGATTCCGTGACCGTGAAGCGCCTGTGGTCGGCCTCAAGGTCGTAGCCGATTTCGGTCTTCGGCGGGATGATCACGCCTTTGTCGATGATGGCGCGCCGGATCCGGCAGTGGTCGCCGATCACGACGTTCTCCATCACGATCGACTGCAGCACTTCAGCGTGGTCATTGACGCGGACGGCGGCGGAGAGGACCGAGTTCATCACGCGGCCACCGCTGATGATGCACCCGCTGCTGACGATCGAGTCGAGCGCGATGCCCGCGCGGCCGCCATCGAATTCCTCCGCGAAGACGAACTTGGCCGGGGGAAATTGTCCCTGGTACGTACGGATCGGCCAGTCCTCGTCGTAGAGGTTGAACAGCGGATCCACGGAGACCAGGTCCATGTTGGCTTCCCAGTAGGCGTCCAGAGTGCCGACGTCGCGCCAGTACTTGATCGCCTTGCGGTTCTCGTCGCGGAAGTTGTAGGCGAACACCCGGCGGTTGCCGATCATGCCGGGGATGATATCCTTGCCGAAATCGTGCGAGGTGTCGCGGGCGGCGTCCGCGAACAGGTGGTCATGCAGGACCGAGGTCCGGAACAAATAGATGCCCATCGAGCAGAGCGCCCGGGTCGGGTCGCTCGGCATGGGCGTGGGGCGGGCGGGCTTCTCGTCCCAGCGGGTGATCTGTGCGTTGCCGTCCACGGTCATGACGCCGAAGCTCGAGGCCTCAGCCAGCGGATATTCAATCGCGCCCACCACCACGTCCGCCTGTTTCTGCTGGAGGAAGCTGTGCATCTCCCGGTAGTTCATCTTGTAGACATGGTCGCCGGCGAGGATGAGGAGGAACTCCGGCTGCTTGTCCTCCACGATGAACCAGTTCTGGTAGACCGCGTCCGCCGTGCCTCTGTACCAGTCCTGGCTGATGCGCTGCTGGGGCGGCAGGGAGAAGATATACTCACCGACCTCGGGGTTGAAGACGTTCCAGCCGCGCCGGATGTGGCGGTCGAGCGAATGAGACTTGTACTGAATCAGGACGGTGATATTGCGCAGCCCGGAGTTGATGCAGTTGCTGAGCGTGAAGTCGATGATGCGGTACTTGCCGCCGAAGGGCACGGCCGGCTTGGCGCGGTCCTCCGTCAGCGGGTACAGGCGCTCGCCGCGCCCGCCCGCCAGGATCATGGTCAGGAAGTTCCGCATTGTATTTGCATTGTAGCAAGATGCGGAAGGGGATGGAAAGGCCGAAAACGGGGTCAGGCACCTTTTCTCGAAAGAAAATGAGCCAGACCCCTGCAATGGCAAAAGCGGAGCGTTCTTGCTAGAATTCCGCGCGGATGGAGGGGTGTCCCAGGTCGTGAACGATACCAGCGTTGAGCTTCGCGATGTGACCAAGCGCCATGGAGCGACCGTGGCGGTGGAGCGGCTCTCGCTCACGATCCGCAAAGGCGAGTTCTTCGCCATCCTCGGTCCCAGCGGCTCCGGCAAGACGACGACGCTCCGCCTGCTGGCCGGATTCGAGCAGCCCGACGCGGGCGAGATCATCATCGAAGGCCGGTCCATGCAGGGCGTGCCCCCCAATCGCCGGCCGGTCAACCTCGTCTTCCAGAACTACGCGCTGTTTCCCCACATGACCGTGGCCGACAACGTCGCCTTCGGGTTGGAGATGAAAGGCCTGCCGGAGGGCGAGATCGGCCCGCGGGTCGCCGAGGCGCTGGAGATGGTGCGGCTGTCTGGCAAGCAGGACCGTCTCCCGTCGCAGTTGTCTGGCGGGGAGCAACAGCGGGTGGCGCTGGCGCGCGCGCTGGTGAACCGTCCGGCTGTGCTGCTGCTGGATGAACCGCTCGGCGCATTGGACAAGCAGCTCCGGCAGGAAATGGAAGTCGAGCTGAAGGTCCTGCAGGAGCGGGTCGGCATCACCTTCGTGTGTGTGACGCACGACCAGGAGGAGGCGCTGACCATGTCGGACCGTCTCGCCGTGCTGCACCACGGGCGGCTCTTGCAGGTCGGCACGCCGGAGGAAGTCTATACCGCGCCCGCGTCGGCCTTCGTGGCCAACTTCATCGGGGTCTCCAACGGCCTGTCCGGCCGCGTGGAGCGGATCGACGGCCAGCAGGCCGCGGTGACGGTGGAGGGGATCGGCGTCATTCACTGTCCGGCTGTTGCGGGGTTGCGCGCGGGCGCGCCGGTGCTCGTGACGATCCGGCCAGAGCGCCTGCACCTCTCGCGCGATCAGGGGACGGACGGGTTCCAGAATCAGGTGTCGGTCCGGGTCGCCAAGGCCATCTATGCCGGCAACGAGACGCAATACCGCGTGACTCTCCCGAACAACCTGACCTGGAAGGCGCGGATTCCCAATGCCGACGGCGCGGCCCAACGGTTCCAGGCCGGCGAGACCGCCTATCTGAAGTGGCGAACGGCCGAGGCCGTGCTGCTGCCGGAATGAATACGAAAAAATCTTTTCCCTGGCTGATCGTTCCTCCCGCAGCCACGTTGATTTTCCTGTTCGGCGTGCCCCTACTCCTCGTACTGGCCGTGAGCTTTGCCTCGCGCGGAACGTACGGAGGGATCGAGTGGGTCGGCACGCTCACGAACTACACCAGCATCGCGGACCTGCTGTACCTGCGCATCTTCTGGCGGTCTGTGTGGCTGGCCGTCGTCACGACAGCGATCTGTCTCGTCATGGGCTTTCCGATGGCCTATGCCATCGCGCGCGCGCCGAAGCGTCGGCAGGGAATTCTATTGTTGCTCGTGATCATTCCGTTCTGGACCAACTTCCTGGTCCGCACCTACGCCTGGATGTTCATTCTGCGCACCGAGGGCCTGCTGAACACCGTGCTGATGTCACTCGGCCTCATCCACGAGCCGCTGAACATCCTGTTTACCGACTGGGCCGTGCTGATCGGGCTGGTGTACGGCTACCTGCCGTTCATGGTACTGCCACTCTACGCGGCGCTGGAGCGGCTGGATCCTTCGTTGATTGAAGCCGCGTGGGACCTCTACGCGAAGCCGGTACAGGTATTCACCCGCGTCGTGCTGCCCTTGTCGAAGCCGGGCGTCATCGCCGGCTGCGTGCTGGTGTTCATCCCCTCGCTCGGCGCCTATATAACCCCGGACCTGCTGGGCGGGGCGCGGACCATGATGATCGGCAACCTGATCCAGCACCAATACCTCGTGGTGCGGGACTGGCCGTTCGGCTCGGCGCTGTCGTTTGTGCTGATGGCGGGCGTGCTCGCCGCGGTCCTGTACTACCTCCGCGCGGGCGGGGCGAGGAGCCTCACGTGAAGACCGGGCGTTGGGTGATCGCGGCGAGCGCGGCCGACCTGCTGTTTCTCTATCTGCCGATCGCGATCCTGATCGTCTTCTCGTTCAATGCCTCCAAGCTCTCCGCCCGCTGGCAGGGCTTTTCGCTGCAATGGTATGCCCAGCTCTTCACGAACCAGGCGCTGCTCGCGGCCACCGAGAACAGCCTGATCATCGCCGTGGTCTCGACGGTCCTCGCCGGCCTGCTCGGCGTGCTGACCGCCGTGGCTCTGGAGCGGCAGCCGTTCCGCGGGCAGACGGCCTTCGAAGGCTTTCTGCTCCTGCCGATCGTCATGCCCGAGATCATGATGGGGGTGGCGATGCTCCTCTTCTTCGTGATGATCAAGCTGCCGCTCTCGCTGGTCACGATGACCATCGCCCATACGGTGTTCAACTTTCCTGTGGTGGCGCTGATCGTGCGCGCGCGCCTGCACAAGCTGGACCCGCGGCTGGAAGAGGCGGCGCGCGACCTCGGCGCGACGCCGTGGGTCGCGTTCCGGCGCGTGACGCTGCCGCTGCTGATGCCGGGCATCGTCGGCGCGCTACTGATGGCCTTCACGCTCTCGCTGGACGACTTCATCATCAGCTTCTTCACGGCGGGGGTCGGCTCGACGACGCTGCCAATCAAGGTCTACGGCATGCTGAAGACGGCGGTGACGCCGGAGGTGAATGCGCTGTCGGCGATCCTGGTTCTGGTCTCAATGGCGCTGGTCGCGGCGGCGACATGGGTGCAAAGAAAATGACTCGGACAAGAAATTTCAGAGCGGGTCCTGCCGCCGGTTTCCCCCGTCGGCTTCGGCTGCGAAGACTAGCCTCTAGGCGACGGGTGGCCCCCTACCGGCGTCACCCGCTCGCGCTACTAACAATCATTTTCTTTTTCCTAGTCGCCGTGGGCTGTTCGCCGTCATCTAACGAGCAGGGGAAGGTGAAGCCGGTCACGCTGCATCTATTCACCTGGTCAGACTACACCGAGGAGACAGTCGTCAGGCAGTTCGAGGAGCGGTTCGGGGTCAAGGTCATCACCGACACGTTCGGCTCAAACGAGGAGCTGCTGGCAAAGCTCCAGGGCGGGGCGGCGGGCTATGACGTGATCGTGCCCTCGGACTACATGGTCTCCATCCTGATCAAGCAAGGCCTGCTGGCCGAGCTGGACCAGGCGAAGATTCCCAATCTCGCTCATGTCTATAAGCACCTCAAGGGTCTCTATTACGATCCGAAGAATACCTATTCAGTGCCGTACTTGTGGGGTACGACCGGCATCGGCTACAACGCCGATCTGGTCTCGCCGCCGCCCGAGAGCTGGCAGGTGTTGTGGGACGAGCGCTATAAGGGCAAGATCAGCCTCCTCAACGACGAGCGGGAAGTCTTCGGCATGGCCCTGCGTGCGGCGGGCGAATCCCTCAACGCGACGGAGCCGGCCAAGTTGGAAGCGGTCAAGGCGCGGCTGATGGCGCAGAAGGTCCTGGTGAAGACCTACACGAGCGAGAACTACGACCAACTCCTGGTGTCCGGCGAAGTCGCGCTGGCCCACGGATGGAGCGGGACCATCATCCGGGCTGCGGCCGAGCGCTCTTCCATCAAATACGTGATTCCCAAAGAAGGCGGGACGATCTGGCAGGACAATCTGTCCGTGCTCAAGTCGTCGGCGCACAAGAACGAGGCGATGGCCTTCATCAACTTCCTGTTGGAGCCGCAGACCGCCGCGCTGATCACGACCAAGGTGAAGTACGCCAGCGCCAGCGAGGAGGCGCGCCTCCTCGTGCCCAAGGAGATCGCGCAGAACCCCGCGATCTATCCGCCTGACGCGGTGGTCGCCCGGCTCGAGTGGATCAAGGACGTGGGCGACGCCATCAAGCTGTACGACCGTGCCTGGACTGAATTAAAGGTGAAGTAACCCCCTTCTCGATTAATTCGATTACGCTACGGTATACTCAGATCGGCAGGCTGAGATCCGGGCACGAAGCTGATCTGAATGGTGACCTATCTTTTGTCTTATCCTTGCAGCCCAATCAGCTGAGCTCCAATCATGCCGTCTGACACGACAAGTGACATCAAGACAAGCCCCTCACCTCGCCGCGGCTCTCTCCTAAGAAAGCTATTTCTGTGGGCGCTCGCGACTGTTGGGCTCTACGCGATCCTCGGATTCATTGCCTTGCCGTTCCTTGGGAAATCAGTGTTGGTCAAGCAACTAACCGAACGGCTCCACCGGCAGGTGGAAATCCAGAAGATCAAGATCAACCCATTTCTTTTGACGGTGGAGGTCGATGGACTCATACTGAAGGACCGAGACGGCGGCGGTCCGTTCCTATCGTTCGAAATGCTTTACCTTGATCTTGAAGCTGTCTCGTTGTTCAAAAGGGGCCCTGTCCTGCGCGAGATCCAGCTTACGGCGCCCCACTTCACCCTCACTCGGAACGACGATCTGACCTACAACTTCTCGGACCTCCTGGACGAGTTTGGTTCCAAATCGACTCCTGAAACTCCGCAAGCCGATTCCAAGGCCTTCCTGTTTTCGCTGAACAATATCCGGATCGAGAATGGCAGCATCGATTTTGAGGACCGTCCGAAGCATGGACATCATCGCGTCACGGACATCACTCTTGCCATCCCGTTCATCTCGAACCTTCCGTATTCCCTGGACGTGTACGTTCAGCCTGCGTTTCAGGCCAAGTTCAATGGGACACCAGTCTCGCTGGCCGGCAAGACGAAGCCATTTATTGAATCGCGCGAGACATCCCTGGATATCAATATCAGTAACTTCGAACTGCCGAAGTATCTGGAATACCTCCCAATGGAGATACGATTCAAGATGCCATCGGGGAATCTTGACACGAAATTGTCCCTGTCTTTCACTGAGTATCACGACAAACCGCCGTCTCTGTTGCTTCGAGGCATGCTGGCGTTGAATACGTTGTCCGTGCGGGATCTAGATTCTGCCCCTCTCTTCGATCTTCCCCTGCTCGCCATCGCCATCGAGTCCGCTGATGTTTTTTCAAAGAAGGTCAACCTGCGCAGCGTGCTGCTTCAATCGCCCAAGCTCTATCTGCGCCGGGGCAAAGACGGTCGCCTCAACCTCCAGTCGCTTGTTCCCGAGAATAAAGACGGAGACGGTCCAAAGAGCGAAAAGAAAGCGACCAAGCCCGATGCTGCGCTTCCGCACATCGAGGCGGCCGAAATCCGGGTGACCGATGGAAAGTTCAGCTTTACAGATTATGCGACCGAGGAGCCTACGAAGATGATTGCTGATCCAGTTAGTATCACCGCCGAAAAAATTTCCACGGCCACCAATAGCGAGGGCACAATGACACTTCGGCTCACATTGAATAAGTCCGCCCTCTTATCTGCCGCCGGATCGATCGGGCTGGATCCCATGATGGCGAATCTCAAGCTCGATCTCAAGAACCTCGATTTGATGCCGCTGCAACCCTATTTCACGGAGAGGATAAAAATTCTCGTCACGAGCGGCGCAGTGTCACTCCATGGCAATGTCGTGGCCACTGCAAATACCGACAAGGCCACGACGGCGTCGTTTAGCGGCGACATCTCCCTCACGAAACTGGCGACGATCGACAAGGCCAATGCCGAAGATTTCTTGAAGTGGGGCTCACTCACTGTGTCCGGGATACGCGCGGGCAATAACCCATTGCAGGTCCAGATAAAGGACATCTCCCTTATCGACTTTTATTCTCGCCTCATCGTAAACAACAACGGCACCTTGAATGTCCAAGGCATTCTCGAAAGAGAAGCGCCAGCGCCCGAGAAGACGGACGCTCAAGGCAGTCAGCACGCAGAAGCCATCGCGCAAGAGTCGACGGCGCCCGCCAAGATCAGGATCGAGAACGTCACCCTGCAAGGCGGCGACGTCAGCTTCTCCGACCGCTATATCAAACCCAACTATTCAGCGAAACTCACCCAGTTGGTCGGGCGAATTTCCGGGATCTCATCGGAAGAGAGCAAGCAGGCGGACATAGATGTGCGAGGGCAGCTCGGGAACGGCGCGCCACTGGAGATCGCGGGAAAGATTAATCCGCTCAGCAAAGACCTGTTCGTGGATTTGCATGTCGATTTCAAAGATATCGATTTGAGTCTCATGACACCCTATTCCGGCAAATATGCCGGCTACACGATCGAGAGGGGCAAGCTCTCCTTGACCCTCAAGTACGTCATCGACAAGCGCAAGCTCAACGCGGAGAACAAGATCTTCCTGGATCAGTTTACTTTCGGAGACAAAGTCGACAGCCCGGATGCAACGAAGCTCCCCGTCCGGTTTGCCGTGTCGCTCCTGAAGGATAGAAATGGAGAGATCAATCTTGACCTGCCGGTGAGCGGCTCTCTGGATGATCCTCAATTCAGCGTCTGGGGTGTCATCCTCCATGTCATTACCAACCTCCTCACGAAAGCCGCGACGTCGCCATTTACCCTGCTCGCTTCAATCGCCGGTGGAGGTCAGGAGTTGAGTTATGTCGAGTTCGAGTACGGCACGGCCTATGTTGAGAGTCGGGCAGAAGAGAAATTGCAAAAGCTGGCGAAAGTGCTCTACGAGCGGCCGGCCCTGAGACTGGATGTCACCGGCCGCGTCGACATGGACAAGGATAAAGAGGGCTTGAGGCAACGCCGGTTTGAGCGGAAACTGAAGGCGCAGAAGCTCAACGAGATCGTGAAAAATGGCGGGACGACGGAATCAGTGGATGACATCACGATAGAGCCGGGCGAGTATGTCAAATACCTCACCCTGGCATACAAAAAGGAAACATTTCCGAAGCCTCGGAATATCCTGGGCATGACTAAGGATCTACCAGCGCCCGAGATGGAAAGGCTGATGCTATCGCATATTGAGATCACCGACGAGGATTTGCGGGAACTCGGCATGCAGCGAGCGCAGGAGGTGAAAGAATATCTTTCGAAGGCTGGCAAGATCGAACCCGAACGCATCTTCCTCGTGACCGCCGCTGTGTTGCCCGAAGAAAAAAAAGAGAAGCTCAAGGAGAGCCGCGTCGACTTCGCGATCAAATGATCGCAAGCCTCTGATGCCATCAAGGTCTATGACCGCGCCTGGACCGAATTAAAAGTCAAATAGCCTCTCTCGATTTATCCAAACACAGTGGGGTATACTCATTTTCCAATGTAAGGAGAGCTGTTGTCTGTGGTGATACGAATTTTTGCGTTGGGGCTAGCGGCGGTAGTGCTGGGAGGACCGGCCTGGGCCGCCGATTTCGGGATTCAGGATTGGACGTTTGACAAGGATTCGCCGGGCAGTCCGCCGTCCGGGTTCGTCATCGACAAGACGAACGGCGAGAGCGGACGGTGGGAGGTTACGACGGACGCGAAGGCGGTTACCGCGCCGAATGTGTTGAGCCGTATTCCCTCGGGTCAGCCGAGTCCCGCGCCCCAGGTGATCTTTCTCGACGGCATCGAAGCGACGAACCTGGACATGACGGTCCGCATCAAGACGCTGTCAAGCGGAGACGGCCAGGGGGGCGGCGTCGTCTTCCGGGCCGAGGACGACCGCAATTACTATGTGGTCTGGCTCAGCCCTCAGGAGAAACTGGTCCGCATCGATAAAGTCGTCAACGGGGAGGCGAAGACGCTTGGAGACCTGAGCGTGGAGTCCATGGAAAGCGGCAAGTGGCATTCCCTGCGGCTGACGATCCGCAGCTCGGAAATGGAGGCTCTCTTTGACAACCGCCAGTTCATCGCGGCCCGCGAGGCGGCATGGGAGTTCGGGCGCTACAAGAAAGGCAAGGTAGGTTTGTGGGCCCGTGGGCCCGCCGCGACCTATTTCGACGACGTCCGCTACACTTCCATGGACGGTGGGACCGGCAGTGCGCCGTTGGGTGGGACCGAGACCACGATCATCAAGTAGCGAAGAAGGGGGACAGGCTACTTTTCAAGGTCGAGACATTTATGAGCAGCAAGGTCATTTCAAGCGATAAGTTGCCTGTCCCCTTTTTCCTTGTCGTCGCGTTGTGTCTGGCCCTCGCGCTCGCGCCGGTGTCCGCCACGTTCGCGCTGACCGAGGAGGAAACGAAGCGGGCGGAGGCGCTGATTCCGTTATTGGACAGCCCGCAGGAGCTCTGGGCGATCGGCGAGTTCGTGCACCTGGGGCCTCCGGCCGTGCCGGTCCTAGGGAAGGCGCTTCAGCATCCCAGCCGGCGCGTCCGCGTCAACGCCCTTGAAACGATGTCCTTGATCAAGGATAAATCGGCGGTGCCTTTCCTCAACGCTCAGGCCTCGAATGTCCAGGAAGTGCCGGCGGTGCGCGAAAAGGCCTTGCGGATCGCCGTTCGGTTGGATCCGTCAAACGCACTGCCTGTGCTCCAGGCCATGGCCAAGGACCCGAGCGATACGATCCGCAATGCGGTGGTCCACGAGAGCCGCTACGTCACAGACAAGGACGTGATCGATCTCTTGATCACGCTCCTCGCGGACGACTCCACGGGCGTCGCCGACGGCGCCTACCGCACGCTCTATGGGTTCACCGGCCGGCACGTCGAGCGCCAGGACTTCGTCCAATCCACGAAGGAACAGCGGGTGGCGTGGTCCCAGGACTGGGCGAAATGGTGGGCGGCCAACCGCGACGCGTTTCAGTTTGCGCCGGAAACTCCGGCCCCTCTGCCATCGGAGAAATCCGGCTTCTAACTGTGCTAGCATAAAGTCTGTTGAAGAATCTGTTTGATGGTGCTCAAGGAGTGAAGCGATGGCCGTCCTCAAGGTAGTGAAGCTCGGCGCGCCGGTCCTTCGGCAGATCGCCGAGCCGGTTGATCCGGATAAGATAAGCACGCGCGTGTTCCAGCAATTCCTGGACGACATGCTCGAGACGATGGTCGCGAGCGAAGGGATCGGCCTGGCGGCGCCCCAAGTCTCTCGCTCGGAGCAGGTCATTGTCATGGCATGCAAGGGAGAAAACGGCTTTCCGCAGACCATCATGATCAATCCGGTGATCGTCGGCCACTCGCCGGCGACTGCCGAAAGCTGGGAGGGGTGTCTCAGCGTTGATAATCTACGCGGGAAGGTCGCGCGCCCCGTGGGAGTACGGGTGAAGTACCTGGATCGGGACGGGAAGACCGTCGAGCGGGACGCCTCGGGGCTCTATGCCGTCTGCATCCAGCACGAAATGGATCATCTCATCGGCAAGCTGTTCCTGGATCGCATGACCGACTTCTCGACGCTCACCCAACTGGACGAGTTCGACAAGTACTGGCGGACGGAACACGCCGAAGTGATTTAGCCTGCCTTGAAGTCGCTCCTTCGCGTTCTCCGGTACATTCGACCCTACTGGGGCCTCGCCGCACTCACGTTTGCGGCGGCGGCGACGGCGGCCGCCATCGAGCTCCTGCCTCCCTGGCTCTTCGGCAAGCTCGTCATTGATGACATCATCGTCGCCAGGAATCCTGAACTGCTGCCCTGGGCGATCGCCGCGTTCCTGCTCGCCTATGTCGGTAAGAACGTCGCGTCGTCACTGCGGATCCGCTTCAACAACCGGCTGGAGCAGAGCGTCATCTACGACCTGCGCGACCAGGTGTTCACGGCCCTCCAGCGGCTCTCCATCAGTTATTACGAGAACCGTTCGACCGGCGAGATTATGAACCGCGTCAACAACGACGTCGAGCACGTCGAGCGCATCTTCATCGACGGCATCGAATCGCTGTTGATGTCGTCGCTGACGCTGGTCGGGATCTCGGTCATCCTGTTTTCGCTCAATTGGAAGCTGGCGCTGCTCTCGCTGCTGCCCATCCCGGTACTCGTCTATTCGGCCTCCTATTTCACCGGCAAGGTGCACAAGTTCTACCGCGCTGTCCGCGAGAGCTCGGCTGAGCTGAACGCCTACCTCCAGGACGCCATCTCGGGTATCCGTGAGACGATGGGCTTCAACCGGGAAGTCCATGAACGGGGGCGGTTCAACGAGCGGAGCAAGGCCTATTGCGACAGCAATCTGCGGGTGATGACGCTGTGGTCCATGTACTCGCCCAGCATGATCTTCGTGGGCAGCCTCGGCAGCGTGCTCATTCTCTGGTACGGCACCGGCGAGGTCCTGAGCGGCACGCTCACGGTGGGCGAGCTGGTCGCGTTCCTGTCTTATCTCGCCTTGTTCTACGTGCCGGTCAACCAGATCCATTCGGTCAACCATATGCTCCAGCACGCGCTGGCGGCCAGCGAGCGCGTCTTCGAGATTCTGGACCAGCAGCCGGAGGTAGCGGACAGGCCAGGGGTCGTTCGTCCAGCGGCCAAGCTGCGCGGCGAGGTCGCCGCCCGCAATGTCTTCTTCCATTACCGGCCGGATTTGCCGGTGCTGAAGCACGTGAGCTTCCAGGTGAAGGCCGGCGAGCGGATTGCGCTGGTGGGACCGTCAGGGGCCGGCAAGAGCACGCTGATCAAGCTGCTCATGCGGTTCTACGACGTTACGGAGGGAGCGATCACGCTGGACGGACACGATCTTCGAGACCTCCCGCTCGCCTACGTGCGCGAGCAGATCGGTCTGGTCCAGCAGGAGCCGTTCCTCTTCAACGGCACGGTCAAGGAGAACATCGCGTACGGCGATCTCTCAGCCAATCAGGCGCGCATCGAAGCAGTCGCGCAGGCAGCGCGCGCGCACGAATTCGTCGCCGAGCTGCCGGAGAAGTATGATACGTGGATCGGGGAGCGGGGGGTGAAGCTCTCGGTGGGTCAGAAGCAGCGGATCTCGATCGCGCGGGTGCTGCTCAAGGACCCGCCGATCATCGTCTTTGATGAGGCCACGTCCAACATTGATACCGAAACGGAAGTGAAGATCAGGGAGGCCCTGGTGGAGCTTACGCGCAACCGGACGACCTTCATCATCGCCCACCGGCTCTCCACGCTCCGCCATGTGGACCGGATCTTCGTCATGGACGGCGGCCGTCTCGTCGAGGAAGGCACGCACGAGTCGCTCCTCGCCCGCAGCGGCCTCTACCGCACCCTCTACGACGCCCAATTCCAGATTTAATCGGCGCGGTGCAAAGAGCGGGTCCTGCCGCCGGTTTCCCCCGCCGGCTTTACGAAAAGATGCAGGCGGCGGGGGGCCCCCTACCGGCGTCACCCGCTAATAGACAGAGCTGTTCTTATTTGTGCCTCAGAAGAGTTCTTTGTAGTTGGGGCTGTGGGTGCCGCTGTCTTCGTCGGCGTAGCCGAGCGAGGCGCGGTCGCGATGCTCCGCCTCGTGCAGGTTGATGACGTAGTGGCCACGAACGCGGCCCATGGCCTCGGCGAACGTTGGCCCGCTCGTCTTCTGGGGATTCGGCGGGCTGTGAGGACCGGGCGCCACGATCCGAAGGGTATCGGCGGTCGCCCATTCCTTTTCCGAAAACACGTAGATGTCAGCGATGGCGTGCGGCCCGAGCTTGTTGCCTTTGGTGGTCGGCGGGATGTACTGCACCAGCGTCTCATCGATACGGGCCTTCTTGAAACGCTGCAGCAGTTGCGTCACCTGCTCGTCGGTCGTGTCTGGCGGCACGAGCACCGCGACCGCGTTGTACTCCGGCAGGACGGCCACGGTGCGGGACGTGACATGCGGGGCGCTGGGTGTGCCCGTCGTCATTCCGGGCGTGATCGTGGTCTGGCCGGTTGTCGGGTTGGTGGGCTGGTCCTTGGGGTTCGGAATCACGACCCAGAGGATGAGCCATAGAGTGCAGATCCCGCCCACGACGGCGGCGATCGGATGCCCGCCGGTGGGTTTCCCGGGCTCGGGGGCGCTCGGATTGCGCCATTCGGTTTCAGGTGTTCCGTCGGTCATGGTTGAGGCTTGCGGGCTTCCGCCGCCTTGGCGTTGTCCCACAGGCAGTCCATCTCGGCCAGCGTCATGTCGGTCAGCGAGCGGCCGCCGGCCTTGGCGGCTTGCTCCATGTGTGTGAAACGGGCGGCGAATCGGTTCGCCGCCCCGCGCAGGGCTTCTTCGGGATTCACTTTCACGAGACGGGCGAGGTTGACCACTGCGAACAGGAGGTCGCCGGTTTCCTCCTCTAGATGTCGTTTCGTTTCTTCCGTTGGGGACTTGGCCGCCGCAGCCCGCGCCTCGTCCACTTCGCGCAGTTCCTCCTGGACCTTACCTACCACCTGGGCATAGCCAGTTTCGTCGTGCGGCCAGTCGAAGCCGACGCGGGCTGCCCGCACCTGGAGCTGATACGCGCGCAGGAGCGCGGGGAGCGCCTTGGGGACGCCGTCGAGCGCCGAGCCTGTCTCGCCGTCGCCGGACAGGTCGGCCTTCTCCTGGCGCTTGATCTCCTCCCAGCGATGGACGACTTCTTCTGCACCGTCAACCGTTGTCTCGCCGAAGACGTGCGGATGGCGCCGGATCAATTTCTCCGCGAGGGTCTGCAGGACATCCTCGATGGTGAAGGTGTTGCGCTCACGGCCGATCTGGGCGTGGAAGAGGACTTGCAGGAGCACGTCGCCGAGTTCCTCCTTCAGCTTGGGATCATCCTGCGCTTCAATCATTTCGAGGACCTCGTAAGCCTCCTCGATCAGGTAGGGCTTGAGCGACTCGCGGGTCTGCTTGCGATCCCACGGGCACCCGCCTTCACCCCGCAGGGTTTCCATGATCTGCACGACTTGGTCGAACCGTTTGGACATGCCGGCCCCTCCGTCAGGCCCTCATTATAAGAGAACGGCTAAAGATTTGGAATCCGCCACGGCAGTTGACTGACTCCGTCCTGCCTGCTATATGAACGTATCATGATAACTTCATCCAGCGTGAGGTGCTTTCATGCCCGACGAGACGATCACGCAGCAAGTCAGCGAGCGATACGCCAGGGCCGTGACCACCGGCGAGCAGATGTGCTGCCCGACCGGCTACAACTTCGATGACCTGCGCTCGTTCGTTCCCGAAGAGGTATTACGCGTGTCCTACGGCTGCGGCACGCCTGCCGGTCTGGCGACTGTGCGGCCTGGCGAGACCGTGCTGGACATCGGCTCCGGTGGCGGCATTGATTGCTTCGAGGCCGCCCGGCACGTCGGTCCGTCCGGCAAGGTCATCGGCGTGGACATGACCGACGAGATGCTGGCGTTGGCCAGGCGCAACGCGCCGATTGTGATGGCGAACCTCGGTTACCCCGCATCCAACGCCGAGTTCCGCAAGGGCCAGGCGGAGAATCTGCCGGTCGAGGACGGCACCCTCGATCTGATCATTTCGAACTGCGTGATCAACCTGGCGCCGAACAAGGCGAAAGTCTTCCGCGAAATGTTCCGGGTCATCAGGCCGGGCGGGCGGTTCACGATCTCGGACATCGTGGCGGATCAGCCAGTGCCACAATACCTGATTCACGATGCCCAAAAGTGGGGCGACTGCCTGTCCGGAGCGTTACCTGCGTGGGACTATCTGGCCGGCCTGGTGCAGGCGGGGTTTCTGGGCGTGCACCAGATGAAGTTTTCCCCGTGGAGTGTCATTGACGGCATCCATTTCTTCTCGCTGACGTTGACCGGCTATAAACTGTCGGCGAAGATGGAGCCGAACGGAATCAGATTTGCCACCCTGGTGGGACCGTTCAGCCGGGCGGTGGACGAACTGGAACAGACCTACCATCGGGGCAAGCCGGAACCGGTTTCCACGCGCACGGCCCACCTGCTCAAAACCCCGCCGTTCGAACGGCTCTTTCTCCTGTCGGACGAGCCGGCCTCGCTCGCGACGACCGATCAGCGCCTGGTGTCCATTCTGCCCGCCAACACACCCTGCGTCTGGAAAGGGCATTATGCCATCCTCATGGCTCCATTCGTGGAGGCTGAGGATGACGACCACCATGTCTATCGGCGCGGCGTCCCGCTGGAGATCTGCTCGAAGACGCTGGACGTGCTGGGCTCCGGGCTCTACAGCCGGCACTTCGCGGTCATCAACCGCGCCGGCGAGTCAGTGCCGGGCAATGAGGTTTCCTGCGATCCTGGCGGGAGCTGCTGCTGACCCATGCCGACACTGATGCCGGTTACATTTGATCAGACGCTCGCCGCTCATGGCCATGAAACCTTGAGGGCGCTGCGCCTCGACATCCTCCAAGTCAACGTCGGCAAGCTCTGCAACCAGACCTGCACCCACTGCCACGTGGACGCGGGACCCGCGCGGACCGAAATCATGACGCGTGAGACGGTGGAAGCGGTGCTCAATGTCGTGCGGCGCTATCCGGATCTCCGCACGGTGGATATCACCGGCGGCGCGCCGGAACTGAATCCGCATTTTGAGTTGCTGGTGGAGCAGTGTCGGGCGGTGGGGCGACATGTTCTGGACCGCTGCAACCTGACCGTCTTTTTCGTGCGCGACAAGCAGCATCTGCCGAAATTTCTTGCCGACCATCAAGTGGAGGTGATCGCCTCGCTGCCCTGCTATCTCGAAAGAAACGTGGATCAGCAGCGGGGAAAGGGCGTCTACAGCCGGAGCATCGAAGCCTTGCAGCAGCTCAACGAGCTGGGTTATGGCAAAGAGGGAACGGGATTAGTGCTGAACCTAGTCTACAACCCGCTCGGCCCCAAGCTTCCGCCTCCGCAGGCGGAGCTTGAAGCCGAGTACAAGGATGAACTGGCCAAGCGCTTCGGCATCTTCTTCAACCGGCTGTACACGATCACCAACATGCCCATCAATCGTTTCCTGGACGACCTTTATCGCTCCGGCCAATACGAGGCCTACATGGAGAAGCTCATCACCGGCTTCAACCCGATCTCCGTGGACGGCCTCATGTGCCGGAACCTGATCAGCGTCAACTGGGACGGCCGGCTCTCCGACTGCGACTTCAACCAGATGCTGGATTTGCCGGTGGAGGGCGCCGTGCCGCAGACTATCCACGAGTTCGAGCACGCGCTGCTGGCTCGCCGGCGGATCGTCACCGGCTTGCACTGCTACGGCTGCACCGCCGGCGCCGGGTCTTCCTGCGGCGGCGTCCTCGCGTAAATACTCTCATGGAATTGTCGTGGCTAGCCCTGCTCCTTGTGATGGCCCTGGCTTACGCCAACGGCACCAACGATGTCTCCAAGGCGATTGCGACGCTGGTCGGGAGCGGCGTCACCAACTATCGCACCGCGATTCTCTGGGGCACGATCTGGACGGTCGCCGGAGCGGGTCTTTCGGCCTTCGTGGCGAGTGCCATACTCAAGACCTTCAGCACAGGACTCATACAGCCGGGGATCACGACGCCGTCCGCTCTGGCGCTGGCGATCCTCATCGGCGCGATGGCGTGGGTGCTCGTGGCTTCCCGAACGGGGGTGCCGGTGTCTACCACGCACGCGTTGACCGGCGCTCTCGTCGGTGTGGGGCTGGTGTCCATCGGCAGCCAAGGACTTGCCTGGCCGGCCATCGCTGGCAAGATCGGACTCCCTCTGCTGCTAAGCCCGGTCCTTGCCTTGACTGTCTCGTTTCTCGTCCATCCTGTGGTCCGGCTTGTCGCCGAACGGTGGGAGGGAACCTGTCTGTGCTTGATGCCGGCCTCCCGCGCGCTGGTGACCATTGACGCGCAGGGCAACACCCGCACGTTGCTTCAAACAAGCGCGCTTGGTCAGCCTGTGGTGGCCGTGCCTTTGCAGTGCGATCGCGCGGGATTAAAGGGCTTGACGGTCGGGCTGGACAGCATCCACTGGCTTTCCAGCGGGTTGGCCTCGCTGGCTCGTGGAGCGAATGATACGCCCAAGATCATGGCGATGCTCCTGCTGAGTGGCGCGGCGGCGTCTTGGCCGAGCGCGACCGTGCAGTTCGGCACGCTGATAGCCGTGGCGCTGGCCATGGGGCTCGGCAGTTATATCGGCGGCTTCCGCGTGACCGAGGTCCTGGCGAAGAAGGTCACGCGTATGGACCATGTCGAAGGGCTCTCGGCGAACCTCACGACCTCTTCCCTGGTGCTCGTCTCGGCGACCATGGGGTTGCCGGTTTCGACGACGCACGTCAGCAGTTCCGCGATCATCGGAATCGGACTCTTGAAGGGTCCGAAAGCCGTCCGCTGGACGACCGTCCGGGACATGGTGCTGGCCTGGATCGTCACCCTGCCGGCCGCCGGGATTCTTGCGGCGCTGGCATATTTCCTTCTTTCGAAGTTGCCCTCCTGATTTACTTCCAACACAAACCTGACGCCGTCTTTACCGCGATCCTGCACGCGGCACTATTTTAGTTCTTGTCAACGGCCGATGTCGGCCAGCGGTTCGTGAGTGACCATGACGGCGCCACGGGGATTGTCGTCCAGTTGATTTGCCTTCGTCAGCTCGCCTCGCGGAGGAGTGGTCACGCATTCCGGCGTGGTCACGAACCCCCAGTGCTGGTTGTCGCGGCAGACGTTCTCCAGCACCAGCGCTTCGGCATGGTGAAACATCAGGATGCCGCTCAGCATGTTGTCGTGGCAGGTATTGCGCACGAAGTCGGGGTGCGTGCCGGGATCGCGCGCGGCAAGTCCGAAGTGGTAGTTTGCGAAGCACCGGTTCTGCGTGATGTAGGGACGGGCCTCGGCGAACACGAAGATACCAGACTCGCGGTTGTGGCAGACCTCGTTGTCGATCAGTGTGGGCCGGCAGTTGGGGCCGTAGATGACCACGCCGGAGAGAATGCCTTCGGCCGCGCGGCACCCGCTGACAGTGCAGGTCGAGTCCAGGATGTTTATGGCCGAGTTCTGATCGCTGCCGACGTAGCGGAAGGTGATCCCCGTGATGCGGCCGCTCGGGACGTTCTGAAGATAGAGCGGCCCGCCGCGCCGGCAGAAAATCTGTACCGCATCCCGGCCGGCCCCGATCATCAGGATAGGCCGGTCGACGACGAAAATTTTGTCTTCATAGACCCCCGGCCTGATATAGACTTGGTCCTCTGGCCCCGCATGCTGGAGGGCGGCGCTGGGCCGCTCGTAGGCGGATGAGTCCTTCGCATCCACGATGAGGGTCTCGCCGCCGGCGGGATTGGGCGGGGGATCGTTGACAGGTTCCATGTTCGCGAATGGTGTACACTCTCCTCAGAAGAGGGTCAAGGTTCCGGCATTCACAAGGGAGATGATCATGGCTGAAGTGACGACCGCGAGCGGTCTCAAGTATGAAGATCTGGTGGTGGGAAAGGGCGCGGAGGCGAAGGCAGGGCAGACCGTCACGGTGCATTATACCGGTTGGCTGACGGACGGCAAGAAGTTCGACTCCAGCAAAGACCGCGGCCAGCCGTTCGAGTTTCCACTGGGCGGGGGGCGCGTGATCAAAGGCTGGGATGAAGGCGTGCAGGGGATGAAGGTCGGAGGGAAACGGAAGCTGACCATCCCGCCGGGGCTCGGCTACGGTCCGCGTGGGGCGGGCGGCGTCATTCCCCCGAACGCCACGCTGATCTTCGAGGTGGAGCTGCTGAAAGTCGGCTAGTCAGCGCGCGGGCTTCGGGTATTTGGAGAAGCAGATCAAGTCCGCGTGGTGGTACTGGTCGGGCAGCAGGGATTCGGGGCGATAGCCGAGATTCAGAAACATGGCGATGTTGCGGGACGCGCGGAGCATCGTGCAGACGTAGAACTTGTGGGCGTCTGCGGCCAGCCGCTCGATTTCCCGCAGCAGCGCCTTGCCGATCCCCCGACCCTGATACGCTGGGCGCACGGACAGCAGCCGGATCACGCAGACGCCGCCCGCGATCCAGTAGCGGACCGACCCGACCACCGCACCGTCTAACTCCGCCACCAGGACCACTTTCTCGCGCGAGTCGAGCCTGACGTTCTCCAGCGTTTCCTTGGTCCAGGCGCTCGTTTCGTACGTGCCCTGATATTCTCCGAACGCTTCCGCCTGAATCTTGAGAATCTCGGGCAGATCGCTCTCGATCGCCCCCCTGATCGTCAGCATGGCCATCTCCGCATGCCGCAGTCATAGCGATTTAGGAGGCGTTTGGCAAGCGGGGAGCGCGGCGCGGGGCTACATACCCGCACCGCGCTGTTCCCGTCCTACCAACTGTATTGCACGGTGTAACGGACCGTCGCGTCCCCATCCTTGGCCAACTTGATAGGAAAATGAATGGTCCGCGCGTCCTGTTTCTCGTACTCGTGGGTCTTGGCGGTGATCTTCCAATTGAGCCAGCGATAGAGGTTTTCCTTCACGATCACCGTCACCGGTTCGGTCTTGTGGTTACGCAACGTCACCTCGATCGTCTCGGTCATGGTTTTGTTCGATGTATCCACGCGGAAGTCCACCTGCTTGCGTTCGCCGACGACATCGAAGGCGCTGCCCAGCTTGATCAGAACCTTTTCGTTCTTGGGCGTGTGGTCGAGCGTATCCTCGCCGATGAACTCGAGGGTGCTGTCAGCGGGGTCGAGCTTGCTCACGCGGATGCGGCCCGACGGCAGGGGCATGCCCATGTGATGCTCCTTGGCATTTTTGAAGCCCAGGTAGACATCCACTTTCTTGTTGGTCTCGATGCCGTAATTACGGTCCGTCATCGGGCTGGAAAAGTGGCCCCAGTAACCGGGAGCGAGGCCGTAGTACACGAGGGTCTTCTGGCACGGCACGCTGTGGGCTGCCGGGAACAATTCAATCTGCTTGGTAGACTGGTCCGGCAGGGTGGTCGGCCGTTCGAGGGTATAGAGGTGATATTCGAAGAAGCTCTTTTCGACGAAGCCTGTTGCATCGGCTGCTTTTGCTGAAAGTTCCATGGCTGCACCGCGTGGATATTGGCGCCCTCCAACCGGCGCGCGGTGCACATCACCCGCCACCAGCTTGAGCTTGGCATCCGGGTATCCGGCGCCAGACTGATTGAGGATGCTCACCCAGGCGCCGACATCCAGTGAACAGGTGTTGGCGTCCTTGCCTTCCGCGAAGGTGACGTTGTAGTCTGTCCACCACGTGAGGCCGCTCGTCTGGTACGACACCCGGCTGCGATGGAGGCCGGTTTTGTTTGCCATAATATCCCAGACCAGGGTCGGCCGCGTGATCAGCCCGCCCGGGAGCTGAGGCAGCTTGACGCCGGTGTTGTAGGGCAGGATGTGCACGCTGCCGTCTTTCTGTTTCAACACCAGCCCGCCATCCGTGCTCAGCAGCGTGCCGGTAAAGGACTCGACCGTGTTGCCGCGGATCTGCTCCACGGTAATCTCGCTGTCAAGGTACTTCTGCAAGAGCTTCTGATTGTTGATCAAATCAAACTGGAAATTTTGCTCCAGCACGCGCGTACCGGCCGGATCCATGAGCGATTCGAAGGAGACGGTGGTCGGATCAATAAGCGCCGCCACGTCCGTGAATTTGACGGTGGTGCGACTCTTGTCCAACGACACCTCCCGCTCGTGCCGTACCACCGCATAGCCTGGGACCGTCTGGTGGTAGGTCCCCGGACGATAGAGTTCCGGCTGGATCGCCCCGGGTGAAGCGGTGCTGTAGATCGTGAGGGCATTCGAGCCGTTCTTCCCTTCCGCGAAGGCCGGCTCTGCGGCGGTGAGTGCACACAGGATGAGCCCGATGAGAGATTTGATGCTGGTGGTCTTGGTCATACGCGCCTCCTTTGTTTGTGGGCGGGGGCCTGACCTCGGCCTCCGCCTGTTGTCTTGCTAAGGAAATGGCGCGGCGGGGGAGATCCTTTCACCGGGAGACGGAAAAATTTACGGAGGAATCTCAGAGGGAAAAGGAAAGACGTGTCAGCGGTTGGACAGGGTTGTCTCGAAGATGATGCCGGTAGAGGGATCGGAACGGGGATCGACCACGTACACGACCTTTTCACGATCCTGGGACGGAGCGGCTTCTTCCGCTTTTTCGATCAAGAGGGACGTGGTCGTCGAAGGCGGGGCGGCCGGCATGCCCTGAAGATCGGCGCGTGGTTGCCGGGAAAGGGCGATGATCACCTGGTTGACGTCCGACGGGGCCTCAACCGTGTAGCGCTTTCCTTTCTCCACACGCGCGGCTTGCGCGTCGGTGCCTTTGCCGGGGAACAGCGATGTCAAGGCGCCGGCCGCATTGCGGCCCAGCACATAGAGGTACGCGCTGTCATTCGCTTCAATAATGAGTCGCTGGTTCGCGACGCTGTAGCGGAGCCCCAGAGGTGCGAGAGCAGTGCGAGCCTTCCCAAGGGCCTTGGCCGTTTTGTCTGATCTCTTTGCTTCACCGGTTTCCTCTTTCAACACACCGAGCTCCGCTTCCTCGGCCGATTGGGAAGCAGCCGGTGCGCGGGGTGGCTCCACGCCCGCATAGTACAGCTCGCGTGCATGCCGTTCCCCTTGGAGTTGTTCGATGTAGCCCTGAACCGACTGCCTTTCTTTGGACAGCGATTGCGTGGGGGCAGAGGCTCCCTCGGTCGGTGCCGGCACGGTGGCCAGAGCGTTTTTTCGGGCCGATGGAGCATCGGCTGCGGCCGAAGTCTCGTCGCGCGTTGCCGGAGCGGGAGCGGTAGCTGCCACGCGTTCATTCTGCTTGAGTGAAGGCTTTGTTGAAGCCGCAGGTGCTCGCCGCGCCTTTGCCTCACGCTTTGCCTGCGCGGGGGGCGCAGAACCACCTGATTGCGGCTCGGATGCTTGCTGTTTCGAGGCCTCCGGCCGTTTGGGCTGAACCGGCGGTGGAACGCCGGCTTCACGCATCACCAGCGTGACGGCCAGCACCGCCGCGGCCAAACTCCCGGCGAGCGCCCAGGACCACGGCTGCGGGAACCACCGCTTCGCCTGTGCCTTCGCTTCCAGGGACACCAACAGTTGCTGTCGAGAACGGGGATCGTCAAGCAGTTCCTTCAACGCCTGCTCGTCGGCCAGCGCGTTGAAGAGCGCCTGATCAGTCAGCGCCGCTTCAAAGAGCGCTTTGCGCTCTTCTTCCGTCAGCGTATTGGTGGCGAAGCCGCCCAGCAGCTTTTCGAGGTCTTCTCGCGGCATCAGCGTGCCCCTTCCCAGCTTC
>Ga0207646_10000698_pt1 | contig 43516 bp, 36 predicted proteins | sample KBSK5502metaG_FD_184343 | JGI IMG/M metagenome (GOLD analysis project Ga0207646, IMG submission 184343) | Corn, switchgrass and miscanthus rhizosphere microbial communities from Kellogg Biological Station, Michigan, USA - KBS K5-50-2 metaG... | ecosystem: Host-associated > Plants > Roots >... | reverse complement strand
CTCGATCCCGGACTCGCGCGCGAAACGCACCTGGAAGCCATGCATGCGGCGGCCGTCGCCGGCCGTCTGGGCACGGGAATGCGCCAGGCGGCCGTCGCGGCACGCACCGCTCCGGCGGCACAGACACCGCAGCATGCCTCGGACACGCTCCTCGACGGCCTCGCCGTCAGGTTCACGGAAGGTATCTCCGCAGGCGCTCCGATCCTCAAGCTCGCTCTAGCCGGATTGCTCGACGGAAACGAGGACTCCGAAGAGGACGTGCGCTGGCCATGGCTCGCGTGTCGCGTCGCGGCGGACGTGTTCGACGACCAGACGTGGCATCTGCTGGCCACCCGATACGTACTGATCGCCCGCGTAGCGGGCGCTCTCGGCGTCTTGCCAATCGCCCTCATGCACCTCTCGCTGATGCACATGTTCGAAGGAGACCTGGACAAAGCGGCCGCGCTGGTCGAGGAAGTCGATTCGATCATCGAAGCAACCGCCAGCCGACGGATGAACATTTCGAAGCTGATGCTCGCCGCCTACAGAGGTGACGAGGCCCGGGCCTCGAGCCTGATCGACGAGGCCGAGCAGAATGCGATCGCGCGCGGTGAGGGCTTCGTGCTCACCTTTGCCGAGCACGCCCGCGCCGTTCTCTATAACGGCTTGGGCCAGTACACGGCGGCGCTCGAGAACGCGCAACGCGCCAGCTCGCAGGATGAGCTCCACGCCTCGGTCTGGTCGCTACCCGAGCTGGTAGAGGCGGCCGTCCGCAGCGGCAAGCCCGAGCTCGCGACCGACGCGCTCGAACGACTCGGTGAGCGAACGCAGGTCGCTGGAACCGAGTGGGCACTGGGTATTGCGGCGCGCTCGCGCGCGCTGTTGAGCGACGGCCCGATTGCCGAAAATCTCTACCGGGAGGCGATCGACCGGCTGGGCCGCTGTCGCGTCGCCCTTGAGCTGGCTCGGACGCAACTGCTATACGGCGAATGGCTACGCAGGCGCGGGCGCCGCCTCGATGCGCGCGAGCAGCTTCGAACCGCACGTGTCAGCTTTCTCGAGATGGGCGCCGAAGCGTTCGCGCAGCGCGCGATACGAGAGCTGCTGGCTACCGGAGAGACGGCCCGTAAGCGGACAGACGAGACGAGAGGTGAGCTCACCCCTCACGAAACGAGGATCGCGCGGATGGCGCGCGATGGAGCGTCCAACCAGGACATCGCAACGCAACTGTTCGTGAGCCGAAAGACGGTCGAGTACCACCTGCACAAGGTCTTCACCAAGCTCGGCATCAAGACCCGGCAACAGCTCGAGCAGGTGCTGCCCGAGGGTTGAGCGCACCTTCTCATGCGCGTCCGAACGGGCTCACGAGCCCAGGGACTCCCTGATGCGAACGCCGCCCTAGTCCGCCCACACTGCAAGACAGTTTCGAAGGCGAGCAAGGGAGTTCTGATGACAGACCGCTCCGCAACTCTCAGCTGGGACGTGTACGTGGCACCCTCGGAGCCGCTTCCGCTCAATGACCTGGCTCCAGGCCAGGTGGAACGGCACTGGTCGCCGATCGCGGCGACGCTTATCTCGGGCGAACGAGACGCAGTACTTGTCGACGCACTGCTGACCACCGACCAGGCCAGCCACCTGACCGAGTGGGTGGCTGCGCACGGCAAGAACCTCACCGCGGTCTACATCACGCACGGTCACGGCGATCACTGGTTCGGGCTCGGCGCAGTCCTAGACCGGTTTCCCACCGCGCGAGGGTTCGCGTTGCCGGCCGTCGTCGAGCAGATGCGGGTTGGATCCACACCCGAGCTGCTGGAGTCATTCTGGAACCCCCGCTTCGACGGAAAACTTCCACGCGACCTCGTCGTCGCCGAACCTCTTGAAGATCACGTGATCGAGGTCGAGGGCCGCGAACTCGTCGCTGTCGAGCTCGGACACACCGACACCAACCAGACGACCTGCCTGCACGTCCCTGACCTGGACCTGGTCGTCGCAGGTGACTCGGCCTACAACGACGTTCACCTCTATCTCGCCGAGTCCGACCCCCAGGGACGACGCGAGTGGATCGCCGCGCTCGACACGATCGAGGCGCTGCAACCCCAGGCCGTGATCGCCGGGCACCAGCGGGCAAGCCGGCACGACGGGCCCGAGATCATCGAGGAGACCCAGCGGTACATCCGCGACTTCGATCACATCGCCGGGGTTACAAGCACGGCCCGAGAGCTGTATGAGCAGGTCCTGGCGCAGTATCCGGACCGGATCAACCCGGACGCACTCTGGATCTCGGCGCAGGCGCTCAAGTCGTAGACATGACGAGTGGCGAGGAGACCCCGGCATGAACCGCTCGATCGAGGTCCCCGGATACGAGGTCCACTCAGAGGTTCGGGTCGACCCCTCCCGCAGCGCGCTGATCGTCTGCGATATGCAGAACGACTTCGTCCGCCAGGGCGGCAGCATGCTCGTGCCAGACGCAGAAGCGACGATCCCTGTCATCACCAGGTTGCTCCAGTTCGCCCGCGCGCATGGGGTTCGCGTCGTCTACGGCCAGGACACGCACCGCGACGGCGATCCCGAGTGGCGAATCTGGCCCGAGCACGCCCGCGAGGGCACCTGGGGTTGGGAGATTGTCGACGAGCTCGCGCCGGCGCAAGGCGAGGTTGTCTTGCGGAAGCTTCGCTACGACGCGTTCTACAGCACGCCGCTCGACCACCTGTTGCGGTTGTGGGGCATGGACACGCTGGTGATCTGCGGCACGGTCGCGAATAAGGCCGTCCACTACACGGCGGCGAGCGCCGCGTTGCGCTGGTACGACGTCGTGATCCCGCGCGACGCGATCTCGGCGCTTGATCCCTTCGACCTAGAGTCATCGCTGCGCCAGACCGCGTTCGTCTTGGCCGCTCGAGTTACCACCGCGGCGGCCGTGACCTACGCGCCTCGGCAGCCGATTCCCCTGCGGACAGATAAGCCGGAGCTGCTGGAGTGACGGAGGCCACGAAAGACCTGCGCGTGCTGATAGGAACCGAGCGGTTCTCGAGCAAGCACAGTTGGAGCGAGCTCACCGCTCTAATGCCCGGCGCGCTGCAAGCCACAGTTGACGTGGAGTGGTGCCCACCTGGTTCATTTGGCGAGCGTGCCCGCGACGGGTCGATCGACGTCGTCGTTCCGCTCTGGGCCGAGTTGGACGCCGAAACCATCGACGGCGGACAGTTCGGCTTGATTCAGCAGTTCGGCGCAGGCGTCGAAAACATCGACATCGCGGCGGCAACGTCGGCAGGCGTCTGGGTCGCCAACATGCCGGGGCTAAACGCCGTCGACATCGCCGAGCACGCGGTGCTGCTGCTGCTCGCACTCCTGCGACGGCTTCCCGAATCTCCGTCCGGGTTCGATCCCAGGCACTGGGGAGACCCGCCCGGAGAGGCACTCGCCGGAAGCACCGTCTGCATCGTCGGGCTCGGAGCGGTCGGTTCACAGCTAGCCCGACGGCTCCACCCGTTCGAAGTTCGGCTAATTGGCGTGCGTCGAGACGTCCGCCGCAGGGGCCCGCCTGCCATGCCCGATATCGAGATCGTGGGCGCCGACCGGCTCCACGAAGCGCTTTTGGCAGCTGACGCGGTGATCTTGACCGCGAGCCACGAACCGGGCCGACCGCCGCTGATCGACCGCGCCGCGCTCGCGGCGATGCGCCCCGGCGCGCGACTCGTAAACGTTGCTCGAGGCGCGCTGATCGACGAGGCCGCGCTCATCGAGGCGCTCGACCAAGGACGCCTCGCCGGCGCCGGCCTCGACGTGTTCACGCACGAGCCCTACCCGGCTTCCGCGCCGTTCGCACGCCATCCGAAGGTCATCGCCACCGCGCACAACGCCGCCCTAACGACGAACTACTTCCGTCGTGCTGCGCAAGCGCTCGGCGAGGGCTTGGCGGCGCATCTTGACGGTCACCGGCCTCCCAACTCGCTCAACGCTCCCACCAGCCCCGGCAGATCCCGATCGGTCTGCTCCCCGATCGCCATCCGCAGCCGAAGGCCCGGCGCGGGCCGCCGCGCGCCATGTCGATACCAGGCCAAGCCTAGGGCGACCCCGATGCGAGCTTCGCCCTAGTCGCGCCACGCTCTCGATTACCGGTCAAGCGACCAAAAACAGACAGGAGCCACCAAGTGAACGGCGGACCGAACATCGTCCTGATTCATGGCGCTGGGGTCGACGGGTCCTGCTGGACCGGCGTCATTGAGCGCCTGCAAGCCGACGGCTTCCATGTCAGAGCACCGCAATTCCCATTGAGCTCGCTCGCCGACGACGTCGCTCGCCTGAGGCAGCTGCTCGAGCTCCAGGACGGGCCAACGATCGTCGTCGGACACTCCTACGGAGGTCAGATCATGACCGCCCTTGGCGCCGAGGCACCGAATGTCGTCGGACTTGTCTACATCGCCGCGTTCGGCCTCGACGAGGGCGAATCGCTCGGCGCGCTCCTCTCCCAGGGGCCCCCGACCCCGGCTCTCGCTCACCTGTTCACCGACGCCCGCGGCTTCAACTGGATCTCAGAAGACGACTTCGTCAATCACTTCGCGCCCGACGTCGACCCGACTCAAGCAAAAGTGCTCTACGCCGTACAGCAGCCGCTCACCGGCTCCGCGTTAGGCGAAGTGATGGGCTTTCCGGCCTGGAAGTCATTGCCTTCCTGGTACCTGGTTGCCCAGAACGACGAAGCGCTCCCGCCCGACGCCGAACGACAGTTTGCCGCGCGTATGGGAGCGATGACCGTCGAAGTCCCGTCGAGCCACGTCCCCATGGTCTCGCACCCAAACGAGGTCGCGGACCTGATCGAGAAGGCCGCCAACGCAGTCGGTGTGGCCGCCACGACTCGATGAAACAGCAGTCGAACCCAAATCGAGAAGAAGGGATAGGGGCCGCCGTCTCAGCACCCGGAGGAAGCATGCGTGCCATCCAGATCACCCAGTTCGGAAACCCAAGCGACGTCGTGCGCGTCGTCGATCTCCCGGAGCCGCCCGCGCCTGGAACCGGTGAGGTCAAGATCGCTGTTGAGTACTCACCCCTGAATTTGCACGACCTTGTACTTGTCACAGGTCAGCTCCTGCGACCACCACTCCCCCGGATTCTCGGCAACGAAGGCATAGGCCGGATTGTCGAGGTTGGCAGCGGCGTCGACGCGGTAGAGGTGGGCGACCTGGTGGCCCTACCGCTATTGGCAGGAGCCTGGCGCGAACAGCTCGTAGTGGGTGCCGAAGGTCTGTTCCGGCTTCCGGAGGGAAACGTCGAGCAGCTGTCAATGGTGGGCGGCAATCCTGCCACAGCCGGTCTGATTCTCAGCGAGTACGCCGACCTCGAGCCCGGCGACTGGGTGGTACAGAACGCAGCCAACTCGGGCGTGGGACGTTCCCTGATCGCCATGGCCAAGACGCGCGGTTTCCGGACCATCAACCTCGCCCGCGACGAGTCAACCCTCGCCGATCTGACCAAGTCCGGTGCCGACGTTGTCCACCTCGACAATGCGTCAGCGGCCGAAGACATTCGAAGGGAAATCGGCGACGGTCGAATCGCGCTCGCCGTGGACTCGGTGGGTGGCGATAGTGCCGGTCGCCTGGTCGACCTGCTGTCTGACGGCGGGTGGCTGGTGACCTACGCCGCGGCGACGGGACAGCCGATGGCCATCAATGCGATGAGCCTAATCGGCAAGCACGTGACGGTCCGGGGATTTTCCATCGCCGACTTCGACTATGCAACAAAGGTGCTGCCGGTCATCCATGAAGCCGCACCCCTGGTCGCGAGCGGAGCGCTGTTCGTTCCAGTCGCTGCCGTGTTCGAACTGGATGACATCCAAGCGGCCATCCAACAAGTCTTACGCGGCGGGAAGGTCTTGCTCAAGGTCGTCCAGTCATCGGCCCTACACGTTTGACACCGCACCTCACTCTCGCTGCCAGAGCCGTTGACATTTCGCCGTCGGGCGGTGAGGTCACCGAGATCGAGCGCTGGGTCGCACCGACCACTGGTGTGGCCCGACCGCAAGGGTCCTAGCTCGCAGCCGGGCGAAGATCCAATCGCCACTCCTCGAGATCGCCCGTCACCAGCCGCATAGCTCTCTTTGCCGGATGTGGCCACGCGATCCCCGATCGCCCCGCGCGCCAAAAGCCATCTGGAGCCGACGCCCAGTGTGAGCCGCAGCGGAGCAATGTCGATTCAAAAACCACCACTAGGGCGACCCCGATGCGACCGTCGCCCTAGTCGCTCGAGGCTCTTTCGTAGCTAGTCAAGCCACCCACAGCAGAAGGGAGTCATCCAAATGAACGGCCGCCCGAACATCGTTCTTGTTCATGGCGCATGGGCCGACGGGTCCTGCTGGAGCGGCGTCATCGAGCGCCTGCAGGCCGACGGCTTCCAGGTCAGAGCACCCCAGTTTCCGATGAGTTCGCTCGCCGACGATCTGGCGCGGCTGCGCCAGGTGCTCGAGTTCCAAGACGGCCCCACTCTCGTCGTCGGGCACTCCTACGGCGGCCAGATCATGACCGCGCTCGGCGCCGAGGCGCCGAACGTCGTCGGACTCGTCTACATCGCGGCATTCGGACTCGACGAAGGCGAAACGCTCGGCGCCCTTCTTTCCCAGGGGCCGCCGACCCCGGCGCTCGAGCACCTGTTCACCGACACGCGCGGCTTCGCCTGGCTCTCAGAAGACGACTTCGTCAATCACTTTGCAGCCGACGTCGACCCAACCCAAGCAAGAGTTCTGTACGCCGTACAGCAGCCGCTCGCCACCTCTGCCTTCGGCGACGTCATGGGTCCACCGGCCTGGAAGTTGTTGCCTTCCTGGTACCTGGTGGCCCAGAACGACGAGGCGCTCCCGCCCGACGCCGAACGACAGTTCGCCGCGCGCATGGGCGCGATGACCGTCGAAATCCCGTCGAGCCACGTCCCCATGGTCTCGCACCCGAGCAAGGTCGCGGACCTAATCGATTCCGCCGCCAACGCAGTCGGCGTGCCCGCGACGGCTCGATGAGACAGCCGAACTCAAATCGAGAAGAAGGGAGAGCAAAATGAACCAACCGCGCAAACCCACATCAGCGGCGGACGCGGCCGGTGTCCACCTTTCGAAAGTGAAACTTGCCGCCATTGTCACCGCGGTCTGTGCGACAGCGCTGGCAGCTCTGATTCTGGCCGGCAGCTCCACCGCCACGGCAGCGAGGACAACCCAGCCGAAGCCGACCGTTGTTCTTGTACACGGCGCATGGGCGAACAACGCCAGTTGGTCGCGAGTGATCAAGCGTCTGCAGAACGACGGCTACACGGTCGTCGCACCGCCGAACCCGCTGCAAAGTCTCACCGGAGACTCGCAGACGATCGCGGACTTCCTGCAGACCATCCCGGGCCCGATCGTCCTTGTCGGCCACTCCTACGGCGGCATGGTGATCTCGAACGCGGCCACCGGAAACCCGAACGTGAAGGCGCTCGTCTACATCGACGCCTTCATTCCTGATCAGGGCGAGACTGCGCTCGGTCTCGACTCCAGCCAGCCCGGTTCTGTGCTGGGAGCGGGGCCGCCTGACACCGTGTTCAACTTCGTGCCGTTCCCCGGAGCGGCTCCGGGCGATGCGCTGCTGTATGTGAAGCCGACCGTCTTCCTGCAAGGGTTCGCCAACGATCTGCCGGCGAAGGAGGGCGCAGTTCTCGCAGCGACGCAGGCGCCCGTGACGCTCAGTGCGGTCACGGCGCCATCAGGGCCACCGGCGTGGAAGACGATTCCGAGCTGGGATCTGGTTGGCACGATCGACAACGCGATTCCGGAATCGATCCAGCTGTTCATGGCGAACCGCGCCCACGCCCAGATCACCGAGGTCAAGGCAGGGCATCTCTCGATGATCTCGCAGCCCGACGCAGTCACGAAGGTGATCGAACAAGCGGCACAGAGCGTGGCCGGGTAGACGGCTGCTCCCACCCCAGCTCCATCTAGGGCGACGCTCACCGAATCGAGTGAGCGTCGCCGTACCTCGGAACTCTTCGCAGAGATGACAAACGAAGGAGCCCCGATGGCAACGATCGGCCACAACGACCTCGAAGGGCAGCGGGCGTTGGTCACTGGCGCCACGTCAGGGATCGGTCACGCGGTCGCGCTGCAGCTCGCGCGCGACGGAGCCGAGGTTCTGGTTCACGGCCGCGACGCCGCACGCGGCCTCCCCCGGCGCGAGCTACATCACCGGCGCCACGATCGCCGTCGACGGCGGCCGCAGAGCGATCTAGCCCAACCAATGCATCGACACGAATCGGACAAGAGCAGCGCAGCTATGAACAGCAGTTCAGAGCAGGCACCGGAACTGAAGCAGCCCGACACCAACGAAGCGTCGACGGTCGACAACGACCCGCTCGCAAGCGCCCGGGCACGGCTCGACGAACTGCTCGAGCGCGGCGAGATCTCGCCAGAGACATACGCGGAATACTCAGCGACAGTAGACACCCGCTTTCGGTGAGCGTGGACAGCAGCCAGCACATACACAGCTAAGGACGAGGTGGCGTGACTGCCTTCTGGATTTGCGCCGGAGTAACGGCCGCGAGTGCATTCGTCAGCCTCGGGTTCTCAGTCGCCGCAGTGCTCTCTGTTCTCCACGAGGCTCAGACACTTGCGATGTACGCGTTGTCGCGCAGCGTGGCCCTTGCCGCCGTGAGTGTTGTGCCTCTGATAGGTCAGACACGATCGGCGCTTCTCACGATCGCGCTCGCGATGGTGATCGTTCAGGCTCTCGACGCACTCGTGGGCGGCACCATTCACGATCGAATGAAGACGTTCGGCCCCGCGTCACTTGGCGCCCTCAACCTCGTAGCACTCCTGTGGTTTCTCGTCACATGAGCGACCGGATTGACGGCTCAAGTCACTGAGAGAGCGACACCTGCCGGCCACCTGGACACCGACCTGGCAGGCTCGAGATCTGCTGTCAATAGAGGACAACGAATCCTCTGACCCCCTGCTGCGACCGTTGGCGCTGCCTAGCGTGTGGTCGTGGACGGGAACGCTTACCAGTCGGCTGTTAGCAGCAGATAACTCATAGCCCCGGGGCGCGCCGGGAGATATCTCGATCACCCGAGTGGACTGGAGTTCAGGCGATAGGTCACGCGCCGAGAGAGTGTGCTGGACTCTCTCGGCACGATGGTCGGTGTTCGATCGAGCACTACCGGACGGGGGGGTGTGCGCCCCAGGAGGGGTCGTCGTCTGCGCCGTCGTGGGTGACCTGGAAGAGACTGCTTCCGTCGGCGTTGACGGTGTAGATGTTGACGCCGGTGGTCGGTGAGTTCCCCGCGAAGATGAGCTTCTTCCCGTCGGGTGACCAGCGCGGCTCGTGACAGCCAAAGCCGTTGGGCTCGAAGACAGACCCCCCGCAGGAGAGGCCCTGGACGTGGATCTCGCGCAGTCCGCTGCCGTCCGCGTGGATGACCCAAAGGGAGCCGCGTGTGTCGGCGGTGACATGGCGCGAGAAGACGATGTTGTTGCCTTGCGGCGACCAGTCGCCGTCGTTCCCGCTCTGGATCAGCGTCCCGGGCGGGGTGATCTGACGCAGGTCGGTGCCGTTGGACTTGACGACGAAGAGGCCGACGCCGTCGCCGTTTTGGTCGGTGCGAAGGAAGACGAGGCGCTTGCCGTTGGGGGAATAGGAACCAACCTCGTCGTTTCCGCCGAGCGGGTTCGTTGTCAAGCGTGTGAGGTTGCTTCCGTCAGCTGAAGACAACGTGTAGATGCCGTTGCGGGCTGGGTTCGAGTCGTCCCAGCCCTGACATGCAAGCTCGGCGTCGTTCGGTGACCAGCCTCCGCCGCAGCCCACGTTTAGGGTCGGGTCGTTGATCGGCAGCTGGTTGTAGCCCGAGCCGTCTGCATTGACCGTGGCAGTGCCGATCCTGCCGTCCTCGGTGGAATAGGGGAGCGCGAACTTGTTGCCGCTGTGGGACCAGCCCCCACAACAGGTGTTCGCGGCGAGCTGCTGCTCGTTGGTTCCGTCGGCGTTGGCGGTGTACACGGCTTCGTCGCCGGTTGCGAAGTTCGTTCGGTCATAGGCGATCTGGCCGTTGCCGCCGCGCGGACTTGCGCCGGCCGGCAGCGCCGTCACCGCGGTAAATGCCGCGACGCCGGCGAGCGCTGTGAGCACGATTAGCTTGCGCATTGAATCCTCCTTGAGGGGATCGCGTAGTCCTCGCCGACGCTAGGGACGGTCTGGCCCGCCCGCATCGGCGCCATCCCTCGACCGCGCGAACAGAGCAGCGGGCTATCCCTCTTCAGCGAGTGCTCGCGCGAGGGGAGCCCCCGATGCCGCTTCGGGATGAGGGGTGTAGCGTCGCCTTCATGCGGACGCCGTCCTGGCTTCCAGCCCTGCTCCTCGCGCCACTCGTACTAGCCGGGTGTCACGGCGGCTCGGACAAAGCGGGCGGAAACGCCGGGCGAAAGGCGACGGTCTTGACGTTGGCGCTCCCCTTCGGTCAGCCGACGGAGGTCAGCGGCTTCGCCGAGGAGGTGAGCCGGCTCTCCCACGGCGCGATGCGGATCGACATGAAGCCACGTTGGCGGTACGGCCAGATCGCTTACGAGAAGGGCCTGATCGCAGACGTGCGGGCGGGCAAGGCGGACCTCGGCGCCACCGGCTCGCGCGCGTGGGATTCGGTCGGGGTGAACAGCCTGCGAGCCCTCGGCGCGCCGTTCCTGATCAATAGCTACGAGTTGCAGAACCGCGTGCTGGGGAGCCCGATGATCCCCGAGATGCTGCACGGGCTCACGCAGCTCGGGCTCGTCGGACTCGGCGTCCTCCCGAGCGAGATGCGCAGGCCGCTCGCGCTCACGCATCCGCTGTTGGCACCTTCCGACTACGCCGGCCGAAAGATCGGCGTACAGCAGTCTCTCGTCGCAGGCTCGACGATGCGCGCGCTCGGCGCCACGCCGATCTGGTTCGGCGGCGGCGCGTCGATCGTGAACTTCGACGGGATCGAATACACCGTCAGCGACATCCAGGGCAGCGGGTACGACGGTCCTGGCAAGTACCTGACCGCGAACGTCGTCCTCTGGCCGCGGCCGATCGTCATCTTCGCGAGCCGCGCCGCCTTCAGCAGGCTCACTCCGTCCCAGCAGCGCATCCTCAAACAGGCGGTCGCCGACGACCGGACGGCCGCGACGAAGGCGCGGATCCGCGCCGAGCGCACGGACACAGAGATCCTCTGCGGCCGGAGGAAGCTGCGATTCGTCAGCGCTAGTCCTGGGGACATCGCGGCGCTGCGCAGAGCGGTGCGGCCCGTCTACGCGCAGCTCGAGCGCGATCCGCAGACACGCCACTTCATCGCCGAGATCCAGGCGCTCCGTGCACGGATCGGCGCCCCAACAGCCAACATCCCGAACTGCCAAGCCACCGCCTCGGTCCGCGCGCCCGGCCGGACAACGGCGCTCGACGGCTCCTACGCCGTGACGGTCGCCCCCCATGACCTCCCGGCTTCCCAGCGGCTACCCGAGGCGTACGGCTCTTGGCAAATCGTGCTCGACCGAGGCCGCTTCCGGTTCATCCAGCGCAGCGACGGCGCCGACTGGGTCGGCACGGGTCGGGTGCGCATCATCGGCGACGAAATGCGCTGGACGGTTGACTTTGCCGGGGAATGGGGGCCGCACGGAGCTCCGGACGGCGTCCCTCTGAAGAGCAACGATGGGCTCCGTTTCCGTTGGAAGCGGAGAGGCGGCGGACTCGAGCTCGAGCCCAGAGGCGCCCCATCTGCTCTGCCCGCGCTGTCGGTGCACCCGCTTACGCGCGTCGGAGACGCACCCGGCCAGCAAGCGCTCGAGAACCCGCGTGCGATCCAGGGTTCCTGGGCCGGCGACGCAACTGCGGCCGACGTGATCGCGCATCACGGCGACCCCAACGGCATCGCCGACAACATCGGTCCGCTGCGGTTGACCGTGCACGGCACCCACTGCCGCTGGACGCAGCATGCGCCCGACGGTCACCACTGGGGAGTCGGCGCCTGCCGCTTCGCCGGCGACACGATCGAGTTCGACCCGACACGAACCGACAGCGGTCCGGGCGGCTCGCCGTTCTTCCTGCTCTGGAGCGTCTTCCACGATCGCCTGACCTTCCGGCAGACGCCGGGACCCTCGCCCGAAGTCTGGACCTACCGTCCTTGGCGCAAGGTCGGATGACGCCGATGAGAGAACGGGACGCTCTCCGCTCGGTCTTGATCGTCGACGACCACGCCCCGTTCCGGAGTGCTGCACGGGCGCTGCTGGACGGCGACGGGTTCGAGGTCGTGGGCGAAAGCGAGGATGCGGCAGGCGCACTCGCAGCGGTCGCTCGACTGCGCCCCGCGATCGTGCTGCTCGACATCGGGCTCCCCGATGCGGACGGCTTCGAGGTGGCCGAGTTGCTCGCGCGTGGCGATGATCCGCCTGTGGTGATCCTGATCTCGAGTCGCGAGGTCGCCTGGTACAGGGGCCGCCTGGCCGAAAGCCCGGCCCGCGGTTTCATCGGCAAGGGCGAGCTGTCGGCGGCTGTAGTCCAGGCGCTCATGGACGGTGCGTAAGCCGCGCGACGTCCAGCTGACAGTGGCGCTTGCGGTCGCAGGCGCTGCGTTCGGCATCGGCGCCGAAGTTGCGGCCGGAGCGCCGCAGGGTCGAGCACTCGCTGTCCTCGACCTCGCGGTCGGGCTGCTGTTGCTCGGGTTCGGGGCGACGGCTCGTCTCCGGCGACTGGAAAGCCTCACGGGGCTCTGGCTGACGCTTACCGGTCTGGCCTGGTTCGCGGGCACGCTCGGCTGGCCCTTTGTCTATCTGCACCGGGGACTCCTCGTCCTGGTCATCCTCAGCTACCCGAGCGGCCGTCTGCGCCGGAGCTCGTTCGCCGCCGCTGTCGTCGCGGCCGCGATGCTCGATTCGCTCGTCGCGCCGCTTGCGTCTGACGACCGGCTGACGATCGCTCTGGCGATCCTCATCGTTCTCGCCGCGCTGCACTCGTTCAGCCGCAGCGCCGGGAGCGCGCGCCGCGCGGCAGCGCCGGCCTTGCTGGCGGCTTTCGGGTTCGCCAGCGTCCTCGCCCTCGGTGCCGGCCTACGTCTCTCCGGCATCGAGACCGAGCGACCCGTGGTCTGGGTCTACGACCTGGTGATCGCGGCGCTAGCGACCGTCTTGTTCGTCGACCTGCTGCGCGCACGCTGGTCGGAAGCGGTGCTACGCGGCCTGATCGCGGACCTCGGCTCGTTGCAGGGTTCGCCGACCCTGCGGGCCCGTCTCGCAAGGGCTCTTGGCGATCCCACGCTTGTCGTCGGCGTCTGGGACGGGAGACAGCGCGAATATCTGGACGAGTCGAAGGCTCCGGTCGAGCTGCCCCCAGATGGGTCCGGCCGGATCGCGACCCGAATCGACGACGAGGGGGTGCCGCTCGCGCTGCTTGTTCACGATGAGGCGGCAGTCGACGCAGCGGAGCTCCTCGCCCCTGTCGCCGCTGTGACTCGCACCGCAGTTGCGAACGCATCGCTCGAGCTCCAAGTCGAGCAGCAAGCACGCGAGATCACCGCCTCCCGGCGCCGCCTGGTGGAGGCGGCGGACCTCGAGCGACGTGCGCTGCAGCAGACACTTGCACGCGGCCCAGGCCAGCGGCTCCAGGAGGTGTCTGCGATGTTCGCGAAAGCGAACGCGGCCGGACAGGCACCGGTAGGGCCTGACCTGATGCGCGAGGTGGAAGCGGCCATCGTGGAGCTCAGCGAGCTGGCCAACGGCGTCCGCCCGACCGAGCTTGGCGACGGCCTTCGCATCGCGCTGCCGGTGCTCGCCTCGCGCAGCCCACTCGACGTGACGGTTCTCGTGAACGCGGAGCGCCTCCCCGACCCGGTCGAGGCCGCTGCGTACTTCGTCTGCTCGGAGGCGCTGGCGAACGCGGCCAAACATGCTGAGGCGGCGTCGGCTCACGTGGAGGCGGTAAGTGATTCCGGCCACCTGCGCCTGATCATTTCGGACGACGGCGTCGGTGGTGCGGACGCCAACGGAGCGGGCTTGCGCGGCCTTCGCGACCGCGTCGAAGCGCTCGGCGGCCGTCTACGCGTGGAGAGCGCACCCGCGGCGGGCACCCGTGTGCTCGCCGATATTCCATGCAAGTAGCGCTGGGCGCCACTCCGAAGACTCGCGCGAGGGGAGCCGGCGCAGTGGTCGCGCTCGCGACCGGAATCGTTGCGTTTCTCGCTCTGCGAACCGCGCGCGCCGCCCCCGAGCTCGGCTACGTCGCGTGGTCGCCGTGGGGCGCCGCCACGCTGCTGGTGCCCGGCCTCGCGGCGGTAGGTGTCGCGCGCGAGTCGGTCCACCGGCGGCAATGGGATCGATGTGCCCTCCTGCTGGCGTTCGCAGGGCTCGCGTCGTTCTTCCCCGAGCTGAGCGTTCCCGGCACGCGCCCGGCGTTCGCCTTCAGCGCCGGACTCGTGCTGGCGTGGGCGATGCCCCCGCTCGTCGGTCACCTCGCGCTCCTGTATCCCGGTCGCCCGACCACGCGGGTCGTCCGCATCCTGCGTGACGCCGGCTACCTCAGCGCAATCGTCGGGCTCGGGCTCCTGCCTGCGCTGGTGTTCGACCCGGTCGAGACTGGCTGTGGCGAGTGCTCGACCAACCTCGTGCTCCTGCATTCGAGCCCTCGGTTCGAGACGCCGTTCAGTCGTGTTGGCATCGTCGCCACGCTTGCATGGGCGACGCTGTGCGTCGCCGCGATCGGGCTGCGCCTGGCGCATGCGACACCGGCTGCCCGTCGCCTGCTTTGGCCGGTGCTCGTGCCGGCCGCCGTTCTCCTCGGCTGTTTTGCGGCCGAGCTTGCGCTCAGCCTGCGGAGGGCGTTCCTCTCCACCGAGACCCTCGATCGAGCGCTGTGGCTTGGCGGACAGGCGGCCCTGCTCGCGATTGCGCTCGGCGTTGCCGCGCGCTGGTTGCGCGCGCGCCGGGCGCGCGGCTTCCTCGCGCGCGATGTCGTCGAGCTGTCCCATCGCTCCGCCGCGGAGACGGTGGCAGGACGCCTCTCGGCCGTGCTCGGTGATCCCACGCTCGAGGTCGCCTACCCGGTCGGCGAGCCGACTCGCTTCGTCGACGCGCACGGCTCGCCAGTCGATCTCGCTACCGCACCCGGTCGGGCGACGACAACCTTGCCCGGGCTGGAGGGAGAGCCAGAAGTGGTAGCGCTGGTGCGCCACCGCGAGGGCCTGCTCGACGATCCGGCTCTGATCGAGGAGATCACCCGAGCGGCGCGCCTCCCCCTCGCGAATGAGCGGCTACGCGCAGATGCGCAAGCCCGGCTCGCGCTGCTCCAAGCCTCGCGGAAGCGCATCGTCGCGGCTGCCGACGCAGAACGCCAGCGCCTCGAGCGAAACCTCCACGACGGCGCGCAACAACGGCTGGTCGCCCTCGCCCTCGCGGTGCGCGCCGCACGAGCCGCGGACGGCCGTGATTCAGCCGCGCTCGACCAAGCAGAGCAGGCGCTCACGAGCGCGCTCGCCGAGCTACGCGTGATCGCGCGCGGCATCTATCCACTCGTACTCGCCGAGATGGGCCTCGCCGCCGCGATCGAGGCGCTCGCAGAGACGGCGCCGGTACCCCTCAGGGTCGGCGAGCTGCCCCCGGGGCGATTCGACCCAGTGGTGGAAGCGACCGCCTACTTCGTGGTCGCCGAGACCGCGCACGACCCGGCAGGCAGTCGCGTCACGATCAGCGGCCACCGCGACGGCGATACGCTCACCCTCGCTGTCGCCACCGACGCCCCAACCCCTGACCTGACCCGACTCTCCGACCGCGTCGGCGCGGCCGGCGGCACGATCGACCGGCGGTTGCTCAACCACAACCTCGTCCTCGAGGTCGAGCTCCCGTGCGGGTCGTAATCGCCGACGACGAGCTGCTGCTGCGCGAGGGCGTTGCCCGTCTGCTCGCTGACGCCGGAATCGACGTCGTCGCCACCGTCGACAATTCCGACGCGCTGCTCGAGCGTGTCGCGCGTCTCAAGCCGGATGTCGCGCTCGTCGACATCCGTATGCCGCCCACACATCGAGACGAGGGGATCGTCGCCGCCCGCGAGATTCGCGCCACCTACCCCGAGACCGGCGTGCTCGTCCTTTCGCATTACCTTGAGTCGGTCTACGCGCTGCGCCTGCTCGAGGACCATCCCGGGCGCTGTGGCTATCTCCTCAAGGAACGCGTCTCCGACCTCGCGGTTCTCATCGATGCGCTCAAGCGGATCGCCGAAGGGGAGTGTGTGATCGACCCCACAATCGTCAACCAACTCCTGCACAAGCCCCGCGACGCCGGCCCACTCGACACACTCACCGAGCGCGAACGCGACGTTCTCGAAGCAATAGCCGAGGGCTACTCGAACGAGGCAATCGCCGGTCGCCTGTTCCTTTCGACCAAGACAGTCGAGGCGAACATCCACCGTCTGTTGCAAAAGCTCGACATCGCTGCGTCACCGGAGGGTAACCGGCGCGTGCTGGCAGTTCTCACCTACCTCCGCTCCGCCTGACAGCGACACCGACGAGACCGGTGCCGGTGCCGAGCACCGCAGCGTTACAACGTCTCGGGAGCCCAGCTGTCCTGGCGCAGCGGACAACGAATCCGTCGGGCCCTGGTTCGACTCGAGGCGGACCCCGCATGGCGCTCGACGAAGGGAAACGCCGACGAATCCCGGATCGCCGCCTCGTCACGGCCACGCATGCACTTACTTCGTCGGTGTCATTCCCTTCGAGCCCACGGCGAGGGAGGCGAGTTACCGGACCCAGAGCTGGTCGATGATCGCTCCCCAGAACGGGTTGTATTGGTAGTTGCCGACGCGTGACGAGATGAGGTCGGTTTGTTTCGTCGTGATGGTTGGCAGCCAGATGGCGCGGTCGGTGAGCTCGCGATCGAGCCGGCGCCAAGCGAGCGTGGCTTTCCGATGGTTGGTTGAGCTGAGCGATTCGGCCTGAGCGATCTGGCGATCGATGCTCGGGTTGCAGAACTCGCTGTCGTCGAATGTCCGGCTGCTGTTAGGGATGAAGCCTGCGCAGCTGAGCTTGCCGATCATCGCGGAGGGTGATGGGTAGTCGGCGCCCCAGCCGCCGGAGATGACCTGAGCGTGGTGCCGCGAGTCGTCGGTGTACCCCAGGAAGGCGGCGTCCGGAAGGAGATGTAGGGATCCCCGGTATCCGATTCGATCCAGCACACGCACGAGGTACTGCCCGCCCGGATCGCGGCCGCCCGGTCCGGGCGTGTCCCATACCTTCACCGGCATGCCCTTCGTGCCAGACGCGTCCACGAGCCGACGCGCTTTCTCCAGATCAGGCGTGTTCCCCGGGCCGCCGCTGCGCGCTGCGCGGGTGTAGGGGCAGTAACGCTCATACCCTGGCATCTGTGGGGGGAGTACCTGGCACGTCGGCTGCGCGACTGTTGGCCCGCCGGCGAGCGCCACCATCCGATTGCGGTCGAGAGCGAAGTTGAAGGCGCGCCGTGTTCTTAGCTGGTCGAAGGGTCTTGCTCTTGTGTTGAGGAAATAGAAATTCGTACCCATTGCCGGATTCGTACGGAGGCGACTCGGGAAGCGCGTACGGAGTACAGCCCATTGACGCGCCGATAGCTGGGCGGCGCTCTGCATTAAGTCTGCGTTCCCGCGCTCAACAAGCTTTACCGTCGCCGTGGGACTGAGACCGAATCGCCAGGTAATCGAGTCTGGGTACCCGGCGGGCTGCGCTGCGGCCGACCATTCTCGGAACCGGGGGTTGCGAACGAGGCGAAGTTCCCGTCCCAGCTCGAAGGCCGCGGTCATGTATGGGCCCGTGGCCGGCAGGGGCGAGCGACCGACGTGGCGTGCCGCGGAACCGGGCAGGACGTCGGCGTAGGGCTCCGTGAGCTTGTACAAGAAATCTGGGTCGGGCGCCGTGAGGTGGAACGTCACGGCGTCGTCAGCAGCGTTGACCGTGATCCCGCGCGACAGGTTGCACGCTGTGCTGCTCAGACACCCGCGCGCGCCGCGGATCTTGTCGTACAGGCTACGCCCCGCGGAGCGAAGCTCAAACAGACGCTCGAACGAACTCCGAACATCTTTGGCTGTCACTGTCCCCCCGGTCGAGTAGCGGATGCCGTGGCGCAGCCTGAACGTGTAGGCACGGCCGCCATCGGCCGGAAGCGGCAGAGACAGCGCGAGATCGGGAATGAGTTGCGTGCCGGGCGCCCCGCCGGCGTGATCGAGGGTGACGAGTCCGTCGTTCGTCAGACCAAGGAGTTGGAGTGGCGTCAGCTCGTCCTCGAGTGCTGGGTCCAGAGAGGCCGGAGAGCCGCCGCCGACGATTCGCAGTGTGCCGCCGTGGTGGTCGGCCCCGCCGGCGACTACACCGACCCAGGCGTTACCGCCTACGTCTGCGACTGGGCCTGCTCGCTCTCCCACCTGTGGGAGTGGGATCGCGGCGTCCCGTTTGGGGTCGACGCGAAACAGGCGACCGGTCTCTGTGTCGGAGACGAGGAGCGTGTCTCCGACGAGGGCTATTCCTGCGGGATGGCCGCCCACCGGGATGGTCGTCGCGATGCGGTCGATGCGTGGGTTGAGCCGCGATACGGTCGAATCGAGTGAGTTGGCTACCCAGACGCTCGTTCTGGATGCGGCGATCGCTGAGGGGGCGTCGCCGACGTGGATCGTGTCGACAACCTGGCCTGTACCTGCGTCGACTCGCGTAACGGTTCCGTCGCCCTCATTGGCGATCCAGATCGTGCCGCCGGCCGCCGCGGCGTCGATCGGCCCGGAGCCGGTGGGGACGATTCGGCCCCGGTGACCCGTGACTGCATTGAGCTGCAAGAGGTTGTCGTCGCCTCGGTCTGTGATCCAGACCGAATGGCCGGCGGCCACGGCGGCGCTTGGCTGGGAACCGACGGGGATCGTCTTAACGACCGTGTTGGTCGTCGGATCGATGCGCGAAACCGTTCCGTCGATCGAGTTGGCAACCCACACGTCACCCGAAGCCACGGCGATGCCGGCAGGTCCTCGGCCGACGGGAATCGTCTGCCGCAACGTGCCGCTGGCGAGGTCGATCCGCGAGACGGTGCCCGCGTCGAGCTGACTCACCCACAACGAGCCGAGTCCTGCTGCGACCCCACTCGGCGGCGCATCGAGGGTTATCACTCGCGTGTGCCGGCCTGTCGACGCCGAAACGAGCACCATCGCGTCGCCACCAACCGGCGATGCGGAGCCTCGATCGCTTCGGAGTGCAATGGTGCCAACCGCAGCGCCCGCCGCGAGAAGAGCAGCCGCCGCGATGGCAAACAACCGACGCGGCCGCGGGTGCTTCGCGGGCTCGACGACTGGTGCTGCGCTGATCGCTCGAGCCGCATTCGGGGCCTCGAGCTCTCGGTCGTGGCGCAGAATTGCCTGCTCTAGGTTCTTGAGTCGCGCACATGGCTGCAGACCCAACTCTTCATCGAGGTGCGCCCGGCCGGCCCGGTAGACCTCGAGTGCTTCGGCCTGGCGGCCGCAGCGGTAGAGCGCGAGCATCAACTGGCAACGCAGCCCCTCGCGGAGTGGATGCCGCCCAACCAGAGCCTCGAGCTCGGCGACAAGCGTTGCGTGATGCCCCAGCGAAAGTTCAGCTTCGAGCCGCTGTTCGACAGCTGCCAAACGAAGCTCCTCGAGATGGTCTGCCGCGACACCGGCCGGCGACTCTGCGAGATCGGCGAGTGGCCGTCCTCGCCAAAGCGCATCCGCATCGCGCAACGCCGACACCCCTTGCCGCCAGTCGCCGCGGTCGATCGCCTCGCGACCGGCCGCAACGAACGCTTCGAATCGATCTAGATCGAGCTCACCCTCCTCGACCCTCAGCAGGTAGCCGGGCGCGCGGGTGACGAGGCGTGAGTCCGCACCGGAGCCCTCACCAAGGGATTTCCGCAGCCTCGAAACCTGAATGCGAAGGGCGTGATCCGCGTCTGCCTGCTCGTACTCCAGGTCCCGCGCCAACCGTTCCCGCGACACAACGCGATTCGCATTGAGAAGAAGAACGGCAAGCGCCGCACGCTGCCTCGGTCCTCCAAGCGGTATCGGCGCGCCGTCGCGATACGCCTCCAGCGGGCCCAGGATTCGGAAATCGAAACGCTTGAGAGCCACGAGATCTGCGCTCATTCTCACTCGCCTAGCAGCAAACGCCAATGCAGGCCGCTGAGACAGCGACGAGACAAGCCCGAAACGAAGGCTTGCCAGCCTCCCTCGCCACAGCTCCGACTACGAAAGGAGACGCGCGATGACGAAGATCAAGGTGGCCGTCACTGCGGCGATCCTCGCAGCGGCACTCGGCGTGACATCAGCCCCGAGCGGCGCGCAACCACTGGTCGGTTCGTCGCCGATCGTTGGGCGCTGGCAGACGGAGCGAACATGCCAGGGGCTTGTAGTCGCGCTCGAGCAAGTTGGTCTTAGCCCGCTCGCCCCGGTCGTAGTCGGCGACTATTTCCCCGACCAGTCGCCGCAGGACCTTGCCGCCAAACAGGACCTCTGCAAGGGCGCAAAGCCCCAGATCCACGCCCACTTCTTCACCAGCGACGGGAGGTTCGGCTCGATCGACCAGTACGGCCAGCAGGTTGACGACGGCAACTACCAAGTGAGTGGTTCCACGCTGACGATCAACGGAGCGCCTTTCCAGTTCACAATCCAGGGCGAGACGCTGATGCTCACCCCGCTCCTGACGCCGGCAATCAAGCAGGAGGCGTTGGCCGACCCACTCAACTTCCACCTCGCCGACTACATGGTCGCGGTTGCCTACGGCGGGCACCCGTGGAAGCGCGTCCCGTGCGGGGAGTGGTGCTGAGAGTCTCCGCTGACTCGAAGAGAGAATCGGCGCCCACAGCCGATGGAGGCGGCCACCATCAGTAGTGGAGTGGCGAGAGAGTCAAGCAGGCTCTCTCGCCACTCGAGTCGTTCGATGCAAGTCCGTGGCGAGTCCCGAAGGCATCCTGATCCGGCAGCCCCGCCACGAACTGACGGCCTGGGGTCGAAGAACTGGTCCCTTTATAGCAGAGGACTAAGAATCCGCTGGCGGCAGCGAAAGCCGGCCGCTTGCAGCCAGAACTGGGGTCGCGCGTACGCTGCGTGTACGAGTTGGTCCGACTTGTCCTCTCAGCAGAACACAACGGCGCCGTCGCCTGATGCCAGCTGGAAGGCGCGCTGCCACTCGTCGTACTTTTCCCTCAAATAGTCGAGAGCGCTCGGTCCGTAGCGGTCTGCCCAGCTCGCGAACACTTTGTCGCGTTGCTCGCCGAAATCGACCGCCAGATCTGCGGCCGCTTCGCTGCCGATCGCCCCCAGGGCGTCGGAGAACGTGATCAGCTCGAAGAACGGACTATCGGCCCACAGGCTCGGCTCCTTCCATACTGCTGAAGCCTCAACGTCGAGGGCGGCGCGGGTAACGCGATAGACAGTTTTTGGCTTAGATAGAGAGCGCGGGCCCGTAGCTCAGCTGGTTAGAGCAGCGGACTCATAATCCGTTGGTCCTTGGTTCGAATCCAAGCGGGCCCACATAAGAGACTCCCCGCAACTTGCCGAATGGCCTTAGGTCGGGCTGCTACATGACCCTGACGGGGTGGCTGCCGCGCGGAGATGGTGTCAGCGCGTGACGCCTGATGAGTTCGTCACCGCGGCTCGTGTTGAGTTCCCAGAACTCGCCTCAGCGCTCGACGACTTTCGGAGGTCCAGAACGCCATAGGCGTCTCCTACCTCGAGCATCTGAATTTTCAGGACGGCAAGCGGCAGCGCTCCTGGGCCTGGGACCTGTTACCTGAACCGCTCAAGGAAGAAGCACGCTGCCTCGGAGTCGAGCCGTCTAGGTCGCGGCGGTAGCAGCGAGTTCGAGGTGGAGAACCGTCGCCCGGGCCAGTGTTCCGGAAACGAGCGTGGCGCGCGCGGGTACGCTCGTCAACGATGGCCAGAAAGATCGTCTCGATCTCCGCTGCCCCAGGCTGGGCGGCTCGTTACTTCGATGAGGATGGCGAGAAGGTGGTCACGCTCTTGGCGTGGGCGCTCGTCGAGGACGGCTCGGACCGAGGCCTCGTCGGTTTCGTCCAGAAGCCGGCCCCGGTCGCCGGGACGACATCCGTGGTCCTCGCCGACGAAGTCGACGGCTTCGACGGCTATACGGCTGGCGCTCTCCGCACCCGCCCTGCCACATAGGCGCAGGCTTGCTGCGACTTGCGGTAGCGGTGTTCGAGGGCGCCGAGGAGCTCGACTTCGTGGGGCCGTGGGAGGTGCTGTCGATGTGGCAGGTGCGGCATCCCGACGAGGTCGAGGTCTTCCTCGTGGGCGAGAGCAGCGCGCCGGTCAGTTGCGCGAAGGGGATGCAGGTCATACCGGGCACGACGTGGGATGACCTGGGCGACATCGACGCGCTCGTCTACCCCGGCGGCTACGGGACCCGCGCACAACTCGGCGACGCAACGGTCCTGGCGCGGCTCCGCACGCTCAAGGAGGCGGGGACGTTGATGACAAGCGTCTGCACCGGCGCCCTCGTCTTCGGATCCGCGGGCCTCCTCGACGGGCAGCCGGCAACGACCTACTGGGACGCGTTCGACGAACTCGCAGCACTCGGCCGTGACATCAGGCCGCAGGATGAGCGTTTCGTCGACAACGGTGAGGTCATCACTGCAGCCGGCGTCTCGGCCGGCATCGACATGGCCCTTCACCTGGTCGGCCGCCTCGCTTCCCCTGACCGGGCTCGCGAGATCCGACGCTACATCCAGTACGACCCCGCGCCGCCCTACTAGCCGATGGGTCCGCACCGGTGTAGCGCACGTGCGCCCTACGGGCTCGTGATCGAGACCAGCGTCGAGCCGATGGGTTCGTGCCGTCGTCGCAGTTCACGTTGCCGAGATGGGCGGGCCGGGGACGATCCCGCAGGATCCGCTGAGGGTGTGATGGTTCGACTACCGCGTGAGGTAACGATTCCCGCAGAATGGCGGCGACCATGAAGGTGTTCCAACACGAGACGCGCCTCCGGACCGCCGGTGGGCTCACCGTCACCGACATCACCGAGGACGTTCAGAACGCCGTGCGGGAGAGCGGCGTCAGCGAGGGAATCGCCTGCATCTACTCGCCACACACGACCTGCTGCGTGCGCGTGAACGAGCTGGAGTCGGGGTTCCTCGAGGACTTCTGCGACCTGCTCCGCCGGCTCGTGCCGAGCGACGGCTACTACGCGCACGACGACTGGGATCGGCGGACCGAGAACATCTGCCCCGAGGACATGGATCAGGGCAACGGGCACTCGCACTGCATGGCGATGCTGCTGGGCACCGCCGGAGAGTCGGTGCCCGTGCGCGACAGCGAGCTCCAGCTCGGAACGTGGCAGCGCGTCCTCTTCATCGAGCTCGACCGCGAGCGCGACCGGCGCTGGCTCGTTCAGGTCGTCGGGGCCTGAGTCTCTAGCCGGAGACGGCGACGTTCAGCCGGTGCGCGGCCTTCTGCGCCAGGCTCTGCACGTCGGCCGCCCCGAGCTTCGAGGTAGCCGCCGTGATAACGAGGTCGAGATACTTCCCGCGCGAGAGCACGACGATCGCCTCGGAAGCGGATTTGCTTCCGACCGAGACCTGGATGAGCTCTCCGTAGGCGTTGTCGCCGACGCTGCTGACGTCGACGGTCGTCGCGGTACCTCCGCTACCACCGGCGTGGGCGAGCGCACCGGCAGCCAATGCGGCGAAGTACTTCGCCTCGAGAGCGTTTCCGGCGACCGAGACCTCCTGCTCGAGGTTGGCGTATGCGCCGGCCGGGGACATGGCGAGGTCGTACGCCGACGCCGCGTACGAATCGAACGCATTTCGCGGGCTCACGTAGCCCGCCCGCACAACCGTCGCCGGGTTGCCGACGTCGGACTTGGTGAGAACGATCTTGCTGGGCTTCGGCCCATGCGCCGGCGGGCCGGGCTTACCCCGCTCAAGGTTGACGGGCTTCGCGTGAAGGCGGCCCTCCTGCGCGAGGCGGAAGCGTCGGACGAGCTTCTGCGCGATGAACGGAGCAAGCCGCTTGGCCGCCCCCGGTGAGCCGGCCGTGATCGAGACGTCGAGCAGGTAGGCGCCCTCGACCAGCTCGGCGTCGACGGCGTAGATCGGTTTGAGCCCGTGCATACGACCGACGCTGAGATATGCCCAGTTCGGGCGCGGAACGTTTGCGAGCGGGACCTTCTTGAAGGAGACGTCGAGACCGAACGCCTTCAGCGGCTTGACGTCGAGCTCCTGCTTGCGCCAGAAGCCGAGACTCTTGCTGGCGGCGGCCGGCGTCCGGTAGCGCTCCACCTCGGTCTGGATCTCGCTGACACCCGGCGAAGCGCTGAAGGGAGTCCCGTAGTCGAGCAGGTAGCCCGAGATGCGGCCGAGGCGCTTGAGCCGCGCGGCTGTAACGTTGCCGGTGGTCTGGCTCGCCGCATGCGCGTTCGAGTCGACGCCGGAGTCGGACGCGACCGGCATGGATCGTCCGACGGCCCCGAGCTCGGTCCTCGGCAGCGGCAGAACCGCGAGCTGGAGCTGCGGGGAGGCGGAGGCGACCGGCACGAGAACCGCCGCCACGAACACCGCCGTCAGCAGGCCTCTCTTCACCATCAGCTACCCAGCCCCGCGGCGTCGATCCGGTTTGCGGCGGCCTGCGCGACGCTCGTGACGTCGGCGCTGCTGACCGAGCTCCCACTGCCCATGAAGATGAACTCGGCGAGCTTGCCGCTGGAGAAGAACACCTGGCCCCCACTGAACGACGAGCCTTCGGTGACGCTTCCCTGGGCCCCGCTGCCGAGAGCGCTCAGGTCGAGCGGCGTCGTCCCCTGCTGCAAAAGCGTGGCGGCGTTCTCGAAGTCCGCGTAGAAGCTCGCCTCGTTTGCGACCGGGAACCACTCGATCTCCTGATCGAGGGCGTCGAACGGACCTGCCGGCAGCATGAAGACGCTGTAGTCCGAGATCGCGGCCGGGTCGACGCTGTAGTTCTTGACCACGGTCACCTTCCCGACGAGGTCGGACTTCCGGAGCGCGAGCGCCGAGAGATCCGGCCCGCCCGGAGGCGGCCCGGCCTTCAGCTTCGGCAGCTTCACGGGCCTCGCATGCAGGTGTCCCTTCCGGGCGAGCCGGAAGCGGGCGTCGAGCTTGGCCGCGAGCTTTGACGCGAGCGCCTCGGCGGTCGCCGCGTCGCCGGCGGTGACGATGACGTCGAGGACGTAGCGCCCGTCGGCGATTTGCTCGTCGACCCCCGACACGGGAGCGATGTTCGACGCGCTGTAGCTCGTCAGGTAGGCGAAATGGCTGGTGTGGGTGGCCGGAGCCGGCGTCGTCACAGGGACGCTGGTGACCGAGAACGCGGGATTGTCGAGGGCGCTGCGCTTCGCGTCCTCCTTCTGCCAGAACGCAAGTGCGCGCCTCGCGCCCCCCGCGGTCCTGTACTCGTCGATGCCGGTGTGAACGTCGGTGACTCCCGCTGCCCCGGTGAACGCGTTGCCGTACTCGAGCACGTATCCGGTGACGCGGCCGAGCTTCTTGAAGGTCTTCTTCGTCGCCCCCGAGGTATGAGCCGCCGCCTCGGCATTCGAGACCGCGCCAGAGACGTGCGCGATCGGGAACGACTGGACCGCCGCGCCGATCGCCGACTTCGGCAGCGGCACGATGGCGAGCTTCAGAGAGTGCGAACGGCTCGCGGACGCGGCCGGCACGGTCAGAACAGCGGCTGCCAGCGCCACGACGACCAGACCTCTTTTCACCACACCCTCCCCAGCGACCTTGAAATTCCGGCGGCCAGGGTAGCCGCGACGAGCGGCCGTTGATGGACTCGAGCTACCCCATGTCGGTGCAGCGCTTGCCCACGTAGGTCGTGATCTCGCGCGGGCGCCAGTTGATGAACTCGACCGGCCGACTCTTGGCGTCCCCATCGCGGACTGCGAACAGAGCCTGCTGCGGAGTGCCGTGCTTCATCTGGATCCGGAGGCGGACCAGCACTCGCTTGGCCGTGACGCAGCGCTCGTCCACATGCCCGAAGACATGCGGAGTCGCCGTCTCGTAGAGCGGAAGCCCGGCATGCTTGAGCGCGACACGGCGCGAGGACGGACGGCAGAGCGAGGTGTCGACTTGGAGGCTGTTCTTCCTACCCTCGAACTCGACCTGCGGCACAACCGCCATCAGGCCGCCCACCGGCGCGGTCTTGTGCACCGTGTCCAGCCAAAGCTGCGCCAGGATCGGGTGGCCCGAGGAGTCGGGTGGAAGAGCGACACTTGCGTTGACGTCGACATAGCGCTCGGACCGGACCCGGCAGAGGTAGGTGCGATCGACGACGTGCGTGACTCCGCCCGCGCGAGCCAAGATCGCGGGCGCTGCGTATGCGCCGGCCGTCGCGACTGCGGCGAGAGCAATGGCTGCAGCGGTCGTCTTCACCCCGACCAGACCATGGTGCCGCATCAGTGGCCGTTGATCGAGAAGTGCATGTAGTCCTTGGTCGAGCCGATCCACGAACCTCCCCAGCCCCAGCCGATCGAGGCAAAGGCCCGGCGCACAGCCGGCGTGACCATCCCCGGCCGGTGCCGGGAGCGGTTCAGATACGCAAGCGCGGTCTTGTCGCGGGTCATCCCACACCCGACGTACGGGTTCTCGCGCGGGTCGAGGTCGACTGCCTCGCCGTAGGCGTGCATCGACCAGTGGTGCGTGGTCGACGAGCCGCTGCACGGCGAAGCGGCGGCGTTGCGGCACTCGAAGGAGGCCGTCACGTCTCCGCTCTGGTCAGGGTGCGGACCGTAAGTCGAGGCAAAAGCGCCGTCCCGGATCGGGAACCGAAGCCGGTAGAGCTTCCCGAAGACCTTCGCCAGCGGCTGGGCGACGGCCTCGTTGACCACGATCTGGCCGATGTGCGTGTCCCGGTCGAAGCCGTAGTAGCGGTAGCTCAGCACACGCAGCTGCGACATCCAGACGGGACAGCCGCGGTGCCACTCGCCGGCCGCCTTGACGTCGTGACGCTGAGCGGGCGTGAGTCGCGCGACGTCGGTCTGGCGCGTTGCCGCGTGCGTCGTTGCGGCGGTGACCGAGACGACTGCAGCGAGGACGAGGATCGCGATGCTCTTCATCGCGGCCATGGTGCCAGCGATCCGCCCGAATCGCAGAGAGGGCGGCTTTCGCCGCCCTCCCGTGCGTGCGAAGGAAGTAAGCGCCTAGAAGCCGCTCAAGAGACCGACGCACTGACCGGTCGTCTGGTGGTCGACGATGTTGAACTCGCCGGGGATGGCCCCTCCGGTCAAGCGCGGGCCGAGGTTCTGGCAGTTGAGGTTCTTGCCGATCGTGTTGACGACGACGCTGACCGCGGCGTTGCCGTCGTCCTCCGGGTCGGTCGCCGTGATGTTCGACAGGTTCAGGTTGCCCCCGATGTGGCTGAAGAGCACTCCGAGCCACTCGGGCATCACGTTACTGACCGTGAAGTTGCCGCCGACCGTGTTGTTTTTCAACGCCCACGGGATGTCGCCGCCTCCTCCGTTCAGCGAGACATTCATGCCGACCGTGATCCCGTTGAGCAGGATCGTGTTCGCATCGGTGGCGGTCACGTTCCCGTTGACGGTGATGACGGAGTGGCCGTCCTCGAACCCCGGGGCACTGCACGGGTGTGCCGCGTGAGGGACGTAACCAAACGGCTGGCAGCCCAGGCCGAGCAGCGAGCCTGCCGCTGCGGTGACGTTGTGGCCGACGGTGATGGTCGACGGCGCGCTTTGCGCGTCGAACAGGGCACCAGGGGCGACGTTGATGTTGCCGACGACGTTGATCACGGCATCAGGCACGACGTCGCAAAAGCCCGTGACCGTGATGCTGGAGTAGCTCCCCGACGGGATATCACCACCGGCGCAGGTGTACGGCTGCGTGCCGGACGGCGCCGCGCTGGCGATACCTGTGACACCGAGCAGCGCCACCACCATTGCCGCGCCGAGCAGGATCCGAGACCTCATACGTTCCCCCTTCGTCTGTTGTTTCACCATGGGGCGCCGAGCCGCCGCAGTGGAGGCCCGACCACGTTCCTTCCCGCAGAGCCTCGGTTCCCCTAGTCCCCGAGGCCGGGTTTGATCACTCCAACTACGCCCACGACCCGCTCCACTTGTCAAGGGAGAACCGAGGCGCCGGTCACCTGCAAGCGCTGGCACTTCCCAGCGATCTCTCACGCCTACTTGACGCGGAAGGCCCGGCTGTAAGCCAGGCCTTCCTTCTGGACATGCGCTCCGCTTCGGGGGCTAGTTGATGCAGCCGGCGATCGAGTTCGTCGGCTCGCAGTTGTCGACGTGGTTGCCCGTGACCCGCGACTTCTGCAAGGTCACCGTCCCACCGTTGTTGAAGACGCCGCCGCCGTGCGCGGCGCTGTTGTGCATCACGTTGCTATGGCTCAGCGTGACGTCCCCGCCGAACAGGGGCGGCGGGCCGGGCGGCAGAGGCACACCGTTGGCGATGCCGCCACCGAACCCACCGGCCTTGTTGCCGTTCACCCTGCTGTGATCGACAATCAGGACAGCGGGCGTCGTTCCGGGCGGGCCCTGAGCATTGAGGATCCCCCCGCCGGAGCCCGCGAACCCACTCGCGGCGGCGGTGTTGCGGTTCACCTCGGAGTGCTTGAGGGTCATCATCCCGTGGTTGACGATCCCGGCGCCCAGCCCGTTCGGGGCCTTGTTGTTGTCGACCCGGCTGTGGTTGAGCACAGCGTCGCTGCCGTTGGCGATGCCGCCTGCCGCCACGGGAGGACCTTCCCCACCCGGGCCGGCGGTGGCCGTGTTGCCGTTGACCTTGCTGTGGTTGAGCCGCAGCTCGGCCGTCGCTGACGGACTGCCCTGGTTTCCGCTGGCGATACCGCCGCCGTTCAGCGACGTGTTGCCGTCCACCTGGCTGTGGTTCAGGGTCGCCTTGCCCAGCAGGTTCTGGATGCCGCCGCCGCCGGCATTCGGCGCGACGTTGCCGTTCACCTGACTGTGGCCGAGCGTCAGCACGGTCTCACCACCGGAGCCGAGGTAGTCGCCGCTGGCGATCCCGCCACCGACACCCCCCTGCGCCGTGTTGCCGTTGACTCGGACGTGGTCGAGCTTCGCGGTTCCGTCGACGTTCGCAATTCCTCCGCCGCCGAGACCACCGCTCTCGTCCTGTGACGGGGGCTGAGTCTGCTGGTTGTGGCTGACGGAGCTGAGGCGCGCGGTGAGCGTGGCCACGCTTGACGGATCGAACGTGACATTGGCGATGCCGCCGCCCGCTATGCCGGCGCTGTTGCCGTTCACCTGGGTGCGATCCAGGGTCACGGTCCCGCCGAGGTTCGCGATCCCACCGCCGAAGTCCTGGACCGACCCGCCGGTGATCGTCAGAGCGCGTAGAGAGAGGCTCCCACCCGGGCCGTCGACCTCGAAGGCCCGGAACGAGCCGGTTCCGTCGATCGTCGCGTGATTGCCGTTGATCGCGACCGCGGTGGTGATCTCCGGTAGCCCGTTCTCACTGCTGTCGGGGCTGCTGGTCAGCTGGTAGTCGCAGCCATGGGCGAGCTTGAGCGTGCCGCCTCCAGCCGAATTGGCTGCGTCGATCGCCGCTACGAGCGCCGCCTGATTGCACGACACGTGAGCCGACGGTCCATGAGGCTTCGGAGGCTTGGGGTGTTTCGCAGACGCCGCAGCAACCGGCAAGAGCGCGAAGATCACGACGCCCGCAGTTGCCGCAGCAAATCGATTGGTTGGAAAACGAGTGTGTTTCACGTTTTCCTCCTTCCTGAGTGATCTAGCCGCAATCGAACGACGCTAACGCGTTTTCTATGCGCGCGCGGCACGGGAAGGCATAGTTTTCGCAGCGCTTACGTGCGTCCCGTCGGCCACAGCGGTGTTGCGCGTCGCTTTCGCCTTCTTGACCAGCCGACCCGCAGCGTCGAGGGCGTCCTGGGCGGGACGCGCGTCGTCGAGCAGCACCGCTCCGACGGAACCCGTGATCGTGCGCGGACGCCCGTCGATGGCAAACGGCCGGGTTGCAAGAAGCAGGCGGAGACGCTCGGCGAAGTCTGCGAGTTCCGCAGCGTTCACATGCGGCGCCAGCACAACGAACTCCTCCCCGCCCCAGCGGAACACGAGGTCGCTCGCTCGCAGCTCGTTCCGCAGCCTGTGGTGCACGTCGACGAGCAGCCGGTCGCCGGCAGCGTAGCCGTACGTGTCGTTGACCGTCTTGAAGCGGTCGAGGTCGAGGAAGCACAGCGCCGCCGTCCGTCCGCCGCGCTTGATCCGAGCCTGTTCCGCCGTGAGCGCTTCGGCGAGCGCATAGCGATTCGGCGCGCTCGTCAGCGCGTCGACCCGCGCACGGGAGCGTTCGCCTGCGAGCGTCCGTTCGAGCTTCCAGCGGAATCGATTCGCGAAGGCAGCGGCAAGCAACAGGGCAGAAGCGAACGCGCATGCGAGGCCGGGAGTCGTCTGGAAGAGATAGAGGAAGACGACGAGCAACGGCGCCGGCAGGAACCAGCTGACGACGATCGGGCGCCAGGCAGCGCGAAGCTCTGAACGCAGCTTGACCCCACCACCGAGCGCCCGCAGCAGGAGCCTCGCATTCAATACGAAGCCCGTCGCGAGGCCGACGGACGCGGCGATCACGGCGCCGGACACCCCGCCCTGCGAGAGCTGCTCCCCGACGAGGCCGACCACAGCTCCCTGCAGCGCGCCGGCGACCGCGCACAGAAGGCGCTTGCGCCGGACGTCGCCGCCCGTGAACAGCTCGGTTGACGCGCCCGCGCAGGCTCCGACCAGCGGACCGCCGACCAGGGCCGCGGCGACGAGGAACGGACCCGAGAGCGAGACGCGCGTCCGGCGACCGGCCACGAGGTTGAGCTGCTCGGCGAGCGCCGTCAGCGCAATGAGGACGAGCGCAGCCGGAACGCCGGTGTCGAGCCCGATCGCAGCAGACATGAACGCATTGAACAGCTGCAGTCGGACTGCGGCTTACTGACGCAAGAACGTTGGGTTAGCCCAGCCCGCTACGGGCGGGCTCAGCTGGGCCGAGGCTCGGACTCCGGCCCGTCCGGCTCAGGCTCGCCGAAGAGCCAGGGCTCTTCTTCCTCGCGGGCCGGCTCTTCTTCCGGCTTCGGCTCTTCCTTGGGTTCGGACTCGGCCGGCTCTTCCTCAGGGCCTAGCCAGGGCTCGGTCTCGCGCTCGTCGTCAGCCATGTGGCGACTATACAGAGGCTGCGGGCGCAGTCAACAAGCGGGATTCGGACGCCGGCTCACGGGCGGGAACATGGACCGCAACGTTCAACCACGAGCGCCGGTTGTGCACCATCAGCCGACGCCGGACACAGTCGGCGAGGAACTCCCGGAGCTCGCTCTCGGTGACGCACTCCTCGCCCACGGCCGGGAGCCGCAGCAACTCGCGCGGACTCTGCGCGCGATCGCAGGCGAGGTACACGTCGGCCCGCCAGCCCTCGAAGACGACTCGACCCGGCGCTCCGGGCCGACGGCGGGAATCGTCGAGGTGCACGGCACCGTCCGCGTCCACACTCAGGGCGAGCTGGCCGCGCTCGGTGTCGGCCATCCACTCACGTGCAAGCTCGATCACGCGGCCGGCGCGGGCGTTCGGGCTCCGCCCGTCTGCATAGTCGAAGTCGAAGTAGTACGCGATCTCCATCACTTCCTCGCGCGGGAACGGATAGATGTGCGAGAGAGGCGCCTTCGGTCGCACGTTCTGCATGCCGAACGCGTCCGGATCATCGTGGTACGGACTGAAGCGATCGAGCCGGACACGGCCACAGGACTGCGGCGGGTGGAGATGCCAGATCGCCTCGATCAGCTCCCGTGTCTCTTCGTAGTCGGCCTCGGTCTCGCCCGGGAACCCGTAGAGGATGTTCCACACCGGCCTGACGCCATATTCGCAGCACCACTTGAGCAGCTCGATGTTCTTCAGCCCGGTGGTTCCCTTCCGCATCAAGTCCAGGACGTGGTCGCTGAGGCTTTCGATTCCGGGCTGAACGGTGCCGACTCCGGCGGCTCGCAGCGCACGCACATGCTTGGCCGCCAGATTGGCCTTGACCTCCCAGAGGAGCTCGACGTCGAGCCGCTCGTCCTCGAGCATCGGCAGCACGCTGCGGAAGTAGCGCATGTCGAGGATGTCGTCGACCACCCAGAACTTCCGCACGCCGTGCCGAGCACGGAGGTACGCGAACTCCTCGACCACGCGCTCCGCCGATTTGCTGCGGAAGGCCATCGTCGAGCCGTTGAGGCCGCAGAAGGTGCAGTGCGAGCGCTCGCCCCACCAGCAGCCTCGGGCCGTCTCGACGAGCAGGCGCGGCGTCCGATTCGCGAAGGCCGGCCGCGAGCGCAGCTGCTCGAAGAACCCGTCGAAGTGGGGGATCGGGAGCTCGTCGAGGTCGGCGAGCGGCCGGGCCTGTGCCGTGGGAGCGTCGCGTCCCTCTCTGCGCGCCACGAGCGTCGCCGGGAACGAGACGTCGGCCTCGCCGGAGAACACGAGGTCGACGAAGGGGAACCGGCGCTGCAGGGCCTCGCCCATCGGGGCCTCCCAGTTCGCCCCGCCGAACGCGATCGTCAGGTGCGGGTACGCGGCTTTCACGCGCGCGGCCAGCGCCAGCGAGGCGATGTTCTGCTGGAACATCGAGGTGAAGCCGGCGAGCGTGTAGCGATTCCAGTCGATCTCCTCGAGGCACGCCTGCAGGAACGGCTCGACCGCGAGGCGAAGCTGCTGGATACGGGCGATCGCGTCTCGCCGCAGATGCCACGTCCCGCGCAATACCTCCTCGACGAACGCTTCGTCGGCTTCCGGACGCGGGCCGTAGAGGGCTTCGCTGAAGATCCAGTCGCCCGCGAACGCCTCGTATGGGATCTCACTCGTTAGCCAGAGGTACTCCGACGGGTCGGCGAGCTCCGCGAAGGGAAGGGTGAGATAGCGCACATCGCAGTCGATCTCGAGTCGCTTGCAGTGCGCCGCGAGTAGACCGAGCGCCAGCGACGGCCGTGTCAGCGCGCCAAAGGGGAGACTGAGCAAGAGCACGCGGTCCTCGAACGGGGCCGCAGCGGAGGCGCGCGACCGGGTCAACCGTCCACCGGTTCCAGCGTCATGAGCCGTTCGCGCACGCGTCGGGCCAGCGGGAGGATGCGCTTGCGTTCGTAGCGGTCGAGGGAGTCCGCGAACGCGGCTGCAGCCTCGTCCGCGCGACCCGCGGCGAGAAGAACCTCGCCCAGATCACGGAGTGCGCCGCCCTGGAAGGCAAGGCTGTCGGTGCCCTCCAGACACGCGAGCGCCTCGCGCGCCAGCCGTTCCGCCTCGGAGTGGTTCCCGCGCTGCGATTCGACGAGCGCCTGCACCTCTCGCGAGAGCCCCTGGGAGACCAGGTAGTCCACGTTGCCGACCTCGCGGCTCTGACGGGCGTACGACTCCGCCTCCTCGAAGCGCCCCAGTCCGCAGAGCTCGAGCCCGATCAACGCCGCATGCGAGGCCAGGAACCCGTACTGCCTCGTCGCCTCGAGCCAGTCGCACACGAGCTGCCAGTGGCTGCAGGCGGTCTCGCGGTCGTCCGCCAGCGCCGCGACGATTGCGAGCGCGTACTCGCCCCACTCTGCGCCCTGCTCCCGGAACAGCTCCCGCGACAGCTCCGCAGCTGCCCATGCCTCGTCGAACCGCTCCAGCATGGAGAGGAGCTCCGCGCGGCGGAGGCAGGCCCACGGCTCGTGCGTGTCTCCCAGCCAGGTATCGAGTGTGCGAAGCGCCTCGTCTGCGGGCCGCGGACCGATCGCCAGGGCGGTGGCGATGCGGTAGCGATCGCCCCCACGCTGCTGTTGACCGGCGAGCCAGGTGTGCTTGAGTCCGAGTTCGGCGGCAGACGTCCACTCCTCGTACCGCCCTCGGATGTTCGCCACCGCCGGGCCGATGAGCCAGAAGATCGTCGCGAGCGCAGCGTTGTCCCCGTTCGCCTCCACGAGTGGACGCGCCACTTGCACGCTCGCCTCGAGGTCGTCCACCGACTTGGCGCTGCACTGCACGGCGTGGAGCGTCGCGACCGCCCGCGCGAGCGCCGCTCCGGTCTGGTCGGTCGTCGCGGCCGCACGCTCGGCAGCCGCCTCGGCAACCGCCATCGCTCGCGACGGATCGCTCCACAGCGCCTGCGAGAGATCGAGCTCGAGCATGACGTCGATCGCGTGTGGCCGTGTGAGCGTGAGCGAACGCTCGAGCAGGTTGGCCGCCGCGCGCTCGTCGCCGCGTCGAAGTGCCCGCCGGCCGGCCGCGGCGAGCCGCTCCCCCGCGCGCCCGGCGAGTTCGACATCGCTCGCTCCGAGCTCGCTCTGGTAGCGGTAGGCCTGCTCGAGGTGGTAGCCGACGATCTCCTCGTACTCGGCAAGCCGGTCTCCAGCACGCTGCTCCAACCAATCCGCGAAACGCTCATGGAGCAAGGCTCGGCGCCTCTTCGCCGTCGCCGCGTACGCAGCGTCGCGTACGAGGATGTGCTTGAACCTGTACGCGACCATCGCGACTGCCAGGTTGGTGGCCGTGAGACTGACCATCTCCTTGCGAGTGAGCTCCTCCAGCCCGCCCGGGACGAGAGGGCGCAAACGCTCTTCCGAGAGCTCGATGACCGCGTCGTAGTGAAAGACCTCGCCCTCGATCGCGCCGCGCTCGACCGCGTCCCGCGCCGCCCGGTTGAGCTGGTCGAGGCGGGCGCCCAGGAGTGCGCTCAGCCCCGTCGGCATCTCCTCGAGATCACCGCCGGCGGCCACCCAACCCACGAGCTCTTCGGCAAACAGCGGATTGCCGTCGGCTGCCTGCGCGATGCGCGCCCGGCTCCGTGCCGGCGCATCCAGGCACTCGAGCAGCTCGTCGACGTCCGTCGCGGCGAGCGGTCCGAGACGGACCGTCACCGGCCAGCCGGGATCGCGGTCGAGCAGCTCCAACCGGGACAGGCACACGACGAGCACCGGCGCATCGGTGAGCCGCTGAGGCAACCGTGCGAGCAGCTCGAGCAGTACCGGCTCGGCCCAGTGAATGTCGTCCACCACCACCACCAGTGGCTGCTCGCGCGCCGCCGCGGCCAGGAACTGCCGCAACGCCCACGAGAGCTCCTCGGGGGTGCTCCCGCCCTCGCCACCGAGCAGCGTCGCGACCTGGGCCGCAACTGCCGCGCCGTTGGCGAGGCCCGCGCAGAACGCGTTCAACCGCGTCCGCACCTGTTCGGCCGAATGGTCGACGCGGATCCCGGTCAGCTCCCGCACGACCTGTGCGACCGCCCAGTAGGTGATCCCCTCGCCGTAGGCGAGACAGCCGCCTCGCACGACTCGGGCACGCGGACGGACGCGCTCGATCAGCTCGGCCGCGAGCCGCGACTTGCCCACTCCGGGCTCGCCGACGACAGTCGCCAAGCGGCAGCCGCGGTCGTGAATCACGATGTCGAGCTCGCTGGTCAGCAGCGTCAACTCGTCGGTCCGGCCGATGAGTGGAGTGGCTATTCGCGCCTCAGGCCCGCCGACCGCGAGCAGCCGGAAGGCGGGCTGCGGCTCGGGCTTTCCCTTCAGCCGCAGCGGTTCCACGGCCTCGACCCGGACCGCATCGCGGACCAGGGCGTGGGTCGACTCGCCGATCAGCACCTCGCCCGGCCCCGCGGCCTGTTCGAGGCGCGCCGCGACGTTCACCGCGTCGCCGGTTGCAAACGTCTCCCTCGTGCCGGCGTCGCCGGCGACGACCTCACCGGTGTTGACGCCGATCCGTAACGCGATGCGCGAGGTCAGCCGCGCCTGGATCTCGAGCGCCGCTCGACACGCCCGCAGAGCATCGTCCTCGTGTACGACCGGTACGCCGAACGCGGCCACGACGGCGTCACCGATGAACTTCTCGACCGTCCCACCGTGTTGCTCCAGGACCTCGCGCGCGACGGCGAAGTACGAGAGCATCAACTCTCGGACGGCCTCCGGATCGGTGCTGTGGCCGAGGGCGGTTGAACCAGCGACGTCACAGAAGACGAGCGTCGCCAGCTTCCGGCGGTCGATCGCAGGAGCGGCGAGCGCGGCTCCGCAGGACCCGCAGAAGCGATTCGTCCCGGGATTGTCCGCGCCGCACTCGGAGCAAGGCTGCGTGGTCGACTCCGCCGTGCGTGGTGAGATCAAGCCGCTCATCGCGGGTGAACGGACTGTATTCGCCTCTTGCCGGGCAGTTCAAGCGCGTCGCGCCGAATGCAATCGCCCGCCATACTCGAAGGGTGAAGGCACAGAGGCGTAACCAGCGACTCCTCGTCCTGATTCTGCCCGGCTGCATGGTGGCACTAGCAGGCTGTGCCTACATGCAGCACCGCTCTGAGACGGCTTTTCAGGTCCGGGCGAATCGGATCTGCACGAGGATCAACACCTCGCCGTTCCTCGACACCAAGGCGCGCTATCACCACGACCTGCGCAAGACCGAGAAGGGTCTGACCGAGCTTGCGCGCCTGCACGCGCCGAGGAGCAAGCGAAGCACCTATCGAGCGCTGCTCGCGCACATGCAGCGGATCTACGTCTTCACCAAGGCGCACGTGCCGGCCGAGATTGCCCTGGCAAGACAGGGCAATCGGGAGCTGAAGGGATGGATGCGCGGGGGACCGAAGCCCGGGCCGTTCGGCCGACGGTTTGCGGCCCTGACCACCCGACTGGTCGGGAGGGACTACGACGAGAAGTTCCGTGATGCTCGCTTGCTCGGGTTGACAGCCTGCAACACGGTGAGCGGCACCGGCACCGGGGCGGGCCGCGCTTCTTCGTAGCCGCCTACGGACTACCTGCGGACAACTCGGTCGCTCGATCCCCCGTCCGGCCCCGGCGAGCTTTGCGCTCATCTTGATCGCCTTCACTGCGCCGGTCGCACCTGCCTCGAGCGCAAATCCAACAACGAGAAAAAAGACGCCGAGCGCGAAGAGGGGCTTCGAGCCGAGCAGCAGGATCCCGATCCGCCCGATGATGTAGGCGGGCGCGCAGATGAGCGCGCCCATGGCTCCGCCGATGGCCGTCGCCGCCAACTTGTCCCGCCGAGAGCCCACCGGTTTGATCCCGACGATCCGGGCCGGAACGGTCACGTAGGTCAGCATCATCACGCCGACCACGATCCCGAGTGAGAGGGCAAACCAGTGCTGGCCCCAGCGCGGGACGACGATCGCGGAGAAGCCGAGAGCGACGCCGACGACGAGCCCGACTCCCAGGACGACACCGAGATGGCGGCGCGCGCGTGCGAACGCGGGCCGGATGGTGGGCTTGCCCGGATGCGAGATCGCGAAGGCAAAGACCGCGTTGAGATAGAAGGAAGCGGCGGTCACCAGAGCGATCACGACGACGAGCAACAACTCGGCGGCGCCGTGCCAGGTGTGGAACTCCTTGCCCTTGAACGTGTGGGCCTTGAGGTCGAGCAGCGCGAGCCAGATCCACATGGCGGGGACTACCTGGATCAGCGTCAGCCGCCAGTTGGAGAAGAGCATCCTCAGCCCTTGGAAGAGCATCACGAACGCGCCGAGCGCGAAGACGAGGGGAGCGAATATCCGTCGGGACTGGCTCAGAGCGAGCACCGCATCCTCGACGGCGGCTTCGTCGTTCTCCCGCATCGCCTTCAGCAGCGCCTCGGCCTGCCTCACGACGGCCTGGCGGCGGGACTCGGGCCGGCCGCTGTCGGGAGTGCGCGGGGGAGCGCTGGTGTTCACGCGTCCAGAGCGGCGGGCGGCTCAGCCTCGGGGGAGTCGCCGCGGTTCTCTCCATCCGCTCGGCTCTTCTCATCCGCCCGCCACGCGAACCAGACAGGAGAGAAGACCGCGCAGACGAGCGAGAGCGTGACCATGACGAAGAGATAGCCGACGACGCTCAGGACGATGCCGAGCGAGCCGAACGCTTTGCCGTTCGTCGTCAGCGCGGGTCCGAGGAACAGCGGTGAGAAGATGGCCGTACCGCCGAGAACGAGCGTCGCCATCAACGCACCTGGAAGCAGCTTGCGCACGCTGATCTTCCGGTGGAGCAAGAAGTGTGGCGTCGCCAGCCAGAACGCCGCCGAGCCAAGAATCCAGGCGGGGACGAGCACGAGCCAGCGGCCGGTGTCGCCCAGTTCGGACTGCGCTACGAGAACGAGCGCGAACGCCGCCGCAAAGACGAAGAAGAAGATCGCGTAGAGCACCTGATCGGCTGCAGACCCGACGCTGATACGCCAGGCGCGCGCATAGACGTCCTGGTAGAGCTGCCCGATCCCGATCCCCCAGAGAAGAAACGTCACGATCATCGTGAGGCTGGCTGCAAGTGCGTTCGAGGACGCGCTGCCGAAGGTGGCTTGCACGAGACTCGCCGTATTCCCGGTCAGGCTCAGATGGTCGACCAGATGCTGCGCGAAGAGGTTCACGTCGCCGGCCGCATAGAGGGCGGCGACGAACACGAGCGCCGCCGGTAGCACCGACAGCGATGAGTAGATCGCGATCGCGCAGCCCGAATTGCGGCTGGCCGCGAAGTAGGCCTGGAACCACTGCAGCCCGAGTCTTCCCACCGGCCGGTCGGAGCGCGTGCGCAGCCAACCCGTGATCCGCTCGACGCGCCCGTGCTCCTCCGGCTCGCCCACGGCTCCGCCGACTGAATCGTCCGCTGTCATCTCTCTCCCTCTCCGATCATCGACTCGAGACGGTCGAACCGACGCTCGATCTCGTCGAATCGCGCGTCCAGCCGCTCTTCCAGTGCAGCATCCTCCGCCCCCTCCTCGATCGCCCGTTCCTGTTCGGCCCGGGCGACGAAACTGGACGTGATCGCGGCGTGACGACTGCGAGGAATGCGATTCCTTCGAGCATCACGAACGCCGCCAACCACGGTCGCCGTCGCCGCAACGATGACGCCGGCAGCTGCGCGCACCGAGGGCGGTTCGCGCAGGAACTTGTTCATCCGGCGTTCGATGGGGCTCGAAGGCGCCGCAGCCTTCACTCTTGCACCGGCGGCACTGATGCGCTCGCGTGAGCGCGGGCTCATGCGGCCACGCGCGGGAGCCCGCGGCGGCGGGCCGGCTCCTTCCGGATCCAGTGCTTCAAGGACATCGGACGGGCCAGGTACAGCACCCCGAGACCCCCGCCAGCTCTCCGTACATGTCTCTTGGACCTCCTCGGCCCCCCGGTTCGCCCACTCTCTCACAAGCGACCACGTGCGCAGAGGAGATGGCCTAGCCGCAGCTCAGGCCGCCAGGAGCCGGCGAGTCTCGGCAGCGATCACGAGCTCCTCACGCGACGTGACCACCTCCACGCGGAACCCGCCGACGAAGCGGACGCGTTCGACGATCTGCTCACGTACCGTCGCAGCGTGTTCGCCGATCCCGCCGGTGAAGGCAAGGACATCGATCCCGCCGCACGCAACCGCCATGGATCCGACCGCAGCAGCTACGCGGTGGGCGAAGACCTCGATCGCGAGTGGCGATGCCTCTCGCACGTCGCCGGAACCGCCGCGGGAAAGACCGGCGAGCCCGGACTCGTGCTCGAGGGCGTGTTCGAGCTCCTCCTCCGTCAGCAGGCGCTCTCGGAGCAGATAGAGAAGCGCGCCGGGATCGACGGACCCGGAGCGTGTCGCCATCGGGACACCTTCGAGCGGCGAGAATCCCATCGTCGTGTCCACCGAGCGTCCGCCGCGCACCGCCGTCACCGAGCAGCCACCACCGAGGTGGCAAACGACGAGCCGCTCGGCGTCGACCTGCGAGACGACCCACTGGACGGAGATCCCATGGAAGCCGTAGCGGTGCACGTCCCACTCGTCTCGCCACTGCTGCGGGACCGCGTAGGTCGAGGCTGCCAGCGGCAGCGTGCGGTGAAATGCGGTGTCGAAGACGGCGACATGCGGGACGTCGGGCAGCGCTTCGCGCGCGCGGCGGATCTCCTCGAGAGCGCGGCGGTTGTGGAGGGGTGCGAGTACCGAGAGCTCCCCGATCGCCCGCTCCACGTCGGCATCGACGAGAACGGAATCGACGAAGCGGCGGCCGCCGTGGACGACGCGATGGCCGACCGCGTCCGCCGCGACGAAGCCGTCCACCTCGCAGGATTCGTTCCCGGAGACGAGGTGAAGCTTGAGGGTCGTGGAGCCCGCGTTCACTACGAGAACGTTCATGAAGGGAGATTGTCGTGACCGACGATGAGCTGCGCGTCCTCGACGCGTACTGGCGCGCCGCCAACTACCTCTCGGTCGGGCAGATCTATCTGCTCGACAACCCCCTGCTGCGCGAACCGCTCCGCCCGGAACACGTCAAGCCACGGCTGCTCGGCCACTGGGGAACCACGCCCGGCCTGAACTTTCTCTACACGCATCTGAACCGCGCCATCCGGGAGCGCGACCTCGACGCGATCTTCGTCTGCGGCCCAGGGCACGGCGGCCCGGCGGTCGTCGCGCAGTCCTATCTGGAGGGGACCTACAGCGAGCTCTACCCACACGTCACGCGTAACGAGGACGGGCTGCGGAAGCTCTTTCGCCAGTTCTCCTTTCCCGGCGGGATCCCGAGCCATGCCGCACCCGAGACGCCGGGCTCGATCCACGAGGGTGGCGAGCTTGGCTACGCGCTGTCGCACGCGTACGGCGCCGCGTTCGACGATCCGTCGCTGACAGTCGCCTGCGTCATCGGCGACGGCGAAGCCGAGACGGGGCCCCTCGCGGCGAGTTGGCACTCGAACAAGTTCTCGAACCCGGAGCATGACGGCCGCGTCCTCCCGATCCTCCAGCTCAACGGCTACAAGATCGCGAACCCGACGGTGCTCGCGCGGATTCCCGAGGAGGAGCTGGCTTCGCTGATGCGTGGGTACGGCCACCAGCCGCACTTCTTCACGGCGGGTTTCGACGGCGAGGACGCGCTTTCGATCCACGGCCGCTTCGCCGAGCTGCTCGACGGGGCGCTCGACGACCCGCGGGCGATGATCGTCTTCCGGACGCCGAAAGGATGGACCGGGCCGCGGGAGGTGGACGGACTGCTCGTCGAGGGGACGTGGCGTGCGCACCAGGTGCCGCTCGGCGAGGTGCGCAAGAACGCGGAGCATCGTTCCCAGCTCGAGACCTGGATGCGGAGCTACCGCCCCGAGGAGCTCTTCGACGCCCGCGGAACGCTCGTTGAGGAACTCGCGCCGGTCGCACTGCAAGGCGAGCGGCGGATGTCCGCCAATCCGAAGACGAACGGCGGCCTCGTGCTGCGCGATCTCGAGCTCCCGGACTTCCGCGAGTTTGCGGTCACGGTGACCGAGCCGGGAGCCGAGACTGCCGAGGCCACCCGTGTACTCGGACGCTGGCTCACCGAGATCGTCCGCAGGAACCCGGACAACTTCCGCATCTTCGGTCCCGACGAGACTGCCTCGAACCGGCTCGGCGACGTCCTGTCAGTCACGGACAAGCAATGGAACGCAGCGATCGAGCCGACGGACGAGTCGCTCGCGCCGACGGGCCGAGTCGTCGAGATTCTCTCCGAACATCAGTGTCAGGGCTGGCTCGAGGGCTACTTGCTGACGGGCCGACACGGGCTCTTCAACTGCTACGAGGCCTTCATCCACATCGTGGACTCGATGTTCAACCAGCACGCGAAGTGGCTGAAGGTGACGCGCGGCATCCCCTGGCGGCTGCCGCTCGCCTCGCTGAACTACCTGCTCTCTTCGCACGTCTGGCGCCAGGACCACAACGGCTTCTCACACCAGGATCCGGGCTTCATCGACCACGTCGTGAACAAGAAGGCGGAGATCATCCGCGTCTACCTCCCACCCGACGCGAACTGCCTCCTCTCGGTCGCCGACCACTGCCTACGCAGCCGGCACTACGTCAACGTCATCGTCGCCGGCAAGCAGCCCGCACCCCAGTTCCTGTCCATGGACGAGGCTGTCCTCCACTGCACCCGCGGTGTCGGGATCTGGGACTGGGCCTCGAACGACGACACCGGCGAGCCGGACGTGGTGCTCGCGTGCTGTGGGGACGTACCGACGCTGGAGACGCTCGCCGCGGTGGAAATCCTCCGCGAACGGTTGCCCGAGCTAAGGGTCCGCGTCGTGAACGTCGTCGACCTGATGCGGCTCCAGCCCGAAAGCGAGCACCCGCATGGGCTTCCCGATCACGAGTTCGACTCCCTGTTCACGACCGGGCGTCCCATCGTCTTCGCCTACCACGGCTATCCGTGGCTGATCCACCGGCTCACCTACCGGCGCACGAACCACGGCAATCTCCCATGTCCGCGGCTACAAGGAGGAAGGCACGACAACGACGCCGTTCGACATGGTGATGCTCAACGACCTCGACCGGTTCCACCTCGTGATCGACGTGATCGACCGCGTGCCGGGCCTCGGAGACCAGGCTGGCCATCTGCGGCAGGAGATGGAGGACGCGCGGCTGCGGGCGCGGACCTACGCGCGCGAGCACGGCGAAGACGACCCGCAAATCGCAGACTGGCAATGGTCGCCGGTCGCCGACGCGTCAGCCCCGTAGATCGAGACGCGTTCGGCCGCGAGTTGTTCGACGCGGGGTCTGCGATCCGCTCTATATCGCCCAGTAAGAGCGGGTAGGTCAGACAACCCAGCAGTACACGGACGCTCTCGAAGCCGATGAGCTGGCCCGCGTACTCGACGCGGCCTACCGCCGCCGGCAGGCACAAGCGGCGTCCGAATCGGCAACGGAGGACGAAGGAACCCTCAAGTTCCCTCGAAACCCGTTGATGGAGGCGGCGGGAATCGAACCCGCGTCCGCAGCCGCACCGGCTGAGCGTCTACAAGCATAGGCTGCCCTTTCGATTCGCCCGACGGCCGGGGTGCAGCCGCCCTACCGCCGGACTAGCCGATCCTTCGGTGTCGCGCTTTGGGCGATCAGCTCTCCCTCCGCGCCGAGCCCGTTCGTTGGCGCCGCCTCCGAGCCACGGGCAGTCCCGGGGCGGCGTCGCCGACTAGGTCTCCCTAGGCAGCGAGTGCGAGATCGTTCTTCGCACTTGCGTTTTGCCGGTGGATTTACGAGGCCAACCGGCGACCTCGGCTTGCAACTCATCCGGATGGATCGACCACGTCGAAGCCAGGTCGCCCCCGTATGTTTGTGTACGAATTGTAGCCGTGCCCATGTTCCACGTCGTTCTGCGCCGGGCCGGGCCGGAGTACGACCCGGATCTGGAGGTCGGCCAACAGTCGCGCTTCGCCGAGCACGCCGCGTACATGGACTCGCTCGTGGCGGACGGTGTCATCGTGCTCGGAGGCCTGCTCCCGGACCTGCGGACGGCCCACGCGATGGAGGCAGGGTCCGAAGAAGAGGCACGCGCGATCTGGGCGCGGGACCCGTGGTACGAGACGCATCTGATCCTCGAGAGCGTCGAGCCGTGGGACATCCGGCTCGACGGGCGCCAGGCCGACTAGCGCGCGCTGGAAAGAATCGCCGGGCGCGGGTAATCTGCCTGGCGTATGCGGGGTCGCCATGGCATCTGGATCGTCGGTCTGCTGGTAGCGGCATGCGGCGCAGCTGCCGTGGGCGTGCATGCGAGCTCGGCAGCGCCGACCCGGGCAGCCGCCTCTGCATCGACCCTGGATAAGACGTTCTCGTGCCGCGTCCGTAAGCAGCGCTTCATCAACGTCGCCACGGCCGTCACCCTCCCACCGGTCGACAACCAGCCGCAG